>Ga0123342_1000723_pt1 | contig 53780 bp, 25 predicted proteins | sample Turbeawhitnodule_FD_89960 | JGI IMG/M metagenome (GOLD analysis project Ga0123342, IMG submission 89960) | Root nodule microbial communities of legume samples collected from Mexico - Turtle bean Mexico white nodule | ecosystem: Host-associated > Plants > Roots > Nodule | place: Mexico: Nepantla...
AATATAACTTTCTCTATTCATCAATTCTTAAAATTTATTCTATAGTGGTTCATTACATTACAACACTAAGGGTTCTAATTAAATCTAGTGTGATTAAACTATTTCTTACAAAATTTGAAGGTTACTTTTAAGTGATCATCCCTTTATATTGAGACAATGATTTAACAAGACATACAGTTAATTTTATATTTTGTGAGCGCATGAAACACAGGAATCAATCTCGTTAAAAAAAAATTTTCTCTATCAAGTAATTGGTATAGACATATACATAAATTTTATATCATAAATCCTTTGTTGCGTTTGTTCTAAGCTTGGTTTCATGAACATTGATTTCCAACCTCTCAGTAGGATTAGACAATAAACTTCTAAAAAGAATATAATAAATCATTAATTTTGAAATCTTTTTTTTTTCTTTTAAATGTTTCTGCAACACTCAATTGTTTTTTCTTCTACGTTAAAAAAAAAAAAAAGCGGACCAACCCGCATGCAGGGCGGGTCATGAAAACCAACCCGCATTTTGTATGCGGGCGGGCCAACCCGACCCGCATTTTGCGGGCCAAAGCGGGGCGGGGTAGGCCCGCTTTGCCACCCCTACGTATTAGTGGTCAAGATATTTGAGTTAATAATCTATATTTTTGAAAAAAAGTATTTTTATAACATGAAAAATAAAAAAAAAACATATCTTTAACACTATTCATAATAATATAATAATATTTTTAAATTAAAAAATAAAATAAAAATGGATAAAAATATTAATTTATTAAAATGTGAAGTATATATTTTGAAGAGTATCCATCTTGTTCTTAAGCGTGATTTGAGGGGTCCTTGGTTGTCTTGGATGGTAGTGGTGTGTCAACGAGTGATCATGTCATTCCTTCATTATTATTATACTTCTCCACAAACTTCATTATCGTAGGTTAATTGTTTTTTATCTACCAACCAGGAACTTGTCTTTTAACGACCACTTTTTTTTTATTTATTCCTTTTTAAGCTTTTGTTTTGTCTCCTTCAGTGTTCCACTTTCCATGATCAAAAAAACCCCAGGAATCTAGAGCTGCATTTCTCATACTCTTGTTCATGATATTACTTTTAATTAGTATATATTTTTTTCTTTACTAATCACATTTAGTGAAGCATATTTTGAAATAAACTCACAGATTGTGTTGTGATGATTATCCTCATCTCTGCCTCCCACCAATCAAACTTCTTCCTCCACTCATTCATTGCCAAACTACACACAGGACTCAGAAGATGATGATGGGACAAAACCAGTACTCTTTCACGTGAGCTTTTGAGGGAAATCATTCACTGCTGCATACAAAATTTTATGTGCATATACGGTCATCTGTCTACCACACAATTGGTTACTGATCACCTAGCTATCAGAACTCGTTATTGAGTCACATATTACATTATTTCAACATGCAAAATTGGTTTGATTCTTTTAACATGTACTAGTAAATGTGTCGGTAAATAGTTACTTTTACGAAAAAAATTCAATTTTTTTTTAATATAAATCATATATTACCGATTAAATGACTTAACCGTATAATATAAGTCATTCTGAATAAAAAAAATAATATATTACACCAGTTATTATTAAGAATAAGTGTTATTATATCAATTATTATTAAAAATAAGTGTTAAATATTTCTTTTTATTCTATTTTAAAGTTCACTCCTCACTATTTGTACTATTATCCTATTTTAAATTTGACATGTTATCGAACGCAATCTTATCAAATGTGTATTGTTGTGCAGTGCCAATACAGCAGACTCAATTTCTAACCTTGGCTTTTTGCGACAGTGAACATAAGTAAGATGGCTATGCCTATATATATGGTGTAGTGGTGTAGTGTGAGTGGTAGAAGAGTGTGGATAGATAAATAATGGCTTCCATGCATCAACAACTGACCATACCTTTTCTTTCTTCTACTCTTCACCCATATTTTTTCTTCTTTCTTCTTGCTATTGCTGTGTTGAAGCTAGCAAGAAGACACAAAATCAAAACCAGTCTCAATCTGCCTCCATCACCAACAAAGCTACCAATCATTGGCAATCTTCATCAGATAGGCCCATTACCATTCCGTTCTTTCAGTGCTCTCTCACAAAAGCATGGTTCTCTGATGTGGTTGCAGTTGGGGCAGACTCAAACCTTGGTGGTTTCATCAGCAGATTTGGTGAGAGAAATAATGCAAACTCATGACTTAGCTTTCTCAAACCGACCCAAAATCGCAGCAGCCAGATACATACTGTATGGATGTAATGACATTGGTTTTTCATCCTATGGAGAAAGCTGGAAACTTAAAAGAAAAATATGTTCCCTTGAACTTCTGAGCCCCAAAAGGGTGCAGTCATTTTGCCTCACAAGGGAAGAAGAAGTTGCACAATTGGTCAAAAAGATAACCGAAGCAAGCTTGAGAGATGCATCCTCTGTGAATCTAAGTGAGTTGCTTCTTGAAGCAGCAGACAACATAGTCTGCAAATGTGCTCTTGGACAGAAGTATGCTAACAGCAGGGTCAAAGAACTTGCAAGGAGGTTGATGATTCAACTTGCAGTTACCACTGTGGGTGATCACTTTCCTTTGCTGAGTTGGGTTGATTTTCTAACTGGCAAAGTTCAGGATTTCAAAGCCATTTTTGTAGCATTTGATGCCTTATTGGATGAGTTAATTGTGGAGCATAAGAAGGTGCAGAGGGAAGCTGATCACTGCTCCACTGATAAAGACTTTGTGGATATCCTCATCCAACATCAGAAGAATGCCATGCCTGACTCTCAGCTCACTGACAATGACATCAAATCAATTCTACTGGTTTTCCTCTTTTTCTGTTCTGTTCTATTGCTTTCTTTTCATTTTCTTCAAACATTTTAACTGACTCACTTACTATTACTATCCAAGGAAGAACAAATAGAGTTAATACAAATTTGTTCTTACAATGCTTTTGTCAATCCAAATTAGTCTTTCAAGGGATGAAAGTTGTTAATTTGAGTGGATAAACTTAACAGTAAGTTGACACTTTTAAGGACTAACTTATAGGGGAAAAGTTTTGTTAACACTGAGAATAATATTAATTTATTAAGGTGTGAAGTGTAAGTTTTTAGTGTTGTTGAGGATGTTAATATATAGCATCCAATTTATATAGATATGTTGAAGATGTTAATATATCAGTATCCAATTTATAGATATGCATCTTGAGAGATCAAAACATTACATGTTGTCTCTTTAGATCAAACAAAAGGTGGAGTTCAGAATTAATACTATTTTTATACTTACAGGACATGTTTTCAGCAGGAAGTGACACAAGTGCAGCAACACTAGAGTGGGCTATGGCAGAGCTCATGAGAAATCCAATGAAACTGAAGAAAGCTCAGGAAGAGGTGAGAAAAATTGTAGGGCATAAATCAAAGGTAGAAGAAAATGACATAAACCAAATGGACTACTTAAAATGTGTAGTCAAAGAAACTCTAAGGTTACATCCAGCTGCTCCTCTCTTGGCTCCTAAAGAGACAGCATCCAGTGTGAAACTGAGAGGATATGACATTCCTGCAAAAACACTGGTTTATGTGAATGCATGGTGGATTCAGAGGGACCCTGAAGTCTGGGAAAGGGCTGAAGAGTTCATTCCAGAGAGATATGGTGATAACCATGTTCCTTTGAAAGGCCAATTCATTCCATTTGGTTTTGGGAGAAGAGCATGCCCTGGAGTGACCTTTGGACTTGCTTCTATTGAGTGCATTCTGGCCAACCTTCTTTATTGGTTCAATTGGAAGTTACCTGCATCTCTTGCATCTGAACAAGACATAGACATGAGTGAGACATATGGGCTGATTACCTCCAAAAAAGTGCCAGTTCTTCTCAAACCAATTCCATTTCAACCAAGTTTCTAATTTACTTTCAAGTAATTTATGTTGAGTTATTGTTGTATGTTTTTATGTAATGAGTGTGCTAAGTGGTTTTGTAAACCATATGTACTCATGTTTAGGAAGATTATATATGTGTTATTTGAGACTCCTATGTTCTCATCTACAACTTCTTCTTGATGAAGAAAAAGTGATACTTAATGAATAAATGAGGTATTAGTCTCTTTCATAACCCAACATATCACATCTAATATCCTAATTAGCACTCACATTGCATACGAGATACGCACAAACACTCCCACACACCACACACACGTGTAATTTTCAATATGTAGTTACACATATATTATATAAATTGATAATTAGATTTATATAAATAAGTATGTTATAATTTTTATTTATTTTGATAGAAAAATGTTTTTTATGGTTATTTTGATAGATAAATATTTTTTAATTTTATAATCACAATAAAAACTTATATAATATATTTTAATTTTTAAAAAAATGAATGTATTTATTTTTTTTAAAATCATATTAAAATTGTGAAATATGTAGAAAATATTTTGAGTTATGTTAAAGGGGTGTGTTTTACTTCATAACTTATATGTCTTTTCTGTCTATGTGTTGTCGACATCCCTAATGCAGGAGAGTGTGATAGGCGTCATGTCATGTCATAAGTGAGAAGTGAAGTGAGAAGTTGAGGTGATATTGAAATGGGAGTATTAAGAAAGAAAGAGAAGATGTGTGAGGTCCAGAATTGGAAACATGTAAGAAATGCTAAAATGTTGAGCAGCTGTGGTGTCATCTCCATCTTACCCGTAATAATGTTGTGTGTTGAATGCTCACCTAATTTGATGATGGCCACTACACAAAAGTTATCCTCTCCAAAACTATTGAGCTGTGATTATCCCTTTTGTCCATTGTGGAGGTTATCCCAGCTCCACACACATGCCCTTCCAGGGAGCTAATTCATCTTTTTCTTCGGATGACTTTTGTCCTTCTGTATGACTTCTTTGTCCTTCTTCATAATCTAAGCCTATTATATATTCCTTCTTCCAAATTATTCGTTAATATTTTTAAGTGGGATTAAAAATTTAAAATAGGGTGCTAAGATTATAAGACCACAAGCTCAACTAAGTAACGATATACTAAATAAAAATTGGAAAACTTTAAATTTGATTCTTCACTAAGGTTTTGAAAAGTTCACTAAAAAAATTATGAGATTGATTTTTTTTTTTAAATTATGGGACTCCTATAAACAAAGATGACTTATTTTTATTATTTACGATTTTTTAAAATAATTTATATTATTGTAATTTAACTTATATTTGCACGTTATTTTCTTTTGGATGAAGGTAATTATGTACTACTTATTCGATGTGATTATAATTCTTACTTTTTTAATTTAAAATCTTTATAAATTATTTTTTATCTATGTGAAATTAGTTTTATGTGGTTAATTATTACTTATATGAATTTGCATAAATGTCTTGAGCCGCTGATTGCAACAAAATCAAAATCTTGGGCTCCACTTCTACAGATTCGAAAAAGTTAACTACTGTATTGGCATTTTTAAAATGTACTTACGTTATATTTTTTAAAGATCATATAAATTATTCAGGAAGAAAACTTTGTTGAAGTCCAATAATAAGGTTTTTCCTGAAATTGTTTTGCAATTTCGTATTCAGTATTTAAATTTGATACTATTGAGCAAGTAAAAATAATTTCATACCAATTGATTTATACAATTGGTGGAATTGTCCACCATACATAAAATAAAGAAATTACCCACGTAGCGTCAATTTATTTTAAATTCTGAAATTTAAGAGGTCAAAAAATTATTTTTTTCACTGATAAATTTTATAAAAGAACATTAAATTAAACATTGTGGAGAATCGTTTGTAAAAGTAGGATTTAAGATTTGCTACTTTCATAAAGAAGACAATTGCAGATTAGATTATATGAAGATACACAATTTAATAACCTTTTACAAACCTTCGCCAAGGATCTTTATTAAAATTCTACCGTTGACTAATAACCTTTTACTCGGAAAACTACACTATTTAATTATATTAAGTTTAGATAGATAGATCATTTTCTTCCTCACATTTTTTTTATAAAAAAAATTGGTAGAACAGAGAGATAATTTTAGGAATACCAACTAAAAAAGTTTAAACCAAAAGCAACTTTATTCGGTTGTAATTGGGTGTCAATAATTCTCTACTAATAGCTGCTTCATGTAATTGTGTTTCATAAAATCGTATATGTTAAAAATAAGTCACGTTTCAATTTAATGTAAAAAACAACTGCACACGTTAAAATGAAATAAATTTAAAATAAGTAAAAAAAAATATAGTGTTTAAGAACATAGGAGTTAATTGTAGAAAAAAGTATTTGGTAAAATTATGAAAAGAAGCATAATAAAGTAAGTATTGCTGAAAGAAACTTGAGCGTGATTATGCATAACCTTCTTCAAGACATTGTAACTTGATATCTTGCATTAGGCGTTGAAGAGAAGTTGGGTCGCTGGTAACAATAGCATCAACATCTTCAAACAACATCCTTCGCATGGATTCTTCATCATCAACTGTCCAAGCATACACCTTTTTGTTCCTCCTGTTCATTACAACGCTAAATATGATAAAAACTTGTGTTCCTGCTGCAAGCTGCCAGATGCTAAATGCTTTAATAAAAAACATACCTGTGCAAAACTTTAACGAGCTTTTCATTAATCAATCGATGATAGACACCGACAACCTCCGCACCTTTCATTCTCAACAAATTTGTCCTAGCTCCAGTAGAATGTTCTGTCATTACAATGTACCCAACCTGCATCATCATCCCCCAGACATAACACATCTATAATACAGTTCCAGCTTCGCAATGATGATGCCAATAATTTCATGTCATCATTAGATACAACTACACAAAAAGTTAATCAGGCTCAACTAAACCTCAAAGACTTGCAGTCAGTTAACGTAAATCTTATTTCCACTTCCTTATCTCCAAACAATAATGAATTACCTCCATTTTTTTAACTAAGGTTAATTCTTTATTTGTACTGAAATATTCAATAAGAACACCAATCATGATAACACTGCCACTGCCGGTTATTTGAGGAGTAATGGACTACTACTTTTGGTTAACGTTGGATAAGGTAAAGACTCAGTTCTGAGCACTTTCTCATGTCATGATATTTTAGAGGTTTTGAGATGACTAATGTGCATTGTTATAAGGCGTTCATGGAAGTCATGCATGAGTTTTTAATGTTAGATTTTTGGAGGTTCTCGGCTCATGGTATTTGGAAAGATTCCTTCGTTTAGACTCGAGTAAAGACTGTCTAGACACGGCTCATGACTAGCTCAGTTGTCTGTTCGGTTTTTCTTTTCTGTGGATTCTTTGGTTCATCCAAGGAGAATCTCTATTCTTATCTTCCCCCTTCTCTAATAATATTTCTTTTATCCAAAAAGAATGAATGGTAGCTTCCTATCTAAAGTCCAATTTTCTATTCTCTTAAAGAATCAAAATTACAATATTCTTTAGTGCTGCAATGCAACTATCACTTATTAGAATGCATAGAGGGCCCTGATAACTTTGTTTTCCCAATAATGACTTAAAATGCAATGAATGAGCATAGATATCTGACACCAGCCCAAGGTATTCCATGCTTCGCATAAAGAATTCTGTTATTTGCACACCACTTTTACACCAAGTCTCAGAAGCATTATCTTATTATTAAGCATTAATTATCATTCACTGTTTATATTGTCACTTGCAACGGCCATAATTCCAATGCTAAGTAAGTGGGTCTACAAGCCAATACAACCCAAAGTACAATCTTTTGCTCTTAAGTTCCCTTACCATTTTAGACTGAAATCCTAAAATAATAATAAATGAAAAACTATCATAAAAACAACAGAAGATTTTCATACAAAATAGTAACATCAAAACATGAGAAGACATGCAAACAGAGCTAAATAAACTGCTTCTTACAGTAATATTTGATGAGAGTTTAATTACATCCCTTGCTACATTGTCACTTTTAGCCCATATGACGCAGTTGCTGCACTCTGTATTCTCCACCTGAAACAGATATATTGTTATTACAGATGTAAACTACATGGCCACAAAAGCAGAAAAACTAAGGACACTCGCCACCAGATCAGAAGTGTTTTAATGGAGAGGGATGAATGCTTAGAGGATTAGGGTTCATGGCAACAAGTTCACAAACATCCTTTAGTCCCGGTACATGATTAGGATTGAAGATGATCAAGAGTCACTACAAGGAAGAGTGACTTGTTTAGAAGAATCTAGCAACTCTTGAAAGTTTTCTCCAAGAAATCAAACAATTCCGTTGAAAGAGTAAGACAAGGAGATTAAATAACATATAAATCTTCCATGTAATAATATAACTCTTTGATGTTCTAAAATTTGTTATAATTACAACTTTTTTTATTTAAAAAAACAATATATAATTTTATGCCAAGAAAAAGTATTCTATCAAAAATTACATTTCTCTAACTATAATAAATATTTTTCATATAATTATCAATTCTCTCCATTCATCCAAACAAGCGGAAAAAAACTACCTCACTTCCTTCCTATTTCTATCCCTCAAAACATCATACCATTTTTACTCTAACTCCTGTTCTTATCATTCCTCACTCTTCTTTCCTATCTCAGTCCTCATTCAAACAAATCATAAGGAAAAAAAGAACTGAAAATCACAAGTAGATGAACATGTAAGGCACAGAAGTATTAACTTACAGCAGAGAGAACATCTTTGGCAAGCTCTTTCTCATAAAATGGGGGTCCAACCTTAACATCTAGAACTATCCGACGTACTGAATTTACAGTCAACTAAAAAAAGGTATAATGGAAACACAGTAAAAAAATATAACATGGAAAGAACATTTTAGAGATAATTGTCATTGATAGCAGAAAAAGAATACAATATAAAAGATGAAGCATGTATACCAAATATGGTGAAAGCCAACAGGGAAGAAAAGAAAGAGCATTTACTGAATTTCGTGAACATACCATCAGAGCATCTTGGATTGTTAGTATAGTTTCATCAGTAAACTTCGAGATAGACTGGTGAGAACGACTAAGCTCTCTTATCTACATAAATAAACTGAACACAATCTTAGTCAATGTTACTCCTTTCTAGTGTCTCAAAGAATTCTTAGTAAGGGAGAAAAAGAATGATGGAAATGTTCTTAAAATGTATGTACATGTACCCACAACTAAAATGCAGTCCACTTCGGTGCTTAGAAAATAGCAGGACCATCTAGAAAAACAAAACTAGAAACCCCAAAAACAATACACTGGCAGCACTACGAAAAGGTTGCACAAAATGAAGTCTGCCAGTCTCACCTCATTTGAGCTCATGTAACCAACTTTTATACTAGCGTTTCCAGTTAACTGCTGCAAATCCCTGCCTGCATCGTGTGAGAATGAATCTCAAAGTGGTTATAACCCTATCTCTTCACACAAAAAGATTTAAATCAGTTAAAAAACAATAAAAATAAAAATAAAAAATGAACACTTTAATTTTTTTTGGCTAAAATAGAATCTGGGTCCCTTGGCTATATTTTAAATTTCAGTTTGGTAATTTAATTTCAAAAGTTTCACCTTGGTCCCTTAAAATTGTTCTGTTAAACCAAATTTGACCTTCCATTAATTTATCACACAAATTTGGTCAAATTAGTGACACGTGGCAAACTATGAGAGAAGATGTCCCGTTAGCCAAGATCGATGCCCAAAGGTACAAAAATGAATGAAAAGACTAATTTAATCTAACAGACACACTATAAGTATCAAAGCTAAATGAACTAAAGAGAAAAACTAAAACGTAAATGTAAGGGAATAAAAGTCTACTTTTGCCTAATTCTTTCAAATAAGATAGTACTACATTTAATTGAGTTAACAAGTTGTTCTGAAGAAGTTTCACTGTGGTCTTTTATAAGAGACCAAAGTGAAGCTTCCTAAATGTTAAGGGACGAAACTGAAACCTAACCAAAATGTAGATCAGGGAACACAATTCTGTTAGCCTAATTTTTTCAAGGTAGATCTAACTGAGTTAAGAAATGTACTTTTATTAAGGTGCACTAACCAGTTATCACAAGAAAACCTCAAATAAATGACAAATATTTTCATGAAATTTGCAGATGACTTCATATGGGCAACAGATGTGAGATAGAAAATGGTTTCAACAAATAATAGTACGGAAATAGAGTTAAGGACGTTGAGAAGAAGGCAAAAGTACCTGTCGTGAAGAGCAAACAGAATTCCGTCCGAAGAACGAGAAACGTCGATCTCAATGCAATCCGCGCGAGACTGAACAGCGTGGAAATACGAAGCCATCTGCGGGCAGAAAAGAATCCGGAATCAGAAACCATAACATAACATGAAACAAAAAATGAAAAACAACGAAAATAAAAATCAGAAGAATCCGAAATTAGCAACAATAACATGACATAGAAAGAAAAAAAAGCTTAAACGAAGAATCCGAAACGAACAACTATGACAAGAAATGATAAACAAAGAATCCGAAATGAACAACTATAGCATCAAATTAATGAACGAAGAAACCGAAATTAACAATTATAGCATGAAATGCAAAAGGTTAAACGAAGTATCCAAAACTATAAACTATAACATCAAAAGAAAAGAAAAAGGTTAAACGAAGTAAATAAAGCGAAGAATGCAGAATTAACAGCTATAACATAAAATGAAAAAAAAAAAACGTAAAACAAAGAAGAGAGAGAGAGAAGGCTACGGTGTTTAGAGAAACCAAAACTAACAATTATAGCATGAAATGCAAAAGGTTAATCGAAGTATCCAAAACTATAAACTATAACATGAAGAAAAAAAAAGGTTAAACGAAGGTAATAGAGCGAAGAATGCAGAATTAACAGCTATAACATAAAATGAAAAAACGTAAAACGAAGTAGAGAGATATAGAAGGCTACGGTGTTTGGAGGAGCCTTGGAGGAATCGCCACCGTGCGCGCAGACGAGAGGAGGATCGTTGAGCCAACGGCATCTCATGAATTGAATCTGCGGCTCAGGAACAGTTACAGTAATGAATTACATAGGAAATGAAAACGGCGCAGTTTATGAAGAATTTAGTTCAGCACAGAGCGAGTGAAGGAAGAACGGAACCTGGTGGAAGCGTCGGAGGCGAAAATGGAAGAAAATGGGAGGAATAATGGCGAAGATGGCGAGAGAGAGAATGATGATGTTCCGCGAAGGAAGCTTCAACACACTTCTTCCCGTTCTAGATCTCGAGCTACGCATCATTGCTCGCTTTTCTCAAATCGCCGATCGTTTCGTCTGGTTTTTTTCCGGAGTTAGGGTGAAGAAGGAAACGACGCAGAGCAATAACAGAATTGAAATCACGTCAACAACACTTCTTATAAATACGCCTTCTCGCAATACCGTTAAGTCATCAAACTAGAAATAAGTTTTATCATATTTTATTTTTCCAATAAAAATAGTCTCATTTAGTAACATTTAATTAACATTTTTCATCAATTTAGTTCTCTTTGTTCTCTCTACAAAAACTCTTTAATTTTGATCTCTCTAAAATAATTAAACATTATTTTAATGAATAAGTGAACTTTACCTTCTTTATGGATCATTATGTAAGTAAGATATCCAACACACCTCTTATGCGGAGACTCTCCAACTCCGCATTAGACTATATATTGTGAACAGAGAATATAACTTTTATTTCACTGCTACTTTTCAAATAAGAATACAATCTTTCTAAATAATCTAACAATTGACTTCTTAGATTTTACCTTCTCTCTCATAAAACCTGTACTATAAATTACATTTAAAATCATAGTATAAATGACATTCAAAACTAGAATTAAAGGTAATAATTATTGCCTACTCAAATTTTAAAATAAAACTAATGACACTTTGAGTTTAATGCTAATATATATATGGATGGTCCGATAATTGATGGTATGTTAAGGTCAACAAACTCTCATTAAAATAGGTTTTAAACGACTCACACAATAGTAAGAAGGAGACTATATATATGAGTGGTTCAATAGCTGATGGTATGTTAAGGTCAACATACTCTCGTTAGAATAGGTTTTAAATGACTCACAATAGTAAGAAGTGAATTATAAGTCTAACTCAACCTTATAAAAGTGATTTATAAGATGAATTTTGCAACAAAATACCTATATCTCTACTAGTCGATGTCGGATCTCCAACATAAATATTTTTAATTTATATATAAGTAGTTTCTATAGCATGTTGGAGTGAGAAATGAAATTAGAGATTTATTTGGTATGTGTTATTGAAAGTGAGGGGTATACATTGTAGTTATTTCTATGTTTAGGGATAATAGTGAGCAAAACAAAGATCATGATAGTTTGAGATGCTCAAGAACTGCTGAAATATCACAGTCCTCATAGCTCTTCTCTGCATAGATAATGTTGGGGCTATCTTGGAAGAACACATCTTCTCTTCTGTAACTGTCTTCACTTCGAACAAGCCTTTCACTGCCACATTCTACAGCCCCTCTCAGAACAACTGTCTTCTGTATGCCACCCATGAGTTCTTCATAATCTGTATCTCCTTTTTCTCCCACAAATACAACCACTTTTGATAGATCAATCCCCCACTTAACTGACAGATACCTGAATGCACACACAACAACAACATCATCATAAGGGTCTACGAATTATGAACATTTGAAGAGGCAACAATGCTCCTCACCTTAAGGCTTGTTTTCTTGAAGCAAACAGTGGTATCACATTTAACCTCACTCCTGCATGAGTGTAGACAAGGTTACAACGTAAGCCTCTCATTCGAAGCCTTTGCCGAAGCTCATCTATCTTCCGGGTCTGCAAATTCTCACCACAAATTTCAAAAAGTTACAACATTTAAGAAAAGTTTAACTATTCACTTGGATCTTGTATTTTAACATTTAAACCGCCTTATAAGATGAGATCTGCACCCACTCATATACTAGGCCCAACAAACTCTCGTTACGATTGACTTTTTAAATGGCTTTGATATAAGAACTAAGAAGTGGACTTTAAGCTAAGTCAACATCATAAAACTGGTTTATAAGATGAGATTTGCAAATAATATTTAGTCATGAATCTCCAAAAAGAAAAGAAACATGTCATCTTACCATGGCTTCAGGTTTCAAACTATAGGAGAAGCACCTTGAACTGCAAGCACTGCCATACTCTACAATGTCATTCTCCTCTTGGTCATCAATTCTAGCAAGCCTTGGTATTGTTGAGCCAATATTCTCACCTGGCCATGCATACTCAACATGGGCCTCATAATCAGCATCAGTCATCAAATCTTTCCATGGAAAATACATTTCACTTCCACTGTTGCAAACCACAGCATCAAATTCCTCTATGTTCACTTGGGAGCTGTTAAAAGCTTCAATTGTCTCTTGTAAACTTAAACCAGTAAGCAGCACCACACCAATTTTGCCTGGTTGCGCCACTTTCATCACATTCAAGATGATTGTCTGAAAAGCCTTAGCTAAGTTTCCATCATTGTCATAGCAATCAGCAGCAACTACCACAAGACTTTGCCTCCTACCAGGGAAGTAACTGCTGTTAGAATTGGCAGTGGAAGAGACCCTGCACATGATTGCTTCAATAATCTGCTTCTGCCTTGCTGCAGGGTCCGTCTCACCATTCATCTTGGAGTCTCCTTCGGTGGAAAATCTGAAAGAAATGTCTTCTACATCTCTCAGTGAGTCACTGATTGGTTCTTCAGCAATTGGTGTAATTTCCAAGAGTGAGGTGGAGCGGCTGTTCTTGCCATGTTCAACATGGGAGAGGTAGTTGCGGCAGTGTTCAGGCCATGAGAAACGATGAATGTTTTTTAGGCCGTTTTTGCGGCATTCTAGCCAAAGATTTTTGTCTGCAACAAGCTTTAGGAGTGCCTCTTCTATGGCTTTCTGGTCATGTGGATCAATCAAGAGTCCATTGTTGAGTGCCTGCAATGATATGTAACACATGATGAAAGAACATAAACAAAGTAAAAATAGGAGAAAATGGATTCTATAATTTGCAGTGTACCTTCAGAATATCCACTGGCCCTCCATTTTTTGTTGCAACAACAGGTAAACCATAAGCTGCTGCCTATAATGTGGGAAGAACAAGGAAGCAATGTAATTTTCTGTGTAGTGAATTGTGTGAATCATATTTCATAAGCTGAATGTCACTGAGCCTATTAGCTATCTGAAAAATTAATCTAGTTTATTGGTTTACCTCTATTAGTGTGAGACCAAATGGTTCCACCAGAGCAGGGTTGATGAAAACACCCTTCAAGAGACAAAACCCCCATGTGTTACTGTTAGCAAATATAATGTTCAAAAAAGACAAGGCAGTTAATGTCAGATAAACTTTCAAGACAACAATTAAGACATTTTGGTTTGATTATTTAACAAATGACTTCAATAGGACTAAGAACAAAAAGTGTTTTGAACTTGAGTTTTTCCATGCTTTGTCTATCAAAGAATGCACCTTGGTCTTTGCAGCCAGACGATATATCTCTGGAACTTCAGATTGCTTGTGATGCTTGGGGTAAGCCACTTGGCCATACAAATCATACTTGTCAATGAGCTTGAGCACCATGGTAAGAACAGTGGAGCTGCTGTTAGACATTTCTTCTATGTCATCTCTGTTGCCAAGTATGAGGGTCTTCCATAAAAGTAGAAACATGTCACTCCATCACATGCTGATAATCATATGCCAAATCTACATTTTTTTTTTCAAACAGAAGGGAAAAACTCACCAAGTTAGCTAGCTTCCTTAGGGCCAGGCATTCCCCAAAGGCCTTGAGCAAAGTCATGACATTTTTCTTTGGGTCAGGGCGAGACAAGGCTAGTATTGTTGGTTTGTGAGGATTTGTGAAAAACCTCATTATCTGCATGGCACAACACACTTCATCTTAGGAGAAAAAGTTACAATTCCTCATTTTACAAGTATTTCTTGTATAATCACAATATTTACATGCACAACCAATAAAAAGAATCATGCAGAAGCTTTTTAAAATGTTATTTAGAATTGTTCATTTGTTGTGCTTATAAGCAATGTGCTAAAGTGATGCAAGAATTGCTGTGATGAAAAAATGGTGAATGTAGGGAAGATTGTAAGACCTCAGACCAAATTGGAGGCAAGTTCATTTTGCTTTGAGCTCTGTTGGATCCAATGAGTGACTTGAGATCCCCTTCACCTTCCACTGTGTCTTGTGTTGTGACATAGCTGAAGTCCATGCCTGGTGGAATGACCTGTGACAAGATTCAGAAGCAAGACACACTTCAGCATCTGTGAACATTGTTTGACAAGAAAAAACCATCAAGAAAATAGTGACATTGTGCATACCACCATCCTTGGCATGTGTCTTCCTAGGCAACTCACTCCACGTCTTCTCCTCGCCCTAAGCTTCCTCTCCAACTTGAGATCAAACCCATCATACAGTCCCCATTGCTCTTCAATCTCTTGCCTTGTGCTGGTGACAACCATTTCAGCAGCATCCACACCAAACTCCTCAGCCTCAATCCTCCTCATGATCTTGTAGGTTGCATTTATGGCCTCCCTGGAGAGCCTCCCTTGCTTCAGCAACTGCTCAAACTTGTTCCGGCCTAACGAGTGACCGGTGAGCACCATAGGCACATTCAATGCACCAGATAAGTGTGCTGCTACCTCCCCAGCATCAGCATAGTGACCATGGATAACATAAGGCCATGTTGGCTTTCCATCATTCACTTGCTCCCCCAAAACTCTTGCCATGTTCACAATGTGACTCAGAGCACCATCCACAAATTCAGGTAAGTGAGGCCAAAGGGATTCTTTTGGTATGTACCTGCATCAATCAATGTCTTCTATTAAGAACTGGATTTTAAGCCTAACTCAATCTCATAAAACCAGTTTATGAGGTGATGTTTACACCCATTTATATACTGTCAGATGTGGGATCTCCAACACCTTCTACTAATCAAGTTCCATTTTATGACCTTACCCCAAATGAAAACTCATGTGTGGTTCTTACTTATCACGAGGTCCACAAGGAAGACGAATGATATATGCTCCCCCACAGTCACTGCCATCAGAGGGGCAAGACAACATCTCAATAGGCTCTCCATAGCTGGAATCCACTTCTCCTGGTGAAGCTATTTGTCTAGTCAATAGATCAACACGGTAAACTCCTTTTGTGTTGGCTAGAGCACGAGCAAGCTCCACTACATATTTCACCTGAAATTGAACCAAAAACAAATAATGGTGACAAAGTAATAGCCATAGGACAAAAGTTTATTATGCTAAGTTTGGTTCTTAACAAAGAAAAATATTATAGCCATAGGACAAAAGTTTGGTTGCTGAAGTAAACAGATACCTGACCACCAGTATCAGAATCTCTCCCAAGTTCCATATTATCACCTCGTACCAAACCATGAATACTACATGACAACATTAAAACTGTGAAAATAATAACTACAAAGTTGTCAGTTTTAATGCCTTACTCCTGTTATATTTGTGATGAACTTGAATGAATGAATACAGGAATCAAGTTATTGTGAAAGGTAAAAGCTTTTCATTTGGGCAAATGCACAAAGTTAAAGAAAGAATGTCTTACCTGGATCAGCTTTTCATTGACACAAAGTTTTTCACAAATTTTTAGTTAAATTAAAGCAGTAGTTGTTGAATTGAACTATTTTAAAAAAATTTAATAAGTCTCTGTACTTTTAAAGTTTGAGCATAAATTTAAATTTACATACAACAAAGTTAAATTAAATCCACACAAACATAATCAAATTCATCTTACATGTGCATAAACTAATGAAATTTGAGATCAATATATATTTCTCTGTACTTTTCAAACTCTAAATTTGTATATATAGCAATCAAATACAACAAATAACTTCAATCATACCAAAGAAGGGACAAAATAAAATAATGGACGATTAGAACTATACACAGAATCATGAAACCTCTGTAAAATTTTACATTCATTTCAAGTACTCCACAAATTTTAATACCAAAAACAGTCTTATATCATTGTGTGACCAGAATCCATTATGTATGTGAAATTTGTTAACTTATACATAGCATACTACTGATAATTGGACCTTAACCTAACTCAACTTTATAAAATCGACTTATAAAATGAAGTTTACACCTACTTATATACTAACGAAATATCTTTATTTATAGTCGATGTGTAATTTCCAATAACATACTAACAATGATTTCTGATTGAATGAACTATGTATGTAATACCTGATTAGGACAATATAAAGGTTCCTAGAGTTATCATCCTCCGACCAAAGTTGCATTTCAGACATGATTCTGGGAATATCATCCTTGACATGAGGTTCCAACCCATTATTACTGGCATCACCTTTTTCTTTCTCACCTTCTGAGAGCTCAGAAAGGTCATTTGCAGCATCATTACGCCCTTCTTCACGATCAAGACGCCTTCTTGCTAGCCTTTGAGCATCATCACATGCAATCTGCAGCCATTATAAATAACCTTTGTTCTGAGAATAATTAAGTTTAAGTTTGATATTACATATAAGAGGATTTAACTACTTTCCAAAGCTAGACTAAGCTAAATTAAATGTGATATAATTAAAAGAAGTGGACTTTAAACCTAACTCAACCTTATAAAACCGACTTATAAGGTGAGGTTGACACCTACTTATATGTTCTGAAATGTTCTTACAAAATCAGCTTATAAGTTGAGGTTTGCACTCACTTATATATTCTGAAATGTTTTTACATATTCTGAAATGTTTTTACCTTTTGTCGAGATGAGATCTCCAACCGATATAGTTTATTCCATATATTCGAAGTAACATAACTATAACACCGATACGATAAGCTATGAAGCACAGACACGCCTAACATGTGTCACACAAACACTTTGCTGAAGTGATAATGAGAAAGCATGTTTATGTTACCTGTTTCTTTTTGCGAGTGAGATGCCATATGCGCCAGCACATATTCTCCAACCTGTTACTACGTTCACGGATATTCCTTGTAGCTGTTACCTGCATCATGCATCAATCACCATTACTCATGCTTCCACTTAGGCTTACACAAAACTGCATCTTCTTCCTTTTCTCTCCAACCATTTTCCACTTTTACTACCAATTTATTCATGCTGCTTCCTTCCTATACTCACATCATCCCAAAAATATGGCTTCATCAACCTTTACCAAGTGATTATATTCTACACTTTTATTATTAACTGCATTTTCTATTCTGTGTATGCCAAAACTTTTTCCCTCTACCATGCTAAATCAATTTTACATAGGTTGTTCAATTCATGTTGGTGTGAGGAAATCCTGTTATTTTTCCTTGGAAAATCACATTTCATATAACTCTGCATTTATTTGAAGGTTATAACATACTTGCAAGTTGCAAGTTGCAAGTAGCAAACTCTTTTCTTTTTGTCAATTCATGCATATGGTTGAATTTAAAGGACTATGAAAGAAAGAGTTTAAATTTTATGTAGTATGGTGTACATAATTTCACATTAGAAATCAATAAAAAGACAATATAAATAATTATTGTAAAAATCAGTAGATTTATTATTAGATTATATATGTATTGAAAAGTTGTAATGATGGCACCAATTGGTGAACATCATCAGCTAGTTGCTATCTTCCACCCCACAAAATGTATTCAGAAGCTACAATTTCTCCCTTTATATAAAAGTGGTCCCAATCTGATGTAAATATCTTCTTTCACTTATTATAAAAATCCAAAATTTGTGCCACATGAAATTCAGATATAATTTATCATCAACCTTCCCTTTCTTTTTATATATATTCTACTAAAAAATATATACATAGAATTTATCTTTCTTTTTAGGGGTGGCAAAACGTATCAGCCGACCCACCATTGGTCCATCAAAAAGTGGGCGGGACAGACTGACCTGTCAAGGTTGTGCGGCGGGTTGGCGGACTGACCCTTTACTTTTCAATTTTTTTATTTATTTGTAATTTTTTTATTTTAGATCTAGTTACTTGGTTATAATAATTGATATCAATTTTTCGACAATAAAAATATAATTAAGATAAATAAAATTAAATCAAATTTTAATACTCTAATAAAAGAAAGTTTAATATCTATCAAAATAAAGTAAATATCAATCATAATTCGATGAGTCAAATGATGTATAAAGAAATTAATATAAATAAAGTTCTATATAAAACATTGACCACCATCAATTTTTATTCAAAAAATATGAGATCGCTCTTTAAAAGTATCAAAAGTAAAAAAAAGGCAGGTTGGCGGGCCAGAGCAATTGACAAATTCAAAAAGTTAACCCATTTTGTCATCTTACTTCTTCTTCACTCAAGAACCTAGTTGTTTTTATATAATCAAATGTGACATAGTTTAAAAATCAAAATAAATGATCATTTTAACCCCTTTTATTGTTTAACTTATCAGAGTGTGCTTTTTTATTATAAACAAGAACAAAATCACTAAATACCAAAACATACAATATCTTGAATGTACTAACTTAGTAGCTTCCATATACTTAAAATTTGGAAGATTCATAACAAAATCAAAGAGAATTCAAACCACTCTTACCCCTTGACATCTACTAATAACTGGATAATCTTAATCCTATAAAATAGTAGAGCATGTAAATGAAAACTGGTTTTGTGGCATATCAGTCAAAATTTCAGTGACTAAAGCAGAGAGAGAGAAAACAAAAATTTAGACAAACCTTAACCCAAGTCCTGTAAAGGTCATGTTCATCAAAGCTATTGACAACTTCTTCAACAAAGTACTTGGTGGTGGGATTAAACAGCTTTTCTACCCTCTCATCTTTGTTCTCTTCTTCAAACTTTGCAATCTTGACTTTACCATCATTCTTCTTCTTCTTCCTCACACTGCTTCCCACGTCCAAAATGGCCTCCAAATAGCCATTTAGCCATTCATTCACAGCAGCCATGTTTGAACAAAAAGCAAGAAAACCTCTTCACTCTGTGACCCTCTTGAAATTCAGTGACATCATTGTATCATTTCATTGCACATGCTTTGTAACCAAAAAATCATTGCTGAATGCATATAAACAAATTGAAATTTTGTTAAGATAAAGGTGGAAGAAGGTGTTGTGGTTTCAATTGTGAGAAATGGTTCTGGTTTGAAACCAAGAGTTGGACAATAAGTTCTTTATAAAGGCTTTTCTTTTTGTTCACAATTCCATTTTATATTTATAAAATATTCCACTTAGAAAAGAGAATATTATGTACATTTTTTAAAAAAGCTTGTGAGAATATAAGAAATGGGTGGCTTTGATTTGATTCCCTATCTCATATTCCTTGCATGAAAGGTATTATGTGAACCAAATATGAAATATCCTCATTCTTTTGCTATATTCTCCATTTGCCTTCACAATTCATTCAGTATTTGCAGTTTATGTGAAGTTCATGCATTTTTTTTAGTGGGATAAGAAAAAGTGTAACATTTCCTTTAGAAAAAGAAGATAAAGTTTATATAAGTAGGCATACCTAATTAAAGTTGTTTTGGTAACATGTATTTTGCAAGACATCTGTTAAAGAACAACTGATATATTTATACCTTACTGGTTTTTTCTCAAAGGAAGATAACATAAAGTACAATATCTTGCATGCAATTCATTAACTTCTTTCCATTGTTATACCTAAATAGAACTATTTTTGTCTTTAAAAGAATTAGATACAAAAGCAAAACCAAAGGGTCACCCTTATTTATGATCTTGATTCATTCTTGGTATGTTGGTTAATGGCATTAGGTTCAATTGTCTTGTTATGATGGAGTTTTGATTTTTCAAGCCATTGAAATGGTGTGTCTTATTTATTATAGTCTTTGTCATTGTATGAATGATGGGTCCAAGCTTTAGATTTGGCATTACACAACCAATTCACCTTGTAAACTATTGAAGATGGCATCAAATTAAGAACATCCAAAACAAGGGTGAGTTGATAAGAATCTAAAGAAAAGAATGGAATTAAAATGAGAAGATAAAGTGAAAAAAGGGAAGAAGTGTTGTGTAGGTACATACACTAGAGGAATGGGAAAAAAAAAAAAAACAAAAAAAAATACAAAAACCAAAGGTTGTGGAAAAGATGTATGTAAAATCCATCGTATGGATATGAAATATGTGAAGGTTACATCAAAAATTAAAGATCAAAGAAAGGGATTAAGTGGGAAGGCAATTGGGAAAAGGGACAAATAAACCCAAAAGAATATTTCAAGGAATATTCAAATCTCTCATCAATCATTTCATTCTTCTAATCATTTTAATTTACAAAATTTGTAAGGACCTGTTGGCAACATATATATATAGACTAATTTTTTGTAAATATAAATATGTCTTTAAATTTCTATTAAAGAAACGAGAAAAATATACAATTTATCAAGGAAAATGGTTTAACAATTTTATCTTCTTTTTAATATCTTTTTAAGGGTTTGACTTCCAATTCTTAAAAGTTTTCTAGGACCACTTTTGTAAATTTTGAAAATTTGTAATTAATTTTTTCTTACAATAATTAGGCAGCTTGAGTAAATGAGTATTTGTGATCTCTCAATCTTTTAGTCTCTTATGAATGAAATAATTTACCGATAAAGTAAATAAGAGAATTATAAAATAAAAACTTAATCATATTATATCAAATCATAAATTGGATTTTAAACCAATTAGTAAAAACACTTCAACCAATGATGATGATGGTTACTATATATTGTGGTGTTTTAATTAAGAGTGGCAATTTCTCATGGGTATAAATTCTTGTATAATTTTGTGAGATCATTAGTTGTTTTATGACACATGTTATGGATATGGAAGAAATTAATAAAATTGTTTCAAATAATATTTAGACCAAGATGCATAATATTGTTGTATAACACATCTTATTAGGACATACTAAGCTAAAAATTATGGTACATTTAAAAATATAATTCAAGTTGCTCTATCAATTTTTTTCAATCATTGATGTTAACATAGAAAACTTTTATTAATTTAGACTAAGAAATAACATTAGTCTATATCAATAAAAAAAACACCAACAATATTGATAAAAAATAATCATATTTAACTTTAATACGAGAGAATCTTTTTTCAAGAAAAAAATTTAAGTCGATAATACTACTTTAGTATTGCAATTGACATTAATTATCTTATAGACTAAGTTAAGTGGGTCAAAATACAATATTTTTGGACCCTAACTACAACTTTAACTTTTAGCTTAGTAATAAACACTTAAGATAATTGTTTATAGGATGATTATTACAAGTGACATCAATATAAAAAAAAATATTTTAATTTATTTTGAAATTCCATGTCAAAACAACTTATTTTGTCATAAAAAAAATTCAAATTTTCTCCAAAAAAATTTTAACCTAATATAAACACATGTTTAAGCTTAATATGAATTTGTTATTTATTACATGTGGTTGTATAAACAAAAAGTTTGGCAAGATAGGAAATTGGAAGACTTAATAATTGTCACATAAGAAATGTTCAACATGGTTGTCATATATGTGATGAAGAGTAATGCTTGTAATCTTTTATGAGCATGCACTAGATGGCGTGGCTTGTTTGTCTTTCATTGGTGTTTTGTGAAGTAACAAAACTTCCTAACGCAAGTTTCAGGATTTTTTCAAATTTCAATAATCAATGTGAAGTGCACTTTGAAAACTTCAAAGGATGGTTTACACCAGAACGAATGAGAGTATGAAACAGCAGTATTAGGAAGTTTAACTCAACCTTATAAAATCAGAGTTTATAAGACAAGATTTACACCTACTTATATACTATTAAGTGTTCTTATCTTTAGTCGATATCAGATCTCCAACCAACATAATTGTCAAGAATCATGCAGAAGATAGCAAAATCATGCAGCAACAGCTTAACTTGAAAATGGATTATGATAAAGTTAATGTGAAAATAATAATGCTACAACTGAGTAATAGGAGAAACCAGGAAGAGATCCCTAGGCAAAATTTCCTGGAGGTTTCTGTTCTTTCAAAACTGAAGACTCTATAGATGCTCATAATCATATCCAATGATAGCCCTAATATAGCAAGAAATGAAAAAATAACACACACACAAAACACAACCACACTCTTGTTCTCCATTGACACTTGGTTTTCCCTCACCTTTTCAACCTCAGACCTGCATTACCAGAGAAACAAATCAATAATCATATCCAGATAAACTCAATAATTGTTATTGGATGATTTATATAGGGACAAAAAAGTTATTTGAGAAAAATAATAATAATAATAAAAATAGTCTTCATACATTGTGCTTAGAGTTAGGATTTGATCCCAGAAGCAGAAATAATCTTCATACATTGACAAGGCCCTTTGTTTCATCATTCTTTATGAAAAAAACACTTATATTTTGAATTAAGAAAAGCACATTCAGAAGAAGAAAAAAACAATTCTTTGGTTATTTTGAGAAGTTATTTGGTGTAGTTGTTGAAACTAACCTTCAAAATAAATGAAAATAAAAAGTACTTTTTGCTGTTGGAGAAGCTTCTGAAGTAAACACTTAAAGTGGAAAATCAAAGAAAAGCTTGCAAGTTCTCACCTTAAAACAGCATTGTCCCTGAGTACATGATCCAGTTGCATAGAAATATGAGACTTCCAAGAATCAAGATCACTAACTTCTTTCATCTGCAGAGACAACAAATTAGTTTTAGGTGAACAGAAAGTGAAACCATAGTGATGTTTTATAATTATAGACAGATATTGGCAAAAACATTGTTACATCATACCATGACATCTTGTTTTTCAAGGAAACGCCTAATTTCTTCTTTGATCTTCTCTAGAAGTAGATCTTTTTCTCCCATGTCTTTGCCGTACTCTTTGAAAATACTGACATATCTGGAGTTTAAGTCCTCCATATACTGCTCCAAAACAGACAAATTTAAGTCTAGGTAGCGAACTTTCTGCATGAGAATCTTGAGAACCGTATCCCCAGGCATCCGGCCGACTTGCTGACGGATTTCTTCAACTGGATCAGGAACATTGCCATTCACAATTACAGCTTCTTTGTTTTCAGAAGAGATTTCTAAAGTAGGATCAGAATTGATCCCTCTGATAGTATTTTGTTGAACATCACCAGCATCGGCAGCATTAGCAAGGAGGGATGATGCTACCCTCTTCTCCCCATTACCTTCCCCAGACACAAATGGCTTATCTTGAGCATATATCAAATCCTCCAGCATTCTCTCAATGGCATCCACCCCATAAACTTCAACAATGCTTAGTGTGCAATAGAATTCTGAACCATAGTGGCTTTGAAGGTTCAATTTTAGATACCTCACCCATTTTTGCTCCTGAAGAACAAACCTTTGAGCCTGCTTCACATTTGAGGCCGTGAAGTTCCCGAGGAATATCCAACTGTCTGTTGGGTAGACCAAGCTGCCATGCAATTCAAAATCTTTGAAATTGGAAGAATGGTGCTCAAAATTAGCTATTTCTATTGTTTTTACCAAGGTTTCTTCTGAAAGTTCTATAACAACAAATTTCTCTTCTGAAGAACACGGATTTCGGAGATATTTGTCTTTGTTTCTGCTTAGAATATCAGATGCACCTCTGGCTTCTTTGTTAGAAGATAGCACCTTTGCTCCCTTTGCTGCTGAAGCATAATTGTATTCCGAACCACCAGGCTCTAATCTATGTATTATATTTTCATGCTGACTAGTGGCAGACTTAATTTTAGAACCAATTGCTCTGCTCTTGAACTCGTCAAGACCAAGAGGCATTGCCTGAGACAAGTGATTATACTTGTGCACATCATTTTGAAGTTTCACAGAAGATTCAGATCTCTCAACTTCATGCTCCTCTATCTTAGGAGAAATGTAATTTTCTTTGTCACCCGGTACAACACTGTTTATACTTTCTCCACCGGAAAGTGACTCAACAATAAAACTATTGGATTTGGCAACATCAGAGGAGAAAGTCCCAGAAGGAGTATAGGTGTCATCAGTCTCTTTAGTCAAATACTCATCACCAGAGTTAGAGTTTTTACATTGGTTGTGTTCATCTTCATGCCAATTTGATACACCAACTGGAACTTCTCCAAGTCCATCTAAATATAGACAATAAACTGACTAAATAAGAACAGGCTACATACATATGCAAGGAAAAAGGATTCTTTTGTTTTTTTCATGTATGTTTGTTTGTTTTGTCCTCAAGATGAAAATTTTCATTCAAGGTGATGAAGGACATGTAACAATATAAAATAAAAGGTTTTTAAATAGAAGTGCAATAAGAAATAAATGTGTACATTAGATAAACGAGCAAGAAACAAAAAAGAAGCATGGATTTTCTTGCATTCAAAACTAAAAAGTAATAAAACATTAACAATAACATTTCTTCACCAATAACAGTAGGAAGTTACCTCAGACAGAATAAATTTTTTGTGGGCTGGAGCAATCAGCAGTCAAATTTTGGACTTCTTCCTTTGATTACATTAAAGCTGAATGTGAATTTTGGTTTGTTGAAATCATTACTTTAAAGTGTTCAACATTTCTGTATATTTTATAGCAACTAGAATGCTGAATCCAATTATTATACAATAAAATAAAACGGTTTCCCAGGTGTTATTCAGAAAAAATTGCAGTAATGCACAAAGCTGAACTCTGTTTGTATTATGATGCATGGAAAAGTGCTTGAAAATTCAGTGATGAAATTGTCAGATTTGTTCAACTACTCAGCACTTACATGTCAATGTGAAGGCTTCTTCTCCCTATCAATATAGTTAAAATTTCATTGTATTGGAAAAAGGGAGAAAAGATAGTAAAAGTTCAAAAAAAATTGCTTTTTTAGATCTGTAACTCTTGTGATAATACAGAATTCCTGTTTAAGATTATATGCCACCTTTCACATTGTGTTGTACTAATGCTTATCTACTTTCTGTAAAATTAAATTTTATAAATGCTGAGAGGGAATTGAGTATTCCATAAAATAGTAATCATTTTGATCAAACACAACCAATAAAGTATAACCCCAAACAAAATTCTTTAACAACACAACGAAAACACATCAGGTAAACAAATTGGAAGCATAAAGCTTCCACCACAAAGGAATTATTAGGAAACATAGGGATAAAGGTGACCAATATCTGTATTCCAATACCAAAAATAATTTCTTTACAATATACTAGATCTATCCCAGCAAAGAGTACACAGATAAACTGATGCAAAACAAGAACAAGAAGCTCAGTAAAAAAAAGGCCATGTATCCATCTGCTGCAACCATTATTTATGCAAGAAAAAAACAGTGCCAAGTAGAGAAGGAATCTCATTCACACACAGCCATGCCTCAATAGCTAAAAACAAAGCCAGCAGAGAACAAAAGTAATACCTCCATAACCATAGCCACAGCTTATCCATAAGCTGAAGAGGAAGACCAGGCCCCACAAAACAAAGACCAACGAAAGAGAAATTTTATACAGATAGCTCCTCCCACTTGTAGCCTTCTCTACTGCCCTTCTTTCCAGAAGAGCTTTTCGTGATCTCTGCATCGTACATCAACCCAATTCACTGCAACACCCCTGCAACACATCTTGTTTCTTCATTCAGAGCTCAAAAAGATGCAAAAGCAGGAAAAGGGTATGCAATGTATCAAGTAACTTTTGAGTTCAGCAAAGTGCCACACATAAAACAAGGCTCTAAGATATATGAGGGATCACAGCAATGTAAGAGCACACACGCATGGAGTGAGATACAAGTAGAAGATTCTTATAAATCTGAAAGGTGAATGCAGTAAAGTACAAATACCCCACTCCCACCAACAAAAAGAGGAAAAGTTCAATTGTAAGCAAAGCTCCACGAAATGAAAATTTTCAATCATTATCTCAAATCCATCCATCTTCATAGTAAAGCAAAAGAATACCCTCTTATAGGAAAAGCAATAACGTGCCACCAAAAACGAACATGACAAGACTCCACTCCAAATCCAATCAGCAAAAACAAGACTCATCATACAAAATTGACCTCAATTCAAACCTTTATTCAAACCCAATACTAATAAACTGAGAGGGCAATGACAAGCTGAGATTGTGAACAAGACAATTACTACCTAATCCTAATTCATAAGCAGTTTCACCAAATCACAACTATTCAGACAACCCTTAGATACAGTAGCTAGAAGATCTCCTTGAGATAGATTTCCAGATTGGTGAAACACAGCAAGCACTACTTCAAACCAAAACAAAAAACAAGAAACACTCAGTAGTCATTACTATAATCCAAAACTGCACTGAGAAGGTTCATGGGAAGTACAGAACAGGCATGGAATCCAAAAGGGTCATGGAATCAAGCTAGAATTCGATGTGAAACACAAGAAATCAGATGTGGGATCCAAATCACAAAGTATGCATAGAATATGTACAATTGAATGATGAAGTTTGACCTTTGGGATTGAGAAGCAGTGAAATTGGGTGTGGGAAAAGTGTTGTTCTAGCAATTGGAAATCATTGAAAATGGTGAGGAAAGGAAATGGGGTTTGTAGGAGAAGGAACACAACGCGTGGAAACTGCATCCAGGTTGTCTTGTCTTGTCCATTCCTTTTGAATTCAAAATCATTCCTTTTTCTCTCTCTCTTCTTCCTTTCAATGGTAACAACAAAAATCTTACTTACATAACTGGAAAAAAATTTACTTCATGCCTTTTCTTTTGAATTCAATCATGAATTGTTTAATCATTAAATTTTATAATAATTAATTATTGGATTAAGTAAAGAAACAAAATTTTGACTTTTACATTTCCATGAACTTAAAAAAACCTTCTTTGTTATTCAATAATAGTTAAATCAGTTTTGAACATCGATGGTATTCTTCCTAATTAATAACTTTTTTCTATAATTATAATTTTACTTATTTCTTTAAAACATGGTAGATAATACCAAAATGAATGTAAAACCTTCCGTTTATTTTATTCATCAAAAATTAAATTAATTGATTGTTAAAGATCAAATTTTCGCCGTTTCTATGTTATGGATTATTACTTGATGGCTGTTAAGTAAAAAATTAAATATTTTGTTTAATAACATTAATGACCAAATATGAAGTTAATGTTTTACCCTAATACTTCATCATTATACTTTATCTAATTATTATTCTAATTATTATTCTTATTATTATTATTATTATTATTATTATTATTATTATACCGATAAAGAAACCTCTTATCTAATTACTACTTCTAATTTTAATTTGTGAGTATTTTCGGTAATGTAAGAGATTTTCCCTTTAAATTTGTTATTAAAAATAATGTACTTTTGCTAGATTTATTATTATATCATGTAGTCCATTAATTATTTTTAAATATAAAATTCTTTTTATGGTAGAATCATAAACTAAGAAACCCAAACAAGAAAACAATGAATACTAATGGAAAAGAAAATAATTTTTACAAATAAAGAAAAAAAAAGGTGTTATTTTATAAATATGGGTTAGATTTTGAGTTTCTTATTTTCTTTTAGTTATCATTTCTTATTAACATGAAAAACATTGTTTTTATTAAAATTATTAGATGAGATAATGAGATCAATTATGTTTTGTTAACTGAATAAAATTTACCATGAAAGTTTTTATGATCTTTAATCTAATTGATTGAGTGAGTAAGTAATTGATTATGAATAGCAAGTAATTGATAACTAAATGAAACATAATTGATTATGTTAATAAATAATGCTTTGAATTATAAACGACTATAGTTTTCTTTTTCACTTATAAATTATGTACTTTTCTACAATTAGGTATTTTGTTTGGTTTGTTCCTTAAAAATTTGCTTAAAAATATATGTCAAAATGGTCATATTACTTAAATATTTATTTCTATGGATATCAATAACAAGGATTAAGAGATAATTATATAGATTATTATTGTGATACATAGGTAAAAGATGAAGTTAAATTTAAATTGAAAATGTTTATTTTTTTATAGTTAATTAAGATACATATAAAGTGAGAATGAATTATATTTTTTAAGGTTTTTTAAAATTTGATATGTTTGTGTAATATTTATGTTTAATAGATTCATGTATAATGAAAGTACAATTTTTTTCCTTAACATAAATTAATATATAAATATTGATTTTTATTTTCATTGAAATAATTCAAGTTTAAGGCAAGAATATTTTAGTAATTGAATTAATAAAATAATTTCAATCATATCACATACCAACTTTCTAGTAAAATCTACTCACTTGCACCAAAAACAACTTAACTTTGTCCTTTTTTTTCTTTCTCTTCCCCTTCTCACTCTCATTCTCATCCAAAAGCCTAACAATGTTTTGTCATCTTCTGAACTTTTTTGCCCATATATTAATCTCCATTACTTCAATTTCACAACCTTCTCTCACTTAAGATTCTTTTCTTTTTGTCTCAATAAAGTCCGTCAAAGTATATAAAATGTGATATTTTAAAAAAAATTACCATATTAATATATCCTTTTGTTATTGTATAATTTATCTTGATAATTTTCCAAAAAATAATCCAATTTATAAATTTAATAATTTGAAAAGTAAATATTGATATTTTTGCATAATCATTATTTACTTTAGTGCAAGAAAAATAAAAAAGCAATAGCATTGATACAATCCAATAATACTTGTGTGAATTTGGCAGTTAACAAACATAATTGGAAACTATATAAATTACACATCCGAGCCTGTGATTTTTGTTATTTCAAAATGACCCCCACAAGAAAAAGTAAACTTCACAGCACAAACATTAAAAAGTAAGAGTATGATAGGATATGATATACAAGAAGCTCCTGAAAAGCTTCATAAAATCCAACTCCCACACATATAGATACATACATACATACATACATGATTCATACAAAAGGATTTCTTTAGTATTAAACAATTATTGTAGTTCACACTACTTTCAACCATCTAATCTGTCAAACCCTTCATCTCATGCTCATCACAGGCCTCAGAGTCACACTTGAAGCTGGCAGAGATGGTGGTCGCACTATTGGAACACGTCTCACCACTGAAAATGCTTCATTAAGACGTGCTACACGACCCATCAGCTGAGACACCTTCTGAAAAAGTTGTTTTTGAGAGACCCACAAAATTTTCCAAACAATGTAAGCACACATAGACAAGTATCGACAAAACCACCATCATATGCATGATGCAAGTGGGCAGGGATGCATGCATGCATGACCACTCCTCGACAACATCAAATCATAATGAACAAGTTGTCACTAAAAGCTTTTAGACGTGGGTTTCCAAAGTCTTCCTCTACCTCTGTTTATTGGCTATCATTCGCCTGATCAGCTCCATTGAATCAAGAGCTTACACTGGCTCCTCTTCTCCTCACATTGTCATAAAAATTCTATATACTACAAGGGAGAACAAAAACTCCAGAATATGGAAAAGCTAAAACGCCACAGAGAACCCATAAACAATATACTGTACCCCGTAACATGCTGAAGGGTAAACCTTAAAGATGAGATCAGTCTGTACCAAAGGACAACACACAACCACACAGATCATAAATTTCAGCACTCTTTTGGTTCCAGGTTTTACAAAAAAAAGTTGATGAACTGTCCAAAACTGCTCAAGAGTTAGTAGTAATGGCGGGCACAACAGCAGATTAAAGACACCCTTTTTATTAATTGAGAATCTCAATGAAATTCAGTAGCTAACACAAGAAATTCTAGCATAATGCATGATTCATTCTATGTGGTCTTTGCTCAACATTAAAGTCAATAGCACGAAACACAGACAGGTTCTGTAATTTACAATTAATTTTCTTACGGACACTGGCAAGTTGAACATATATTGGCTTTGTTACATTTAATAACAAAAATCAGAAAACAACTAATGCGTCAACATACAATAGTTTCCCAAAAAATATGTTACTTGGGTTGTATTTATCCTCAAAAGTCCCTACATATATAGAAAGCAATTCCGAAGCTGCCAATTCATGTACAAGACAAAACATTGGAGGAATCAAAGCAAGCAACCATGTCCAGTAACATCTTTAGGAATCAGATTATATAAATGTACCTATGACTATTCAACAATCTAACTTCAAGCATACTTAGTCACCTCACCGCAGACACCCAACCAACTCATAACAGCTTATCAATGCATGTTTAGGAAGAATCAACACTCAAATTTAAAGAAACAACAACTTGTTCTTTGGAAACTCTCAAAATAAATCCGTAAAAACAAGCAATTATCTCTTCAAAATAAGCCAAACACCAAACACACACTTTCTCATCTTCCAGAAGTCACAGCTCATTATTCTTTGATAAAGAGAGACATCCTTTGTTGTTTCTAAAAGGCGACATATTTAATTTAAAAGAAAAATTATTTAAGACAGTCAAACACTGATACGAGTTAGACCAACGCCTATAGGTGTCAAAACGGGTTACACTAAGTTGGTTGACCCAAACACACCTAAAAAAATATAGGGCTTCGGCTTTGAATTTTGATCCTGAAGTAACCGTATGCATTTTCTAAGTCTGATTTTGATTATTTTAACCCACAAAGTCTATTTGTACGACTAGCCCATTTTGCCACCTAACCTAAAAAAACCTCTTCCGACAAACCCAACTTCCATTCATTAGACAAGCAATTACATGTTATGGAAAATGCTTAATTTTCAAATACCTCTCTCACAGTTCGTAAAAATAAACAATTATGTCTTCAAAAACAATGCTTTGAATATGTATGTATATATGCATGTGTATATATGAAGGGAGCAAGGACCTTATCATCGAGAGCGAGGTTGAGCTTGACGGTCTGAGTCTTGCGCTTCATGCTGTACAACCTCCTTCCCAGGAAGAGGAGTCCGAGAAAAGCGGCAGCAGCAGCCACAGAGAGAGACCAGACAGGGAGAGGCAGAGGGTTCACCCAACACCTCAACACCTCAAACGGAACCTTCCACCACACCAATCTCTTCTCCTCCCCCTCCTCTTTCACTTCCTCTTCTTCCGCCTTCAAACTCTCCACCGCCGCAGGCTCTGCCACAGACTCTGCCTCAGGCACCGTCACCGCCGTGGACGCGTCGGAATCGGAATCTGCAGTCCAGGGAGCGGCGGGATTGGGACAAATCTGATCGGCGACATAGGAATCATCGAAGTTGCGATCGACATCGGAATTGGAAGTGGAATTGGAATTGGAATTGGAATTGGAATCGGAATTGGGATGATGATCGGGAGGGAGGAGGGCGAAGTGGTCGTGGCGGATGGCGGGGAGAGTGGGGGCGGGGAAGAGGATGGGAACGTCGTCGTTTGGGTGAAGGAATTCCCAATCTTCAACTTCGATTTGCGCGTCCATGGTTTCGATTTGAAACGAAACCCAAAGGGAAAAGAAAAGAATTAAGGAATGAAGTTAACCCTAGGTTTCAATTTGGGGAACTGCTATATATAGTAACTCACTTTCACTGACACTTCACACTTTCACTTTCACTTACACTTTCACTTACGGTTACACTACGCGCCAACACCGTTTCACTCTTTCGTTTTATTCAACTACTAATTTATTATTATTATTATTTTATTATTATTATTATATAAGAAATTTATCTTATCTTACAACAAAATACATTGTTAATGCTGAATGATTACTTATTTTCTTCGAAGATGTGTGAATATAAAAATAATAATAAAATAATAATAGTTTTGCACGAAAAGCTTTTTATTTAATTTTTTTATTGTGAAAATGTAGTTATCGGTTTATATAGTCTGCAATGCATGCTTACCGTACCATTATGAGAGACGTGCTAAATAGGGCTTCGATGCCGTGATGACGCAGGGCAATCCTTGTGCTAAGAGATCTGGACCGTTGTGATGAAAGGATCCAACGGTCCATTATTGTTGCAATTCATTGATAAGTGGGTCCTTAAATGTAGTACCACTTATTTATTAATTTCAAGTACACAATGTTGTATGAAGTTTTATTTGGTGAGGTTACATATCTCTTTCTTCTTGAATTTATTGAGGTTGTTGGATGAATACTTCTAAAAAGAGTTAGGTTAAGGAGAGGAGAGTTTGATCATGGGGAAATTTTAAAGGAGATTTGAGGTAGATACGATTTATCGATTGATGAAATGATTGAAAATGACTTGTTTTATTCGTTAGGTTATGAGTGGATGGATCCTAAAGTGGTAAAATATATTTTTATGTATTGTCGGGAGCTAAGATAGAATCGTATGCAAAGAGCATTCAAATACTCTAGGATGATGTCGAGATGGACATGATTGCAATCAAAAAGTGCTCGACCATTGACAATATGTGTCACAATCGAGTGGGTAATCCCTTAGAGTTTTGTTATACATATAGTTGTATGTTCTCGGATGTCTTTGTCTGACTACCCTTTGATGAGTTCATCACAGCTATGCCACACACCCTTAATGTGGCCCCATCTCAACTTCATTTAAAGTGTTGGCTTCACTTCAAGCCTTTCGACTTTTATATGATATGTTCGGTTTGCATTTCTATCCTCAAGTCTTTTTGCATTACTCGCCCTAGGACATTTGTTGGTTGGTTGTCATTAGTGAGTCAGTCAAGTGTTTGTCTTTTTTCACCCTATACATCCTTGTACAAAAACTTTAAAGGTGAGTTCTTCAAGGCGATCATCAAGTCATCTAGCTGAGACCACTTAGGGATACATCAAAATTTCTCCTATATTGGACTTAGAATTCAGTTTGATATCAAAGGTGGTCGAGATTTATGATAACTAATGAGGACAAATAATTCTTTGGCGTCTTATATCTCTTACCTTGGAAGTTACACACTCGGAAGATACCTAAGATATATCTTTCACCACAAAGATGGGTGAACTTTAGCGAATATGTCTTTGTTATCCTTTCTTTGATGTATTTGGTCAGTGTTAACTTTGCTAAATGTTTTTTTGGTTTTGAGACATAATGACTCAATATGCTTATGGTTTCCTACAAGTGTTGAAGGGATCAAGTCAAGAAAAGAATCAAGCCGATAAGGCTTCAGTTGTTGCCACATCAATTACCGAGACCCTCCTCCCCCACCCCGACTACTCATAAGAAGGACCTTGTGCAGTCCCTCTTGAGAAGAAAATTAAAAGGGAGAAGTCGAATAAGCATTTGTCTCCATGGAGATTTCCAAAGAGGGCTTGACCATCAACTTTGGATGTTCAAAGCAATTCTTTTAAACATTTCCATGAATTTTCTTAAAGATTCATTCTTCTCCTGTCGAATATTAATGAAGGTGAGAGATGTCAACTGATGTGGTCAACTTGTTACAATTTGTGTCTTAGTTTTAGTCATTAAGGTCTCAAAGTTGTTTGTGGAAAATGGGGGAAGTTGAGTAAACCAACTTAGTGCTACTCTATTTAAAGATGTCGAGAAAACGCGACATAGTTGGCATCGTTCGAAGTATATAAGTCTATACATCAAACATGCTCATAAAGGTCACCTATTCCATCGTATCAGTCTATATTTAGGCTCATCCAATGTTGGGATGGGGGGACTTGACATTCATTATCCTTTCCACAAAAGGGTATCGGTGTGCACTTCCCTATGTCAATGAGGTGTTTTTCGAAGTGTGAAGTTGTGATTCCACTTCCAACGTTTGGGTTTTGGAAATAGGAGGTGCTTCGGGTCTCTGTGACATTGTTATATTTTTAGTCATTGGTTATAGGTACTCCTCCTTATGAGGTTGGGATGACTTTAGTGCCTTTAAATCTCTTCACATTTTCTCATTTCTTAGTTTGAGGACTCAAATTTCCTCAACTTTCTTTTGTTTCAAATTGGCTAACTCCCTTTAAAGATATTTAAGGAGTGTCATGTGATTGACTTCAATCGTTCTTGAATCTACTATCATTTGATCACCAGTCACATTTCTTATTAATATCAACAAATTTCTAAGTGTAATTCATTTTGACCCCATGGTGGACGTCAGTTGTTCACGCATAGAATCGATAATGAATTTTCCTCTCTTAAATATTTTTCATATTCTTCAAATTTTATCCCGACACTCCTTGAATTCTCAGTATTCTAACAAAAAGTTTTCTAAAATTTAATAGAATATGACAAAACAAAATTTTCCATACTTAATCAAAATTATCTCTATTATAGATTAATTATTGACAAGACATATTGAATTAAATCCTTTAATTAACCATTATATATTATTAAGATTGATTATGATTTTGGCTAAATATTTTGGAGAAAAAACTTTGGTATACCTCAAGCACATGTCTCAATCTATGACCGTACACTTTTCTGGAACATTTTTAAGTTTTGTATATTATTTTTCTAAAGAAAATATTTCAAACCTGCATTTTTTTTTATGTCAAACTAATTTAAAACATAGAAAGTCACCATGTTATCACATCATCAATTAATGATGGTATTTACGGTGGAAAAGACTAAAATTAATGACAAACCTAATTTAAATATTAAGACTAAATTAAAAGATTACAAGTTTAATTGGTGAAAAGAAAAGTGACTAAAATTGATCAACCAGCCAAAATTTATTTTTATTTAAAAATTAAATATTTAAAACATAATATATAAAAATATATACACGTTAAACAAATTAATGACTAAAAAATAATTATGTGATTACTTTTAATAATGATTCTTTATCTATAAAATCATATTAAAAATAAATTTTATATCAAATTTTGAATTTCAAATTTAAGATTTATGATTTATATTAAATTTTTAACATATTTTTTTATATTTTAAAATTATATATTAATGAATGATATGAGAACCGTCTTAATAGATGTACTGATAAGTCTAATAAACACTCAACATACTAATGACTATAATATTATATTAAAAATAAATTTTAAATATAATTTAATTTTATAAAAAATTAATAAAATTTATAATTATTTATATATTATAAAATATCTTAATCTCAAATATTAAACCCTAATAATTTTTATGCAACAACAAAATATTATGAACAAAATTTAAAATTAAACCCGTAAAAATGATCAAGACTGCATTTTTAATGAAAAAATAGGAGAAAAAAATAGCATAGTGGAAAATGCTTTACACCATAAAAATGTTTTACTGCGCAAGAAAAAAAAAAATGGTACCTTTAGGGCAGTGAAGTTCAGACGAACAAACACCGCACTCCAACCACACCCACCAAGGACACACTGCTTTATCATCATTCTTATTTTAAGTTCAGTTTGTTTTCTTCATATTTCGATGCTCAATTGCTCTATTTTTTTTTAATTTCTCATATGGGATTGAGTTTTGTTTTTAAATTGTTCTGGTTCCCACTTTTCAAAAATCGATCTTGTGTTGATTAATTTTGCCTGTTCTTTGCATCGTTTAATCCATGGATTGCACAATTGGGTAAAGATCAAAGTTTTGTGATGTTGGTGAGTTCATTGTGTTTTTGCACTCTGCATTTCTGATTCTGGGTTTCTTGGGATAGCGTTTAGGATTTGTGTAATGTATATTTCAGGAACATTGACTAGCTTGGCCCAATTTGTGATTCAAAATGGTTCACTGTTGATGGCTAAGAAGGGTTCTTGAAAGGATCTCCCCCCCATTCTCCTTGTTTTCTTTTTAACCCTCTTCTTAATGTCCCTTCAGTGTGTTATAATTTTTTTTTATCTTTTTTTTCTTGAAAACCATACATGTCAATTATGCTACACTATTCAGCAAGCTGAGTTTTGATTTGAAGACTTTAAAAAGACTAGGTGATGAATTCTTAGACTTGGAAATTGGGTGCTATACCAGTAGTGATGATGATGATAATGTATTTCATCTGCTGAGAAAAGAAAACTTACCTCACTGATTAGAATTTGTTGGGAATATCTTAATGAACTTTGTTTTGATCACTTAGCTTTGAGTATGGCCATGATCAGTTTCTGTTCCTTGTACAAAATTGATTGTTTTATTGAAGACAAAAGCACAAGCTTTGTGTTTATATCAATCTGTTGATTCTGGACAGGATTTTTAAGGCTACATATATTTTCGTGGTTTGCTGATGCATTGTTATGCAACATGGAATCTCAATTAGTAGACAGAAATGATGCCATGGAAGTTTCTGGGGATGTGGATTTAAGTACATATGAAGTTCAGGTAGAGCAAGAAACATATAAAGGTATGTTACTGTAAATTGTAATCACATGATTTTGATATGGAATTCTGATTGAATAAAACTGATAATATAAAGCCCTGCATCCTTGTCTCATTTATATTCACATATCACTATGATATGTGGAAAGTAAATTAATGCACATGAATCAGAGAGAGTTCGTATCAGCAATTACCTACCCTTTAAACCCCACTTTACAATAGTGTTGGAGTTACTCTTCGAATTTATAGTTTGTTCCATGTTACTTAGTTATGTATCTTTGTTGATTTTTCGGGTGTGTAAAAATTATATCTTTACAATAGTTATGACTTTGATTTAGTTAATTATTCAATATCATAGCTTAATACTACAGTATGCAACCCCTCCCAAATGCCTTAAATTATGTGCATTACTTCAGTGGTTCATTTATGCTGCATTTTCTATGCTTTTTGGCCATACCCTCCTCCCTAAACAAAGAAATATTCTGAGCAAACCCCCTTTCATAACCTCATTCAAGGACCAAACCCTAAGAAATTAGTTTTATTTTACTCTGTCTTAAAGAAACATATCACTGAGAGCTTCATTGCAAGGGATTCACATGGTTTGCAGTGATTGCTTGGATGGCATCCTTCCACTGGACTCCTTTTTTTTTCACTTTTTATTGGGAATGGAGCAATAAAATTCATGCCTATCTCTGCGTGTGCATTCATATGACTGTTAAGGGTTCTATATGGGGAGAATTGAGTCAAATCCCAGGTGGCATATAGATCTTCTGATTATCTATAGAATTCTTGATTTCTTCTCTGCAATTTAATGACTTGAATTTGAATTTCTTTCTTGACATTCCATTCTTAGTTAATAACATAAGTCTTATCTCCTTCCGTATTTATTCTCATTATGAGGAAATATTTGATGGGTTTCAGAGATTTATTTTTGTGGCAGTGGATCCAAATGAGGGGTGTAGAGTATTAGAGAGTTCTTCTGGGGGAGAGTTGGGTATCTGTGATGATGATCATGCTATTCAGGAACCATATGAAGGCTTGGAGTTTGAATCTGAAGATGCTGCTAAGATATTCTATGATGAATATGCCCGACGTGTAGGGTTTGTCATGCGTGTGATGTCATGTAGACGCTCAGAAAGGGATGGTAGGATTCTCGCCCGCCGGCTAGGGTGCAATAAAGAGGGTTACTGCATCAGCATCCGAGGGAAATTTTCATCGGTTCGTAAACCTAGGGCCAGCACAAGGGAAGGGTGTAAGGCAATGATTCACATCAAATATGAGAAATCTGGAAAATGGGTGATAACAAAGTTTGTGAAGGATCATAATCATCCATTAGTAGTCTCTCCACGTGAAGCACGCCAAACAATGGTAGGTTCATATTTCTTATCTATTCGTGTACTATGTTGTTCAAAATGATGTTTTGTAACATTTCCTTATCATCTTTTGTTGCTTTCTGGATTTAGGATGAGAAGGATAAGAAAATTCAGGAATTAACAGCAGAACTTCGGCATAAAAAACGGTTGTGTGCAACATATCAAGAACAGCTGACTTCCTTTATGAAGGTTGTTGAAGAGCACAATGAGAAGCTATCTTCGAAAATTCATCATGTAGTTAATAATCTCAAAGAATTTGAATCCATAGACGAGCTTTTGCACCAAACATAGCTGCAAATCACGTGGGTACTTAAGCTCTTAATATTTAGCATTTACCTTTTCTATCATAATATATCTAAACTCCTTGAGAAACAATTTTCTCTCTCACCTAAATATCTGATGAAGTTCTTATTGAGGTTTTTCCCTTGGTCTAAAACAGTGTTCATGTATCCTAACAACAGTTATTGATGTCTATAGTTGGTTTTGCATAATATTAACTCAACCTTATAAAACCAGCTTATAAAACCAGCTTATAAGGTGAAGTTTGCGTCCACTTATAAACTATGAAATGTCCTTAACTTTAGGTCAATGTGGGATCCCCAATAGATAATTTAAATGCAGTTTGCGAAGTAGATTTCTATTTCATAATACTGAATGATGTATTGGTCTGATGTATTTATTTACTTGGGGGTACCAATATTTAATGCCCTTATCCTTACACAGACTTCATCTTTCATGTCTATTGTCTAACTATTTATACATGCATCTGTGCAAACTAGAGGAGCCCTTTACTTAAAATGTACAATTTTGGTTACATATTTTGAAGATTTACATCTTAAAAAGATAAAAAAAACTTCTGCACATTTAGATTCTAAAGTGCATAATTCTGCTATTTTCCTGCACCTTCTGCATCCCATTTTATGGTTAGACTGTAATCAATTTATGTTAACATAACCATTGCAGCTATATGTTTGAACCATTCACTGATTGGATTGCTTTAAGGTTATGATGTCAAGCATTTGTAAAAATGTAATGGTTATTGCTCTACCTTCTGGTGTATATATTTTTATTGTTATGACATGAGATTCATGCAGATTCTAATCTTCCTTAGGATTCATGTGTTGTGCATAATGCAGGTTGTGGTTGACAACTAAAATGTTTTGTCATGTTCAAAGAATGATCCTTGTATCCTTCATGAACTGCAGACTCTGATTCAGTGAATACTTTGGTAGGGCTACCCTATTTTTCTTGGGAACTTGTAAGGGCAGTCTTGCCACAAAGAGAAGGCCACCCTATGTATAAACTCTGAAACTTTATACCTTGTCACACACTACCTTGAAATTTTGTGACATTTTACTTTGTATACTTTTTGTACTCCCCTCATATTACACAACAAAATGTAAACAATAATATTGTGAATTACTAAGTTTGATTCTAATATAATATTATTGTTGATAGGACAATTGTGTTGGATGCTTTATTGTCAATTAATCCATTTTCTTTGCAAATATTGTCTATAACTTTTTTAAATAATAATAAATTTGAAGTATTTTCAGACCCTCCAATTTGAAAATATAGACCATTCAAGTAATGATTAGAAAGAATCTATTTACACATTGAAGAATTACCTACAATAAAATTCTGAAAATTATTTATTTGAAACTTTTTTATAATTTAATAATGAATTTTGCATTTTTTTTTGTGAAAAGCTGCTTGTTATAAAATTATTTATTTATTTTATAATTATATTTTATAAACATGTTTTTCTATAAATTTAATGATAACTTTTTATAAAAATTAATTATTATAAAAAAAATAAATCTATGAAGCTCAAACACGTTTCTTAAATAATGTGTGTCGATTATACATATCGGATATCGACATTTGTATGTCAAGCATACATATTGGATATCGACATTTGTATACTCGTACGATACATATAATTAAAATGTTCAATTGAAAAAATATTTGTTGGATTTCAGATATTTTACACTATTATAACCCAATGTTAAAAAAGAAAAATACATTAATTTTTTAAAATCTCAATGTAAATTTTTATTATAATTACGAAAATAAAGAACTTTTTCATGTTTCCGTATGTTGTATTTTATACAGATATTGTATTTTATACGTATTTTCGTGTCTAAAAAAGAAAAAGTTGTTCTTTGTGTTGTGAAGAATGAAATATGTGATTCTTTCAGAATCAAATTGGCGTAAGATAGCATTCAATGTCAAGCCAAACTCACAAGCTGTTCCTCGAAAAATGGCTAACCATCTGCTCCGCCACTACCGCCACCGCCACTTCCGCCGCTAAAACCACCGCGCGAGCCATCGTTCAAGCATGGACCACGCTCCGCGACTCTCTCCAATCCCCTTCCACCGAAGACCCCCAGCAATTGCACCAAACCCTTCAAACCCTAGTCAATTCCCAATCCTCCCTCCACGTGGCAGAACCCCAAGCCAAGCTCCTCCTCACCCTTCTGCAATCCCCCACCTCACGCCGCTCCTTCCCCCTCCTCCTCACACTCCTCTACGTCTGGGTCCGAAAATCTCACAACCTTAATCCCACAATCGTTGATTCCGTACTCAAAATTCTCTCTTCAACTCCCTCCGATGATGCCATTTTCCCTGAAAGTCTTCTCCTTTTGGGCGCTTTTTCCTCCTCGCCTTCCATTTCGGAGAAAACCAAGACGCTTTGTTTGGAGATGATGGTGGAACTGTTGGTGGGGGTGAACAAGAGTAAGCTGTTTGTTGAAATGCCGCGTGTTCTTGCTGGAATTGGTTACGCTTTGTCGTCCTCAGTGACTGTTCATTCAGTGGAGATGTTGGGTTTCCTGTTTAGGATTTGGGGGAAGGGAGAGGGCTGTGTTGCTCATGGACTCATGGTTCTTTATCTGTTTGATTGGGTTGTGGAGAATTTGATTGGCTTTGGGTATTCGGACAAGATGGGTGTTTTGATTCGAGAAGGTTTCGGGAGGTTTAAGGAGGATCATGCTTCGTTTGCGGTTTTCATGGCTGCGGTTGGAGTGATTCGAGCTTTGGAGAGACGAGGAGTGGGAGCTGGCCTTGTTTCGGGAATGGGGGTGAAGGATTGTGTGGTTGGTAGGATTGAAGGTTTGGTTAGTGATTTGGTTTCGAGGAGGTTGAGGTTTGGTTATAGTGATGATAATGAGGGTGATGGTGTTGAGGAAGACAGGCTTTTGCTTCGGTGTGTGTCGTTGGGATTGGCTCGGACTGTAGCATTTTCAGGACATTCGTCTTTGTTTGTTTGTCTTGCTTTGGCATTGTTGTCTGAGATATTTCCATTGCCACGTCTGTATCAATCGGTGTTTGAGAAGTCGGGTGAGTCTGGTGGTGTGGAGCTTAAGGAGATCAGAGAACATTTGGATGGTGTACTGTTCAAGGAAGCAGGAGCTGTGACTGGGGTGTTGTGCAGTCACTATGCTTTAGCTGATGAAGAAAGTAAGAATGTGGTTGAGAATCTTATGTGGGAATACTGCGGGGATGTCTACTCTGGACACATGCGATTGGCTGTGATGCTTAAGGGTGAGAAAGATGTGTTGCTTGAAGGTTTGGAAAAAATTGCAGAATCTGCTTTTCTTATGGTTGTGGTATTTGCTTTGGCTGTGACAAAACACAAGCTGAACTCAAGTTTTTCCCAAGAAATTCAGATGGATGTTTCGTTGAAGATACTGGTTTCATTTTCTTGCATGGAGTATTTTCGCCACGTCCGGTTGCCGGAGTATTTGGAGACCATTCGCAAGGTGGTTGCAGGTGTTAAGAATGAGCATGCCTGTACTTCTTTTGTGAATTCCATGCCCTCGTATTCTGACTTGACAAACATTCCAGGTTTGCATTTTCATTTGAATTGCTATTATATTTATTTATGTTATTGTCTTGCGTTTTACAAGACTCTACATGTCTTCTAGACCAGAAAACCAATTACTTATGGTCCAAGAATGAAGTGCAAACAGCTCGCATTTTGTTTTGCCTACGAGTCATTCCAACTTTCGTTGAATGTCTGCCCAGTCTTGTGTTCAGAAACATCGTAGCTCCAATTATGTTCTTGTATCCTATATGAAATAAGTATATATTTGGTTTTTGCACAAAATAGTTACTGCCAAATGTTCTCTCTTCTCTACAGTTTTTTGTTTATGGTCTATTTTGAACACTAGATAAGCTAATTTCAACCATGCATTCAATAATATTTTGGGGTACCTGGCCGCATTATCATGCACAGAAAGTTGTCTTCCTTATTTAACAAAATTAGATATATGGAGCACCCAAATGATAAAGTAGCTCGAGCCTCTCATTCTGTGTTCATGACATTTATGACTATGGGGAAGGATTCTGAAGAGAGCGATAAAGCTTCATTGAAAGAGCTACTTGTTTTCCATTACATGCAAAGATCCTTAGTGGTACTACATTCTGCTAAAAATTATCTCAATCCTAAATCTCTGGGACTGATAATTTGGAATTTATTTTTATGTTATTGTCTTATGTGAACATAGGGATATCCTGGCATTACTCCTTTTGAGGGTATGGCTTCTGGGGTTGTAGGAATGGTCCAACATCTTCCTGCTGGAAGCCCTGCCATCTTTTATTGCATTCATAGTCTTGTTGAAAAAGCCAATAAGCTCTGTTCTGAAGTCTTCACTCACGAGGCTGACGCGTGGAAGAAGTGGCAGGGAGAGCCAGAACCAAGCAAAAAATTAATGGACTTGCTTTTACGTTTACTTTTCCTGGTTGATATACAAGTAAGTTGTTAACTAATTATGTGACTTTGCCACATTATTTAAATTTAAGCCATATAGACCTTGCAAAATGCAAAATGGTACATGTTTTTAAGTTGGGTGACCCATAAAGAGTTATCCATTAAGTACTTAAAATTGTTGTTTTGGGAATTGTATCATTCCACATGTATTAAATATTGCCTTGCCTCTAAACTTGATCATGTAAGCATCTTTTGCTACATTTTAGGTCTTGTCCGACTTGATGAAGCTGTTGGCACAACTGATCACCAAGTTACCACGAGATGCACAGAACATTGTTTTAAATGAATTATATTCACAAGTGGCTGATTCTGATGATGTTGTCCGCAAGCCCATATTGGTTTCATGGCTTCAGTCATTATCTTACCTTTGCACAAAGGCCTCAGATCAAAATGCAACCTACCGAAAAAGTACAAGTGGAGATAGTCTAACTTTGGCCAGTATTGCAGACCCATTAAACAGCAGAAGAACAAATGCACGACTCTAAGTAACAGATTCAGGTCTCTGTCTCTATTTTTTGAGGCACTACATGTTTTCTATGTTATTTTCTTTGTAATAAATTATAGTTGTGGCAGATCTTACGAGTAGATTTACTGCATGCCATAAATTTCGATCCAGTTTTTCACTTCACTTGCTGCATTTATCATTTCTCATATGCAGTTTGCCACTCTCTTGTTTGAGCCTATCAATTTGTTCTGTAGTTTTAAAATTAGCATAGGCAGTGTTCAGAAAAGGTAATTTGAGGGTGGAAGTAGTTTTTTAGAGAATTTAAAATAATTCATCCCTAAATAATTTGTTTTGGATGACTGGTTCAATAAGTTTAAAAAATATGCAATACTTTAATAGGGTAGTAAGAAATTGAAATCCCACCTAAATATAGGTGGAATTTTAGAAAGCCTCTGGTTTCTCTATCCACATTTAATTTTGTGCATTAGTTTGGTTTATCTGCCTCCATAGCTTCCCAACCGAACCATTTCTTTTCAACCTTTACAGAACCTGCTCTACTAGAGTTCCTGATTCCAGTTTGTTTCAATTCTCCATTTTTCCCTTTATCTACTCGTGTCATGATTCATTCTTACAATTTTTTATTCTTTCCTATTTAAATTTGCTTCAATGATTTTTGGATTTTCTGGTGTCCTAGTTTTCTGGTGATTTCAATGTCAGACCTTTGCTTTATGTCCTTCAATATGTTATGACTTTATGACTATTTGAGCTTCAACAGACACTGTAAATCACTGCTTGAAACCCTTCAATGTTTTTAGGGCCAGAATCAGATGTTTGTTTGATCGGCTTCTAAGGACCTGGGTCTAGCTGAGGAAAGGGACTGTTTTAATCAATATTTTCTTCTTGCCAGGGAAGAAAAAATGGCAGACACAAATCAAGATGTAAGCCAAATTGAAAGTCTGGTTTGTTTCCTGCTTTTCTCTCAATTTTCCTTCTCTGCTTTTACTGAAAATAACAAAGTGCGTACTTGGGTACAACATTTTTTTAGAGGAAAAAAATATAAACTTCAGGCATTTATTACTAACAAAACATCTAAATATTGAATCTTATAAATCGGAATGGATGGAGTTGAGTAGCAAATAATTCATTCCTAAACCGTTCCAAAATAACTCAAGGTTGGGATCCATAGTGAAATATTTGGAAGGTGGTTGTTAAAATGTTTAGTAAGCATTAATTTAGAATGAATTAAATAAACTTCAGCATTTTGTCCTTTCCGTGCAGATTTCCGTAGCGATTAAGAAGATTTTGAATGCTACTGGTGCAAAGCAATCAGCATCAAATGAAGTTCTGGATTTCCTTGTCTAAAATGAAGCTGAAAGTGAGAGCTGATTACTCCCAGAAGTAGCTCCTGCGAAGCCTGATTGACTACTCCCAAAAGTGAAGCAGAAAGTAAAGGCTGATTGTTCCCAAAAGTCTTCCATGATGACAAGACTTATAATCCTTCCCCATGCTATGGCCATAAAGTGACATTAAATGACATGGTTGTAAGTGTGGTGCTCTTGTTTACCTCTAGTAAACCTGGATGGATAATCAGATGATATTCTGCTGATTTTTCTAGTAAATAGAGCTCATCTCACAATCATTTCACCTGTTGAAGAAGAGTTTTTATGTGGTGGCATCGCTTTAAAATGGATTTAGTGCAGCGATTGCATTGTAGCCTCTGCTGTAGATGAAAGCCTCCTGAATACTGTTTGATGTGTGAAATAATACTGATTCAAAATGACTATTGTTTTGTCCAGTTTTGGTCTGATGTGAAATCATCTGCAAATTCTGTATCCCACATACCCTGTATGTAGGACTTCTGTTTATGTTACACATGAGTGTATATATATAGAGTAAATGATAGGATGACGACAGTATTTGTACAAAATTTCATGACAGTTTGAAGTTCATATGGTTTTTGTACACGATGAATAAAGGAATAGCATCTATTATATTGCGGATTTTCAAAGTTTATTTACATCAAACAAACCTGCAAGTCCAATCAGAATTTACACTGGAACTGCACAATGTCTATCATCATGAATTTAAACCCAAGTGATCTTGTTATCAGAAACATGGTATAACAAGAGAAATAAACCCTTGTCAGCACCAAGTTGGTCACCTAATTATTATTTTTACGTAAAAATGGTTCTTTCTAATGCTAAATAATTAGTTCAAATTAGATTGTAGGTATTCCATGTTGACTCCTACCAGGCTTGATTTGACAGGGGTGTGAAAGAGAAAGGAAATAGAAGTAAATGAAAGAAAAAAAAGGGAAAAAGTGGGGTGAAAATTGAGATAGATTGAAGATAAAAAGAAGAAAAACAAAAGAAAAAGGTTGTTTGTTTTAAATTAAGTAGATGTTTATGCATTTCCCATAATCTTTGGTTGTCTAAAGAATAGAAGTCTTGATGAGTAGAACCCATAGTATTTCTTTTTAAATTGATTTTTTTTTTCATTTCTAGTGACATTTTTTATTAGCTATTTCTATTATACATTCTCAAATTATAACACTCATTAATTATACTTAAACAGTAGCTAATCTTTTAAAAGCCAATGAATAATATCAGTTCATATTTCTCCTGTTAAAGAGATAAAGCAGAAAAAGATTCTCCTTAATCTCAAAACTAAAGAAACTTTGTCACAATACCAAGTTACCAACACTATCAAACTTACATTATAACATTTTTTTTACACCTACAGAAGAACATAATTGATGTATAAAATTTTCAGAAGATCATTATAGTGTCGCAGGTATGCTTAGCTTACTAAACAATGAAGCATCTTTTGAATAAAAAAACACTCAAACATAAATTTTTGACTTACTTTTAGGATTGTGTTAACGTAGAGAACACTGATGAAAGCAAAGCAACCTCAAAAGCCTTTCTTCATGCAAAATCTCTTGTGCATGCTCTCTTTTCCCAGATGCATTGCATGCTACACACCAATCTCTTCTATTCAACTCTCATTAAAACTTCTGATTTTTGTTATATCATTTTCACAACTTTAAAATACCTATAAATTATACATAATCACTTCATCTCTCTAAGCAAATACTAGAGTTTGAATCATTTGGATGAAAAATATAAGTACACTTATATCTTTATATTATTATCTTCTTTTCTTTTCAAAAGAATGTGTAAAATAATATTTTCTCTAATTTTAAGTTTTTCATAAATGAAATACAGTTTTAATTCACAGCTATATTTGAAAACTACGTTAAGTTCTTCTTATCTATTTGGTGCATGTTTTCAACCTCTTTTTACTTAAATAATTGCTTATATTTAATTGAAGTGTGTACATTGCTCTACATAACTTGACTAGAAGGTTTACTTAACAATTTTTTGCGGAGATTTGAAGGGTTGTTCTTATTTCTTGGAAAGTGAAATCCTTATATTAAAAAAAGAAATTTTGACCAAAGTTGCAAAAAAAATTAAAATGAGTGTTGATGTCATCCCTAGCATATTACACTTAGAGAGATAATTTTTTTTTAAACTGATCAATTTTAAAATTGTATAAAGTAATATTTTTCTATTTAAAATATATCAAAGGTGTTCTAGCACCATTTTATTCTTGTCATTATTTTTTAATACCATCTCAAAATATTGGTTGAAATTAATGAAAAAATCAAAGTTTGATTAATTATATACAAAACTTTATTTCCTTGTAAGCCACTAATATTGGATTAGTGACCAATACATTATTAAGTAAGATAGGTGTGTGAAATACTTGGTAAAATTACAACATTTTTTTTTTATTAAACACAAACACATTGGTTCATCACATTTGGGTAGATTTGCCTTTAATGGTGGAAAGAGGATATTCAAAGTCTTGGTCCAAAAGGATAGGAAGAAATAAGATAGGGTTTTGAAGATACCAAGTAAAGTAGAATTGCACATTAAAGCAAAAACACAAAAGCAAGAAATCAGATAAAACATGTAATTTTTTTTTTTTTATTATTATTATGCTAACTAATCCAAACCCTAATTTGAATCCACAATTCGGCGCCGTTTGCTTAGCGCAATTGGAGGCCCATTTTGGTGTAACCCTAAAAATGGCGCCATTCACGCCTCTTCTTTTGATGTGAGTTTTGAGAAAAAAGAGAATAAGGAATTAAGAATTAAGCAATGAGAGGAATATTAGGGACTTTGTTCTTTTAATTTTGTGTGATTGAATCAACTTTTTCAAACTGTTTCCCCCAAAGAGGTTTTAGGAACATAATGAGAGGATTAGGTCATGTGTGCCCTCAAACTTTCAACCCTACTACCCTACAAACTCATGTGCTCCTATCATCTTTAACATTTCATATAAATTTTTTCTTCATTTTCCTACTTTTTTTTTCTTTTTAAAATATATTCTAAATCATACTCATAGCTTAGTGCTATGTTACTATTACCATTTTTATTTTAGTTTTATGTAATATATAAATAAAGATGTTATGTGACTTCATTATTTTATAGATAATAAATAAACTCATTTATTTAAATTAGGATTTAAGGTTTAAGTTAAAATATTCATTTATACAATATTATCCAAAATCATCTTGATGTTCATACAAATTGTTGGGATATAAGTATGAGAAATATTAGACCTTTCAAATTAAGGATGAAAATGAACATGTACATGTTCTTGTTTAAATTTTTAAAACATTCTTACTTATTTTATATTTTATTTTGAAATTTATGTAATTATAAATTTTTGAAAGGTTCACATTTTTCAATTTTTAAATATTATTATATTATTATAACTGAGTGTGTCAGAGGTATATTATTTATTGAGTGTTAACACAAAATTTTCCTTAAATTAACTCCAAAACTCAAGTGAAAGTTAATGACAATAGGTTAGAAATGGATTCAAGAAGTGATTTTTAATTAGGATAAAGATTGAATTTTTAAGCACTCCCACTTCACTGTTTTGTGAATGCATATCATTACAATAAATACCTCTTTCTCTTTGTTTCATGAATCCAAAAGAAACAAAACAACACCAAAAGGGAAATTGACAACATGGTGAAAACTATGTTATATGATAACTTCAGAAAACATATACTCATTGATGAACCAACCGCGTCAAAGGACGACAAAATAGGGTTAATCACTACACAAAAACCGTTTTAAACGGTCTCTGAGTAAATGTTTCAATAATAATGCATGCATGTGTTGAAATCTGCATGCAAAAAAAATTTCAAAATCCCACTTGAAACGGTTGAGGAAGTCTATAAAACAGTGTACTGCATTATATTTATGTCTCTTTTTAGTTGGGTCATTGAAAAGCCATGATTTACGCCAAGAGATTGATTCTCCTAAGCATACTATAAAAGGGGAAGCTCATAACTCATTTGCTTCAACCAACAAGTCATAGACAAAGTCCATAGCAAAGCACTTTTGGTGGTTCAACCAAGAAGATAGCAAAAAGTGATTATGGGAAATACCTTGGTGGGGTTGTTCCTTTTCACATTCTTGTTGGTGGGCAGTGTCCAATGTAACCCTGACTACAGAGATGCACTGGCCAAGTCACTGCTGTTCTTCCAAGGGCAGAGGTCAGGAAGGGTTCCTGCTGGTCAACAACTAAAATGGAGATCCAATTCTGGCCTCTTTGATGGTCGCCTTGCCAATGTAACAATCTCTGTTTTCTGTCATTTTTCTTTGCATTTTGTTCTGATTTTGTGTTTGCTTGTTTTGCTCAAAGCATCACACAGATGGATTCTTATAGTTTCTTTTTCTCTTCATTGTTGCCTTGCCACTATAACTAAAATTCATTAGAACCAAAGCATCACACCATAACAGCTTTTTCTTTGGGCAACAAAATTTGATATATCAGCAGCATTTGTATTCATAGAAGCTTTCATGCATGGCAAAACACAGGTGTTAGAATGAATTTGTCTGTCTTGCTGTTTTTAATTCAGAAGAAGAGATACAGTTTGAGTACAAGGAAGATTAGTGTTCGATAGTAAAACTTTAATGAAGGTTTCAACCTCCTTGTTGATTTAGAACTCTGTTACTATGCTTTGATGCAGGTTTCTTTAGTCTTTTCTTTTTTGCAGGTTCTAAGTTAGTTGAGTCTATTTTATCACTGTCAGGTTTAGAGTCAAATATTTCCTTGGATTAAATTTTGATTAAGGAGAATTTGTTTCTCACGTGACTCTTTATGCTGTTGTGGCATAAGAATACACAGTAAAAGGACTCTACAAAAGAATGATTTACTTCAAAAAAATTGTTTATTTTGAAACATATTTCACACAAATTTTCTTTAGACACTTTTCTTTAAAAAAGTTGAACCAATCACGTTACAAGTCAACAGCTTTTGATGATGCCAAAAACTAAGTATTCATTCTTTTCCTTTTTCTTTTCTTAATTGAAAACATTATGCAATGCAATCATTCTCTTAACTCATGCCTTGGAATGCGTGACTCTTTCAGTTTTACAAGTTTCAAACTCCTTATCGAACGTAATAGTCCAAAGCAAGTTATAAAAAGCAACATGCTTAAATACATTAAACTTTGTATGGCAGGTGGATTTAAGTGGAGGTTACTATGATGCAGGAGACAATGTGAAGTTCAACTTTCCAATGGCCTATACCACCACCATGCTATCATGGGGCACAATTGAGTTTGGCAAGAGAATGGGACCCCAAATAAAAGAGGCAAGAGATGCAATTCGTTGGGCCACAGACTACCTTCTCAAGTGTGCCACATCCACACCTGGCAGGCTCTATGTTGGGGTTGGAGACCCAAATGTGGACCACAAATGTTGGGAAAGGCCAGAGGACATGGACACTGTCAGGACTGTGTATTGGGTCTCTCCCAATAAGCCTGGTTCAGATGTGGCTGCAGAAACTGCTGCTGCACTTGCTGCTGCATCCATTGTCTTCAGAAGGGTTGACCCTACATACTCTAAGAAGTTGTTAAGGACTGCCCAACAGGTCTACCACTTTGCTTTGCAGTACCAAGGTTCTTACAGTGATTCACTTGGATCAGCAGTTTGCCCATTTTACTGCTCATATTCTGGTTTCAAGGTAAAACCATCTTATAGTTAGTTGCCTCTGTGTTCCTTCCTACTATTTTTTTTCCTTTCAGTCAAAATTGAGTGGTTGGTGTGCATTACTAGGAGAAAATAAGAGTTTAATTTCTATTCAGTGTCAGTCTAAAGCATTTTACATAGTCAATCAATAAAAAATCATAGGTGTGACATTTAAAACAACTATTGAAAAAGTTAACAAACTCATTATAAAAATTTATGATGGGATGAAAATGTGAAAAACATGTATACTAATAGTGCATAATAAGACTAATTACTTGGAAAATAGTGTGGTCTTACTAAGCTTTGTTTGTTTTCAGGATGAACTGTTGTGGGGTGCTGCATGGCTTTTCAGAGCAACAAATGCTGTTTACTACTACAATTTGGTGAAGTCCTTGGGAGCTGATGATCAACCAGATATCTTCAGCTGGGACAACAAATATGCCGGTGCTCATGTTTTTCTCTCCAGGGTATATCATACTGCCCATGTGATGCAATTGAAAAATATCTAGAATCTACTTGTTTGTATGATGTCATCTGATTTATTGGGTTCATACTGCAGAGAGCATTGCTGAATGGCGATAAGAATTTTGATCAATACAAGCAAGAAGCTGAGAATTTTATGTGCAAGATCCTGCCCAACTCTCCCTCCTCTAGTACACAATATACACAAGGTAAAGGCAACATCATCACTGAGTTTCAAATAAGTAATGTTACACAATTAGGTCAATCTAAGTCATTCAATATTAATATATATAAGAAAATTCGAAAATGCAATTCTCAAGTACTTTTGTGGGCAGGGGGACTCATGTACAAGCTTCCTGAAAGCAACCTCCAGTATGTGACGTCTATAACATTTTTGCTTACTACCTATTCAAAGTACATGTCAGCTACAAAACACACATTTAACTGCGGCAGTGTGTTGGTCACTCCAAATACCTTAAGAAGCATTGCAAAAAGACAGGTAATTTCTCTTCAAAAAACTTTGTAAGTTCAATATCCACTTCTCTTTTGCCTATTACATTGTTGACAAAATTTATGGTAAAATTTCAGGTAGACTACATATTAGGTGAAAACCCATTAAGAATGTCCTACATGGTAGGCTATGGTCCATACTTTCCCAAGAGAATTCACCACAGAGGATCTTCCTTGCCTTCAATAGCAGCTCATCCACAAACCATAGGCTGTGATGGAGGTTTCCAACCATTTTTCCACTCAATGAACCCTAATCCAAACATATTGATTGGAGCTGTAGTTGGAGGTCCAAACCAAAATGATGGATTCCCAGATGACCGCAGTGATTACAGTCATTCTGAGCCTGCAACTTACATCAATGGTGCTTTTGTTGGACCTTTGGCATACTTTGCCGGTATCCATTAATGTTTGATTGACCTAAATTGGAAGGTCAAGTAGGACTTGGTTATCAAGTGTAGATGTTATCCTATCTGCACCCAACAAAGGGAGGTCTACCAACCAAAAAAGGTTGGAGTGGACTTTGAAGTTAGTGGTGTTCATTTATAGCCCTTTGACACAAAAATGTAACTTTATCCAATATATTTACCATGCTTTATGTTACAAAATGCATCACAGAACCTAAAAAATTTATGCCATCACATGTAACATGTTGACATGCTCATCCACCCAACCTAAAAAATCAGATCCTTTTAATGAACAATCTGCAAAGTTGATAACAGGCCAATAACATTTCAGAAAATCAATAGTTTAAAATTGTGATAAAAGGAAAAAAATATCTCAAACTAATTACAATCAATAGTTGATTTTCTAATTAATACACATTGTTTCACTTTATCCTCTTGAGTATATCTCCGTCACTTCTACAGTACATTCCCTCAGTTTAGAGTGGTCAAATCCAGCAAGTGGAGCTCATAATTAAAGACCCCAACATTTTGTGAATTTAAATAAACTCCAGTAAATAGAAGATAATGTGTTTAAAAGAGTGCACTGCAAGCATTTCTCTACTGATTTCCTAATCAACAAATACCCAAGAAAATGCATCAAGCACGAGGTAGATCCACACTCTCTTTCAGAACTATTTAATTTTACTAATCTAACCTTTACATAATTATTATTATTATTAATTATATTTAGGCTAAACTCAGAACAATTTTCCCAAGAAAACTTGCAAACATTAAGTTCATTGGAAATTTGGAATAACCTGCAGATGTTTCTCTTAGTAAAAAATACTCGCTTCAGAAATTATTTAGTTCATTAGAATCTCATTCAAACAAATTTTGGCAGCTTGTATGAGTTATTTTATAAAAAAGAAACAAAAAATGTTAAAAAATTCTATACAAATGGCTTTTAGTGCTTCATCTGTTCTTACTTTTGCCCATCTAAATACACTTTTTTACGGATAAGATGTTCCTTATCTAAGAAAAAGCCAACCAATCAGGCTCCTGAGATCCATCACTATTAACTAAATCTAAAAATGATATGTTCCTTGCTCCATAAAATCAATATTAAATAAATTATAAAATATTAATCTACAAAGCAAGAACTATATTCTGGATAGTAGCAGAGCTAGCTCCTCATCAGACACTTTAACTTCAACATATGATCCCAGAGATGCAGCGAGTCTTGCAGCTAATTGATGTTTACACTGGAACACACACACAATGCACATTGTATATTTGAGCACTAGAATAATACTAATGTTTATAATCAACTGAAGATGATGAAAAATGTATATGGCCTTACACAGAGCTGTTCCCCTCTGTTGACAACATCATAGAAGAAAGAATAACAAGCACAAAAGTTCTCAGCAAAACAGAGATATTGTTCTTTTCTTCGGGATTCTCCTGCAACCTAAACAAGGGGAGAAAGAATGCATGATCGATATCAAACAAATGAATGGTTCTTTAGATTCACAAAAGTCAAAACATTCATTATTTGACATGAAATAATTGAATCCATCCATTCTCTATCTTTTACTTCTTATCTTTTTCACATACATGTATCTCAAAAATATTCTCAAAGAATCAAAGAGGACAACAATGTTGTGCCACTTTAGTTGTACAACAACCGTTTTCCCATTAAGTCTCAATATTGTCATTCCAAGACTTAAAATTTTACATATATTTAAAATATGAAAGTCAGGGATATATATATATATATATATATATATATATATATATATATATATATATATATATATATATATATATATATATTTTTTTTATTTATA
>Ga0123342_1000724_pt1 | contig 53741 bp, 24 predicted proteins | sample Turbeawhitnodule_FD_89960 | JGI IMG/M metagenome (GOLD analysis project Ga0123342, IMG submission 89960) | Root nodule microbial communities of legume samples collected from Mexico - Turtle bean Mexico white nodule | ecosystem: Host-associated > Plants > Roots > Nodule | place: Mexico: Nepantla...
TATCTTCTCCCATAATAGTAAAAGTGAGCTGTTTTTGCTGTGCTCGGAGATTAGGCTAAATTGGCCGAACTCCGTTAACAATTTTCTGGTGTGTATTTTCCTCTTTATCTCTTTTATTATTCCACTTTATTTATTCAATATTATTTGTTGGGTAGCTCTGTTAGGGTTTTGTTTTAGTGGAAAAATTACCCGTTTTCCCAACAATAATTTCATCCTCAGTAGAACTCGTACTATTTTGCTAAGGGTTGAAAAAATCGTACTATTAATCCAAATTGAGTAATAAAATACCACCAATAATAAAAATATCAAAGACCAAACAAGAATATCACTTAAATAATTACCTAGCTCATACCAAACTATTAAATAATTTTCTCTAAATTTCCTCCAACTTAATTAATAACTAGATAAATCTTACCTGAAAAACCAAATTATCTTTAAATATACGTCGACTAAACCTATCAAGTTTAATTTTAATGTGAAATGGACTTAACCATGTGATATATAAATTTCGGAGTCTTGTAATTTTTTTTTTATTTCTTATTGATTAAATCTTTTCATTTTGTTATTATAAAGTTTAATTTAGTCCATTAAATTTCAAAATCTATGCACGATACTCTCGATCCAACATAAATTAGTATCATTAATTAGTTTTTGAAATTTTGGTGACTTTAAATAGAAGCTAATTAGTGTCAATTTTTAACCATTGTCATTTTAATTTTATCATTTTAAATCATGTTAGGTGCTGCTACTATAACATTTTAGTATTTTTAAGCTTACACCCGAAAACTTCAATCACCATCTGTTATCACATAAATGTCCAATAAACAATTAAAAATAAAATACACAAGCATAACCAAAACAGCAAGAAGCCTAACAAAATCTAAATCTTGGAATTTTGTAATGATTCCTAAAAAAATAACTTTACAACTAAAGGTAAAAGTCAAATAAAAAAAAATATAAAAGAGACCTGTATTTTTTTTTATATTTCATATTTTATTATTTAAATATTTTAAAAACAAGGATAAATTTGTAATATTCAAAATACTTAATTATTTTTTATATATTAAATGAATTTGTAAATTTTAACTTTTTTTTCAATCACATTCATCGTATTATTTATAATTTTTTATGACAAAATTTTATGTTCTAAAAGGAACTTAAATTTTTTATATTTCATATTTTATTATTTAAATATTTTAAAGACAACGATAAATTTGTAAATTTACATTTTTTTATATTTAAAAAAATTAAAATTTTATCACAACTATCACATCACTCACAAAATTCAATAAATTTTTCTCACACATCCACTCTAACATATCTCAATTCAAACACCCTCAACTTTCTTCACACTTTCTTCTCAAATTCTCACATTTTCACTCTCTCTCACCCTCAACTTTTCACTCCCCCAAAACGTCTAATCTAAACATAGCATAAATGATAAGTTAATAAATTTGATCTAATACTACACAAATACAAAATAATTATATAATATAGATACAACTAATTTTTAAAAAAGACAATCATTACGCTGCTGATAAATTTGAACGTGTGATAGAGCAGTATGTTATCTATTATTTCTTTAGATTTTTGTTATAATAATTATAAACTTTTTATGTATAGTTTTGCTTAGATTGTTTTAGGAAGTTTTTTTTAAAATTTTTTTTCATGAATTTATTTTGTCTTCCATGTTTGTTTGTTTTTTCTTTTCTCTTTTATGTTATATATGTTTTAAATGATGACATATTTGAACCTACTTGAAATGTTAAATTCATAGTGATCTAATATGAGTTTTATAGAAAAAATGACCAAGGTAAATAAAAAAGTTTAACTCAACCTTAATACACCTTCACTGAAACATATATTTCATTATCAACGGAAATAACAATGTGATTATGAATTTAGCACTTATTCAATTTGTTCATTTACTTTATTAAAAGTTAAATTCAATTCTTTATATTTTGAAAATATTCAAAACAGTCCATTTTTAACTACAGAATTTTTTCAATCACGTTAAAACATTAAAAGTTATACAATTTTTTTAAAAGATAAAAAAATAAAACTTAAAAAAACAAAGAACTAGAAGGAGAATTTAGCTTATGATTTAATGTCACAGTAATATCTCATGAAACTAAACTAAACTGCACAAATATGCAATATTTGAAAAGATAAGAAAATAAAACCTAAAAAAGTAAAGAAGTTTAATACAGTCTATGATTTAATGTTACAATAATATCTCATATGAAAGTAAACTGCACAAAGATGCAAGTCCAACAGCAGTAGTTAAAAATAAGATTCTTGAAAAAAACTTGTATGTGGAAGGATCTTTGCTTTTGGGCAGAAGTGGTCACATCGTTCTCTTGTAGCTGTAGTAGCTACATTCATGGTTTTTTGTGTACAGATTCACTTAAATTGGCTTCATTAAATAAAGCCAAAATATACGGAAGCACCAATCTAAATGAGCTACCAATTTCGGAGAAAATAATAATGTCACTAGCTTGCTGGCATGGCGATTGGTCACAGTGCGCGCATGTACGGCAACTATCCCATAAAACGTCAAAGATATGATAATGGCATACATACAGGTTTTTATTTAGAATATTTAGAATAAAAGTACATTCCATTTTAAAAAAAAAAATATCTTAAATTTCAACACCCTCTTAGTAGAGAAAGGAGTAATTTTATTTAGTTTTTATAAGTAGAAGTGGTACATATTTCTAATTAGTGGAATTCTCTATAATAGGTAACATGGTTTTTTTGAGTAAATTAATATAAAGTTTGTGACGTTGTTGTTCTCTTCTATTACATGATTCATTAATTTTTAACTTTATTTTTTTAAAAATATTTATGAAGATTTTTTTTTATAAAACTATAATTTCTTGAGTAACAAAATTTCAAATTTTGTTATGGCTTTATTTTATATTTCATTTTCTAGAATTAATATTTTCTTTGAGTTAGTATCAACTTTTTTAGAAGAGTAGACTTTGAACATACATGAAAAACGAATATAAGAGAATAAAAATATTCCATTTGTTTAAAGGAGAGAATTATGAATACTAAAAATAAAGGATAGTCACTTTCTTTGAGTGCTATCATATATAGATGTGATGAATAGACTTGAAAATGGCAAATATATAGTAATGGACAAAACTAGAAAACCTATAACAAGTATTCTATGACAAAATGTAAGAAAAAAGATGAATTGGTGTTTTTTTTAAATATTTTTCCAATTAATAAATTTTGAAAACTTTCTTGAAACATTTCATAAAGAGTTAGTATAAAATAAAGAAATAAGAACAATAGAGATTAGAAAGACAAAGAAACAAGTATACTAAAGGTACAGAGAGTGAGATTTGAAGATAACTAATTATACATCTAATGTCAATCAACTAAACCTTAAAGTGACACTTTTAAATATTTTAAAATGTTTATATTACAACTACATTTCATATATGAAACATGCAATCACATTCCAAGACAATGTAACTACAATTCTCATTCCAAAGAAAAAATACTAAGTAATGTAAATATACTATGCAACAAATACACCGAACAAATGTACGGCAAGAGATTACAAAAATTTATAAAGATATGGCCTCACAGTTATCACAGTTATGCATTACAAAGATGTAGAACAGGGAGTAAATAAACAAATAACACCCAAGAGTCTTCTAATAATCACAAGAAAGTGTTTTTCATGTAGATAAAAGCTTTTTGGAAATATTCTTGAATGCATGAAAGTAGTAACTTGTAAAATTAATTTGTATCTGTCAATAAATCTCCAATAAAATTGTATAGAAAATATAGCAGATGTTATTTAATTCACTACGCTAAGTAATAATCGACAAATTTTGTTCTTCATATAGAGTGATTATTTTCTCTATCTCAAAATATTCAGATTACAACCACATTTGCACATGTGGATTTTGCAATCATACTTCTAGACAATGCACCTACAATTCGCTTGAATAAACCTCAAGATAAATTATCAAATAATTCAGATACTCTACAACGAATACAACCAATCAGATGTATAGTAAGATATTAAAAGAATTTAGAAATATATCACCTCAAAGTGATGAATTTCAAAGGTGTAGGATAATGAGTAATCAAGAAAGAAAATCACCAAACAATCTTCAAATGATCTTATGAAAAAAACATGTATTTCATAGAGGTAGAAGCTTCTTGGAGAGATTCTTGAATGTCTAAAGTAATAACTTGTAAAAGGAATTTTTATCTGTCAATAATTGATTATTTGTTCTTTGATGTTTTTGGAAACATAATTGGAACAATATAATTGATTATGTTAACACAATTCTTTAGAGGGTGATATGATTTTGATAAACTCAAGAGGTAACTTCATGGATGAACATTGAAAGCTTGTTGGAGCATGGGTTCCACGCTGATTCATTTTCGTAACAATGGAAAACAAGATGAAAATAAGTACAAGATGCAAAAAGAGATAGAAAATGAATTAAGGAAAGAGATATGAAGGACACACCAACTTTGAAAGAGTGATAGGGTTCAATGTATGAACAAGGCAAGTAGGATCAATCAAACATGACTTAAAGTCAATGACGAACCAAGAACTTACAGTAAAATGATTAATGGGTCAAACCAATCAATAGAACTCATAGAATCATATAATATAACAAAACTAATTGATTGAAATGGAAGTAATTTGATGGATTAATCCTTAAAAACCAAGAACAAATTATTTAATCACTTGAAGTTGTTGGAATCTCCTTCAATGACTTGTATTGGTCTTAGTACAATAGTATGATTTCAAGAACTCAAGAACAAGTCAATTACAATTAAAAGAAGAAGAATTTCAACAATTCAATATAAAAATTGGAATTGTTAGACCAATATTCAAACACCTTACAATTTTGATTAAGTGATTAAACCAACAAGGCATGAAGATGCGTCTGATCAAATCATACAAGTGCATCCTCTGACAAATGATAAGAGCACAAAGCATACTATCAATTGCATTTGATAAAAAATAAATGAAGATCATACGATAAGTACACATGAAGACCATAAGCTGACTTAAACTCTGAATATCTTGAAGATTAAAATTTGTCACTTAGAGAATGTCTTCAAAGTCTGTCACAAAGAGAGACCACAATAAAACAAAACATCATTCAAATATCTCATGGGTTTCGAGAAAAAGCTCCAACATTCGTCAACTCTCTTTACATGAGCTATTTTCAACTCTACCCCAACTATCTATCCTATGCAGTTACACTTTTACCATTGTTTGGTGTAAAAGGTTTTGTTACCGAGGAAGATAAGTATTGTCATTTATCAAAGAGATTCTGTGAAGTTGATTTTAGAATTGCACATTTTAGATGTGTTTACTTGGATTATGAATTTTGATTTAACAGGATATGGTGAGACTCAATGAAGATTGTCACTGGACACGAACTTAACCAAGTGATTAAGTAAGTGTGAAGGTTCTCTTCAAGAAAGCAAAGAGAAAACAAAATTAAGATGATGATGATAATGATTGCGGAAATTATAATAAAGCACATAAATGAGGAATCTGAAACTAAAATGAAGAAAAGGAACAAGAAATGGAAAGCATAATGGCGGAATTAGTAAAGCAATAAGGAACAAAGAAGATGAAGATAAAAGGCGGAAATGAAGAGTAAGACGGAGTAGAGAAAGCTTAGGAATAATGGATAGAAATTGAGATAGAGTCACGCCACTTGGGGGAGAAAGCTCCAAGATGAGTGAGGAGTGAGTGATAAGTGTCAAATTTCAGTAATATTTCATATTAAAATATAGGCACTTATGGATGTTAATTGCTAAAATAAGTATAAAATAACCCCTAATTTATGAAATTATACCATTTTACATGTTTTGTGATTTTAATTTAAATAAGAACAATTTATTCCCAAATTTGTGTTAATTTCAGGATTCTAAGGAAGAATGGAGATAACTGGGAAAAACGAGAATATACAAAGCTAAAAAGGGAAAGTTGGAATTCACCAGCATCACCAAAGCTGCCCCAAACTTGCATAAAGTCAAGACGCCACCAGCGGATCTCACTCAAGTGAGCTCAATCTCACTTGAGCGAGATAGCGCCATAAACATTGGGTTGTTCAAAGTTTTACTCGCCCAAGAGAGCCCATTAACGTCCAAGTGAAAAGTCACTTAAGCCCAAGAAAATTAGGTTAAATAGGAGGCTTGAGACACAACCCTAGTGTGCAAGATTGGGAGGAAAACACCATTGAGTGAATTGTAACTGAATTGGGAGGATAAGAGGTGTTAGAAACTCTAGATGAGGCATCTATCAAGGAGAAACACCCAGAATCTTCTTTTCTTGCTCTCCCTATTTGTTACAGCCATCATGTGTGGCTAATTCTAGCCTTTGTGATTGGGAGTAATCTATTCAAACTCTTATGTGTTGAGATGATATCTAAACATAATATTTTGTTCTTGATTGATGATTGGTATTATTGTTTTGTTCATAATGCTTGGTTTTCCATGATCTCGAAACTTAGATTTGACTGGAAAGTACTTCTAAGGTTCTGACCCAAACGATAATGCTTAACATATTTGAATGTTAGGAATAGATTTGAAATGTTAATTGCTATCAACGTCTAATCTTAATGATAAGTTGTTTTTATAAATATGCGAGGAATCAATATAAATGATTTTTATACGAGCATGAATATCAATCAAATGACACAATATTATCATGCTAATCAAAATACAAAAGAGAGATAAAGATGAACCCAATCTCTACTTTTCCAATTGAAACAACAAACTCTTTGACTTGTTTCCTTATTAATCATTGTCATCTTAACAAATACCAACAATTTTTATTATTCTGTTTTATATTTAGTGAATCTTTTACTTGATTATTCAACTGTTCCCTTGGGTTCGATATCCGTCCTTAGAGAAAAACTATTACTTTTGACAACACAATCACTTGCAGTAGAAAAGTCATCAGTGAGTCGCCACTTGAAGCACACTCTAATAAAGTTTCTTTTCTTCAATATTCAATGTGATTTACAAGAGGAAAGACACCCTATTTATAGATATGAGTACATTAGAGAGGAAGAGAGGAAGGGTAGGGTCGTAAATTACTACAAACTTCTAGAAACTAGGTCAAATGAGAGCACATAGGGGAGTCTTCTAGAATCTAGGTCAAAGATGAGCACATGAGTGACACATGGGTGATCTTCTAGAAACTAGGGTTTTTAGAAGCATAAACTATCTTATTCTTCTTCTAATTGGGCCAATGTGAGCCCAATTGATTACAAATTAAATTTGTCTTAAAAAGACTAGAAGGTTGGGCCCCGTGTCTTTGACCCATGGTCGATTGTTCTTCTCCTAAGAATCTTCTAATGGATGATGGGGCCTTGTGTCTCCTCCTGAGATGTTTGGCCTAGCCTTGAATAGTCATTTGGGTTCGAGGTCAACTTTTTGTAAAGTTAGGTCATATCAGAAGTAGAGAAGAGAGATTAATGCTACATGTTATGTATTTAATGCTTCTCAACAACTAAAGCTCATCGTACAATAGTAATAGAAGAATAAGACAACCAAGAGAGTTAAAAGCTACTCAATGCCAAAAAACGGAATGCAATGACTACTTTTTCCAAGCATATATAAAGACATACTTCAAAGATAAGATCAAGAAGAAGAGATTTTGCAAGTGCTGAAACTCTGTTAAAATTTCTCTACACCTTAAAGCTTTGTAAGAACATTGTTTGTGTTCATCCTAGGAAACTAGTAGAGAGAGCCTAAATCATTGTATACATCGAAAGACGTTATCCTCTATAATGAGAAAAATTATGATCTTTTGATCACTCGGAGATTCTATTTGTCCTAAGCTAAGAGTAGACTGCCCAAAGAGTACTTAGTTAAGTCAGAAGTGACTTGTGGTAAAAAATACTTAAACGAGATCAGCAAGGAGTGGTTGCGAGATAAAAGAATCCTCGAGTTAAGTCAAAAGTGGCTTGGTGAAAGAATACTTAAGTATACTTTGCAAGGGTAGTCTGCCTAGTAGAACTTGATTGGTTAGTCAAGAACTAGACATAGTCTGTTGTGGCATACAAACCAATATAGAATATTATACAAACACACACACACACACAAACTCTCTTATGTGTTTGCATATTATCTATCTATAATTAACTTAAGAAGGAGGAGCTATAAAACTAAGTTTTTGAAAATATTTTATCAAAATATCTAATATGAATCAAACTTATCATTTGATAACACAATATCAAACGATACTTGCGGAAAAAAGTGACAAGTTTTAAAAACACAAGTCAATCCTCCTTGGTGTTTTTCCTGTTTTTAACAGGTTGTATCAAAGCTCAGCCACTAAAGGGTTGAACACTTGATTGCGGTTAGAGGAAAAGATCAAACAACAAATATGGCAAGCATGGAACCATAAATGATCGCACAAGAAGCATCTCTCTCTGATTTTTTAGGAGAAGGTTTTCCATACTGGAAAGTTATGATGGAAATGTATATAAAGTCTATGCATTACCAATTGTGGCAAATCATCACTAAGGGTGATATAAAGATCTCATCCTCAAAGGAAGATTAGGACGTGGGAGAAAACAATAAATAGTAATTAAAAAACAAGGCAAGATATACCCTTATTTGTGCACTTTATAAGAATGAGTATAACAAAGTGTGCATACTGAAAACTACAAAAAAAAATTGGGATTCTCTAGTTGTCAACTACGAAAGAAATGAGGATGTACAACTTCATAAAGTTGTCACTCTTACCCGCCCATACAAATCTTTCACTATAAAGGATGGTGAAAGCATTGCCAACATGTTTGGGAGGGTGCAGGTACTCCTAAATGGGTTAGAAGCTCTTGGACAAGGCTTCTTGAAGGCCCATATCAATCTGAAGTTGTTGGACAACATGCCTAAGATTTGGGAACCTAAGGCAACAACCATTTCTAAGGCTAGAGACCTTAAAAAGCTCACTTGGGATGAGTTTTTCAAGATCCTAAGAGTTCATAAAGTTCATTGCATGATAGAGAATAGAAGGAAGCTACAAAAGTCATAGAGAAAGGATTGTAAGCCAAAGCTTCCTCAAGGTGGATGACCAATAGACAGAAGAAAAACAAGGTTGTTAAGAGTCAAGAAAATAACTTAAACATATTAGGGGAGGAGTTAGACTATTCAACTAATGACGAAATCTCCCTAATATCTTAAAGCTTTAAGAAACTACTCAAAAGAAGAGGGCAAGGAAATAGAAAGTTTCCTTTCTGAAGAAGAGAAAGCTCATATAGGTAGAAAGATAAAAAAAAAAAAGCCTTATAGGACATTGTCTGCTTCGGGTGCAATAAACTTTAACATGTAAGAAATGAATGTCCCAAGCTAAGTAGAAAGCATGGCGTAACCAAGAAAAGTCTAATAGAAACTTGGAAAGACTCAGACTCGAGGTCAAATTCAGGCCCAAACGAACACACCCTGTCTTATGGAAGATACAAAAGAGGTAATTTATAAACCTAACACCTGTTTTAAAAGAGTCTCAGACTCATTATACTCATCATTTGATGAAGATGAAGATAATGATATATCTTTTTGAGGATCTCCTCATTAATTGTAACTTTATCTCTAAAAAATATTTTAAGTTAATACAAAGGTTTAAAGCCTTACATTTAGAAAATGAGAAGCTCAAAGAGATCAAGTTACAACCAGTGAAAATATATTGTCTTTTAAACAAACAAAAAAGTTAGATGCTTAAAAAAATAAAACTTTTGCAAGAAAGAGAGATATGTTGTAAGCATGATTTTCTTCCTAGCTCACAAAAGAGAGTCTTTCCATGTATTTGAAGTATTCAACAATAGAGTACAAATTGAACAAGATTACTATATCTCTAGTATCAAAATTGACCATGGAACAAAGTTTAAAAATGGATAATTTCAAATATTTTGTGAAATAAATATACACCACAATTTCTCTTCATCAAGAAAACTCAACAAAATGAGATTGTGGAAAGAAAGAACAAAACTCTTTAGGAGATCACAAGAACCATTATTTAAGAAAACTCAATTCAAAAGCATTTCTGCGCAGAGGCAGTTAACTGCTTGCTATGTACATAATAGAATAGTATAATTCCCATTCTAGAAGAGGCTCCTTATGAGTTATGGAAGAAAAGGAAATCCAACATAAGTTATTTTCATGCTTTCAGTTGTATATGTTATATCCATAACACCAACGATTAAATTGGAAATTTTGACTCCAAAGCTAACAAAGGTACATTTCTTGAAAAATCAAAGGCATACAAAGTTTACAACTCACACATTGATTGTAGAAGAAACCATAAATGTTAGAATTCAACAAATTTTCTTATATTGATAGAAAATTATGAGATCTTAAAAATGATATTGCAGATTTACAGAAAAACGAATCAAAAACCAAAATAGAGAAATATTCATCTATTAATGTGAATAAAGGGTTAAACAAGAACAAAGAATCTAACGAAGGATTCTCAATTCTTTCTTTTTAATCCTAACAATAATATAAAAATTATAATAAATAAAATAAAAAAAGGACTTCCCTTATTATAAAAGAATTATAATAAAAATAATAACTTCCTTCTTCATGAACTAATTTCTCTATTTCCTTCCTATTCTACCTCTTTTCTTAAGTTCTAAAACTTTAGTTGATCTTATCGTAAAATTCAATTATGATATGCATCTACTCTCTTCAACACTTCTTTTAATAAGAAAATTATATTTTTATTATCAGTATTCCTCCTAATTGTGATTCATGAGTAGTTATACACTAATTTAAATTCTTTTTAATTGACATTAATACTGCCCACATATCAACTTTATTTCTCCTCTAAAAATATCTATTTTTAAAATAATTAAACTTTTTAAAATATATTTACTCTTATTTTTTTAGCTAAGAATAACTCAAACACACAAAAAGAATTATATATTTATACAAAGTTAATATTTAAAAATTATGGATACTTACAATTGTATCATTGCTTGCAGCTCTTGTCCAAATCTCGATTACCCGAACATGAAGTTTGTACGCTTTATTTCTTCACTGCTACTAGTGCACCAATTGAAAAACTTCAATAAAAACTGCTTTAATTCTCATTCTTATTGTACACAATTTTTTTATTTTTTTATCCGTAATAAATAAATAAATAAATGTGAATCACTTGAGAGATATAATCAAACTCTTATACATGAATACAACTTTAACCTTACCCATTAGATATACTCTCATGTATGTCTATACAGAACACTCCTAGCTTAATCCAAATAAAGTCATCTGAGGCAAAAAAATCATACAACTTAAATGAATACATCATGAGATCATTCTCATATAAAACAACGGATCTATGCACCAATCAGAAAAGGAAAAATGCACAGACTGTGACTTGGATCTGACTCAAGACCAAGCCTTTAATTGGACTAAAGCAAAAACTTCCACTACATCTACTTTTCCTTTAAAGATTACCTTGTTTCTATACTTCCAAACCTCGTTGACTACTAAGATCTAAATAACTTTCCAAACCTCATTCACCAAAGCAGGCGCGTTGCTCATCCTAAACTGAAAAAAATTATGTAATGGGGCATTGAGAAACACGATCTGCACATCCAACCATACACAACAATAATTCTACAATAACCAAAAAATTCTGCACTAAAAAAATAAATGGGTATTAGTCTCCTCCAACACCCGCAAAGACTAGACGTGAAACTAATCATTCGCTGATTCAGTTAATCATATAAAATTGAGCTAGTTCACGAATTAGGAAATCTCCTTCACGTGAATTTGAACTGGCTACTCTATGATGCTTTCAGAAATTCGCAACTTAGCACTGAACAACAAAATTGAAATCTGAATCAACAGTTTCAACCACACAACAGATCGCTATAATTGTCGCGAATCAAGTTTTGGCTTCAATTTGACTTACTCGTACGACTTACGAATTGAATTCACCATTGCTTCAAGGCCTTCATCAGCAAGGGTTCATGTTTTCTGATTGAACAGACCAACACCAATGCTTCCGATTTGCTCTGGATCAAAATTTAATTTCTCCAAAAAGGATAAGTTTACCGAACGGATCAAGAAATATTCACTGGAAATTTCAATCACTATTCGCACCGAGTCAACAAAGCCACCGGTTGAATCACTTCATTTACACTGAGTTCTTCATTTTAATTGCACACAGGCACCAACTTTCTTCCGCAACAGCACCGCAAGCTTCAAATTCTTATCCACCACTTGAATTGCTTCGATCACGAGCAGCTTCAACTAATTTCTCTTTAGCTGCTTTTATGCAATTCGACGAACAACTTGCGTCAGTTTCAGTTCACGTATGAACGAATGCACTCAACAAATTTGAATTCGGCTTCAGTTCAGCGCTTCAAGTGTTTGCATCAATAATTCAAACACAAGGAGCTACTTCGACGTGAGACATTGAATTTTCTCATGTTCTCGAAATCTCATACAGTTGCTTCACGTTTTTGAACGAAATTTGCACTCGAGTATCGATTTCCCCAATGCAACAAACACTCGATTTTACGTTTTCAAATAACGCGCCAAATGTGGATCAATGTGAACCAAAACAAGTACTTCACCCGCGTGAAAAACCAATAACCAAGAATGTGATTGCCAATTGCACCACTGTATAACAAAAAGAACTTTACGAAATTTTTTGAAAATGTTACTGAAATTCTAGATCTACCACGAAAATGTGGGATCTATGAACTCTCACTTAAAAATGATAAAAATGATGAAATACAGTAGGATCCTTTCCAACAATTTCCGCAAGAAAATAGAAAATTTGGAAGATAACTAGATGAAGAAATTTCAATTCATCTTGATTGATACCACACTCTAACTTCATTGACTCCACATTCAAGAAAATTTGAAATGAAGGAATATTCAGTTAAGTTATAGAAATTCAAATATAAGAATAAAAAATTCTAATGAAAAACTGATTGAAAATTTCTTAATGATTCAAATTCTAAAATAAATCATTCTAATTACAAGAGTTTATAAAAAATCTTTTATACGATGGACATTCTACTCAAAAGCCCAATTACTATTAAGCCTTATCCAATAGTTTTTTTGAAAAAATTAATATCTAAACGTCTCTAATTAAAATAATTATAGAAAACAGTTAAAAGATTCAATAAAAGTCTATTACAAAAAGTTACAACACAAATGCAAGGCCTAATAAATGTCCAATATAAAAAATTACAAAAATACTAATTTTTTATCCTAACCTTAAGTCTCCTTTGTGGTATGGATGTATCTGACATGGGGTTGTCACGATTAAAAAAAAAACTAATGCAAAGTAATGGTGAGGAAGAAACAAAGGGTCCATGACTAATGTGTTATGGTACTGATCGATAATACATAAGTTTAAAAGATTATTTGTTATTAATGAGGATGAAAAAAAAAACCTTCAAAAGATAATATAACCTTCCCATCTAAATCATTTTTTGGTAAATTATTTTTTCTTAACTAATGTGCTATATATTTGAGCAATTCATTCTCTTTTGAAAAATATTTAACCAAACTAGAAATCGCTCGTCATGAAGATCATTTATATCATCGTACAATAAATTCTAATATATAAACTATTTTGTCTTGGTATTTCTAATGATGGAAAATTAATATCAATTGATAGAATTGAGTATGTCCATAAACAAAAACTAGCTTACATGTGATGTTAGTTGAATTATTAGGCAAATTTTTATAAGCAAACAAAACTTGTGTCAATGTTTCGTGCTACTTTATTGTCTTGATTCATATGTTTTTATTAATTAAATTAATAAAAAATCATTAATGGCTTTCATTTGATCATTTGCTTGAGCTTAATATGGTGTTGAGGTGTTGTGGTTAACGACTTTATATTCCTCAATCAATCTGCGTATCTAACAAAATTGGACTAGTACACATTGTACCTGAGTTTGTTGTAATCGGTTTTGGTGTTCTGAATTGAAATACAATATACTTTTCTATAAAATCAATCAATATCTTTTTTTTTTCAAAATCTTTTTAATATTGCTTCAAACAGTTTCATGAAATAATTGACAACTACATATAATTAATCTATGACCCTTAGATGAATGAGGATATATTTGATTAATCAAATTGATTGCCCACCCTCAAAATGGTCATGACTTTACAACAAAATAGAATTCATTAGAAAATACTTTTTAAATTGAACCAAGTGTTGACATTATTCACAAGACTTAGCATATTCAACACAATCTTTTGGAATTGAAGGCGAATAATATCCTTGTAAAAAAAAAAATCAACTTATTTGTTCTCCTACCATATGAGCACCACAAGTCCCATTATGTACTTCAACCACAACTAAATAGGCTTTAGTATCACCCAAACATCAAAGAAAGATCTCCTCAACACCTTTTTTTATATATAATTCATCACCTATAATAACATAATTACGAGCTTAATATTTATCTTTTCTTGATCTTGACTATCTTCATTTTTAATCCATAATTTCTCAGTGTGAAGATAACTCTAAATTAAATTAAATATTAACTTTTAGTTTCAGTTTTATAACAATGTTATTGATATATATTTGAATAAAATAGTGAATTAAATCATGAAAAACTAAATTTGTTGTTATTTGATATGTTGCCCAACATCTTTTAATCCAAATAGTATGACTATGCATTTATTAGTTCCCAACACCACTTGGAATCAAATCCACATATTCGATATCATTTTCAACAATATAAATTTGATTATAATGAAAATATTCATCTAAAATACTTAACATTTTGTTGACAACCAACACATCGATTAACATATTTATTATCCGAATTAGAAGTAGTAAAATTTAAATCTCTAAAATCGATGTACACTCCATGTTCTGTTTTTCTTAACATCTACGTGTTGAAATCACCTAGCTATTTTTTCTGGTATATCTTTTTTTGGACAAGGTCAATATTAATGAGCCTTTTACTTTGTACCAGAAAGCTATAGTGAGTCGATCTCGACCAACCGGTCAAAAATATAGTGAAAGTGTAGTTATATTAAATAGCAGTTAAAATAGTTGTGGAGACTCCCTAAGAATTAGGGTCACATCCCATTAAATTCGAGTAATATCCCGAGAAATCAGGATAGTCATCCTATAAATCAGTTAACGCTAAGACATGATAGATTCGACTCATCGTTCAGATGGTCTATGGCTCAATGTTATAAATAAATTTTCTACAGTGGAGTAAGGTACATTTTTAATCAGTTCTCATTGTATTCTCTCCACACAAAGTACTTACTTGATTGTCGGAGTACCTTTTGTAGATCAACCCCGATCGAGTGCTACAACATTAAGGAAAAGAAGCTTTGAAATTTGAAGGAGTGAAGTATTGAAGAATAAGGGAGCAACCGAGCGACCGACACCTCAACAATTGTACAACCGATTTCAAGTACTATCCAGGCCCTATCATCTATACAAGTACGTATCCATTTAGAAATTAAATAAGCACCTCAAAGCCACTAATAAACTAACACAAATAAAAAGAATACACATATTTAACTAATTAATTATTTTTAAGGGATTATTAAGTACCTTTTATATATATATATATATATATATATATATTAAGGGTTAAATATATATTTTTTATTTAGGTACTTTCACACATCCCTAGTCTAAACTTTAGACCTCCTGAGTACTTGTAGTAAAAAAAATTATTAGAATGAGTTTTTACTAGTATTTTTTTGTATGTAATAAACGATTTTTTAGTGTGGATTGTATTATAATATTGTAATATTATGTCAGCAATGAATCAACATACAATATTTTAACATCCTAATTTATATTATAAATCTATTTGCCACGTTAAAAAAAAAAATAATACATTATAATAATTTTCTTATTACAAGTACTAGAAAGTCTAAAGTTTTGATTAAGTACATTACGAAAAACATATTTAACCCATATTTAACCCTAATATTAATGAGGATCATTGCATGCAAACTTTTTCTTTACATATTTTCTTATAATAATACATGTTTGTCCGGAGAAAAATAAGAAAGTAAAAGGGATATGTTCAAAGTATGTTTTTCTATGTTACTATTAAAAATTCAAACGATGTGATAATCTTGTAATAGGATTGATGTGCAGTGAAATATTATTATCCTATTTGAATAAGTGCAAACTTCAAATTGGCAAAAGTTGAAGATAAGATGGGATTATTCGCAACGCTACCTAAACAGTATCATTAATTTTCAATTTAGAACTTACATGCGAAGAGCAAAACATAGATGAGGATGCAACCCTAACGAAATGCAAGGGTGGAGCCCATGATTTATGATCATAATGATGATGGAGTTTAATATGAATACGACTAATTAAGCAAGTTGATGGGGTCACTAATCACAATTATTGCTAAGATGGTGAGGGTTTATCCACAAGTGTGCATGCATGTCCCTTTTGAAAGCATCCCCAAAGAATTAGAGCACAGCATTGGTAGAGAGAGACGAACACAGAGCAAAACATGTTGACTAAATGTCTGTGTTTTTACGTTCTCTTTGTTTGCCATTTTCCAATGTATGAAAGCATGCCAGCAGATTTTTTCTTGGATGTGTCTTGGGTGACATAAGAGATCCAACGCATGAAAAAGGAACACAAAAATATCTCATTGCATAATTCTTATTTCAAGTTATAATACATGTTTGCTAATCACCACACTCGCTAATCATTTTCATAATATCTGGTTTTGTCAAAATGGACCTACAACCCCTTACATTCAACATTCTGTCTTTCACGCATGTCAAATCTCTAATCCCTATCATTAACAATAATAATAATTGTTAAACTCTAATTAATCACGGATTTCTCTTTCTGTACTTTTCTCTCTTTTATGCACTTACACATATGGCAACATTACATTCATTCATACTCCTCTAATGTACTGATAACATATTATTAAGACTGTTCATAGATATTTCATTTTGAAAACAATTGTTAAACCATGTATAGTTCTACCCATTTACTGCAATTTTATATGTCCCCAATATCTGTTTTCAGGAAACTTTTTTATCAAGAAAAAATATAAAAAATATGATATCAGTTTTTTATAAGTTAAAATTAACTTAATAAAATGGTTAATTGAATAATTTAACATGAAATAACTTCTATTATTTATTTTATGTAGAAGTTCATAAATGCATATAAAAAAAAACTTTCATTTTGATCATGGTAAATTTATTCGACATCTTTGAAGTCAATATAAATATATATATATATATATATATATATCATTATTACAAGAAAATAATTAAATAAAAACTAATTTTAAAGACAAAAATTAATTGATAATTGTATTTACTAAATTTATATTATTTTAAAAATTAAAAATATTTTTATTATTAATAAAATTTATAAATTAGTATGTAATTAGCTACCAATTACTTTAAATTCTAAAATTGGTAGTTAATTAAAGACTAATTTAGATACCAATAATTTTTTAATCTCTAAACTAGTATCTATTAATATAGTAATCAATTATTTTTAATCTTCAAAATTGTTTTCTATTTAATGATTTTCTAATGGTGTATATATCACTAGTGCAAAAAAAGTCAAAGACATGATTCTTTTAGCAATTAGACAGCGGTTTTGAAACTGCTATATATCAACACGTAGTATATTCTATTAAGGTATAGAAGACAGTTCTAGAACTGTCGTCTATAAGTCACATATAGACAAAAGAATATTAAAAAAAAATAAAAACAACACTAACCTCAAGGTGATGGCAGCGGCGGCGGTGGAGGGCAACGTCAACAACAACAACAACGGTGGAGGGAAAGCGGAGCGCAATGGTGGAGCAATGAACAAGAGCAATGAACAAGAACCTTCAACAATGAACCAATGGAAGAATAGAGGAAAAATAAGCAATGAGGATAGGAAGAACTTACAAAGGCAACAGCGGCAGCGGTGGAGGGAAAGTGGAGCACGGTGGTGGAGCAATGAACAAGAACACAATGAACCAATGGAAGAATGAGCAATGAACCAATATAAAGAATGGAGGAAAAATAAGCAATGAGGGTAGGAAGAACTTACAAAGACAATGAGTGAAGAGAATGTTCAAAAGAGATGAAGAGGGAACGCGAAAAAAGAAGAAAGAAAACCCAGATATCGAAAGTGTAAGTGGCACGAGCTTTGAATTAGGGTAATAACGAGGGTATAGACAACGGTTGTAAGAAGAATCGTTGTTTATTTATATCACGGAAGGAATATACATCGGTTATTGGGTTAGAACCATTGTCTATCTATCTATTTTAATTTAAAAAATATCACCACATTTTGATAGACAACATTTGGTATGCTAGTAAAACGTTGTATACTAACTATCGTAAATAAAGATATTTTCCCTAGTATATAAAATGAATAAAAGGACCATAAAGTATTTAAATCTCTCCACCACATTCAAGCATTATTCAATTTACATTTTTTACTTGTCTCTCTCATAATTTAATCCTGAATAAACATTTTGATAAATTAAAAGAATATATATATATATATATATATATATATATATATAAAATATAATATTATATATAACTTATATACATTATATATATATAACTTATCACTTAGCTTTATTTTTAAGTAATGAGACTTTTCATATTATGGGAACAAATTTATCCACACATACTTAAATATGAAATCTAAACAAATAAAAGAAATAGATTAAGAATTCACCTTTACAAAGAAAAGTAAGTGAAAGAAAGATGATATAAAATGTTTAATAACTTGTATGAGTAACCGTGCATGAGATGTGAATCATGTTCCCTCAACACCATCAACGATGCAGTGGGGGGAAGTTTGAAACACCTAAACCCTATACATCGAATAAGAAATATACTATACTAGTAGCACCATTCCACTTCAAATTCGGATGATCAACATTTTTTCGCAATCATCATTCCTTTCTGGATATTTGTATTCATCATTAAAGGTCGTGTACCTTAGGACATGTCTTTTGGTCCATTTTTTCAATTATTTTTTACATACTATATCATTTTTTTAATAGTATATAGGATGTATTCTTTATTATCTATTGTGATTGCGTACTAAAAAAATCAATTTTTCCGTCACAAAATGGATATTCCTAATGAATTATAAAAATAAACTTAAAAGAGACGTAGGTACATTTATCAACAAAAGCGATTTTGCCGATAAGGTTACACACGGAATAATCTATCTGTAATGACGAAGAGTATTATCACGATTAAGAGTATATGTAATATTATGAATATGTTTATTTATGCAAACATTATTTATATGTAAAAAATATGTGGATTATTGACAGATAAAATCGTTACTAAATTTATAGATAATTTTTTTTTGTATATAATTAATATAATTTTAATATATTTAAGAAAACTTTATCGATATATTATCAAAGGAATTATCCGTTTGATAGCAATAATTATATATAAATATGTATGTTTCATCCACTTTTGAAGCAAACCATTAAGATTAGTTTAATTTACAGTTTATACAAAGGATTTGACCTTACTAGGAGCAACTATTTTTTCCAAATGTACATCTCAAAAGAAAGTCCTAATGGCAAATGAAGTCAGAGACTAAAGTTTACAAGTAAGATTCATTACACAAAAGTTAATTTCTACAAAATATTGTGACTTTCAAAATAATTTAACAAATTAAAAAAATGTGTTGAAAGGAAAATTGTGGTATGTTTATTATGCCATTTTTTGTTCATATTCATTCATAAATACTTCATTCAGGTGATGATTGAAGAATAGAAAAATCTATTATGCTAGGGCAGGTTATTCATAAAAGATAGAAAAAACCAAAATATTATGTGCATTTGAGATAGATATTAGTGTTCAGTTTTGCATTGTGTAGTGTAATAAGAATTCTTCAAATTAAATAATGCTAAGAAGATAAAAGGAAAAAATATGATTAGGATTTATTGAATACTTAAAATTGATAGTCAACCATTTTTATTTGAAATAAATATAAAATATGATTATAAATTATAAAATAAGTATCCTAAAAATGATTCATTATCCATCCAAGAAAAAACTTATCAAACAAAGTATACATACTTACGTATATCTAAGCAAAGGTTTATTGGACGAATAGTTATGTTTGTGTCTATCAAGCTAATCAAAACACTTTCATATGATAGAATTAATGCACATAAAAATATGTCTCACATTATTTAAGTAGAAGATCAAAACTAAACAAAGGATCTTTTGAAATTTGATCTAATATTCTCTCATTTTTTTTTGAAAGATATCCAATAAAACTCCAATCACATAAATCATTGGTTTGGAACTTGGTCACACAACCATAGCCTTGTTTTCCTTGAATATCTTTGGGAAATAAGATTGGTTAGAAATTTTGTCAAAACATTTTCTTTGAGCACTCTTGAAACTTCACCTTAAAGTGTATGGAAAACATATATTCAATTGGTATTCTAAAAGTCCTCTTAATAGGTTAAAGAAAGGATCCATTTATAAGATTTCAAAATTCAGTATAAATTGATCTCATACATTTAATCGATTATTTTAATTTGTTAATAAATTATTTTCAGAAGAAATTAAGTTTAAGAAAATTTACTCTCTGTTTTAATTGACTATGTTACTATTTAATCGATTAATTTGATGAATAAATTATACCAATTCTAAATAATCAATTATTTTGATTGTTAATCAATTATTTGACAGGATAATCCATTATTTAATGAAATAATCCATCATTTGATTTTACTTGTTCTTAAAATGAAGCATGAACAATATAATAGATTGCTATAGAATTAAAACTTTTCACAATCATATTATAAACTATATAAACAAGTATTACTTCAACCTAATCAACTAATTCATTTGAAAAATACTTTGAAAGATTTTTAAAACATTTAAAAAATATTTTTAATAAGGTTATATGACTTGAATGATTAGTTATCATGATATTGTGGTTACCTTAAGAGCAAGACTCACAAACACACATGCAATAAAAGCTTTAAACACAAAATACATATTTATGTTCAATATCATCATCAAAACCTTCACCTATATCATCTTTAAGATGTGTGACTTGACTATCTCTTCATGTTCAACAATATTGTTCTATACAAGTTATTTTAACATACGTTATCAACAATTATTATACTATTCATAAATATTTTCTTTCAAATCATTTACAGTGACAATTTGTATAATTTAAAGGTTTGATAAATGAGAAAATATTTAAACTTATACTTTTTAATTAACTCTATAAATAAAAACAAATATAATTAGATCGTTAATATTCTATGACATGTGTAATTGGATCTCTAAAATTAGTAAAATTGTCAAAAATTGTTACTTTTATAGCATTTTTCAATGTGTTCAATTAATTATAGGACCTAAATAACAAATATTAAAATATCATAGATATAATAATAACTTTTTAATTTAAAAACGTTTAAAACTCTTAAAATGTTCAAGACTTCTTATACTAAACTAAATGTTAACCGATATACTCTAGCACTTATCTTTGCCAAATTCTCTCTCCACTTTCATACCTTCCACTTGCATCTTTTTTTTTTTAATTTCAACAATACCTTTTTGAGTATGGTGGAGAGTGTGATGCCTTCTTCTTAGTGGTTATAATTGTTTGTAACAGTTGGTGGTTAACGTTGGTGTTGAGGTAAGTTTTGTAATTTTTTTACTATTGGTGGTTGTGTTTTTTTCGATTTTTTTTAAGTCACAAAACCCAACAAAGTACAAACATGGAATATAAATTTCAAAAAAAAATATCTTCACACTGGAAAACGTCAAATACAACGAATTTTCTCGTCAACCCTCACACACATTCAAATATGGAGCTATTATCTCAAACACTACGATTTGAGAAGAATGAGAGTGTTGTGTCTAGAAGAAAAATATGGCGGTATAGTTATTTAAAAATATAAAATTATACTTAATTTAAAATTATTTAAAAAATTAAAATAAAATTAATATAAAAATGCAGAAGTTAATATGAAGATGGAGGAGAAAGGTGGAGGTGGGAGAATTTGTCCTTATCTTTTTATGATAATAAAGATTAAGGAGAGAGTGGACTTTATACCTTCTTAGTTGGGCTGCCATCTCGGACCCAAAATGGGGTCACTACATCTATTCGTTTATTTATATTAAAAAAAGTAAAATTCAGAATCATAATAGAAGTATGCTCATTTTTATTTTTTTTGTGAATCCTTTTTCTCGAGGTGAAACAGATTACTGTTCAATAGTGATAATTTCTCTTCTTTTATTTAAAATATTTTTAAGAGTGTTGTCTAATCGAAATACAACATTTAGATAAGGATGACCTAAATGTTTGACTGTATTTAAAAAATCTTACCTAAATAATTGGCAACATTAAAAAAAAGTTGTTTAAGCATTTTGCAATAAAACTATTGGCTAAGCATTTTTCAAAAAGAATGTGGCATGTTGCAACAATTTTAAAAAAGTTGTGGTCAAAGGTAAAAAAGCTATTGCTTATAAGCTTAGCCACACTTGCTTAACTTTAAAAGGAAATATTTTTTAATTGTTATCTATTCACTTTTTTATGTAACATATATTCTTTTTGGGAGTGAATATTTATTTAAAACTTTTATTCTATAGTTTGGAAAAAAATTGTATATTTCATATTGAGAAACGTTGTCTATTCAGATATTTAACACAAGTTTAAAGTCGACTACAATAATAAATTTTTTTATCGACAATAATAAGTAATTTTATCGACAATAATAAATGATTTTATCGACTACAATAATATTTTTTTTATCGACAATAATAAGTAATTTTATATATTTATTTAAGTCAAAAGTTATTATAATACTATTTTTAATTTTTATTAATTACTGAAATCTTTTGATTTTGTAAAGGACACAACTCAAATTAAAATAGATTAATATAAAAAAATGTATTATCACTATTATTTTCTATTACACATTAATTTTTGGTGTTCACCTTTTACGAAATTGTTAACATATTTTATATACCATCTCCTTAAAAATGTGTAATAGACTACTTTATAAAAAAGTTTACAATTTTTTTTATTTAAGTTCTATTCAAACTTCCATTTCTAAACCACTAATGTATGTTTTCATTTAAACACATTTAAAGGGTTGTGTGCCAATTAAAAAACACATTTGAAAGGCTCTTTGTTTTAAATTTGAATGTGAAAATCCTAAGAAAGAATCCTCACTTTATTAATGGGGTCACATTCCAGGCATGGTCAAGTGGAGGGTTTTGGAAAATATTAAACATTAATGATACTTAAGGAAAGTATTTATGATTAAGAAATTAAAAGTTTTAAACTTTTAATAAAAGTACTCTTCAATTCTAGTATTTTTCAACAACTCTTTTTCTTTTAATAAGTAAAGTTTATTATAGTAATATATTTTGGTCCACGGAATACCAATTTTTGGAAGTTAAATAATGCTACAAAGTATGATAATTTAGTGCACAAATCATTTTGAGATCTAGCAGGAATCAACTTGATAGTGTAGGCCATAGGAATAAACTGAGGTCTATGCTTCAATTATATTTCAGTCAAATATAAGTATTTTTTAACTTGGAGAATAATTTTTGTGGAAAATTGGAGCATTTAAAACCAATGAAAACATGGCTTCATTGTTCAATTTTTAATTATAGATATGTAACTGTGATCGTCCTCATTAAATATACTTTTAGAATTTATTAATATTGAAAAACAAAGTACATTATTAATGAAATAGTATAATTATATTTTATAATAGTTATTAAACATGTTGTAGCACTATATTTTTATTTTATAATACAATCATATTAAATATTAATTTAATATTATAATCTTAATATTCGTGACAATTATGCCTTAACATATTTTTTAGTAGATACACCAATACCACGTGATAATGCATTTGTTTGTCAAATGTATATGTTAAATCATCACATTTTTAAGGTTTAGTATTTAGGATTATTATAATGAAAATATTAAATTAAGTTATTTTAATAAGACTTCAGACTATATTAAGATTAAAAAAACTAAAAAACTACATTGAGTAATTATAAGATATATTTGAATAAAAAAATATTATTAAATCTTAAATATTTGAATAAAGAGCTTCGTCACTTGTAAGGAACAAAATTACTTGTGGTAGAAGATCCTTATGTTTCATATAATGTTAAATTGAAAAAAGGAATACCCTTTAGATTATTACTAATCACACAAAACATGAAGTTTATACGTAGTAAATTTTTAACTCTGTATACACAACTACATGTTTTACTCAAAGTAATTAAAACTATTATTAAAATAAAAAATTTCTTTAAAATGTTTAGCACGATTAGACATAAGATTTAGGCCTTTGATCAATAACTAAAATATAATTCTGTTTTTTTTTTAGAGAGTATACAATTCACTTTTCCAAAATCCATGATTTCATGCCGAAGACTGATATAGTGCTGTTTCGAGTGGACGTTAAAAAATTGTATCACACTAGTATAAAACAAATTTATTTTACTTCAATTTTTAGGCTCAAAATATATTATATAAAAGTGAATAAATAAGTGGAAGAGTTCAAAACAAAATTATTTATATAATTTTTTAATTGAAGTAAAGTTATTTTGACATCAGATAAAAACAAGTTAAAAATTATTTAAAGTCTATTTCACCAATTGAACTTATATATTGAACAAAACACTCGAGTAGTAGTATTTTGAGTTTCATCAACCATTACTTATAATAGAAGACTCAAAAAATAAAAGATTAACAAGAGTTATGGTTAAAAGAATATATGAAGAGTGAGACTCACTTGAGCTTAACAGGGTCAAACTCTTATTTTTTTTGTTTAAACTTTAGTTTATATAAATGTATAAAGTAGAATATGATTTATTTCAGTTTGTAATTGTTAACTAAATTGGGTCATGTATTTGGATCAAATAAATTAGGATTTTTTGTCTTGTATTTTGACCTAATATAGATTAGAGCTAGAGTTAGAGTTCTAAACCTACATAGGGTTTCATTTGGGTTTCCTTTGACCCAAAGAAAACCCTAGGTCGCTCTTGACATGCAACTAATGCACCATATGGAGCTAGGTAACAAGGAATGGTGTAAGGAAGGCATGTGAGAAGTAAGGAGAGTGTGACTATCCACATGACACACTCTCATTTGCTCTTCTACATCTAGAGTTTTTAATTTGAATTTTCTAAATTTGGCTCCGCTTTTTAGTTAACCATGATACTATAAATAAATGTGCTAAGCTCTTTTATTTTTCAGCTTGAATAAGAAGAGTTATGTTGTCCATTTTTTGCCATAAACACTTGCTCTTTAGCTCTCTCTAGGATGGTCTCTTGTGTAACCTCTCTTAGACTCTTTCCTAGTGAGTTGATCTCACCTCACACTCCTATCATTTGGTATCTAGAGTCATGGTTTTGTGAGCCAAATGTTTTTCTTCTTCTTCTTTGAACATGTTTCCATCTCATTTCAACGATTGAATATTTGTTTTATCCATTTTATTTGGTTCAAATTAATTATTATTTCTTGAACCAGCATGTGTTGCTTTTAGGTGTTCTATTTTGGCTATCGAGAGTGTTTTTCATTTTTACTTGAGTCTTGTTTCTTTTTATTTGGTCAATTCACTTTGATTTTGTGTCACTTTAATTTTTTTAAATATGTCCATGTTGTTAAATTCATGTGAATCCATAAATGTCATAAAATTATAGAGGTACTTTTGTCCAAATTTTATTTTCTTTCTTTTGTGTCCAACAACAACAAACTGCAATATTATGAGCTTTTGTGTGCTTTTAATTTTCTGTATTTGAGTTTGTTTTCTTATCATTAGATCATTGTCAAGTTTATCAGAGTTAGGTTTCCTTTGTGTCTTGACATTATCATAATCTTCTTTTAATTCCATAGGTTTTATTTTCTTTGTTGTTTGCTGATTTTTTGGTACTGACTGAAAAAAATTATTGCGTGCTTAATATAAAGAATTTTGGAATGGGAATCTAAATCTAGTAACATTTACATGTTAGGAAGTTTGTGTTAAAAAACATATATAAATTCAAAAAGGAAAAAAACCATAAATATGAAAAAGTCATATGCTTAAGTTGAAAGAGCTTAAGGCAAAACACTAGCGCCTAATGTGTTGAACTTTAGCGCCTAATGTGTTGAACTTTAGTGTGTGATTTATTATATTTAGGTCCAAATTCAAATTGATATAAAATTGTTCGGATATTTTCTTTTACATTTCATTTTAAGAGGATTAAAATTTCAAGGCTGAATCATATTTTTATTAAAATAAATAAATCAATCAATCAAGTACCACTACCCATAATTCTAGTTTTTAGTTTTTGTTGTTTTCTAATCCATTCTTGTGTCATTCTTAGGTTTCTTTAGAATCCTTGCTTTTCTTGAATACCTTTACTTTATTGTTTGTCACATTTATTGTTTAATCATTGAGTTTTGTCTAATACAATCTCTCTTGAGTTTTACCTTTTCAAATTGAATTTGTTTATTTTATTTTCAGACCTAGCCAAAGGGGCAATTTTGACTATGGTCGACCCCTTGGCCGCCCCTACCTTTAATCCCCTTTTACCCTTGCCCAACTTGTCCACCAAGACACCCATTCCTATAAATAAGGCGCCTTGCCTCATGTATTGGGACATTGAAATTTGAAGTAAAGAAAGTCTATTGTTGTGAATTTATGAGTCTGAGTACTCCTTTTATATGGATCTTATCTTGAGTGGGTAATATCCCAAGTGGCGGCTCTGGGTCTTATCTTGGATGGGTAATATCTCAAGTGGCGGCTCTTGCACCACTCATCTTGGAGTTCATCTAGTCCAAGTGGCGTGACATCTTCCATTCCATAAGCTTCCTTTGTCCCTTCATCTTTTTCCTTTTTGCTTCCTCTTTTGTGCCATCTTACCTCTTATACTCATTCTCTTAACTTCTTTATTTTCGGTCCATATATTTTCATCTTCATCTTTGTTCATGTTAGCTTTCGCACCTTCATCATCATAATCACTATATATCTGTGTTTTTCTCTTTGCCCTTCTGAAGTGAACCTCCACACTTACTTAATTACTTGGTTATGTTCGTGTCCAGTGGAAATATTCTTAAGGTTCTCACCTTAAATTGGTAAATCAAAAATCATAAACAAGAGCAACCAATTAAAAATGTGCAATCCTAAAATCAACTCACATCACATATTTACCACCATAGCGCAAGTAACTCTAGTGATTCTCCAAAAAATTTGAAACATTTATCTCAATAACTCTATATCTTTTCCACTTTTAGGCCACATTTATATGCATGTGGTCAGTTTTAGGCCACTATTTTATTGTTTAACCCATATATTCATTATAAAGACAACACTTAAAAAAATGTAGTATAAATAATCAATTGTTGGTCTTTGATAGTCCTTAAACTGAATTTGTAAAGTTGTTGCCTTTTCTATTTAGGAAATGTTATATACGTGTGACCTAGTTCACCGTTGTCTAAAGTTAAAATAGTTTTGTGATTTTTGCAGTTTTTCATAAGTATCATATGAAGATGTGTAATCGTACGATATGTTTATACTGGTCAGATGAATTAACAAAGTTTTTTTACAAATTGAGTTTGAAAATTTCACCTTCTTAAGTTAGTGTAGGCTCAATAATATCACTACAAGAAAATTATTAAATACCAACTAATTTAGAGACAACAAATAATTAGTCATTATATTAATTAAGTTAGACACTATTTTATATACTAAAAAATTGTTAATATCTAAAGTAGTTTATATTATTAATAAAAAATTAAAAAGTAGTTTCTAAATTAGTATCTAACATTAGCTACCAACTACTTTAGATTCTAAATTAGTCACTAATTTAACTAAAGACTAATTTAGAATCTAAAGTAGTTAATAGCTAAAAGTTTGGTAGTTAATGTTAGCTACCAAATTAAAAACTACTATGTAATTTTTTATTAATAAAAGAAACTATTATAGATGTCAATAGTTTTTTAGTTTATAAAATAGTTAGTAAATATAATGACTAATTATTTGTGGTCTCTAAATTAGTTGATATTTAATTATTGTCTTGTAGTGTAAGTAATATAAGCAAGATAGGGAGGGAAAAAATTACTCAAGATATTTTTATATTAGTTTGTCTGGGAGCGTTAACTACATCCAATTCTTAATCAACTGATTGAGTTTCATGAATCAGATTAACGTTGCAAGATACAAACGAGTATTGTTTTGGCTTTTCGCCACTCCTAACTAACTCATATGAGTATTGTTTCGGAATGTAACCATTCTTGACTAACCCACCAAGTATTCTTTGACACTTTCTTGCTAAAAATGGACTATTGTTTAACACACAGTATCTCCCGGCTAAGACAAAGAAATGTTTAGGGCGTGACCAAAATATCACAAGGTTGCTCACTACAGAGGTTGAGCGCTTTCCAGAGGTGAAGGCTGAAACTGATATCACCTGGCTCCAATTGGACCATACTCCACCTTTCGTCCGAAATTTAAACTCCCTCTTCTAGTTTGCTAGATGAACATAATAATGTTCTTAGAAAGCTATTAGGGCATAGAAAATATTTTGGTAGCGTTTTAGCACTTGTAAACAATGACTCAAGATTTTTGTTCTTTTTGTCAAAGGATAACTTTATATAGGCGTTGAAAAAAAAAAGAGTAATTGCAAATCCTTTTCTGAAAACATTGAGCAACTTTCTTGCGTCTTAGTATCTTGGACAGAGAAGATGCATTAAATGCGTTTCATGCATGCATTAAATGTTCTTCTCTTCTTTAAACAACACAACGATTGTTGGATTTACTTATTTCTCCTTAGACAATGTTCCTTTACTTGAATTTATGTAAAAGACAGTCGTATGAAGCAAATAAAGTTTTCTAGAGTTGACAAAACAAGCACTTTGGAGTTGTAAAAGTAAAGCAACTTTAAGAAATAAACAATCCCGATAACATAGAATAAACATAAATCTATTTGTGAAGTATTGTGTTAACTTAAGACTATGCGCACTCGTCTGAGAAAACACATTGCTTATGAGTCGTAAAGTAAGATTGTACAATGTTGTATCATCTGACAAATAAAACACTTGCATCTTACATGATTTATTGTTTGAACATACAATTTTGTCCTATAAACGACGCATGACCATGTTGTATTTTTTGTTGTGATCAACACAATCAAAATTATGTGTGTTGGAATTTTCCCCAATAGATTCCTTACCTGATGAAGACTTGGTGCTAATAGTTGTCTCAAGGTAATAACCATCTACCCGGTGGGTGCTAAATTTTGGTTGCTCCTTTCATATGAGTCTTTAAAGGGACTAGTTAACCTTGTTTGAAGAATTTGAAGGTCGTAATATGTAAGGACAACTGGTTGTAGAGGGGGGAGGGGGGGGGGTGTTGAATGGAGTCTCAACCCAAATCACGTATAAGGAAAACAAAGTAAACATAACGTCTTTAAAGTAAAAGGAAAGACAGAAGTAGGTACAAACTTATATTGGTTCACTCAACTTGGGTTACCTCTAGTCCCCTTGAGCAAACTGCTTAAGAGCTTTCACTAACATGAGTATTCAACACCTCTTCAATCACACAAGTATTCAACACCTCAATAAGTAATATGCTCTTGGAATCCTTTTTCTCTTTGTATATCTTTATACACAACAACTTCATATTGCCTTAATCTTCATTTGCGCAAATCTCGCACAATAACATCATTTTTTTGTTATCAGACGCCTGATAGCGAAACTTCAAATTTGATCTTCATTCACATCTTTAAGTTCCTTCAACATCTTATAGAAACATTATGAGTATCAAAGATAATAATAATCATCACCATAATGCATGAGTATCACTGAAACATTATCTTCGATACTTCTAAATTATCTAAACTTTCCATTCCATAAATTCTACTATAAATGCATTTGCAAATACTTTCCAAGTTTGTTCAAGATTTAAATTTTGAAAAACAATCAGACTTAGCCTAGGTATATTTCAAATATATTTTTCGAAAAAAGTTTTAATAAAGTGAACAAATGTGTCTCTGTTTTTTGAAAAGTTTCCAGTTAAGCACTGTAAATACAAAAACTTTCTAATATTGTCTTAATTTTAATCTTTAAAGAATAACAATATCGAAAAACTTTACAATCATTATATAAATGTATTTCATTCATAAAACATTTAGAGACTCAATATTTGGAGTTTTTGGTATGCTCTATTTTATGTTCACAACTACGAAAACTTTCCTAACTTAGTCAATTATTCTTTTTGAAAACTATGACTTCTATGAATTAAGATCATCAAATAAGGTTCAAAAAAATTAATGCAATGTCAAAAAACATTCTAAGAATGTAAAAGTCAAGTATAGACAGTCTCTGATACATTAGATTGTCCAATGTGTAGAAAACGAGTTGATTGTATGTTATGTACAAGCTTAATTAATTATATAGTGTGTCCATGAGCACAGTCTTATTTAGCTTTCCTTGAGCTTTGGAAATGTCTGACTTGATATGTCTTTAGGGATCGTTTGACAAGACTGTTTGGCTAGATCTTCTAGTGTTACCTTCTATTGTTGGATTGTCTGGTATGTTTACTCCAGTGAAACCTTATATCACGTTAACATTGTAAACTATCTAACATGTTGATTCTCTAGTGATGTCTTACGAGATCGTCTGATTAGTCTATGCATAGAGTAAGATCGTCTAATGCATGATCGTTTAATAGGTTTAATCAACCTAGAATGTCTAATAAGTCTTTATCTAAATTTGCACATGAGAGAACTTTGTTAGAATTCTTAACACATCTTATAATGTTTGTTATCGTCAAAACTCATAGACTCTCTTATCTCGAGATTGTCTAATGGGTGATATATTGATGAAACCCTGACTGATAGAGCACCCACTAAGCTAGCCCAACCTTCTAGAAGGATGACCAGGAGCATGACACAGGACCCAGGGCTAGGTCAGACTTAGTCCTTAGTCAGTGACTTAGAGCCTCTTATACATTAGAGGATTACCAGGAGCAAAGCTTACATAATTGGACCTGAGCACCAACTATTTTCCTTTTTTTGAATTTCAGTAGATTAGGATTTAATTAGTATAAATTAGGCTTGTGTCAAAAGCCCACCTTTTGACCTAGCTTCTAGAATAGGTCCCCATGTGTCGTCCTCCCATTGCCTCACAAATTTAACCTGGTTTCTAAAAGCCTTGTGTGGGACACCTTTACCCTAGATTCTAGAATGCTCTGGTCATGTGTCGCCCCTTCCCTAACTCTCTTGATCACCAAGGCACTTGTATCTATAAATAGGGCGCCTCACCTCTTGTAAAAGACATTGAATGAATAGTTAAGAAACTCTGCTTGAGTGATTCCGGAGTGTCTAAATTTTCCTTTGAGTCTTATCTTGGCAGAGATGGCTGCAAGTGGCAACTCCCTTCCTCACTCATCGTGGAGCTCCCTACCCCATGTGGCGTAAATCACCTCTGTTTCTCCATCTTCATAAGTTTCTTCATCTCTTTACTTTTTTCCTTTGTTTGCCATTCTTTTTCGTAAATGTTCTTCATTCCTTTGTTCAATTTTCTTCCATTTTATTCAGTCAATTCCTTTTATTATGTCTTGTTTTAATTCCGTGTTCATCATTCATCATAAAGTGTGGGTTTTCTTTTTTCTCTTTTGAAGAGAACCTTCACACTTACTTAACCACTTGGTTAAATTCGTGTCCAGTGACAATCTTCATTGAGTTATCACCATAACTTGTCAATCAAAAATCATAATCCATAAGAGCCTTAAATATGAAGGGTCGTGATACTATGTTGAGGGTCAAGTGATGCAAATCAAAGGAGGGAGTTGTGTTTTGTGATGTAGCAAACTAGGGAATGGAATTTGTATTCCCTTTAAGTATTATTTGTAGTCGAATCTAGTTTTGCAACCATCTCATCATCTAACACCTTGTCAATACTTTGTAGCATATGCTTATAGGCCATATGAGTGTTCACAATTTGGATATTTTATTCAAATAGAGGTTACTACGTAAGTAGAAGGGGGAAGCTTTTTTTGTTTTTGAGTATTGCATGTTTAGGAATCAAAATAAGCAAATATTTGAAATAGGATTGCACAAGATGAAGGCTACATTGAACTGCGTCCATGCTAATTGTTGGAGGCCATTAAAAGTTCCATTATTAAGGAAGCCATGTATTTTTTTTTCCAATCATTGATGATTATTCAAGATTTTTCTTAGGTGTTCATGATGCAACAAAAATTAAAAGCCTTCAGGAAGGTTCAGTATTACGGAGGCACTAACAAAGCATTTGGTGAGTTGAAGGGAGTCTAGGAACAAATGGAGTTCTCTTTCAAGGAATCACTTGATAGACCTGTGACATCCATGAATTATGCACAATCATATAATAGAGCAACAACAATTGTCTGACTCTAAAACCTTTGTTCAAAGGTCTCAAAGGCAACAATGACAACCTTAGAGATAGGAGTTTGATGGTATATTGACCTATGTGTTGGTCGTAGTAAAGGATGTGGAATCATTTGAGCCAACTATGTTTCAAGAGATAATTGCTTATTCTGAGGGTGACAAAAGGATTATGGTAATGCATATTGTGAAATGCTTACATTAGAAGTTGTGAAGTTCAACGAACGACTAATAGCCTAACACACATCCATTAGGGTCTTTCTTACTTTATTAGAAACTTGAAATATGGAGTTTGAATAAATCAATGTGAAGATGCCCATCCTCCATTGCCAATTGGAGGAAGGCATTTAGATGTGTTAACCAGAAGGTTTCGATGTGGTTGGTAAGGAAGAGTATGTGTGTAATTGAAGAGGTCGTTGTACAAACTGAAACAAATTGAAGAGGTCATCTATAGTATATGAGGTTTAATCAGTGTATCATCTCTTAAGAGTCAAATAAAAGTCTTTAAGATCCATGTGTCTTTCATAAGGTGAAAAATGGTGAGTTTGTGTACCTATTGTTATATGTAAACAAGATTATGATAACATCTCATGACAAGACTAAAATAAAAATGTTGAAGTCATTACTTGATTATGAAATTGAGAAGAAGGATTGAATATAACAAGGATTATTTTAGGATGAAAATCATGAGGATCAAGTCTAGGAGAAACTTTTTCAGTTTAAAAAGTAAAACATATTGAGACATTTTAGGAAGAAATATTCTAAAGTCGTGAAGATGCTTTACCATAGGTGCTCTCCATCAAACTAATAATAAATGTACAACAAAATCATAACATTTAAAAATAAGTAAAAAATATTATATATGTCTATAAAGCAAAGGAAAATGAAATAAATATAATTTGAAAAACATTATTCTAAATCTTTTACAAATATCAGATAATACTATTTATCCTTTTCTATTTATTTAAATATTGCTTAAAAGTAATTAAGCAGTGGAAGGATGAAAATATGGTGAATTACTTAGTGAGAGTGGATTGCCTAACTTGTTAAACATAAATTCTTTATTGTTTAGAAAACTCTTTTTAATCACACCAGTTAGGCCATTATAGTCACCAATAAATATCAGTATTGTTGGGGGAAAAGTGATTTAAGCTTTTAAAAAAGCATTTCAACTAATAGACTAGCTTATTTATTTATCATGCGATATAAACTTTTAAACAAGTTTTTTTTTAACAAAATGATATTTCCAATTGATAAAAAAAAAACCCTATAATAGATGAAAGATAAGGTTAAGTTAGCATCTAACTTTAATCTTATATAGGTAAAGAATAATCTTGTCAATTTGCTAACTATAGATGTTTGAAGAAAATGCAACAAACCGATATTTTAAGTTATTTCCTTTATTAACTTCTTAGATACCAAGAAACTTAGGACGGCAAATAATGAGAACGTGGTTCCTCAAATAATAAAGAAACTTGCATAAGCTACCAACACACGACAAAAGCTAATTAGTGATGAAGCAAGGCACATATGCCCAAAACGATCAAACCAAAAATGCTTTTACCAAAATGTTAATGTTATTATCAAGTGAAAAAAAAAACTATATATTATAAATTTTAAAAGTACAATTTGAATTACCTATGTTACAAATTATATTACATGAAAAATAAATTATAAGCAAATTAAAAATGCAACGTTATGAAAAAAGAAAATAATTACAAATGCGGTGACTTTAGTTTTTTTAATTATTAAAAAATAAATTTTAAATTTAATTTAATCTAATAAAATTAATTTATAAAATAATATTTATCCTCACTTATATATTATCAAATGTTTTTATCCATATTCAACAAATATATTAATATAAATTTATTTTGTGAAAAGTACAAAATTATAAATAAGGTGATTAGTTTTTAACGAAACTGCAGTAAAAATAAAATAATTTATTTGAGATTATTACCTAACGTGAAATTAATCACTTCTATAAATTTAAACTATAAAATATCCTATCATAGGATTATTTATGTGAGTATTAATATTTGTTGTCCATGGTATTAACTAACTGCAGTAGACAAAATTCGAAATGCTCCTTATCAATGAAATCTGGACATTAAAAAGGTATCACATTTAGTATCCGGAATTTGGCTATAAGAAATAAGAAAATAATAAAATAAAGTAACTTCTGTTTTTTCAGTGATTTATTCTTCTTTTATTTTATTTATTGTTATTATTATTATTATTGTTATTGTTACTATTATTTTAAATTCTGGGTCCCCTCCCCTTCGTTTTCAAATGTCATCATTACAGCGTTCATTTCCAGGCTCATAGCCATTCACGTTACAGGGTAGTGCATTAGGGTTCAGGGTGGAGATCGAGTTTTTCACGGAGTTCTGTCTAAAGCTTGAAGCTTTAATGGTTCTCCGGGTCCAATTGAAACGGGTTTCTTCCCAATTCGTTGATTCCTTGTTACATTGGTTGATTTCCGAAGCTCGATCTCTCCCGCATCGCTGAGGTTTGATTCTTCTGATTCCGGTGAAAATGTCTAGCTCCGTTGCCTAATGTAGGACCTTTACATTTTTGTTGAGAATTTGAATGTGGGTTTGCCTTCCAAATTTGGTCTTGTGGGGAGAGGAGATTGTTGTTGTGTTTGTAGAGAGTGTGGTTGTTGGAGATGAAGAAATCGAAAAGTGATCCTCCTAACCCGCGGAGGTTTAGACTGTCTCACTTTTTGTTTGGCATTGGGGTGTTGTACTTGTTGTTTGTGTCGTGTAAATTTCCACAGTTTTTAAGAATCGTGTCAACGTTAAGTGGGGATGAGAGTTATAATAGGTTGGAGGGGGCAGCTGTTTGGGACTCTGAAGATTCAGATTTGAGCAAGTCTATTGTGAGTTCTGTTTATAGAGATGCATTTCACCGGAGATTGGAAGATAATGGGGACCAGGATGCTCCCTTGAGGCCAAACACGGAGCCAAAAAAGGAGGAAGAGCGTCTTCCGGAGTCTCCGATGCAGATTCCCTCTCGGTATGGTAGGATAACTGGGAAGATAATGCGGGAATTTAAGAGGACCAACGATTTGTCTGTGCTTGAGAAGATGGAGGAGGAGGCATGGATATTGGGGTTGAAGGCTTGGAAGGAAGTAGATAAGGTTGATGAGAAGGAGCCGGTAAAGAGCTCTATCCTTGATGGAAAGCCTGAGTCATGCCCTTCTTGGGTGTCCATGAGTGGGGATGAGTTGATGAAAGGAGATAATTTAATGTTTCTTCCCTGTGGGCTTGCAGCTGGTTCTTCAATCACTGTGGTTGGGACACCTCATTATGCTCACAAGGAGTATGTTCCCCAGCTTTCCAAGAAAAATAAAGGTGGAGGGCTGGTTTCAGTTTCACAATTCATGGTTGAATTGCAGGGGCTTAAGTCAGTGGATGGGGAGGATCCTCCAAAGATCCTCCACTTGAATCCTCGAATAAGGGGAGATTGGAGCAAACGGCCGGTAATTGAGCATAATACCTGTTACAGAATGCACTGGGGAGCCTCTCAAAGATGTGACGGTCTGCCATCTGGGGATGAAGAAGAAATGCTTGGTATGATATATCATATTTCATATTGAAGCATGTTATTTAGAGAACAAAAAAGTATTGCAGAATTGAGTACCCCCACTGTCATTATTTAAATAAAAAGCATTTGATATGATTGTAAATGTGGAATAAGAAAAACCGAACAAATAATGAAAATAGGCGCACCTTACTACTTGGTTATTACGTGTTTAACAGAGCAATAATTTTTACCTTCCCGATTGGTGTATTTTAATAAAGTTGTAAAACTCAAAACATGTAATGGTTATTGCAGTCATATGTTATACTGCTCATATGCATGAACATAGAAATAGCGTCTTATATCTTTCAATTTTTAGTAGTCTTATGAATATTTTTGTTTCACATTTAATGATATTCCAGTTGTTTATTGTGTGAGTCTGGTGATGTATAAATTATATCTGTTTGTATTCTTGTAATTTTTTATTATTTTATTTTGGCAGTTGATGGATACAGACGGTGTGAGAAATGGATGCGGAATGACATTATAGACTCTAAAGAGTCCAAGACAACATCATGGTTTAAGCGGTTTATTGGACGTGAGCAAAAACCAGAAATGACCTGGCCATTCCCTTTAATAGAGGGCAGAATGTTTGTCCTTACACTGCGTGCCGGTGTTGATGGATACCATATTAATATTGGGGGTCGCCATGTAACTTCATTTCCATATCGGACTGTAAGTTTCTTGAGATGATATTAGGTGTTTTCATTTAATGAATGTGCTAAACATCTAGATGGTGTGTAATTGCATATCTAGCTTCTTAATGACCGTAATCTGGTGAGATACGTGTTTTTAATTTGTTTTAGTGAGTTCAAAAAGTTTTGGTTAATTTGTTTTGCCTATATGATGGTAGATTTAGAATTTTGGTTTCCCCTCAACAATTTGTGTTAATGGTAATAGCTCCTGTTATACATCGTGAAGGGTGACTCCCATAGCTTTAACTTTGAGAATACTTGGAATTTATTTCCATTTTTCTATAATCTGCTGCTGTGGTCAGCAGTTTTTCCTGTCTCATGTTTTCTTTCTATTTTATCTCCAGGGATTTACACTTGAGGATGCTACAGGATTGGCAGTTAAAGGGGATCTGGATGTTCATTCAATTTATGCTACTTCTCTTCCAACTTCCCATCCTAGTTTCTCACCTCAAAGAGTACTGGAAATGTCACAGACCTGGAAAGCCAGACCTTTACCAAAACATCCTATTATGCTTTTCATTGGTGTTCTTTCAGCTTCAAATCACTTTGCAGAACGCATGGCAGTTAGAAAGACATGGATGCAATCTGCTGCAATCCAGTCTTCGGATGTAGTAGCACGATTCTTTGTGGCACTGGTAAGGTTTTTATCCTTATTTTTATCTGGCATAGAAGCATATAGTGATTCACTAACGACTTGAGCACAATAGACTCCTGATACCAAGAATGTCATAGGGTACAGTAAAAGTTTCATGTACAAAGGAAAAACAACTTTCCTAGGATTATTTCTTGGAAGTTCTAAGGAAAATTGTGTTTAAATCGTGATGGGAAATAATAGAATATCTGGTTTGAGATTCAAGCATTTATTGGTTATCTATTGCAAATAGAATTTGGAGTTACCACATCGGGATTGGTGTTTCAGATATCTGGTATCAAATTCATTCCTTGGGTAAGTGTGTGATCTTTCAAATATATTAAACAAATCAGAAGAAAGCTTGAGCTCTACTATGGGTTTTTTCACTTAACCAACCAACCAAGCATATTAATTATACATATGTTTGGAGTTTAGTGCTATTATTGACATTTGGGTAGTGGAAGGTATGACTTATGTTTACAGTAATCAATGAAATGTGTTTTGGTCTAATAAAGCCTGACTTGGTATGTAGTACTGAATTTAGCTTAGAAAGCAAAAAGAAAAAAACTTAGGACCAAAGTTCCTTACCTATAGGCATTGGTCTTGCAAAAATGTGATCTCCATTGGCAATAGAACCCATTGACTTTGGTGTGTGACTTAAGCATGCTATGTGAATGGTGTAAGAGACTTTTAGGAGTTAAGATAACTATCACATTGACTAAGCTATTTTGGTTGAGTTCAGTGAGGCTATCCTTTTTTAATATGTCTGCAAATACAACTTTTACTCTTCCAATCTTCAGCGCATAGTGTTGCTATAATTCACTTGCAAATGCATTAGACAAGATTGACGTATTAGGTTAACTCATAAATCTTACGTAGTAGTGTTTGATATACTAATCATGTGGTCTACACTGATTTTCTACATTAGGCATAGTGATAGAATCACAAATACACACCAAGATCTTGGATTTTCATAAGATATTTTCTATCCTGAAATGCCTGTTTGAAATATAATGCAATTACTGCAAAGAACATCATTAGTTAAAATTTGTACACGATTAGTTATTGTTATATACTTGAAAGGTGCAATCAATGTGTACATATGAAAATCTGAGTTTTGGGTTTGTTTGGAATTCTTAGATGGTATTGTGTATTTTTGTTTCATGTCTCTCTCCCTTTTAGTAGTGATATTCTGTGGCTAAATTTTCTGTTTTTGTTCCTGTTGTAAACAACAATTATAGAATACAAGGACGGAAGTGAATGCAGTGCTAAAGAAGGAGGCTGCTTACTTTGGTGATATTGTCATTTTGCCCTTTATGGATCGCTATGAGCTTGTTGTGCTTAAAACTGTAGCCATTTGCGAGTATGGGGTGAGTTCAATTCTTTCAGCTACTGAAAACTGCCTCCCCTTCAATTCCTTTAATTCTTTCCTTCAATTGCTTTAACCTGCTTCAACTCTTCAATCTCTTGAGGATATAAGTTAATTTTCATTTATGCAGATTCAGAATGTGACAGCTGCATATGTTATGAAATGTGACGATGATACATTTATTAGGGTGGATACTGTCTTGAAGGAAATTGAGAAGGTGGCCCCAGAAAAGTCCCTTTATATGGGCAATCTCAATCTCTTACATCGGCCTCTAAGAAATGGCAAATGGGCAGTCACTTATGAGGTATTATGATAGTGACAACATACATGAGCTCTGTATGCTTTATTTCTTTTGTTTGTTAATTTTAACAATCAATTTCCAGCTCTCCTCGGAGGTTAAATAGTATATACAGGTATTAGTGTTTTAGTTCCCCGTGCATCCTATTACACCCTCTAATATGTGAGAGTGAAGCTTGTTCATGACACTTTTGTGGGTGATGTTTTTCTTTTTTAACCCAAATAGGGGTCCCTAAAAGGCAGGCTAATACGATTACTACTAGTTACGAGTTATATGCATAGGAGTATAAATATGATTTTGCTATTTCTATTCTTTGATTGGAACCTGTTGGCAGTGTTACTCTACTACACTCTTCTACTTTTCACTGGAACTTTTGCAGTAGCGTTTCATAATTTTATTTACATTTTTTTTATATTGAATTCTCTTTTGCTTAGTTGTTGTGCTTCTCTAAAATATTTGGGACAAGTACAGATAATGCAAGAAATGCTATAAAATGTTCTTTCTTGTTCTGTTATCTGAGGTTTGTGTTTTGTTGTTCCAGGAGTGGCCAGAAGAAGTTTATCCTCCTTATGCTAATGGGCCAGCATATGTAATTTCCAGTGATGTTGTTGCCTTCATCCTATCTCAACACAAGGATAGGAGCCTAAGGGTTAGTCAACCTTCTATTTTCATTTACCTTTGCAGTCTCCCCTCCCCCCTCACTTTCAAGTGCCACATCAATAAATATCATTGATGACTGAAATATATTCTGATGGCAGCTGTTTAAAATGGAGGATGTAAGCATGGGAATGTGGGTTGAGAAATATAACAATACTGTTGCACCTGTCCAGTACTCTCACAACTGGAAGTTTTGTCAGTATGGATGCATGGATGGCTACTTCACTGCACATTACCAATCACCAAGACAGATGATCTGTCTGTGGGACAAATTGTCAAGAGGTCGAGCTCGTTGCTGCAACTTCAGATGACCACAAGTACAACTTTACCTCTTTGACTTGTCACTGTATCTTTGTATTCTTTATACCCTTGAACCCATCTTACTCCACCTAGGTTAATATTTGAAGAAAACTACGATGGCCACAAAAGTTATAACAAATTCAATTTGCAAGAAATAGAATTTTGCACAAATGTTTCCCATAGAGAAGAATAAAAGGAACTGAGAGGCATCATCATACACTACTATGGGGTTGGTCTGGGAGAGGAGTGAAGGGTGAATCACTGTAGTCTTAGAAATTTCCATTCGGTACTTGTGCATACTTCTGGATGAGGGTTTAAATTTTGTGGGTATTTCATGCTTCATACCTACCATCCATCGCAGGATCTCTGATGTCATGGTACAATTCAACAGTTTAATTGCTTATTGCTATTCCAAACAAACTGTTTGGGGAGGGGAGAGTACCTTATTTCATGGCTAAGTTATGTTTACTGAGGGCTTTTAGCAATGAATGAAAGTGTAGTGGTAGAAGTTGTACCTAATACCATGTAGGATTTATTTTTAAATAAATATTTATTTTTTAAATTAAATTTGATTCTTAGTTTTTTTTAGCATCAAGTCCTTTTGTTTTTAAAATTAAACTAATTTCGTCCTTCTCTATGTCTACTTTTATCTTAAATTCTTATTTCCAATTCAAATATTTGGGAATGAATTAGGGAAATAAAATAGTTTTAAAAGTTCAGGTTATAAATTTAGTAGAAATTTGATAAAAGTTGAGGAATTTTATAAGATGTGGCATTAGGATTTGAAAAAGAAAATTTGGTTTATCTTTAGGTGAAATCAAGTTTTAGTTAACGAGTCTTGAATAGAAGGTTTAGAATAATTTAATTAATTCAATTTTTAGATTTTCAGAATTTGAAAATTTTTAAGTAGAAGAAACTTGAATATGTATGTCAACAAATAAGTGAATAACACTAAAAAAATTAAATTGATGTAATACTACTTTAAACAATGAGTTTCTCCACTTAATAAGAAGTAATAGAAATTATTACGGTTAATGATGTGTCTGAAAAATGTACATGTTGTAATTTACTCTTAAATTTATCAAAATTTTATTTGATCTTATAATGAATCGATTCTTCTTCCTTCATACTAGCTCCATACTAAATTATAAACAAAATTAGTTATTTTCATATGGATTAGAAACAGTAGTTAAGTTCATTTAATATTTTTATTTTCGTATATGGAATAGAGTTTTTTCCAAATTCGGCCAATATGCTATTTTTTGTTTAAATTTAGTCAAAGTTTGAGGTTTCTGCATAGGAGAAAAAAGAGAAGTTAGGCTGAGACATTATTTACCTTTTTTTAAATACTGCATCTGATTATTTCATTTAATGATGGGAATGTGGTTATTATGTTATTAATTAATTTTGTTATTTGATACCAGAAATTAAAATTATTAATAAAATAAAAATATAGAAAGTAGAAAACTAAAAAAGTATTTAGAGATTATTCAAAAGAATTTAGGGGTAAAAATGTAAAACCCTTCCATAAATATAATACATATACATCATATACATACTCTATGCTTGCGTATTTGTGATCAAAATTGATTTTGTTTTGATTTGGATTTGTTCACTTATGTAACGCAGTTTAATTTAATTTACCTTAATTATACCTTTCAGTTTAGTTTAAAAATATTATTAAAATTTAATTCAGTTCTACAAATGCATTCTGTTCCTCATCAATAAAATAGACAATTTCCTAATGAAGTTTTCTCCTTGAATTTCATATTTGTTTTTTACAATTAGCAAAATTTGTGTTTCACCCACTAGAAAGAATGTTTATGATATACAAAAATTGGATTGACTCTATTTTTATATTTATTTTCTTAGTTTAAGTTCATTAAATTAACTTTATTAAATTTTTGAATTAAGTAGGTATACTAACAAATATATCCCAACTCGGTCTATAAACATTAATATATATTATAATAATAAACTTAATATTAAGAATTTAAATATATAAATTTGGAAACTAATTTATAAGTTTTATTAATAATAAAAACTGTTTTAGATATATTTATAGTGTGAAATAAATATAGTAACTAATTATATTTTATCTTTAAAATTAATTTTTATTTAATAATTTTCTTGTAGTAATAATATATTATATTTTGGATTCTAATTTTAATTTTATTGTATATATATATATAAAAAACTATTAAGTTTGCAATTGTCACTATAATTATGAAGACTTATATTAAAAGTTGTGAATCAAGCTATGATTTATTTAAAAGTAATGGCCTGAATAACGAGAGGTAAATTTAACAAGATTTTAATTTCTTAAAATTACTAAATTCTAAACTCTAAGTTATTTGAATTGATTAATTTTTTATATCTATTAAAACAAAGTTAGAAGAAAGGACTTAAGAATTAAGTAATTTTAATCAATTAAAAGTCATTTTAATCTATTAAAACGGAGACAAATTTATAATTTTGAATTTTAAGTAATTTTAATCAATGAATTCATTATTTTAAACGATTAAAATATTCTTCATGGCAAGTCTAACAAATCTAAAAACATTTTAATATATGAAAACACATTTTAACTGAAATATAACTCAACCAAAAATGACTCCAAAACAAATTCAAACGCTCTTTAACATAGTTAATGTTCAAATAAAAATAAAAGAAATACTTCCAACAAGATGACCAAAACCCATTACAAAGACAATATCAAAATACCCTACTTGGGTATATAATCAAATAAGAAGGTTGGAATCAACAAAATCTTCCTTCATTGAGGAGCTTGGAACAAAATACAAATATTTCCCTGTCATCCTTTTCGTATATTATATTCACACAAAAATTATATTATATTTAATAAAAAATAAATTAGAAGTCATACCTAATTTTACAAGTTTGGTAAAATTAATTATAATTCGTACATGGCATAAAATACTCAATTAAAAAAGATTAAAATGGTTTATGATAATTATAATTTATTTTTTATTATTAACAATTGTAAAATGTTCTTATTGAAAGAAGAAATAAGTGTTCTTTATGAACTTTATGGACTCTTCGTGCTCTAATTAGTTGTTAAAGACTAAAAAGTAAACCTAAAAAAGAAGTCTTCGATGGAGTTAGTAAAAGCTTAAGTAATAATTATAATTGTAAAAAATATGTAGAATGCACAAGAAAGAGAAATTTGAATTGTATACTAAATTGTTTAAAAGATTTTCACAATATCGTTTCATGAAAATAGTCAGAAAATATTTTAACTTGATAAGATTTTCTTAATATCAACATCTTACGAAATAAGTTGACAAACACATCAAATTTTTTTAAATCTTGTTTATAAAGAACCCTTTTCTTTTGTGATTTTGTAGGTTAGGGTTTAGGATTTTGTTTGTTCATAACAATTTCCGTCTTCTCTCAATAACTTTTCAAAATACAATAAAAAATAAATTAAATTATGAAATATTATAAAAGACAACTTTTTATTAATATTAATGAGATTCTTGATATTGTTATCAAACATGATGATTTTAAAATATTTAGACGTTTTTATAATTTTTTAACTTTTTAGATTCTAAAATATATTTAGCATATTTTAATAGGTTTATAACAATATATATATATAGTATATGCACCATTGTGACTCATGCTATATTATTTTAATTTAGTTTATCTCCGTATTTATGACCTACATTAAATATTTTCCTTTATTAAGACTGAAAATAAACTTTTTGCACGCTAAGATGCATATTTCATATTTAACATACTGAAGAAGATATATTTCATATTTAACATGCAAACTTCTTGTAATAAATTTCTTAGTATAATTTACCAAATTTATAACTTACCAAACTCCTTTTGCATCATCATGAAATAAAATTGATAACTTCTCAAACTTTTATATTATCATAAAACAAAATAAAAACTACCAAGTTAATAAACACAACACTATCGAATACATCATAAAAATAATAATAATACACAAACACTTCTACTTGAAAGACACTTATTATACATATTTTGTTTCTTTCTATATTTTCCTCGTAAAAATTGGCTTACCTCTTTCAATTTCACAGCCCTTTCTCACGATAAAAAAGAAATGCTGACCATATAATTAGCAGTAATAAAGATGGTCAAATTAATCATTTTACGAATTAAATTATCAATCAAATTTAAAGTACCTTATCAGTTATTAAAAATTACTGCAGTGTGATGAACATGGTTTTAATCATAGCTCTGAACCCATCTATAGAACTACTATGATATATACGTGGGCGAGCCATATTGGAAACTAAAGCATGTAGAAGAGAACACAATGTGAAATGTGACAAAAATAGAGTTTACTGTCAGCTTCTGAATTCATCACATATGTCCCAGAAAAAAAAGAGAGTCAAATTCTGCCTCTCTTTCAAGTGTTTTTATCGCTTGCAAACAGAAGGAACTTTGCTTGAATCTGTCCTCCTTTTCTGAGAGTTAAATAAAGATAAAATTAGATTTTAGTGCAATTTAAGTCTGCATATAAACAGCATGTACAAATGATAACCTCAATAATATATTCATATTACAAATGGTAACCAATATCATGTCTTAACGTGGCTTTGGGTAGTAACTATTCGCTGTTCCCATTCAAAGAGATACTATGAAATATACTACTCATTTTGAACTCAGATGTAAGCTAAATTAACCAATTTTTAAGCAAATGAAGTTAGTCAATATCATTTAATTCTACAAATCAAATTTAAAATAAACTTTTTTACCTGAAGTCTTTCACTTAAATTTGAGATCAAAAATTAAAAAAAAAATAATTGAAAATAGAATCTCAGTTAATCCAAGAATAAGAGGGTGAAAGTAGTTAACATTTGATTATATTATAATCCACTAAACCTTTTCATTTTGCTGATTATACTTGTTTATGGCATGTAAACAAGGTCAATAATATATTATAGAACACCCCACTCCTGGCATTTGGTATTTTACAGGGCGGTGACATTTATGTAAATGATAAAATTAGCGTAAAATTTAACATTATACACAATACATAATAGTGGGAAGAAAGACTAAGAACAAACCTTGTTTTGTTGGTTCTTCAATTGCAAGGGATGAGGATCATTGGGTTTGATTCTGATGTTTTCTATACAACTTCTATTATTTACTCGATGTAGTCTGTGCTTCTGCTTCTTGTACCTTTCACCCTTATCTTTGACCTTTTTTTTCTTCCTCTCGTGATCTCTGGACTGGTTCTCTGCCTTGAGCACTGCATTTGGGAGCCCCTTCTGACCATTGTATAGCACATTGGCATAACATGTCTTTTTAACATGACAATGAAACGTGATTTTGAATTGTTCAGTTTTCTTTAATAAAAGGATCAAACATGCAGCCATAGAAGAGATTAAAAATCTTACAGAAGAAAGGTGGACTGGACTCATTTCCTTCAAATGGAAAGCTTCACTTAGTACATCCAAGTCAAAAGGGCATAAGGAAGCTTTTTTCTCACTTGGTTCTGGGTTCTGACAGAGCTGATCCAGTTCCATTCCTTCTCCTTTCCTGACTTTTGTGTCACCAACCACATTGCGAAGATAATGTGTCTCGGAAATTGACACTGGAAGTGGCTTCTTGCAGAAGAATTCATAATAGGGCCAAAGCCTATATTGATTTATGAGATCACGAGTACCTCCAAGTTCTCTGTTGCCTAATTCCAAGAAATAACCTTACTTAACAAAATATACTTGAAGAAATATGAATTCCATGCATCCATTGCACGTTTTTAAAAATAGAAAACAAACAGAGGAGCCAAATAAACCAATGTTCTGACATGAATTAATCAGCAGGACCTAATAACAAATACTTATAGCATGACACACCATTTTAATTGTTTTTAATCCCTATGCATATTATATTTAATCAGTTTAGTCCCTACCATCTAAACTCATAGGGACTAAAAGAGATTAAGAATAAAATTTATAAGGACTAAAATAAAAAGGGTGATTAAATATAGGGACAAAAAGGTAGAGTTTGTTTGACTATAAGAACCACTTGAGTAGTTGAACCTAATTATAAAATGAAGCTCTTCTTGAAAATGTTGTTGATGGGTTATTGAGAGCTTGCGGTTCTCCTGAAAATAATTGCAGTTACAAGAATCCCAATATCTTCGTGAATCTTTTGTTTCCCAACCTCATTTTCTCATAGACCCATGTTTGCATAATCTCCTTTACAATCGTTTGATTCTTGAATGAGTTTTTCTTACAATGAAGAAAACAATGCCCAATATTTTTATATGAGCATCTTCAGAGGAAGCTCTACATGTTCTAACCATTTTTGTGGTTCTGGTTAACTGATGCTTCAAACAATAAACCCCTCCCACAGTATTTCCAATTGACTTTTCTTGTATCCCCGACAACTGAAACAATATGTTTCCAGTCCACAACAGTCCTCATTCCAGCAGTGCATTTTAGCTGCAGATTCACATGCTCCACTCACTGCCCTTTTGGCAGATATAGAACTATCTTTGCAGCTTGTCACTGCCTCCAACTGGTCCCGTTGAAGCCATTTTATCTTCAATTCACAAATATGTTTGAATGCAGAGACTGAGAACAGTCCAACACAAAACAGGGTGTAGAGAGACTGAAAAAGATAGAAGGAAGAGAAGATTTCAAAACCAGAATCAGTAGAAGTGAGAACAGAGGGGTGCAGGCAGCAGCTGTTCTCACTTTTCAGAGCAAAGAAAAGTTGCAGGCAGCAGTGCAGGGTGTAGGTGCGATCAAGGCTGTCAAAACTCAAGAATTTACATAAACTCGTGGAGCTTTCATAAACTCAACTAATAAAGTAGACTCTTTTGCATGGTAAAAAAATAATATTCAAAAACCAATTAATGCCATATAGGCTTAACGAACTAGTCTTACACAAGAATTCAGTATTTCAACTTCTTAATGAAACAAAATAACAAATCACAATAATAAAGTTTAATAAGGTAAAACTAAATAAATGATCAAATTATATATAAATTCAAACAAACATAAGTTATTTAAGTGAAAACATTTTCAAAAGGAGTTCATTTCTTCAAATCATTTAAGTGGTGTTAAAACACAGTCATTGTGAGATCAATGGGGACAAAATTACGGTTGATTTCAAAATCATCAACTCATTTCTCGACTTGAGAATTTATGCAAGTTTACGCAAGTTTACAAAGCTACCAAAGTCTATCCACAAAGTTTGATATAGAATGAACTTGTCTTGTATACGTAGAATCATAAAATCATGAGTTAACTCAAGAATTTTACAACCATGAGTGTGACAGTTGTGGGTGGCAGAACAGGAAAGAACTTATAGGATAGCAGTGAGATGACTCTTACCCAAAAATCAGGCCTCATTGCCTTGCTGGGCATGCTAACACAGGATTGAATGATTTTACAAGCTAACTCACAATCCTAACAATATTGAATTATCTTTTAGGTGATCCGTGAGTAAAAGGAGTGAACATGATTTTATTGTCTATCTAATCCATCAGAGTCAAGAGAAAGCTCTGGCTCCACAACTTCAGAAAATGTTCAGGCGGCAGTAAGTGGTTTTCAATAATGTCTACGTGAAGAGACATTTTTTGAGCTGTCAACATGAAGCATTTTACACCGTTTAATGCAAATCCCTGTCTTTAAAGGTACTAACTAACTACCAAGTAACTTACTTGTGATGCTCCGTGAAAGGGGATTCATTACGAGCACTGCTTCAAAACAGTCTCGGTTATAGATTGACTTAAACTGTTGCTTTTAGGCACTTCCATTTAAGTTTTATAAGGTGAGTCACATCCAAAACCTTAGCAATAATTTATTTTTCATTTCTTATGATTAATCTTACCCTTTTAGCTTTGTGACTTCATTGGGAGGATTTTTGACCTTTGTACTTCTTTGTACTTCTTTCCTTCCAATTTAATAATATTTATTTTTCTATCCAAAATGACTATATGAGAGTACCCAAGGCCAAACACTCTAGAAAACAAGTTAAAATAGATCTGCAAGTCAAAAGATTCAACACAAAAATAATATCTATGTCACTTTACCTAAACATCTAATTCCAGTTTTTAGATAGCCTATTTCTACACACGATTTAGCTCATCCTCAAGAAAGAAAAACATAAGAACAGAGAAAATATGTCTACTGGTGTGCAATAATGAATTAGTAATCTTATTCTCTTTGCAATCAGTGACAGAGAGTTATCTTGCCTGAAGATAATTACATCGCAAATTTAAGACATGGAAAATGTCAGCACTAACAGTTTTTCTTTAATTTTTGAAAAGATAATGAAATTAGTCTGATGAGTTGTTCAGAAGAGGAGTATAACTAGAAAGGGGAGAGCTGGGAAAAGACATTCAAACTTTACTAAGTTTTTACTAGAAAATAAAGAACAATCAGTCATACTAGCTTTCACCAAACAGCCATACATGCGTAGTAACAAGGAAGGGAATGTGGGAATCGGCAACAAGTTTATCAAAGAACCCACTGAGGATAAATAATAAATTAACATACATAATAGAGCCTGAACACACATTATCTACTCATCAGTGACCTAATGTCAAAAGAAAGGTGGGCCATTCACACTTATAAATATTAGAGCAAACCCTCAACAGGGATTTTACACATGACCATCTCATGATCATAAGATCCATTAAGCTCCATTTGATATATCACTGACTTTAAACCTCACGAAATTCTCCATTCGTGCGGCTCCAATAAACAGTGAACCACGAAATCAGGGAAGTTCTTCTGTAAACAAGTTCTGTGGTACAGAAAGTGCTGGTAACTACCAATCTTCTGTTTTTAAAATCCATTGGTATAAAAGGAATTATAAAAGAAATCTAATGGGTATGCTCCACAGTAAACCGTACGCTTTCACAGGCTTCCAGCTCAACTATTCTAACAAAGTAATCACAAGAACAACAGAAAAATCCAGTTTTCAGTTATTTTTCACATCCACATTATCAATAAAAGTAGAAAAACAAACAATCAATAAGGTACATGTGAAGTTCTTACCCCTTCCAAAACTTTTGTCTTCAAGATCCATCTTTCGGATGACCTCACAACATGCACATCAAGTGCATCTACCAGTCATAATTAACAAATACATCCACCACCTACTGGAAGTTACTGCCAGAAAATATAGACAAGTGAGTAAGTTTCTAAGCACTGAAACTGTACACCCTTAACAAAATCTGAGACTATAGTACCGTATCTAACACATACATGACATCTCTTGAAATATGTAAAAGCATGCATCAATCTATCTCAAACAATAAACCCACCTGAGAAAACGTTCCATCTCAAAAAAAGATCCACCCCAATAACTAAATGCATTATCATCTAATAAAGTTAAAAACTTTACACCTTCAGAGTGAATTAAAACCGAAGGGGCAACAGATGTAAATCCGATTAAATACCCTTCGCCAAACAAAGCTCGGGAAATGAACAGAGGAAAATACCTGAGAACAAAGCAGAGAGAGAGAGAGAGAGAGAGAGAGAGAGAGGTAGGGTTCAAGATAGTGTAGGTTATTGTAGCAAATTTTAAACACACTAAAAGTTCCCAATATTTCATTTTGTATTAAAAATAAAAGATAAAAATAAAACCTTACAAATGGAAATCAGAAACAGCAGAAAAACATAAAAAAAAAATCCAGCTGGCACTGATTGAAAAAAAAAAAGTACAAAGGTATGAAACGTATAGAGATAACACTGTATTTTTTTCCATGCATGAATTTGCTTTATCTTTTAAAAAACAGAAATTGAAGAAATATTTTATTTTTTAAATTATTTATTTGATAATTTATATAAATAATTAAATTAAATTAATTAAATAATTAATATATATTTTATTGTTAATAAATTTATGAATTTGAAAAAAGTTAATCATTATCAATATTAATAGTAGTACTAATTCAATTTTATTTAAATATAAATTATTAAATGTTGTAACAGTCTAAAATAAATATTAAAATTAAAAGAATATTAAATGTTGTTGTTAAATTTTATTTTGAACAAAAGTTATTATTATTAGTATAAAATAAATTTGAGTAATGATAATTAATATTAATTATTCATTTAAAATATTAAATTTTGTTATGTTTTATTATTTAAATTTATTATTATTAATAGAAGTAAATTCTGTAATTGATCATTTATAGAAAAATAATTTAAATATTTTTTTATCAATAATTAAAACATGGATGCTATGTAGATAAGAGTTAAATGAAATAGAAAAGATATAAAATAGTTCAATTATGTTTATTGTTTTTTATAGCACAAGTTTTGTGTTATGTCCTGCAACATTTGGACTACATAATCATCAATTTTTTAGTTAACTAGTTTATGGATGACCTTATTATATTGTAAACTTGAATATAAAAAGATTAAGATTATCACTAATATTTGTGAGAGATTAAGATTCCCAAATCCTAAATTTAAAAAATTAAGATTAAAACAAGTTTTCTTAAGAAAGAACTGAATATTAGTATTATATTTTTGTGACTTTTTTCTAGTCTATATAATATTATTTGTGTAACTTTCTAAGATATGTAACAAGATATGTCAATTAAGGTAGATGTATGGGGGAACATATTTTTTCTAGTCGAAAATAGTTGCATTTGATCTAATAACTATTAAGATTATTATTAATGATCGCATAATGAATATTGTAATCATTAAGATTATCACTAATATCTCACCCAATACAACCATTAAAATAAATTATTACTTTGATTGAAGTGACATAATTGGAATTTTGAGAAGACTTTGCCTTAGGTTATGATATTAAGAGAGAAGGAGATAATGTGAACTTGAATGTTGAACTAGATTCATAATTTTAGTTTTCTTTTATGCTTTTATGGAATGCAATTTCTAATTTTTTGTTTTGCACATCTAGTTTATTCAATGTCATCAATGCACGAAGAAGATAATTATTCAGTCTCAAAACCAATTGAGCATGTGGTTTATACTCTACCAACTATCTCTAGCTCTACAAATGTGAGACCTCCTTGCCATGAGGGAAGGAAAAATCATTCAGAAGCTTGGAATCATTTTATTAAACTAGAATTTAAGTCGGATAAGAGAGCTTAGTGCAAGTATTCTGATATTCTTATTCGATGATACGAGAAAGGAACAAGTTCAATGTGTAATCATGTGTTGAGATGTCCAAATAACACCAATAAAGAAGAAACAAGAGGTAAAAAGCAAGTGCATCTTCAACAATTGACGGAAATATTAACTCTCCTTCTTATAATAGATTTGACCAAGAATTTTGTCAAGAAGAATTGATAAAAATGTTTGTGGAAGTTGAACTTCCCTTACAATTTGTAGAGCATCTTGCTTTTGGGAGGTATTCAAATGAGTTGCAACTAAGATTTAAGATCCATTCACACTATACCTTATCACATAATATTGTATCATTATGGAATGCAAAAAAGGTATACTTGAATAAGTTTCTTTCTCAACATTGTTAGAGAGTTTGTCTCACTACTGAGACATGGACTTCATCTTAAAATAAAAGTTATATGTATTTGACAACCCACTTCATTGATAATGAATGGAATTTGCACAAAAAGATTTTGAATTTTCGCCAAGTAATAAGTCATACAGGAGAGGCCATGGCTAAATTTGTTGAGTCATGCTTGCATGAATGGGGTTTGAATCGTGTTTTGGCCTTGACAATAGATAATGCTACATCAAATGACATTGGATTCAACACTTGAAGAAAATACTAGTATCTTGGAATAACTTGGTTTTGAAAGGTGACTATATCCATATGTGTTATTGTGCACATATTTTGAACTTAATTGTGAGTAGTGGACTAAAAGAGATTGACAACTCTGTTTTAAGAATTCATGCTGCAATGAAATATATTATATCATTTCCTTCTAGATTTATGAAATTTAAAGAGTATGTTAAAAAAATAAAACATTGAATATAAGGGTCACATCTGTTTGGATGTTGAAACTAGGTGAAATTCAACTTATTTGATGTTAGATGTTGCTTTGAAGAATAAAAAGGTATTTGATGAGCTTGAGTTTCGTGATACAAAATATGCTACTGAGTTAGGAAAGATTATTGGTTTGTCTTCTTACGAAATTGGGAGTATGTTGAGTTTATTCTACCTTTTTCTGAGTATTTTTTTATGAAGCTACTTTGTGCATCTCCGATACCTTTTATGTTACTAGTAATATGTACATGTTAGAGGTGGTGAGAATTTGGAACGTGATCAATCATTTGCTTAAGTCCAACAGTGCAAAAAATGCTACATATAAGATGGATGAAAAAATGAGAAATATTGGGGTGAACCCAACAAGTTCAATATGTTGTTGCTAATTGTTGTTGTCTTAGATCCTATAGATACAAAATGAGATATATGAATTGGACAATTGATCAACTTTTTTATTCATAAAAGACAAATAACTGTGTGTTAAAGTCAATATTATATATTTCTTTGAAGTTGTTGTTTGATGAATATATGAGTCAAAAAGGGGGAGATGAAAATGACACACAACAAATACATGCAAAGATACCTAGTTGTAAGAATAATCCATATGGTTGAAATAATTTTTTGCAAACAACAAGGTTAACCTCTTCAAACAAACACGAGCTTCAAAAATATTTAGAGAAAGAGTTTGATACAAGTGCAAATTTGAATATTCTAGATTGGTGGAAAATTAATTCATGTAGAATTTCAGTCATTTCAAACATAGCGCGATAATTGTTAGTTATGCATATTTCTACAATAGCATTTGAGTCCGCGTTTAGCACAGGAGGAAGAGGACTTAATCCATATTGTAGTTCGTTATCACGTCAAAAGGTGGAGGGACTTATTTGTACACAAAATGGGCTAAAAGATGCACCTTTACCATCATTGTTAGACTATGATTTTGAAGAGTTTCAATGTGTTGACCAAGGTATCTTGATGTTTCAATTATGTGTTAATGTTACAATTAAATATGTATTAAGTAATGATAAGTTTTTCATTTCTTATAGAGTTGGTTTTTCAACAAAATGTTGGCAGATCAACCACAATTTCTCTTAAATGGTATGTTTGTTTCATAACCACAACTTGATTTTGAATCACAAAAAATAAATAAGTTAATTTTTCTTTGATTATTTTTAATTTTTATTTTTGGTGTTGCATACAGGTTGCAAAAATGGACTTCTTAGTCCTTGGAAGCATGAAGTCTTGTGAAAAATATGCAAATATCCAAGTAATGTGAATTTATTTATAATACATGAAATATTTCAAGGTTGGAGTGGAGAGAAGAGAATACATAAAGATAACACATGTATTAAATTTGTTTGTTATTGTTCTTTTCTAAGGGTTTAATTATAATTTGTTATACTCTTAACTGCTTTGATGCTTTGCAGATATTTATTCAAATGGGATACCCTCTTCATCTGCATCTAAAAGCTTAGGGAGGGAGTTAGGATTTATATCTCCAATCTTTGCAGCCTTGTTTAATGGGCTTTGAAGTTCATTCTTTGAAGAAACTTATGTTCTATTTAGTTTTTTTCACCAGATGCATGCTGATGACTCTAGGCAAGATTATTATGGTGTAGTCCCAGGACTTTACATTATCAGAAATATTTCTAACCAGGACTCTATTCACAATTGCTGTTCGGATTTCCCTATATGTACAGTGAAACATGTATATATATATATATATATATATATATATATATATATATATATATATATATATATATATATAAAAAAAGAAATACAAAATATACATAAAAAGAAGTTTTTGCCTGTTGGCTGGTTGATATATAATTAGTAATA
>Ga0123342_1000725_pt1 | contig 53730 bp, 20 predicted proteins | sample Turbeawhitnodule_FD_89960 | JGI IMG/M metagenome (GOLD analysis project Ga0123342, IMG submission 89960) | Root nodule microbial communities of legume samples collected from Mexico - Turtle bean Mexico white nodule | ecosystem: Host-associated > Plants > Roots > Nodule | place: Mexico: Nepantla...
ATTTTGCAAGATTAATGAGAGTAAAGTTATGCTGCCAACATTGTGCCATACTTTGCTTCTACCTAGTTTCTAGGATCTAATCTTCATCTTCATCACCTACCATAGGGCTGGCCGAACCTCCCTACTTTCCATACACATCATGCACCTTCAAGATCACCATAGCTCCTAGGAGGATCTTGCACATTTACATCCATGACTTCCGCACCATTTTTCACATGATTCTGAGTAGAGTTCCATGAATTTGCCATCATAATCCACACGTAAATCAAAATAATGTGCACTTTAGCATAGAAGATCTATTTTTATCAGTGACAATTAGAAGAACATGTATATGCTTGCTAGGGTTTTGTAATTAAGAAATTAGTTTTCTTTTATTAAAAAAACTTCATAATTTTTTTACCATAAAAAATAAAATAAATAAAAATAGAGCATTTGAGTTGTAAAAAAAAATTGAGTTCATCTACCTCCCTTCTCCTATCATGTTACATTATTTGATTCATAACCTATGCCAATAGTTATTGCATAAAGATCAAATGAACCTTATTCTATAGATAATTATTGATGGAAAATTCAACTATTTTTTTTACGAAAAACACATACATGTTATATCTTTTAATATTGAATATTGTTTCGATACGTCTAATATAATATCAGGAGGAGTTGAAAACAAGAACAATTTAAATACATATTTCTTTTTTAAATCATTGAAGTGTTTTTTAATAATAAATTTGTGACGAAACACCAACTTTCAAAGTAGACAATACCTCGAATGTAATGATTGATCCTAAAGATATTATTTCTCTAAATTGAAGTCAAAATAAATATATTTTATTATATTTATAAAAATCATTTATAACATAAAATTTAAAAATGTATTTTTTAATTTGTATACTTGGGTGGATAAGCTTAAAAAACTCTAACTATCACCATCTATTTTATTCTTATTTATCTATTACGTTGCTTTATTACTACCATTTTTTCTTTTGTGTGTGGCATCTGTCATTTTTCTTTTTGTGTGAACATTTTCTGAAATAAAAGTGACTTTGGTTTCATCGAAACAACAACATCAATAGAGGTTAGTCTTTATTACTAAGTACACACCCTTTGTTTGATTTATACACCTTCAATTTGAGGTATAACCACGTCATTTTTTTGTCATTATCATGAAAATCTGAGCAAAATTTGATTATGAAAAAGTAATTTGTATTAATTAGAATTTAGATGCATTCCCTTTGTTCATTTTTTTAGAACATGTAAGTCACAGTCAGCAATGCAGGACAAGGACCACACATAAGAATATCTAAAACTCCAACTTCACGCGTTCGATGTGGTACTTCCACAGCCACACGCATGGCAAAGTGACCCCACTCTTCATTATTCTCAAAGGTAAGATCTCATGAAATCTCCATCTTCGCATCACCCTTTCACCAACTGTACCCTCCTCCAGCCACTTCCTTTTCCATGGCCAAACTATTTTCTCTCTGCATTAATTACTTAGCACTGTCACTTTGAATGCTATCTTTTGTTTTTGCTCCCCATTTTCTGTTCATATTCAACTTGATCTAACCTTTTGCTCATATTCTCGGCTTAGAACAGCTAAAGCTGTTCACATTACAATAGGAAGGTTTTGTCTTATAGGGTAGTGGCTGTAGTAGAGGTTCTCCTGTTTTGTGTGGATATTGATATTGGCATGGTGTTTTTCTGAACCCCATTTTCCAAAGAAAGTGAGAGAAGAGACACTGCTGGTAAGAACATGAAAATTCAGTGTGATGTGTGTGAGAAAGCCCCGGCAACAGTGATTTGTTGCGCAGATGAGGCAGTGTTGTGTGCCAAATGTGACGTTGAAGTGCATGCTGCAAACAAGCTTGCAAGCAAGCATCAGAGGCTTCTCCTTCAATGTTTATCAAACAAGCTTCCCAGATGTGACATATGTCAGGTACTCCTTCACAAATCGTTATACTTGGATGGATGGATTTGTTTGATTTTGCCAAGAATTTTGGTGTGTGTTTGTTTCATATGAGAATCAACCGGGATATCTTGGAGTGTAGTAATAACCTTGGCTGCTGTTTAAGTATCAAATAAAGAGATCTATATAACAAAGAAGACTAGATCTAAATTGAATCTGTTTGGCATGCATGATTGTGCTTTTAATTGTGTCAATTGCTCCCATGGCACACAAGAATTTATTCCGGCAGAGGGTGTTTAAGAAAACTTCATAGCATTTCCTTGCAAGGATTGTAAAATCTGATTCCATAAACCTTATATTTAAAATTTACTGTCTTAATCCTATGGTATTTCTTTATGATTGTTAAAGCCACAAGTTTCTGGTGATTTAAAGCACTAAATTTATGAAAAGAGCTAACTGGTCAGTATAATGGTCTGATACCTTTGATGTAAGCTTATGCAAGGAAGAGGTTAGAGATGCTATAATCATGTATCGTTCTACCAAAACCTTATTCATCTTTGACTATTTATGGTAGAGAATAATCCTTATGTATTGTTATGACCTCTGTTGTAAGTAGAGTATAAGAGTTGAAACCTGTGTTGAACATGGATGACTTTGTTAACTTTGTGATGTATGTAATGTAACTGTAGGACAAGGCAGCTTTCATATTTTGTGTTGAGGATAGAGCACTCTTCTGTAAAGACTGTGATGAGCCAATTCATGTAGCTGGTAGCCTTTCTGCAAACCACCAGCGCTTTCTTGCTACTGGTATTCGGGTGGCTTTGGGTTCTACTTGCACCAAAGGCAATGAAAAAGGTCATCATGTGGAACCATCTAATCCAAATGCTCAAGAAGTTCCTGTGAAAGTTCCTTCTCAGCAAGTGCCTAGCTGCACATCCTCTTGGGCAGTTGATGACTTGTTGGAATTAACAGACTTTGAGTCACCAGACAAAGTAAGGCAGCTTTGTTTCTCTATTTTAGTTGCATACATTAGCTAAGAAATTAGAGTGATTTTGATGTAAGAATCTAGTATGATTTAGAGGGACCATTTTGTTCTGTTGCCTCCAATATCCATTTTGAAATAGCATACAGTAGCCAATCATCACACAACATGTTACCATAAAATCTGGCCTCACCTTAAATTTTCCTTCAAGTTGTCCCTCTTGTGGGTTACAAAACTTCTCCACTCTGTTATAGGTATAAATTACAAACATGGTGAAATCTGGCCTTTGCCTATGCCTCATCCATGGCCTTGGTGGGAATATCTGTATAAACACGGTTGAGATTTTTAGGTTGTTTGGACTAATGGAAATATTGGAAGATTTTGCATCCCCATTAGTACTTAATTGATTGGCTTGGCAAGAATGGTTTCCATGTATCTCCAACATGCTCCAGTCCATTGTTCCTTTCCAATGCGATTAAGCCAATTCACCACCTCTGGACTTTCTTCATGCAGAATTTTATAGTACAAGGTGAACTTGACTGAGTCAAGACATATCCAGAGGAATTGGAAGTCGACATTTTTACAGATAAAATACAATTAAAAATTATTTATAGAGTGCATGAATGCAGTACTAACCTATGTAATGACTTGTTTTTGTTGATCAACATTCTTGAAGTCCTTCATGCAGTTTTGTGAGTGCAGTTTTGTGAGTGTTGGAATGCAAGTCACAAAAAATATGCACACAAACTTTTGTTTGTTGGTGTGTGAAGGATGAAGACTGACCAAAGCAGTTATTTTTAAATTGTTTACGAATTGAGAGATTAAGGTTTATGAGTTTTGCACATGATCAAACACTGCATTCTATATCTAAAAATGATTCATCAAGGAAGAGGCTAGTTCTTTTAACTTATTAATTAGAAGGTAGATTGGCTTCTATGTAGTACATTCGAGCTCTTGATTCTTGTTTATCTGACTTTCTTTAAACAATATGTTGTGTCATATTTGCACCATAAACTGTGTTGAGGGTTATGGTAAGGAGTTGACATCATTTAATTACATTGTTACCCTTGTGTATTGTTATAATGTTTGGAACTGATTCATATTTTTCAGGCTCAGAAGCAGTCCCTGGAGTTTGGAGAGCTTGAATGGCTAGCAGATGTAGGTCTTTTTGGTGAACAGTTCCCTGAGGAACCTTTAGCCGCTGCTGAAGTTCCCCAGCTTCCAGTGACACATACTAGCAATGTTACCTCACAGAAAGCTTCTAAATCCTTCATGTCTTACAAAAAGCCTAGGATTGAAGCCCTGGATGAAGATGATGAGGAACACTTCACTGTTCCTGATCTAGGCTAGAACACATGGTCATGTAAACAATTTCCTGATTGATGAATTGTATATGCATACTAGATGGAGATGTTAATGAACTCTTCAATATGCATTATCTAGCTGAAGCTGTGCAGATTGATGAGTTGTATATGCATAGTTCTCCTAGGAAAGTGAGTAATGAAGTATGTTAACTAGTTGTGTGGAGATGATAAATATCTCATTTTAGGAGCTTGGAATGGTTTTATTTTTAGAAAATAGCATAGATTAAATCTTAGGTCCTTGGTCTTTGGGCTGATTAATTTCATACGTATATTTGTGTTACCAATTTTGGAAGCGATATTACTTGTATATATGACAGGCAAAATCCAACTTTATGTCTTTTGTTAGATGACAAGCTTTAGTTTAATATATTGAACACTTCATTAGGTAATCTTTTGACCATTTTCTACAAGAATACAAATGAGGAAAAATAAATCATTATCAAGATTTCTTACCAGAAACTTTATGTTGAAAAAAGGGTGAAAAACTAATAGGGTTGACTTAAAAATAACATGAACCTCAGTTAGAGACTGCAAAAATATATGCTTCAATGTTTGGATCAATATGTCCGTGAATCACGTATCATGAAATCTTAAATACTGAAAATAAAAAGAACATTCGGGTTACTTCAAATCAAAATCCTTTGTTATGCAATTCTACAAAGATTTAACAACTTTATCAAGCACTTGGACCTTTTGTCTCTCAGTAATTTCGTCAAACACTTAGATCTTGTCTCTTCAAAACCTTTGAGAGGCTAAAGACCTTTCTTTTTTGATAATTAGAGACATCTCTAATAAAGAAAAAAAAGGTTGTCTTTCCATTTTTGAAATAATGTACCCATTGCTTGTGTCCAATATTCGACACATTAAGTATGTGTCTACGAAATTTAGCCTTTCAAACATATATTATAAACTGAATTATAGCCAGCACGTTTCATATACGCTTTTATATATCTTAAAATGATAATAAGAAATGTGCAAGTATAAAGTTGTTTGAATATATATTAACATTTATAACTGTCATTTTTTATATAGTACATACTGATAAATGTATGAAAAGTTATAATAATTTAAAAAATTGTAAATTGTAGTTTTGAGCTTGTTACATTGTGACAGAAGCTCTCCACTTTTTATCTTAATTTTACAGAGGGTTGGGTGGATTGCTTTACTTTAAACCACAAACCAATTCTTTGAAAATGATCACAGAATAAGACACCTGGTTTTCAAGGCTTCACGCACATCCTCCTTTACGTTTTTCTGTCAATAAAAAAATATATCCATTTTTGTTAACATTCTTGCTTATTGATAAAAGACATTTTGTTTAAAATATTTGGAAAGTAATGTAAAAAAATATCTTTAATCCGATTAATTGTAGTAAACCAGACAGATTGTTTCAACTACACTACTAAACTGATTGAACCAATTGATTACCCAAAACTTTGGTTCATTATTCTATACTCGATTTGATTTGTAAAAACTAAGACTACATAATAATGCAATCTTTTTTGCAATAAAGACAAACCAATTCAAGTCCCCAAGAAAAAGCAATAGTTGGGCAAGATGACAAGGAGTCAAATTTTCATTTGCAAAAAACCCCAAATCATATGATATTACTGTTAATGCAGAACGAGGGGGGAAATAAAACATAGAAAACCAAGGATCAAAATCCATCTTAAGTTGATAGCAAGAAACTTCAGCAGAAAAGTGAAAAGATGAAGAGAGATATATATATAAAGAAAACCAAAAGATAATAGCACTAAATTTCTATGCCTCTTTGATCAGGTTGAGGGCATCAGCCTCTGTGGGAAGAGCGGGAATTGCTCCCTTTTTAGTAGTTGTAATGGCCCCACACGCATTTGCAAACTTGAGTACTTCCCTTAACCTTGCTTCATCCTGCAGTTAACCAGATTATGGAAATAAATCAATAACTTCAAAATGATAGGGATTATTCCTGACTAAAGATTACAAAATCAGTAACAATACAGTTGAAAATGCATAACGATGAATTAATTTTCCAAACTTTGCATGAAGCAGCTAATTTGAAGGTTTATTTAGTCAGCACTCACTTCAAGTATGGATTGATCATCGACAATCTTGCATAATAGAGCACCAACAAAGGAATCGCCTGCGCCAGTTGTATCAACTGTGTTGACATGAAAAGCGTCCACTGATCCATGGAAATTCTGGTTTGTGCAGAAAGGAGAACAATTATTACAAATAGAAAAAGGGTAGTCAGCATTAACATACTTTGCAGAACATAACTTTTTGAAATGTAAATATCATAAAGATGAAACCCATATGTGATCCTAGAGAGAATAGCAATTTCCACCCCTTGGCGAAAATAAAGACACTACACTTTTTTAGTATAACTTGATTGAGTAGGGTGTTTTTTTCTTACCTTGGTATAGTACCTAGAACCATGTTCCCCAAGAGTGACAAGGAGCAACTTCAAATTGGGGTGCCACAGTGAGAGAGCAGATTCATCATCAATTTTGTCACTTCCGGTTAGGAATTCCAGTTCCACATCACTCACCTTTATCAAATCAGCCTTCTCCCATATGCTGAGTATTTGCTGACGCGCTTCCTCAGGCGACGGCCACAAGGGTAGCCGCAGGTTTGGATCGTAAGAAAGCAGACACCCTGCTTCCCTCGCAACTTCCATTGCCTTCAGGTGTGCTGATCTGCATGGCTCCACGATCAAACTTATCGATCCATAATGAAATACCTTTGCCTGCTCACAAATCAACTTCACATCAATCACTCCCCAAGAAAATAAAACAGAATACATACATCTACACCCAATGCAAAACATTTATGCAACTACACTGCCAAGAGTAAATTCCGATCTGGTTGTTCTTGTACTTCAAGATTTCAACCACATTAATTGAAAACAAAAAATAGTACTTTGTTCATGAATTCATCGCCGTACCTTCATGGCAAAAGGCCGGCAAATTATTATTATTTTTTTAATTATAAACATGTTTGCAAGGCTGTAAAATGTAAACAAGGCTCTTCATCTGTAACTCATAACAAAACAACAAATAAACAGATAGTGAACTGTCTCCCATTATGATACCCTTGCCTGCAAACCCTAGAGGGTCTCTGTCATCCTCCTCCATATTCAATTTTATTTTATATAAAATAAACCCTGATATTTTGGTCACTAGGGAACAACAAACAAATAATGCAACACAGTATGATAAAATGATAACAACAATGAAGAACAATAAGAAATAAAACAACAAAACTACTTGTTGTTGGCTCCTTCTAAAATCGTTTGAAAACAAAAGCTCTCGATACACTCATCAAAATCACTTTCCCACGTCATATATAATTCATTCATTGAATGTTTTATGACAACGTTAATTTATTCTCTCAGCATCTTCAATATTTTCATTAATTTAAAAAAAAAATTATTTAACTTTTAAAAGTTCTGGTAGAATCAACTGAACCGTGAGAACACAGTTAGAGGGGCATATGCATGCCCCATACTGTTGAGACAAAAACAATTAATTGTCTCAAGGCAAAGGACAACAGAAAGAGCTTCCTTACCACTCCCACTCTCGATCTAGCGCGTGAATAGAAATAGTTACACATATCCATAAAAACAAATAAAATCAAAGATTTGATTATTAATAGAGTTAATTATAGTCATTGCATGCTCCGAAGATTAATTTGTTATTAATTTTTGAAAATATTAAAGTTTAAAAATGGAAAGTGTAATTTATGCTAATAATTTAAATAGAACGCGAGAGTCAGTTAAAATCCAAAATTATCTTTTTTTTTTGCTAAATATATTATGATCAATTTTTCAAAGCACAACGGGTCAAAATATTAATAAGTATGTGTAGTAAACATAAATGTCAACTTTAAACTAAAATAACAGAAAAGAAAGATCACATTTTTTTTATTTTAAACTTTTAAATCGATAAAAAAACAGTTTTGTCCTCAAGGTAACTGTTTCTGCTAGAGTTTTAGTAAAAATGACTCAGTAAAGTTTCAAAATATAGTATTTTAGTGAAAATATAATTAAAAAGAAAAACTTTACTACAAAGTGATGAATCAAATCTTTTTTATAGGGATTAGTTATAAGAAAAAAAAATGTGAACACTTCACGTTTATATAAAAAAAAAAAGGTAATGTTGAGTTTGTTTGAAGAAAAGAAACAGTAGATAAGTGGTCCCAATCCGCATTATCCACCTCCGTAAAAGTTTCATCCAAAATAGAAAAAACACGTGAGACACGTCACGTGACTGCACCAGTTTTTGCGATCTGATATGATTGCAAATTAGAAAAAGAGAAAAGGGTTTTATTTTTATTTTTAATTTATTTAAAAAATAACCTGCTGCGTTATTCGGGTATACTAGATCCACTGTGGACCCCACGAGCTGACTCGGCAAAATCCATTACCTTAAAGCCCACATCCCCACACGCGCGTGCTTCACAGACACCGCGCTCGCAAAAGAGAGAAGAAGAAAAAGAGAGAGAGAGATTTTACTAACAGATCTGATGAGTTCAAGATTGAGATCTTCGGGCGTGAGGAGCATGTCGGCGCTGGGGTTTCTGTAGAACATGAACTCACGCTCTCCGTCGGCGCGTAGGGTCACGAACGCGAGCGCAGTGCGCGCGCCCTGGTCGAAGTTGATCCCGTCGGATCTCACGTCGTTCTCCTTGAGGATTGCGGCGAGCATGTGGCCGAACTCGTCGTCGCCGAGCTTGCCAACGAAAGCCGCCTTGCCGCCGAGTCTCGCGACGGCGATGGCGACGTTGGCGGGGGCGCCGCCGGGAGCCTTGAGGAAACCCGGGGCCTCGGCGAGGGAGACGCCGGAGACGGTAGGGACGAAGTCGATGAGCATCTCGCCGAAGCTGACGACGAGGCCGGTGCCGGTGGGAGGAAGAGCATTGGTGGAGGCCATGGCTTCTGAGTATGGAATTGATTTGAATTGGAGGTTGAAGATGATAGAGTGAGTTTGGATACTAATTTTGTAGAGTTTATATAGTGAAGAAAACAAGAATTAAGATAAGTAAATCCGTCAATCCTTTCCTTAATCTTCAAATTTTGGTCATAATAAACAACAACAAACAACACTGTTTTTAAATCGGAAAAGTTAGGATAAATATTCTTTTCAAGTTTAAAAAATACATTCACTTTACATCTGTTTTTCTAATAAAATATTATATTTTAATATTTATTTTTTTAATTATAAGGTGAATGTAGAAAGGAGGGAGAAGTTTATATATACGAATTTCATACCCTTCTCTTAAATGGCGGGTCGGTATTTCATATTCGTATCATTTTTTATAATTCGAATACGGTTTTAATATAATTTTAAAAAGAAAAAATATATTAATTTTTTTAAAATTAAATTTTATTTTATAAATTGTTATTATAGTTATAAAAATAAAAAACAAATTTCTGTGAACCAGTCATGAAAAATATATTTCGGCTCAAAAATTAATCTGACACATACTTTTGCACATATTTTTTTTGTCAATTTATATAATTCATAATTATATAATATATAAATTTGTGTCCATGTGTCCTACATTTTAGAGATTTTATGTATCTCCGTGTCCGTCGTATCGGTGTCCGTGTAAGTGTATGTGTTACATGTATAATAACTAAACAAAAAATTTCACAATTAAACTAAAATTGAATCTGTATTTAATAAAATTGTTTTAATAATTCAGTTGATTTTTTTAATATTTATCGATTATGAATATTTAAAATATACATAAATGTTTAAATGACATACACTTACTTCAATTGAAATTTCACATACAAAAATATTTATCAACACAATAAGTTTGTACGCAAAAATAAAATAATATTAGTACTTCAGGTTTTTTTATTTTTTTAAAATAAAATAAAACCGTGGTTATTTTTTGCTGGACTTAATAATTGAAATCTATATAATTTAAAATCGAATTGAATAATATTATATATAAATATCATATTTTTGTTGAAATTATACAAATCTAAATTTTATTTTGAAATCTAAATAAATTTGTTTGGTGAAAAAATAAATTAAAAAACCTAAGAAAAATCATTTTAATTATCTTATCAACTTTTGGATTAGTTCAATTTTAAACACTTTTAATATTAATAACAGTGGTTATAATAGATTATTGTAGGAAAAACAACAGCAATATAATAATAAAATAATTAAGCTCATTATTACACTTATCACTACTATAATTTTCGTTGCCAGTAACTGTAACATTTATTGACATGAATATTTATATTTTGTTTTTTAGGTGAATATTTTTAAATATTGAATAATTTTTTTTAAGAGATTTAAGCACATCATGTTGAGTAAATGAAAAGAATTGTGTACCAAAAAAAAACGTGATGGCATATTAGGTATGCTACTTTACTTTATTGGATTTATATTTAATCTATCACACATGTGATTTCTTAACCAAACCTTTTTCACTTTAAGCAGCTATTACATTATTCTTCTTAAAATGAATCATCAACATTATTATAAATAATATATCATTAATCTAGTACTATAATTTTATTCCTTTCTCACACTAAAAAACCTTTATTCGTTTCTTTCCCTCAAAATAAAATAAAACTTTATTCGTTCCTTTTTAATATATACAACATTTAATAAATAAATATATTATAATTAAACTTGGAACCTAAGTAAAGAATGGTAATATCTCACCAATTATTTAATAATAATAATAATGATAACAAGTAAAACATAAATAAATTAAAACATTCAATTATAATCATTAAAAGTATAATTAAAGGATCATTATCAGTACCCATTAATGTATATAATTACGAAAGTACCTTATTATTTAATATGTTTTTAATAAACTATAAAAATTAGTTGTCTTTTTACATTAATCATAATATTTTTTTATATTACAAAACCTTCATTTTAAAGTTAGTAAGATGACCATGGAAGAAGAATTACGCACTCAGATATTAGAAAAATTAAATAACAGTTAAAAAAAAAATAGTACTCAATAAATAAAAATTTAATTAAAAATATTCAAATTTATAAAAAAACTTAAAATTTAATTAAGTTCTTTTTAATAACTAAAAATTGCTGATAAATTCTGTTGAATATAGATAGATGTAAACATTGATATACATAAAAAAAAACTGCAGGATGCAACCAACAATTTAAATTTTAAAATTGTTAAATTTCTAAAAAGATTACCAATAGAAGTTAAATTATATAATGTTATGATAATTGTAAACCACGTATATTTTCTATTATCATGATTATTATCACTACTAATATAATGATTATCAATTTTGACTTTTATTAGAATGTGATTTGAACTAAGTAAAAAAGTAAAATGCAGTTTTATTTCATTCGGTTCAGTTTTAATTTAGTGTAAAATTTAAACCAAATCACACTAATATTATTTTACAGTTTGGTTTCAATTTTTTTGCGATTTTATTATTATAAAATTGTTATTTTTATATATAATTATATTGTTATATTTACAATTTGAAATTTATAATTAAATTACACAATTTTATAATTAAAATTTACTGTATAATTACAACCTACATAAATAATTTTAAATGTATAATATTTTAGTTTGAAATCTAAACAAAATTGTTTTGTTGAGAAAAAGGTAAATTAAAAAGTTTTAAAGAAAAAATCATTTTGATCAATTTTTATTATTTTATCAATTTTTTTTGATTTAGTTTTAATCACTCTTTATATTAATAGTGATAATTATAATAAAAAAACCACAATACTCATAATAATAGTTAAACTCATTATTACATAATATAATTAGGTTTATTGTCTTGTCTCCATGATCATTATCTCCACTATCATCTAACAGTTATAGATATGATGTTTTAGGTGAATTTTTTAAATTTATAATAAAAATATTTTAAGAAATTTAATCTTAATCATATATTTTTATTTATTTTGTGATTGTCATAAATTATTCTCATAAACGTGGATATATATAGTTTTAAAAGGGTATCTCTCAATGAAGTTTATCATTTAAATAATTTTTTTACATATATTAAACTTTATTAACATAAATGCTGAGTATTTCTATATTGACCAAAGAATCATGTAAACTAAATTTTAAATAAATTATTATAGTTTATTTAATTATATTTTTTTAAATATATTGTATATTGATTTGGCTTATTTAATGAAACATCATAAAAAAATTAATTTGATATTGGAACATAAAGTGTTGGAAGATCTGAATCTGAAGAGGTTACAGTTAAGTGGAACCCTATTGGAATTTGACAGTGGAACAAATTAACAAACGTGTCTTTCAAGGAAAGTTGCATTATCATCATTCAACTAAATTATAAGGTGAACCCTAATGCAAACGTTCTACCATTTTAAGATTTTTTATAATTTATTGTAAAGTTTTATAAAAAAAAATTAGGAAAAATAACTTATTAAGAAATTATAGAACAATATTTATAAAACTATTAAAACACCCTTATTTGTGTATAAATCTTTTGTTTTATTAATAATAATAAGCATGTTATTTTTATGTATTGTTAGCTTCCTTTTTTACTAAATAACCTGCACAATCATCTTTATAAGGAACCGTTCTTGGTGCTATTAGTAATCATATAATTAAATTTAGAAGTGTTGAACGCATTTAATTTATGCTTAATCTTTAATTTAACTAAGTATGTGTCTAAGGAAGTGTATGTGTTTGGCTTGAGTTAGAACTTTTGATTAGTGGGCTATTGCAAAGGGGTGTGGGAAGTATGTGAGAGGAGTGTATGAGGGAAGAAGGGTAAGTGTTTAGAGAAAGCAAAAACTCTTTCATTTATCCATTCCTTCATCTTCAATCTTTTTTTATAATGACTAAAACATTGCAGTCAAATCCTCTTCTATTATTTTGAGAAAACTTCAACCTACAAGCTAGCTCAAGAATTGTGTGGAAAATTGATCTAAAGACTTTGCTATGGGTAAGGTCATCTTATTTCTTCCCTTTCCAATTTCCATTTCCCCCAAAATTGGAACTCATGCATGTTAGAGTGGTTGAAGAAAAAAGGTTTATACTCAAATTCAACTTATTTTAAAATGTTGGTTGATTAGTGTACTAATGGGAGGTCGAATATCTGATTAACGTTATTACGTGACTATTCGGTCTCCTAGTCTGTCTCGCATTGTAACTGACAAAGTGATTAACAACATCATTTAGCAATCATTACGAGATAATAATGCAAAAATCATTATTAAGAGATAATTGAGCTCCATTGAGCCATATCCATACACTTTTGTACACCATGAAACCCAAATGTGTGGTTATAAATAAACGAAATCTCATAGAGTCAAATGTAATGAAAATTGAACCCATAATACTCTACACACTCAAACTCTCAATTAACTTGAGTATTGAAGTGATATTGTAGATACTCTTATCAAAAGAACCGAGAAGATGTTAGACCGAGAATATCGATAATCGAAAAGACTAAATATTAAGGATTTGATGTTGTGACTAAGGGAAGTTCCGTCCCGAAAAATTAAGAGCTTTTATGGTGTTGAAATTCAAATTACTTTTTCAAATTTGTAATTTCTTTTACAGAAAATAAAATATATGTTTGTATCTGCGTAATTGTTAGGAAAGAAAAGCGATTAGTTGCGGGAGAAGAGAAAAAACGAATATTCGGTGTGCAGCGAAAAAAAGCAACGAAATCAACAAAAAGTTTAAATAACATTACTATTGTTTAAATAACATTACTAAAATGTCAAAATTACCCTTTAACTTTATATATATAAAATAACATTATATATATATATATATATATATATATATATATATATTACAACAATAATAATAAATTATAAACAATAATAAAACTAAACCCTAAACCCTAAAAATAAATTACATGTTTAATAATAATTAAAATAAATTTATTAGATAATAATAAAAAATTAATTTTAATTTGATTTGATGAAAATGTTTTTTTAATGTATTTATAATAAAAAATTATTCAATAAAAATAAATATTTTTTACATCAAATATTTAATTAACTTAAATCTATAAAAAAATCTCCTATTTTGTTATTCAAATATTTTTAAAGATAAGGATAAATTTGTAAAATTACATTTTACACATTTAAAAAAAATTAAAAATCTTCTCATAACCATCCTATCACTCACAAATTTCAATAAATTTTCCTCACGAATCCACTCTAGTATACCTTAGTTCAAACAACCCTTCTTAACACTTTCCTCTCAAATCTTCTCCACAAACCAAGACATAAGGAAAATTGAGGTTTGAGAAACTAACTTACCTTTAAGAAAATAAGTTGGAAACTCTAAATTGTGAAGCATAGAGCTTTATAGACATTAAGAGAAAATGTTTGATGAACTTGTTTGTGGGGTCATAACCAACATCAAACTAAAATTAATGAGGTAACTTAATTAAATTAGTTGTTTAGAAAGGATTTGCTTCATTGTTCTTAAATTGTTCGATGGAGTAAGATGTTAGTGCACACCTTACTGAAGTTAAATTTGGAACATTGCTAAAATCCATTGTGCTGTCGTGGAAGAATAATGTCATTGATGAATTGCACTGGTTTTGATCTTGAGAGGTGATATAATATACAAGTGTTTTGTTATATATATTTATCCATGAAAAATTTACCTATCTATAGTATTTATTGCTAAAGTCATATGAATAAGTAAATGAGTATTGAATTATGAAATTATAATATTCTTTAACATTTGTTTTTCTTAAACCAAACATACTGCCAGTGTAAGAAAAATAATTCCTATACTTTATAATATTTAAATAAGTGTTCTAATTTAGCACTGTATAGTTGTGATTAATTTAATATTAATTTTATTGTAAAAAGACTAACATTATTACAAGGAGGCAGCAGCACTGGGAGGTGAGTCAGATGGCATCACAAATAATCAATCATGAGATGGACAATTGTTTTGGTAAATGTAATTAGCATTCAATAACAGTGAAAAACAGAAATGCTGTTGCATTTTTGAATCAATGTGTCAAAAAATCATTAGTGGTAGCTTCAATCAAAACAGCCATAAGTAGCCATTAGAGGTCCATGTCCTCATGATGAACACTAAGACCAGGGGCAATAAATAATTCAGATTTGAAACTTATCTCACGTCCCAATGACTTATTTCAGACACTGATATCACAGTGTTTCAATGCTTTACCCTCTTGGTAAGTGGAAACAACATTATGCGAGCACAATGTTTTTGATTGTCAACTTTGAAGTACTGTGTGAACTATGTCCATGAAAAAGTGTCTTACCCTGTTATCAACACCAGCATGCACACACGTGTAGCCATGCAACTGTGTCCACCACATCAAAACTATTTTGAACACTTAACAAATTACCTAATTTTCAGATTCCTGCAAGGTATATTTCTATGTGCATGTTGATTTACTCAAGGTAACTAACTGTTAACAATATATGTCTAATCTCTAGTGAATGGAACTTGTTATAAACATTGATTTTTATTATTATTATTATAATAGTGGCTACGTTTAGCCATTGATGAAGAACCAGTGGTCGAGCTTACACTTTCATATCGCAATTTAGTAAAATAAACCTCCTTTTCTTGATCACCATTGGAACCAGACATGCTGTTCTCTTCAGAATCTGATTCATTCATTGACAGGCTTTCATCTTCAAAACTATCTTCTGCTTCTGACAGCTCCATTTCGGTGGAATCTGCTTCAGTCTCTGAAAGAGTAGCTGAAAAATAATCACTGTTCAAGTGAGGGAATTTTTTATCTTGAATTCCATGATTCCCTTTTTCCTTGGAGTTTCCACCTGGACTGTCCAGCACTGATAAGGGATTTCGGTTGTTTGGATCACCATAAAGTGCAACGTGTCTGTAATATAGCTCTAGTTCTTTCTCAGCAATAGCAATGAAGCGCCTCACTGAGTCAAGTGATTGCTCATACTTAGATTTTTCAAGTGCCTGCAGGAAAAAAAGTGATTTGATTAAGGTAGGAGTTAAACCAATAACAAACTCATATGTCAACAACAAAACACTTAATCTGAAAATTAGTTCCCTCTGAAATAACGAAATGTCACTCAACCAAATGGGAGATACAATAAGAAATGGTGGATTTTTACAGAAACTGTAAGAAAAACAAACCAAACTTCAAAATATTTTTCTCCAAGCTGCAGAAAATATGTGAAGTTAGTATAAAATATCAACCAACTACAGATTTCCACATTGCTTATAAATTCAAATTTGTCATTGAGAATTGAAACGACAGCTGCTAAATGTCTCAATTCCAGCATAAAATTCGTTAGTGAAAGCATGAGTTTTCAACCGTCCATGAACATACTACTTCAAAAATGCAGACTAGAGATCACTATATTATGATACACAGAACTCATGCATAAGAAACTCTATCCCATAGGCCAAATGCTACGTATTTAAACACTGTACTAGCAAGTTCAGCTCCTTATTTGCTTAGCCTTTAACCATAATATTTTCACACTGCATTGTCCCACTAATAGCTTGGCACTCCTTGGAACACTCTCCTATTAGCCTCCTACTTATTTATTGTCCATTGCTTGATTTCCCAGCTTTGCATTACCAATCATGCATTTATTTACAAGCAGATGCAGAAAAACATGCAGAATGAATGACCTATGATGGGATATATTACTGAATGGAAATAAGAAGATAAAACAATTAGATCAGAAACTCTTTAGTCAAGTTGAATGTACACAAAGATTTACTATTTCTATGGTATAAAGGGCCCTTATTCGAAACAGAAAGTGATGCATGCAGATTTAAAATTAAAAAACAGATGAACAAAACGGGGGAAATGATCTCGGAAAACAACTATGTTTGATTAAAGCTTAATAGCTAACTAAAATATTAGAAAGTATGACAATGCAACAGTTTCCATGTGACATTAACTTCAAAAGTTGTTAGCATGTTTTTTATTTTATCACAATTCTCAAACATTAATTTTCTAATCACTAATCGTAAGTGCACTCCCCTTATTTTAGAAGATTTGGATCCTATGATGAAAATACACAATGCTGGTTTCGATCACTGTTGGGAAGGAATAGCGAAAATATCCTTTTTCTACTTAGACCAGATTTTAAAAGAGAGTTGCATGATATGAACCTTTTCTGCAACGGAGATTGCAGGTAAATTATCGAAACAATTTTCATTTCCAATGCTTTTAAACTATGAACAAAAACTATAACAATGATAATTTCAAATATTTTCTTTTCCTTTTTAGTGAAGCACAGAAACACACCTTTTTCTTGGACAGTGTATCAATTGGTGACATAATATCAGGCTGTTCGTAGTTCTTTCCACGATAAAATATTGCAGTGTCATCTCCAATTATTTGAAGTGGAATACCGCCGCTCTTTCTGGTAAGTTCTTGCACATACTCGTGTATTTGACCAGGCTTACAAGGCTTGCATATGACCTTAACAGTCTCATGTTTCTTCCAATGCATATGCATATTGAGCACAACCCCTCCAAACAATCCTCTTCTGCCAATTTGTAGATAATTAGATCTCTTCTGAGCCATTTTCTTCAAATAAAACCTTTCCTCCCCCGTCAAGCTATCAGGCTTCACAACAGGACCCTGAAGTTTAGGAACTTCATATCTTTTGAGCCTTTCAATGAGCAATGCTTCCTTAACTCTGGCCTGAGATTAAAACCATAATCATGCAAAAGTTTAGTAGAAAGAAATGTATAAGATAATAAGCATTTCAAGTTTTTTGTTATTGTTGAAGAACAATTTCCTAGTCTCATCATTAAAACACTACATATACACAAAATCTCTGTTAGAACAATGTAGAAAATAAATAGGAGATCTATCAGACCAACTAAAGTGACAAAAAACCCGGCACCACCTATCATGAGTAAAATTCAATCAAACATGCCTCAAGTCCATAACTGCTACAGCCAAGCTCTTCAAAATGGACAACAACCAGCAGTACAATAGAGACATTTTCTATTTTTATAAAAATTATGCATATAGCATCTAAGATCAAGAAGTACAACGAAAAGAAGATCTTGTAACAAATTATGTTGATTCTTGCTTCCCCATCAAATAGAAACATATATAACCGGACATAATGAACCTCTGGCTCTAGTTCAATCCAACTGGTCTAAAAGTGGGAAATTTGATTATTTAAGACCCATACATACCAGCAAAAAGCAAATAAACACCATTAGAACCATACAAATGAAGCAGTATGCTGCACAAGGGTTGGCATCGATGAGAAACAAATAAAAAAAAAGAGGAAGAGGAATCCCAATCATAGCTTACGTTCTCAATCTTGTACTTAATTCTCTCGTCTGCACTTTCAAATCTCTGCTTCTTCTTCTTCCCTTTGACACCAAGTCGACGAGGGTCTTTCCTGTTGGCCGCTTTCCTCTTCTCCTTCTCTCTCTTCCTCTGCATCTTCAATCTCTTCTTGGTCTTCCACTTGTCTTTCTTAGGAGGCTCAACCTCATGAGTCTCAAACTTGGTCTTCCCTCCCGTTATCACAAGGTTCACTCTGCCATGGCTCAAATTTCTTAAACCCCACCAATAACCTTGCTCTCCTAGCGAAACACAATGGCTCAAAGGAGAACACACACACATCTTGCTCCTCCCAACTGACCTAGAACACAATGAAATTAAAATATAATAGTACCTTCACAAAGCACATGCCAATTCAAAGCCCTCAACTTTCAACAACCCAGAACCACAAACAAGAAAATCGAAACGACCCGTGTTATGTGCTTCTAATATATTGTCCATATAACATTGTAATTGGTTTTGGGCAGTGACTTAGCAGATAACTAAATAAAATGTGACAGTGAGAAGGATGAGAGAGAACCTGGGAGAGACCGAAAACGAGGTGGCGTACGAGAATCTGAGAGCAGAGGATGCTCTCCTTATGGTGCGGAACAACGAAGTTGCCATTGTCGAAGAAGAAGAAGAAGAAGAAGAAGAATCTTCTATTTTGCAGTGTTATGTTATGTTGCAGTTGTTGTTGTTCTTCTGGTGCACTTTCCGTATTGGATCGTAGGGGTTAGAGTCTGGGTGCTAATCTTACGGGCCCGTATCCATTTCATGTGATACGTGGCAAGCAACCGTTGGGTCAATTTAAAAGTTGACTTTTTTCACGAGACAGTACCCAATGAGGTATTGACACGTAAGGAGGGCGTTCGGGGTCCATATATGCTTTGCCTTACCCAAACCATTTCCTCTGTGTTCTGCTGTTCTCTCTGTAGCACGGAACAGAGGATTAAAAATAATTAGCGGCATCACACACCGTTTCTGCCACAATCCAAATTTCAGTGAGTTTTTTTTTCTTTTTCTTTTTTCATTTTTTATTTATTTATTTCGGATGTCTAAGTTCTGTTGAGGATCTTGATTCAGCTGAAATTTTAGGGTTTTGCTTCCTTGTGGTTTGGGGGAATAACTGCGTGATTGATAGAATTGGAAGAGACTTACATTTTTTTTTCTGTGTTTCTACAAAGAATTTCAAAGGGTGTGCAGTAAACAAAATAAAATTGAATCTTGACGTTGTTGTCGTTCGTTGATTTTCTCCACTCTCCTGATACGTGACTCTGTTTTTTACTCCTGTACCTTTAAAAGGTTTTGGACTTCATTTGAAGATTTGTGCTTAGAAATTCTGGCTAGAGACGAGGAAATTCCCGTTAAAGCTCGGTTTTTTGTCTGATATAAGTGGTTAATTGGAAAGGAAAAGCCAATGAGATATATAAAACATCATTTCTCCCTTGTGATTTTAATCAGGACAAACTTAGATAAAGATCTTAGAATTTAGATGCTTATGATGCTGTTCCTTGATAAAGACATGACATGTGTTACTTGTATTAGTGAAATAAGTTGTGGACACTCCAAAACCTATTTGATGACTAGAAAGAGATAAAAGAGAAATTGTGTGAAGGTTAACTGGAAAAGAGCACTACATACAAACACTTTGTCCAAGTTTTGATCCAACGTAAAAGGGAGAATATATTGATTGAACAAATGCACACATTTGGGTGGAAGTCTCCATTTCCATGTGGATGAGATTAACTTTTTTTTTCAGTTTCATTAGTGATTTAGTACATTCTTGAGATTTGATTATGTGGAAACTTTGTACAATTTGGAATGCTTGTGAAGATAAAGATACTACAAGTCATATACGCTGAGTTTAACACATTTTTCCTTCATTGTTTACGTGGAAGAAAATGTGAAGATCTTATTGTTTAAAGGCTGTGTTATCTATTAGTGAACTCTATTGTCTTTGTTTCAATTCTAGAATTTCGTCTATTAAGCCACATTGTGTTCAATCTTTCTCTATCTGTTAGCCATTCCCAAATATCAACTGTTACATACAAGTTAGTAATAGTGTGGTATCTATCAATTGTGTTTATTGACTTGTTCTTACTTTATTGGTATCTTGAATGGATGAGTTATTCATCAATTTTATAGGGTGTTGTGCAGAACAAGAATATCCCTGTGCAATGAAAATAATAATATAGCAGATTCTTTTGTTGCTGCAGTGGAGTTTGAGATTGACAGTACTTGCGAGACAGTAACAAATGCTGGTATAGGTGAGAGTAGTAGCATTGCTGATGACAGCAGAGAAGGTGGAAGTTTTGTTGAACCAAATTACAAACAAGATGAAGGTGATAATGTTCCTCAAGATTCCTCTGGGATCACTATCCCATTTGCAATTCCCACAGTATCAGTTGTTGCGGTTGAAGAGCCGTATGTGGGTCAGGAGTTTGAGACAGAATCAGCAGCACACGCATTTTATAATGCATATGCCACAGATGTTGGATTCATCGTTCGTGTGAGTAAACTCTCTCGATCAAGGCGTGATGGAACTGCTATTGGACGTGCTCTTGTTTGCAACAAAGAAGGTTTCAGAATGCCTGACAAGCGTGAAAAGATAGTGAGGCAAAGGGCTGAGACCAGGGTTGGTTGCAGGGCAATGATAATGGTGAGGAAAGTCAGTTCTGGCAAATGGGTTGTTACAAAGCTTGTAAAGGAACATACACATCCTTTGACTCCTGGTAAAGGCAGAAGGGATTTCGTTTATGAACAATTTCCGGTCAGTTTCTGTTCTTTCACTACTCAACACTGTATGTCTATATAATGCTTATGTTATGTTAGTCTATTGTGTCAATAACTTGTGCTTAATAGTTCATTCAGATCATGATTAGTAAATGTTGCATTCAACAACACCCTTTTTCAGATCCTTTTTATCCTACTACTTACCTCTTTCTATATGCTATTTTTACAATGCTTATGTTATGTTAGTCTTTTATGTCAATAACTTGTGCTTAATAGATCAGTTATGGAATCTAAATGTTGTATTCAATAACACCCTTTTTCAGATCCTTTTTCTCCTACTACTTACCTCTTTCTATATGCTATTTTTAGAATGAACATGACAAAATTCGGGAACTTTCTCAGCAGTTGGCAACTGAGAAAAGGCGATCTGCAACCTATAAAAGACATCTTGAACTGATATTTGAGCATATTGATGAGCATAACGAGAGTCTTTCAAAGAAAATACAGCACATAGTAGGGAGTGTGAGGGAGATGGAAACCAAAGAAGAACAGAATAAACTGTGATAGGTTGAAATGATAGTTTTAGAAGGTAGAAGAAAGTAGTTGAGTGAATATGTATAGGTCCTTTGAGTCCATTCTTGTGGAGCAGCACCATCAATATAATAACTCATATCATAGAATCTCATTCTTCCATTTTACTGATATTTCCTTTGTATATGTTAAATAGTATAATCTTTAATCTACTCTCTGTGTATATAAGAAACTGTTCAGAATGTTGTGCTAATTCCTTCTCCTTCCAAATTCCACCAATGGATTTACTGTATCTGTTGTTGCAGTTATTATATACTCTCTTAAAAACTGGTTTTGATAAGAATGTTCTTGTACAACTATTTTTAGCCCTGGACTAATAAAGTAGTTTGTATACTATATAAAAAAATTAATGAAATTATGTATCATATCTGAGTTTCGATAATATTAATAACAATAATTAAAGTAATGAATAGTTAAAAACACATCATAAAATTGGATATAGTAATATGAATTACCATTCAGGTTCTATTTGCAGAATCATTTGATATATTTCAGGATGTTGAGCTTGGAAGAGATTGAAAAAAAAAAAAAATACATGTGTAAGAAAATCATTGTATATTAGTTATAATGAATAAATTGTTGCATAATATATAATTCAAATATTTTCTTTGATGAAAATTAAATGTAAATTTTTGTTGCAAAGTTACCATTTATAAGTTTGTCTAAAAAAATTATGGGTAACTTTGAAATCATCGTGAACTTCATGAATCTATCTATATTTCATTGAATAACCAATTAAAAAGTTAATTGTGAAAAATAAACAATTAAGAAATAACCATATTATAATTACAACAACATTTATACAGGACAGGTAAGTTCAAATGTTACATTCTTTTGTTTTAAAAAAATTCAAATATTTCTTTGTATATAATGTCTTTAGTTGAAATGCTTGTCTTTCTATCTTCATCCAAAAATAAATATTTTCAATCTTTTCTTCTTTTTATTTTCTATAAACTACAACATAAAAGTTGACCATGTGTAAAAACTAGAAAACTAGAAGGAAGTTAAAGTCTAACTTTTGAAAGTTACTCATTAAGACTTCTATTGAATGTCATTGCAAAACACATTAATATTGACAATTATCTTCTTCAAAATTTGTAAAATAATCATAAAATAAGGAACCAAATTTCTTATTGAATAAATATATTTTCATCAATATTGTTGGTCAAATAATAACATTTTTATTCAAATTATTAACTAACAACCTTGTTTCATTGAAAAACATCATTTCTATAATTAACCAACTTTAGACTTAAGTCGATAATTGGTATCTAAACATTTAATTTCATTTAAGAATTCAAATGCAAATCATTCAACTTAAATTGCTTTGTCTTCATATGATTATCAAGATATATCTGAACTTAAATAAATAAAAAAATATCACTTATTAAAGATATAATGAAATCATTAACTTCTTTAGAGATTCAATTGTGAGACAAAATATTGCTCCATCATTAAAAAAAAAAAACAATTCACGAAACATAAAAAAACTAATGATAATAAAAGTGATTTCTATTTTCAGTAAAAAGTAATATAGAAGAAAAGTGAATTATATGCTTTTATAAATTAAAATTAGTTTATTCATCTTTTAGAAAACTAATACGAATTATCTCTTACTAATTATTAATAAATTAGTTATAATGAGATAGAATCACAGTTTCCTTTATATTTAAAGTTTATGGTTAAAGTTTCTTAAAAAATTCATTATCGTGTAATTTATTTCATCTCTAAACATATAGAATGAGGATACATATACATGTTACCACAAAATTTGAAAGTGGTATAGAAAATTATATTGGAATTTTAGGAAGGATATGCATTGGAATTAATAATTATGATGAACTAACAGTTATTTATTTACTTTTCAATTTTTCCTTGTAAGCTTTTTGAAAATAACTACATGTATTCATTCTCCATAGAATGTAGTTGTATTCAAATAAAGAAGAAGAATCAAAATGAACAACAATTATCTCATCAAATATTTAATCTGATTACGTAATTAAAACAAACTCAAATTTGAAGATTTTTCATCAAAATGGTGCAATTTGCTTTTATCTTTATAAAATGAACCAAAAAAGTTAGAGTCTTAAGTTGTGTCTTGTTATCAAAATTTTGTTTTAAAAATGTCGTTTTGACACAATACGATTTTGGGTTGAAAAAAATCAAATGAAGAAGTTATATCATGATAAGACGATTTTGATGTAAAATGTGACTAAGTGAAGTTATGTTGTTAGGACACAACTTTTGATTACGATAGATTAAAGTTTAAATAAAATCGTGTAGTGTGACACAATTTTAATACAAAACAAAAATAATCCAATTCGATAATGTTAGACTTCAATTTTTGTGTTGTGTTTGAGATTGAAGTGTGAGAAAATGGTGTTTCATCTTTATCGAAAAATATATATCATGTTGAAGAAGGGTAGAATATAAAGAAATATACGAATAAACAGGCACTCTGATCACACAAATCGATTATACAAAATTGAACCTGAGGTAAAATGGAATTAGGTTACAACCAGTATTTGAAACTGGTTATAACAAAATATACGAAAATTTACCATTTTAACAGGTTCATTTAAAATCTAACATGAAACAAAAACCTCACAACAAAATCATTAATCAAAGAAATCAATATCCTAGAAGACGAAACTTATTTACAAGTAATGAATGGATTCGGATTGAAAAATTGGAAGGATGTTTATATTTTCTTAAGAGATTCCAAAAAACAGAGTAATGAAGGAAGATTAACCAAGACCAGAGAATCCTCCACTCTTCATCATTTGCCTGAATTCCTTGAAATTCACCATGCCATCGCCGTCAATGTCAACTTTCACGATCATCTTCCGGCACTCCTCCAGGCTCCTCCCCTGGTGGAGGCCCAGGGAGGCGAGCACGGTGCGGAGCTCGTCCACGGAGATGAAGCCGTCGCGGTTCTGATCGAAGACGTTAAAGGCCTCCAGCATGTCCTCCTCCTCGTCGCGCTCCTCCATTATCGACTCGTAGAGCTCCCCGAACTCCTCCATATCCACGCAGCCGTCGCCGTTGACGTCGATCCTCTGGATCATATCCGCCAGCTCCTTCTCCGGAATCTCTATCCCCATATTCACCAGCGAATCTCTGAGCTCCTCCACCGATATTCGGCCATCGCCGTTCCGATCGAACATCTCGAACACGCGCTTCAGCTCCACCGCCTCCATTATCGTTACCTACTCTTAGAAATTAATCTATCAATTAGTTAATTCCCTAACTAACTGATCGATTAATTTCTAATTTCTAATAATAATAACGGAACTTGGTGGAGGATGAAGCTGATGGTTCCAATTGAGAGGGAGAGGCCTCTGATTTGGTACCAATTTATTAGGTTTTATGAAGAAGCCAACACGACAGCGAAATTGTAGTGGTTCTTGCTTTTTTGGTCCGATTTTGAGAGATACTTTTGGCCACTAAATAAGGAAGCTGTTATTGTTACAAGACACACTCAACACAGCGTGTTTCTGAGTTGTTCTCATCATACCAAGTAACATATATATAGAAGACAAACTGCTGCAACTTTTTATTGACGGGTGGCATGGAAATAATTAATATAACATATGAGATTCGGACATCTCTCTTAAACTGTGTGTCTATGTCAAACACATGATGTATCAAACATTGATACTCGTAAAACACGTATGGTAAAGATATCTAATTCAAAAAAAGTATTGATTGGATCTTTAATAATTCTATCACCGTTTTAACATAATTTTAAAAAGAAAAAATACGATTATAAAAATAAAAAACAAATCTCGTTAAACTAACAGAAATATTTTTTTACTAAAAGAACTAAAATATATACACATAAATATTTATTATCAATTTATATAGTTCATAATTATACAATATATAGATATGTGTCTCGTTATCCTACGTTTTAAAAATTATATGTATCTCTATGTCCGTGTCCGTATCAATAATTATACAATATATAGATATGTGTTTTCATATCCTACGTTTTAAAAATTATACGTATCTCTATGTCCGTGTCCGTATCAATAATTATACAATATATAAATATGTGACTTCGTATCCTACATTTTAAAAATTATAGATATCTCTATGTCCGTGTCCGTGTCAATAATTATACAATATATAGATATCTCTCTCCGTATCCTACGTTTTAAAAATTATACGTATTTTTATGTCCGTGTCCATATCAGTGTTTGTGTCAATATCTATACTACATATATATGAATTTTTAAAAAAAAAACAACTCATTTTAGGGTTTGTTTGTGTCTTTTGGTCGTTAATGATGGTGTTGAATTTTTTTTTTTAAAAAAAAAACCTCATTTTAGGTTTGTTTGTGTCTTTTGGTCGTGTTAATGATGTTGTTGGATAGTCGATACTTTCATGTAACGTTACTCAACGGTAGGAGAAATGTTTTTAAAAGTGATTATTCATACGCGTGTTTGCTAGGTGGATGTTGTTGATGCAACTTCATCTTTAATTTCAAAAACGCGTTCCAATCAATCATTGCTTTAATCGCGCTTCTTCAATTTGTTCCTTCTCATCAATTTAATGCCAAATCATTAAAAACAAACCGAATCACGTTGCACCATTTTTTTTTTCATTGATTAATTATTGTTGAAAAAACTAGTAATTTCATTTTTTATTACTTTTTTTAGCTGGAGTGTTTATAGAAACAAAAATTGGATAACTTATAAAGTAGAAGTAAACCAATTTAAAAATTTAGCCGCTTGAGGCCGTTGATAACGGATCTAACAGGGTGGGCCCCACCAAAAAATAAGCCAGCCTTATTAAATTTAATATTTAGTATTTATATTTAATTCAATGCAACGTGAAGTCATAAGTTATATTTTCTATTTGTATGATAAAATATGTTATTAATTTATAAATTTTAATCTTCTAAACAATTGTAATAAAAAAATAATTTTTTATTAATATTTTTTTCAAAGTAATAAACAAATTTTAATATGTATTGTATTACAATATTATAACATTCATATTAATAATGAGTTAATATAAAATATTTTAACACTTATTAGAAATTTGTTTCACACCTTAAAACAACTATCAAGTTCATTCTCTTTATTATTAACTAGCGAAAACATAGGCAAAACAGCGTCTTGGGTCTGTGTATCCACATTTTCCTCCTTTACTTAATTTTCACTATGATAGAAATTTAACATACATAAATAATTTTGGATGAGTCAAAATTGAAAAGCAAAAAATAATATGTAAAAGAAAAATAATGAATTGATTTAACAACTTTTTTCTTATTCTCTGATTTGAATCTCTCTTCTTCTTCAAGTTTTTTTCTCTTCTTCCATTTGTAGTTTTGAGATCAGAGGGTGTGACGATGTCCACATTAAGGTTATGATTGACTTGATGATAGATACAAAACAATAATGATTTTACCAAAGAATATAATTGCTTGAATTGGAGTGAAGAGAGTGATTGAAAATAAAGGTTATGTTATTTGATATGTGAGATTTGATGTGGAAAGTGTGAGAATGAATATACTATCTCTTTCTTCCTATTGTTGCCTTACAATAAAGAATTAAGGAAAGAGTGGAAGAGTCAGTTTGCGTATAAAAACTGTACATTAATATTAATTTAAAAAACTAAAAAATAATTTTATTTTTTAAGTAATTCATATGAAATGACAAAATAATTCATTGTACTAATAAAATGAGATATATTAAATAAGTGTATAATTGGAAAAAATTTATGTAATTATAATGGAGAATTTCCTTTATATATAGGTATAAATATTCATTAAGTTTAAAGTTTAAATTAAAAATAAAATTTAATTTTATGTAAAAGTATAGGAGGAAAAAACATATTTAATTCTTATCTTTTATTTATTTTGGAGGTCTTAGAACATAGAGTGGACGGCCTAATTTATGTGTTGAAAATGGAATATAATATATATGGTCGTTTTTACTCACTCTATCTATCAAGAGAGACCAAGACTGAAGACCTTGTCTTCTCTTCACTTTTTGTTTTCACGCTTCTTCTACATCTTCCTTTCTTTTGCATTCTTATTTCTAGAGAGCCTCACTCAACTTGAATTGGTCTTTTGTTCGTGACGAAGTGATGCTTAGAGAGTAGTTACACAGTTTGAATGAGCCACATCACTCCCTTATAAAACAATAAATTATTGTGTCGTCCCAGGACGGCAAAGACCCATTCTTCATCTCTGAAAAACAAAAAATCTTCATCAAAACAAATGTATCTTTTTAACCTGTTCTTTTGACTTCTGAAAATGGTTCCAATGACAACACAAAATTAAGTTCTTGTTTCTCACTTTAAGAACCTATTTCGGTAACTCATCTGTTCTTGCACTGTACGTTATTAGTCAACCAATTAATGTCATTAATATATATATATTAAAAAAATCGTTAAATAAAAATTAATTTTAGACACAAAAATAATTAGTTGTTATAATGACTATTACAGAAGTGGACTTTAAGTCTAACTTAACTCCATAAAACCAGCTCAATGAGATAAGGATTGCACCCACTTATATACAATGAATTGTCCTCATTTCTAGTCGATGTGGGATCTCCGTCAATGACTAAATTAAAGAATATTTTATAGACTAAAAAAAATTATTGGTTTCTAAATTAGTTTATATTATTGATAAATAACTTTTAAATTGGTATCTAATTAGTTACCAGAATTTTTCTACCAAATTTAAAATCTAAATAATTAGTAGTTAAAATTTTGGTAACTAATTAGATATTAATTTAGAAACTATTTATTAACCATATAAACTAATTCACAAATCAATAATTTTTTTAGTATCTAAAATAGTTTTTAATTTAGTCACTATTACAACTAATTATTATTTTTTTTAAAATTTAATTTTTATTTAACGATTTTTTTAGCAGCTGACTAGTTACGAAGAAAATTAGAGGTTTAAGGTTGACTAAACTAATATATTGTTTTGATGCAAGAGACAACCAATTAAGTGTAAAATATAACTAATTAAATTATAGACTGCAAAAAGGTTTAGAGAATACCTGGGAGATGGTGCTTTACAAGGTGTCAAGAGATATTATAGTATATTTTTTTTATATTTTATATATAGATAAAATGTAAAGATCAACTTAATAAGTCATTTTTTTAGATGTTCAATTAGGCTTAAATTTAATTTAATTTAGACAGTTGAATGAAAATCATAAATAATTCCTTATTCTACTTGTTTGCCCAACAAATTTTAAATAAATAAAAAAGTATTTCATTTTTAAAATTTTAAGATATCAAAATTTCAATAATAGAAAAAAAAATGTAATTAGGAAATCACAAAATAACTATCAAGTAAAAAGATACATTTATATCATATGTGTAATTTATGATCTACCAGTATAAAAATATAAACCTAATTAGGTACCCAAGAAGCAACCAAAATCATTTATGTCCTAATTATTATAGTACATATAAACATCATAATTGTCTCTCTCAATTATTATGAGAACAACTAGTAAAAACAAAATTTAATATTAGACGAATTGAGGATTAAAAAAAAAAAACACATAAATAATTAAGCAAGTTATAAGATTTAATAAATTCAACCATTAAAACTTGAATTAAAATCAAATATCAGTTGAAATCAAAGGTTCGCATGAAAAACCTCCATGCACAATCAATTAAATTTAGAACTAGCATCTTTAATCATAACATTAAAGAGTGGGAAACTGAGAATAAAAATTGCAAATTGATTAGTGTTCCTTTTAACTTTGAATTAGAAAAAAAAAACTAAAATAGCACAAAATTCAGAATTCAAGAAACATAAGAAGAAAACAAAGAAATGTTGTATTTTGTTTCTTTTTTTCAAAATAAAAGACAATAACCAAATTAAGTCAAATATATATACATTTAAAAGAGATATTTAAAAGAATAATCACATATTTTTTAAGGATGGAGATATGTTTTTCCTCCTTAAATTCAACTTAGAATTTCTTTCTACTTAATGTTATATTATAAGGTAGAGATGGTAAAGTGATATGTGTTCACCTCTGGTCTGTTGAGAAAAAAATGTGAGGCGAATTGCCTATTTCAGTATGTTGTTCCACTCAAATTCGCTTAGTATAATTTGTAGTATGTATGAGCCAAGTATGAGGCGGGACGAACTGACTCGCATAACTCATGTATTTTTAAATTTTAGAAATTTATTTATGCACTCTCGTAATTTTTTTTTTTCAACCTTGAATTTTCAAAAATTCTAAAATTATTAATTCAAAATTCTACAATATGGATTATAAATTTGTGTTTTGGATTGTGCAATCTGAAATATTGTACAATTCGAAACACAAATTTCAATTTCCAAATTCTATAATTCTGGAAGTTTCTAAATTCTACATTCCAAAATTAAAGAAAAAATTCAATGAAAAATATCAAAGGATAGTTTGAGTATTTTTTAAAATATGGGGTACAATAAGAAAGGCATGGAGGTGCAGGAAGAAACTACCTTCAATCCATAATTCATAACACCTTCGAGAAATCCAATAATGATTTTTTAATATCTAATAGTATTTTTTTATCTTTCTAAAATGCATAAATTATTTAGGTTTTAATACTCATTAAATGTTAAATGGAGTAGTTAGACCTTAATATTTTTTATAATAAAATTTAAATATAGTATTATATATATATATATTAATTTTCAAATTAGAATACTAATAATGTGTCTACATGTATTACCTTAAAAAAATGTATGTATTTAATGAAATATTTTATTAGTCAATTTATTAATATGATTGAAATTAAAATTTCATTGAAAATTAGAAGACGTGTGTTATGAGAATAATCTTATGAAATCATTTACCTAATTCATCTAAATAAGAAAAATAATTAACTTAATAAATAAATAAAAATTAATCAAAATTTATATTTAAAATTTTAATTTTTATTAATTTTAATAAAATTCTATACAGGCTGACCTGTGGACCATATATCAATAAAATCATATCACAATTTCTATGAGGACATCAATCTGCATTTTAGTGACCAAATACAAGGAAATGACCCTCATTCCAATCTCTAGTCTAAGGTAAATCAAAACATAAATGTTATTTTTCAAATATCATATGAATAAGATTGTTAGACCAAGATACAAACATTTATCCCTTTTTTTCTTTTTCTAGTTTAGGTTTTAATAATTTAACTTTCATATGAAGCGTTAATAACATTAAAAATAAAATATACATCCCAAATTATAACTCAAATTCTTAAAAGTGTTAAAATATATACTGTACTAAGATAATTGAACTAAAACATATTCAAAATCTAAAAAACAAAAGTGATACAAATCAATTTAACAATGAAGATCACTATACCAAATAAATAGAAAATTTTAATTCATCAATGTAATATAACTTAAAAAATTAAGTTCATATAACATTTATTATACTTTTCCTCAAATATAATAAGAAAGCCTCGTGTATCAAAATTGGTAAAGAAATACTTAACATATACTTTATTTAGTGTTTTGATTACCTATAAATTTGATATTAAATAATTTGTATGGCTTTATGTAATTAAACACTACTAAAAGAACATATAAATACAAGAAAAATGAATTATAGTGAGAATAGAGGTTCACAGAACATATAAAAAACAAAAAAACATAATAAAAAAAAAAATGAAATACAGTACGAAGCATTTGCACAACCATACGAAACCTATGAAGCTTGGACTCCTCTTAAATGGCGTGTCGGTGTCCAATACAAATATCGGACACGAATACTTGTATGACACATGTAGGACACGTATTCGTGAAATGTCCAATTTAAAAAGTATTTGTTAAATTTAGTACGGTTCTAACAGAAATTTAAAAAAGAGAAATACATTAGTTTTCTAAAAATTCAAACTTTATTGTATAAATTATTATTATGATTATAAAAATAAGAAACAAATCCTTGAATCAGTCATAAAAGACATCTTTCTGCTCCAAAAAATAATTTGAAACATACTTGTGCACATAAATTTTTATTGTCAATTTATATAATTTATAATTATATAATATATAGATTTGTGTTCCCGTATTTTACATTTTAAATTTTTTTACGTATGTCCGTGTCCGTATCTATATCGAGTGTCATATTACAAAACCAACTTTAGAAACCCTAATTTTTGCATTTTTTTGAATAAGAGGAATACATATGGCCGGTTTATGAATTTTGACCCAGCTGAATCAGAAAACATGAAATTTTGCCATGTGTCCAACTTTCAATTTCTTCATTGTTCATTCCCGATGTTCCCATGACTATGGCATTGGCACATGTATGCAACATGCTTCCTGGTTATATCATTACATCATGTACTTGTATTGGTTTGTACACTCATGACATGATGGGGCAGAATCATGCAACGAAGATGGATGGATCAAAAGTTTATCTACGATCGTGCTATAGAATATTTAGCAACTCTATCTTGTCCTTATTTTGGATACAAGAAAAATAAATAAATAAAATTAGTAGAGATAAAAGTAGTTTAGAAATATAAAAAAATAAATAAGACAATATTTTTTATTATAATATTAGTTCATTTGACTTTTAATTATTTACATGTTGTTGTTTTATTACATTTAAAGGAATTAAAAATAAATGGACTTGATAATTATTTGATTCATTGTGTCACCTATGACCATCTGTCTATTATATATTAATTAATAAACTATATTATGCTATTTCAAACTTTACATATACGTATTTATTTGTGGAAAAAAAATTACATAATACTTTTTTTCTTCTATTTTAATCTTCTATATTTTTTTTCTACTTCCTAATCAAAATTTTACTAGTTTCCTCCACTTCCTCTTTTTTTTTTTTTCACCACCCCAAAAATCTCTAAATGTGTGACTTTCACAGTTAAGATCGAACTAAAATGAAACTAGTAATAAGGAATTAAGAGCTAAATTATGAAAAATAAAATAAAAATAATATTTAGAATAATTACTTTTAGAAACTCACTTTACCCGTATTTGATCTTGAAAGAAAATATGAAAAAAATAAAAATATTTTAAAAGTTGTATAATATGTTTGATTATAGTGTATTGAATATATCTATTCACTCTATTTAGATATACTAAATATATTGTACCATATAAAAACACACAATTACTGAACTAACACATATCTCTTCAAACCACTGATTAGATTAACAATCCATTTAAATTTAGACTAGTTGAATTAATTAAATTAATCAAAATTTGTAGCTTTTCTCTCTCTATAATTTTGACCATGTATATATTACAACAAAATTATTAGAATATAATTTTTAATATTAAAATCATGAAAATTTATATTCACAAATTTTACTAATAAATATTGACCATCATAATGATCATATTCTAATAACTCGTGCCTTGTTTTGTCTAATCTTAGTCCATCTTTATCAAATTCTCTTTTACTTATCCTTGGAATATAAAAAAAAAAATACAATATATGCACATTTAATATAAGTTTTAACACTTTATCTTATACATGACATTCCTTAAGTGGTCAAATATAATATTTATAACGAACATAAACAATGTACTTGATATATATTTATATAAATGCATGAAGACGTGCAAACTACTAGTTTTGCAGTAATCAAAATAATAAAATATGTTCAAATCCAGTTTAACATTCATTTCTCCAGCTATTTTTTTATAAAAAAATAGGGTTAATACTAAGTTTATAATTAAAGTATTTTCATAATTTTCTATGATCAAATTGAATTATCTGCTTATAAAATCATGTTTTCACTATATTTAATAAATTCTAAATGATAAACCAATTTATGCATTCCACTTGGTCAAATCCATAAATTCAAATTTTCATCAATCCCATCAAATGCCAAAGCCTAACAAATAAAAAAGGGTAAATTTCAAATTAAACGTATGATTTCATGTAACTAAAATAGATAAGATATTCAACATTGTGTTAAAAGGCAAATCATAACAAAATTTAATAATTTTACTACAAATAATCTTTTATCAATGATGAATATTCCTCACATTATAATAATGCATCACAAAAGAGTTGTTAAACACTACAAGAAAATCATCGAAATAGAAATCAATTTTAGAGATAAAAAATAATTAGTTGTTATAGTGACTAAAATAAAGACCATTTTAAAGACTATTTTTTTTATTTCTAAATTAGTTTTTATTATTGTTAAATGATTTATCTAATTAGCGACCAATGTTTGGTAGTTAAAACATGATAACTAATTAGAAACCAATTTAGAAGTTATTTAACAATAATAAAAACTAATTTGAAAATATTTTTTTAATTTTTAAAATGTCTCTAATTTAGTGATTATAACAATTAATTATTTTTTGTTTTTAAAATTAATTTTTATTTAATGATTTTTTTTAGTAAAAAGTGTTATATTCATGAATATAATTTGATAAAAAATAAATGTATTAATGTTGCAATAAAAATCTTTGAAGACAGTTGTCACAGGACAGGCATGTTTAAAAAGAAGGTATGACTTTTTGGCATAATAATAGAGAGAGTGTTCAAAATTCAAAACATTTGAAGAATATAGTGGATTATCCAATAAGGGAAGTGGATAGAGTGAGGCCCAATAATAAACTCACTCTTCCCACACCCTTACACGTGTCACACCAAACCCTCTAATCTTCCATCTCCCATTAGGGTAAATAAAAACTCATTTCATTTTTATATTTTTAAATCATTAATTACATTGGAATTCACACAATGCACAAAAACAACAAATGACTAGGAAATTAAAATTTAAGAATTGGATTATGTTTTTAATTAAATGGTTATTTTAAAATTTAAAATTTAAAAATAAAATAGATTAAAAATGGTTGTGTTTTTGTAATTTTGTATCTGTTGTTAAAGCAAAGGAATGGTCCCTCTAAAAACCTTTGTCTTCAAAATCAAACAAAAAGAACCTCTGCAACATTTTCCATCTCCATCAGGTATCATCTTTCTCTTTCTCTTTCTATGTTTCTCTTACATTCACATTCTTCACTGTTCCCTTTCTTACACCTGGGTTGCTTCTGCCTTGTCACCTACCAAAGATGCAATGGGGGTGCTTACCAATTTGCTCTCACTCATGGCATGCATGTCAATGCCATGGTTCAAAGCATAAGATTGTCAATTGTAACTGATTTACTGGGAAGGTTCAAAAAATTGTTTTTTTCCCCCATTTAGCTTCTTACTAAATGTAGAATAATAACAGAGTGTTTCCTTTCGAGAAGCAATGATTGTGGGCATGATGTTTCTAACACAGATTTTAGTGTTTGTGTGTGTGTTGGGCTGGAGTGACTATTCTTATTAAAGGGGGTTGCTTAGTGAGGGGAGGACACTGAAGTAGATCTAAGAAAACTAGATATTGCTGATTGGTGGTGCTGAAAATGTACATGGCCACCGGAAGAACACCAATTTTTATGCCGGGAAACCCTCTAATTTCTTGGGGAAACAAATACTCCACTGTTTCACTGATAATTTCCATTCCGGACCCTCTCACGTGAGGTGTTTTTCACTGAGATGAGATCTTCTAGTATTACCATTTCCCATGGTTGAGAAGTGTCTATGAATTATAGGGATGATGCCCAATCCAATCCAGTGTATTTAAGTACTCCTAGGATGTATGCACACTGTTTTGTCTTACTTTACTGGACTTGTTCTTACCTCATTCTGCAATTCCTCTGATTTTCAAGCAGTAGGGGGGGTGGGGGGAGATGGACGCATGCAATGTTTGACTCAAGATCCTTATCATTGCTGGCCAAAATCCCACTCCTTGGAACTGCAGCCTAAAGATCTCAAATGAATGACCAAAAGTAATCTGGCAAGTGGGTGCAAATCAATTTTCCACTGCTCCTGTTTTTCTTTTTTTTATTGTATTAATGTTTTGTCATCTTCGACTTTGTGATGTCAAATTTGGCTGGACCCACAATTATGTGGTCTGTGTTCAATTGTGCAAGACCTTGTATACCTGTCTTCGCATTTCAACTGTCTAACCAAATTTTTCTTCTTTGATCTTTTAAAGAAATCAGTAAGCAATTTATATATTTTATACCAAGGAGTAGGTGAAGTGCTTCTTTTGCACCAGTTAACGGATTAGAATAGTGATTGTCTTAGTTAGGAAGACAATGTAAGTTTCAGTCTTCCATTATTGGTTTGCACAATTGTTTGAATGTTGAAAACTATACTTGGCGTCTTAAACAGTTATGATATTTTTTTCACAGAAGGTATAGCTCCTATGACTTGGCCTAGACTTGTACAAGGCAAGGGCAGTTGATATAGATAAAAAAATATTCCACCTTTAATTGCATTTTTCTTTTCGTTGTGCAATTTGCTGGAACTTGTCTCATTTAATTGTGTGCAATGCAGGAGGCTTTGGCTATACAATGCATATAGGAGGTTTGAAGAAGGCCAAGTCACCTGGAAGAAGCTTCGACATACATTTAGGTAAAATGAGAGACAGCACAGTGCTAATTTGTCACCAAAATAATAGTGGAGTAGTAGAAGCATCTGCACCTTCAGTTCAGAAAGATTTTGCTTCTTCAGTAAAAGCAGCTACTGAAGCTCCTCCATCGTCATTTGAGTTCTATGTCTGGTCAGATGTGGGAGTTAGTCTTCATGTTGATTTAAATTTGTCCCCGACAGATTGGATTAATAGGTTTAGAAACGAGGTTTGCATAAGTGAGAATATACACGAAAACAAATCCGGAAGCCTTTGGCAGGATCTCAGTGACTTAGCCGAGAATTCCGCGCAAGGAAAATCTTCCTTTCTGTGGAGTACAAATTCTGGCCAAATTGATGAGCATGATAGTCAGGCCAAGTCTCCCTCAAGCTCGAAACTGACAAAAGATGGTGCTACAGAGTTAGATAAACAGAATGCAGATGACAGTCCTTTGATATGTAATTCATTTACTCCATGCAGCATGACTGTAAAAGTGAAAGATAATTTACAGGAAAAGCATTCAACTCTCTCAGCTGAAGTTGGAAATGGTGCACTGAACACTTTTCTTTCCGGTGCCGAATCTTGTGCTAAAGACAAGTCTAAGAAAATCATCGATTCAGATGCTACCAATATGCCATTCATCAAGTCAATTTGTGATTCTGTTGTCAAATCACTGTCTTATCCTAGCAGACTAGAACTTCAAAATTCAAAACCTGATAATGAATGTTTTGAGGATTGTGCTCTGCTAAATGATTCTTGCTTTGTGAATCCTAGTGCGGTGTGTGCTGGAGCTTCATTAAGTAGTTCTGTGGGAGTACAAAACTCAGAAGTTATAAATTGTCGTAAATATGCATCAGTTTCACTCTATGACAATGACAATTCCCTGGATTTAAGTGATCCAAAGAGCACTTTTCCTGCCATGGAACAGGGTAGACTAGTCAAAACTGAGGAAATTTTTGAAACTGACAGCATCAATTTCACATCACTAACTGAAGAATGGGTATAGTGCTTTCTTTAGCCTTCTAGATATATGTACATTTTTTTGATACGGTTCTGTGTAGTACATTAGATTTTATGTGGCTGAACTATTCCAGTTCCAACTTAATTATAGGTGTTTGGTATAATATTGTTGTAGACAGATGTAATTTGGAGAGCCTTTCAATCATAAAATCAGGCCGTTGAACTGTAAACTGAAATCTTTACATGTCTGTCAGGTGAGGTGCTAATGTACCCTCTCTAGAATAGGTATAGAAGAATTTGAAATCTTCCGCTACAGAAAAATAAATATGAATGGTTCTTATCATCACACAATTATATTGACATTATTACTAGATGCTGTTTCCTACATAATAGGATATTTTTTTGTTGCAATTTAATGAGTATTTGCGTGCTGTTTATTAACTTATTATTTGTTGGTTGTTTATCTTGGTACTAAAACACTTCATACTTTTTGTATCTTGGAATCATCCATCGTACCCACTAACACATCTGTGAATTTTTGTTTTTTATTTTTGTGATGTGTTGGAGATCGTAGGGTATGTTTAACGTAACAAAAGAACGTTGATCATTTATATATTGGCAACCTAAAGATTTTGTGATCCTTTGCAAGCTTCTGGAATTTTGGTCTCATGTACCTAATATTTGTCTTCTTTTTTCTATAGTTAATCATTTATGTTAAGTGTGTTAAAACATTCTGTTGTTTGCAGGAGGTGGGTAGAATTATTGATCGAAGGGAGAGTTCAGAGTAATTACTCTTCCTACTTATGTTTTTCAGTGCCTTTAAAGTGCTTTTATTCTACTGGTTTGATTATATGTGTACTGTGGTTTCAGATGCTCCCAATTTGGTAATCCACTTAACGTAAATTGTAATAATCGGGATTCTAAAATGGAGCTCAGCAAAAAGAGAAAAAGCAGAGACTCTGAGATTCAAGGTTCAAATGGTAAACCTACTACGACAAGAGTTCTACGAAGCATGAAAAATAATGGTGTGAAGCTGCCTAGAAGATCCATGAGGCTGATCTCCAAGGTGCTTTGACATTTCATTATGCATTAAAGTTAGACTAATGAATATAAACCTGAAAAGTAAACAAAGTTATTCAATTTGATTGCAGCGTTGTGTCTTACAAATTGGTTGTTGCAGCATTTACCTGGTATTTAAAGAGGATGTACATTTTCTAAATGGCCATTTATTATGCATTATTTTTTCCAAATGAACAGCCTTATTGTTATTGCTACTCAAATCTTCTATTCTCCCAGATTAAGTTAAAAGATTGGTGTTTTTAAATTCAAATTCCTTTATGGCATATTAGCTTAAATTCTATTTTTTCATTTGCCTTGTTTCTATTTTTCATTTATACTAAAACCTTCAATGCAACGGCTATTTTATTCACCTTACATTATGTATACTTAAAAAGGTATATGTATATTTTATGTATACTTAAAAAAAAGGTAGGCCTGACAGAGTGGGCTTGCCTGTTGCCAACTTTACTATAGATGTTAGTTTTTTGTCAAAAGTTTAATTTTCCGAGTTTTAATCTACCTGTTTGATTCTTCTGTGTATTGATATTGTTTGTTTTTCTTGTTCAGTGAGTTCATGAAGTGCTTGGTGCGTTATTTGGGTAATTAATTGGTTCCATATTTTTCAACGAAGTTATAATCCACTGTTCAAAAGTTGAAGAATGATATTTAGTAGGTACGAACTAGCCCCCATCCTAATTTTGAGCAACATAGAAAGAAATATGAGATAGGTCATGAAATTGATCTTACATGTTCATATAACAGATCAGAGAAATCAAATAACTCAATCCTCATGACTTACATTATTTTTCTTGTAAATCAGCAGCTTAAATATGTTGTGTATCTGGGGAATCACTTTGGTGATTATCTGATATCTGATCAAACTTTTGAAACATATGGATCATAAATTGAAACAAATATACATAAAATTCCAATCCATATAATTCTAAAGACAGTTTCTTTGTTTTCTGTTTCATTCTCGATATGCTTTCAGTAATAATTATAATAGTGCCTCTTTTTTCAGATTTTATGTAGAAAATGGTGAAAATTAGACACATGAAACAAATTGGAAATAGAACTTTCTGCTGTTACTGATGAAATCATATAAACTAAATTCTGGTTATGTATTGAGAGGCCATCTGGCTCTTGAGTCTAGTTACATAAATTAAAATTTAGATTGCTGTTGATCATGTTAACTGGTTGCAGGTTGCTTCATTCTTTTGGAAGAGGTTGTTATACCCACAGTAATAAAAAGGTAGGTAATATTTTAGGAAGATTTCAGTCATCAAACAATACAGAATGTGCCATGGTTCTATCTATTTTTGGCGTTTAGAAATGATAAAAATCATTGTTTGTTTCAATATTTATATTTATCCTTTAAGGCATTATTTGTGATTATATATTCATACGAGATCATATTATTTACCATTAAATTTACTTAAGCTTGATGTAGGCCAATCTGTGGTCAGTGTCAGTATATAGTTAGCTTCTACATGTATTTTTCATCTCTACTTGTGTTTGCAGAAACCTGAGCACTTTTTCTTCTTTTTTCTGAGATATTATTGGTAAGGAGGATTCATGACTATCTTTAGTGGAATTTTCTTTGTGGATCACATCTTTATTTTTATTTTGCTTTTGAATTAAGAGTTGCATGATAATTGTTCAAATAAATTCAAAAAATAGATATAAAATTAAATTTAAATTGTTTTGCAAGAAATGAAAGTTTTTTTTTTCCTTTTTCCTCTAAAATTGCAGACCCCAATACAGCTCTAAGTTCAATCTTGTTTGGTTGCCAAAATTTCTTGACAGTTTGCATCTTTAAAGAAACAGTTCTCTAGTTGATAAAAGTGACATTTTATAAAACAAAAATAGTTTTTCACAATATCAATGTTTTTATTATTTTAAGCAATATTACCAGTTACTAAATGACACAACAAAACTATTTATATTAGTACATATATGCCTTAGAAACTGTGTTTTCCTTTTCCATCTAAAGATTATGAAAAGGTGATTTTCTTCAATTAGCTTTTCAATCTGAGGGAGGAAGCATTAATTTATAAAGTAATGAAGGAAGATGGTTAATTTGTGTCTTTAAAGGGCACAATTGGAGGCATATTGTGAAGGTTAGGTAATAAATAGAGTTCCAAAGAAGTGTGAGATGTAAACCATGAAATTAGTTTAATTGCTTGTCCCTTTCCTTTTCTTTTTGTAGCTACATTTCATCTATTAAATGCACTTCCAAAGTTTTATATGCACAAAGCTCATTAATTAACTTATTATCTATCATTCAACTCTCAAACCATCACAACTTTTAAAACTTTGAACTTCAATTTTTCAAAGTTGTTTTTTCTTGAACCTCCATACATTTTTCTAGCAACCATAGGTAAGGTGAAAATATGATTTTGTCCTTAAAAAAAAAATACATTACGAATTGTAGAATTCGAAAGGTATTTTTGAATCCGAATTTACCTTTTGAATTCTACACTTCGATTTTTTTTTCTATTAAAATGTTTTTTTAAAAAAAAATACATTATGAATTATAGAAATGAGAATGTATGTCTAAATCTAGAAATATCTTATGAATTCTATAATTCATAATGTATTTTTTTTAATTTATATATTTTGGATTGTAAAATTTAGAATATTTTTTATGAATTTGAAAATATGTTCTGGATTTTATAAGGTATTTCCAGAACAATAAAGACTTGTTGAATTCTAGAATTTTTAGTTTTTTTTTAATTACCCGTTCTAAAATAAAAAAAAATCAATAAAATAAAATGTATTTTTGAAATTTTAAAATGTATGGAGGTGCCAAGAGAAGTTATGGAAGTGCAGGAAGAAACAACAATTTTTCAAATGCATCAACGTTGCGAACAAAACTAATGATTCATAAAAGTGATAGTGTAAAAAAATGAAAAAGAAATGGAAAAGGGTATTAGTATTTGTGTAGCTTAGTGAAATTCATAAAATGCATAAGAAAGTTCAAAATAAAATAGCGAATATTTCATGCATTCACGAGTATTTGTAATTTTTCATGAAATTTGAAAAAAAAAAATATTTGAGAAAAATCATTTTACCCACAACATCGAATAGAATATTTTTAAAAAATGCATACAAATGATGTCTAGAACTTAAATTAATTCAATTAGCATAATATTATTTTAATTATTAATATCCATTATATTTGACATGGAAGAAATTTAAGTGTTGATTAAATTGATTTAAGAAATTAAAAATATCATTTAACTAATTAATTAATTTAAGAAACATAAATTGATTTCCTTTTAAAGTGTTGATTTAGTAACATACATATAATTAATTAATAATACTTTTATTTTTTCTCTTTCGTCACATCACATTACCAATCACATAATCACTTATATTATTTATTTAGAAAATTTGAATGAATTGGATTTAAGATTTTGTTTGGATGAGAGTAGGAGTGGAAAGAGAAAGAAAAGAGGAAAAAGAGAGTAGAAAGTTAGGTTGAGTTTAAAGATCATAACAATATCTGACTTTATTGTAAAGAAATAATTAATGATATAATTTATTATTTTACCAAAATAACCTTGACATGAAATTGTGAAAGAATTGAATTGAATTAAAATAAATATAAATATTTGTATATTAAGGTTGAAACATATATTCATATGTTTAATTTTTGAAAGTTGTGATTAAAAAGAAAAATAAATAATTTTTTTACAATTGTTAATTGATTTACGAAAATTTAACATATTAAAATATTGAAACATTTAATTGAAATTATGAAGATTTTTTATGAATACAAGTTGATAATTTTTTTATTGTTTGAAAATTGTTAAAGCCCACTCAATTTTGCATTTATCATGTTATGTATACCAAATAAAATCTTCCATAATCATTTATCATATAAAGCTTAACTGTTAAGAACCAAATGATAATGGAGCATCGTATTAATTAATTACAAAAGATATATATAATTGGTTATGTTAAACATGTTAATTGATTATGACATGTATTGTAATCATTTAAATTTAAACATGTCTTTTTAATAGTTTATCAAACTATCTTTCACACACAATTACATTCAAACATCATGCATGTTCAAAATTAAATTCACATATTAGAATAAATTGGTAATTAATCATGGTCAAACTTTCCACTTAAATCACCACACTTTAGAGGAAGTATTTTCTCCTTTTTCCTCTCATTTCTTTCTACACAAATCATCTCAAATTCACTCCAGTTATCACATCAGAAATCGAACTCTCTACCCCTCGTAAAATTAGTTTGTCAAATTACGGACTAAACTTTATATATAAACTGGATATATGTACCATTATTCTATAGTTTTTTTTGTGCATGACACAATTTTCTGTATTTTAAGATTTTATCTTAGACTAATTTAATTTGGTGGAGAAGTAAATAAAATCTAATTAAAAGTTCTTTCTGTCAAAAATCAAACTCTGTTGGGCAAATGGTTAGGAATTGAATTTAGCATCTTAACTACTTTTCTGGAACTTGTGATTAATTGGTGGAAAAGATACATGATTTGAACAGAAAAGATCATGAAGCAGGCACAGAACAAGTGAAAGAAAAAGAAGCAACAAAAATAGAGTGGAACTTGGTGAGCTGGAAAGTGGGAGAAAGAATGGAATTAGCCAAATAAGGGACCAAAATGAATGGTTTTGAGGTGTGATGTGATGTTTTGTGTTGTTCCAGCTTCCAAGCCATTAGCCACACCTGATGAACAAAGTAACATTTGGAAGTGGTGGCTAAACATAGACTAGTCCAAGCATGAAAACATTGAATTGCATTAACTTCCACATTTATTAGCTTCACCAACACTTTGCCCATACTTATAGAAGTAGCAGTTTTGTGTCATTTAATGCACCGTCTCTCCCTCACCCTCTTGTCTGCAACAACAACAATACCCTGCAACTACCCTCAACAATCTATCTACATCTTCTTCACTTTCACTTCACCTTCCCATCTCCAACACCCCAAATGCATTGCAAGACTTTTCACAATGTGGGGTGGCCACCTCATTCAAACACCATGCACCATGTCTCCAGTTGTTGATGCAAACATTTGGATTTGGAGCCTGCTTTTAAGTAATCTTTTACCTTTCTCACCTAGCCAACAAGAAGCATGGGATTTTCTGTAGTGAGTTAAGAGTCTCTTTCGTGATGAAAACATTTGGAAGTGGCAGAATATTTTTGTTCCTATCTATTTGCCTTGCTTCTCATGACTGAAATGAAGAAGATTCTCAATTTGCTGGCTATTTTACACCTTCAATCAATCCGTACTCCTTTTTCTTGCATTGCTAGTTATTCATAGAGTCTGTACCAAATCGCGAGGTAATGGTGTTATCATGGTGTTTTAGTTCTGAACAAAATGAAGTTTGCAAGACTTGTTTTTCCCTCTAGACTGCATTAGCCTTACCAACCAGTTTTCTCTCTGGGAAAAATCAATGGAAGCAAAGCCATGAGCTATGACCAAACAATTTTTTTATTACTGTTGGTGAATATTATGCATTCTACATTTTTATCTGGGTAATGTTTTGGTTTCTTTGTATTATGGGGATCTCACCAAAATATCAATTATTGAATGTGAATCCATGTTCAGTTAGGCTTATATTTGAGCTGGTGGTTTTATCATACTTATGGTTACAAGTTACAAGCCTTGGTTCCATGTCATCCATTGCCATCTCATACGGCGAAAAGGGTTCTGTGTTTTGTGGTTTGAAATCTGATGGCTCTCACACAGTGACATGTTATGGATCCAACTCAGCCATAATCTATGGAACACCAGCTCGTTTCTCATTTCTTGGTCTAACAGGTGGAGATGGCTTTGTCTGTGGGCTTCTAATGGGTTCCAATCAACCGTACTGCTGGGGTAGCAGTGCCTACATTGAAATGGGAGTGCCTCAACCTATCATCAATGGAGCACAGTACCTAGAAATCAGTGCTGGTGATTACCATGTTTGTGGCTTGAGGAAACCTTTGGTTGGAAAACACAGGTACAGTTCCTTGGTTGATTGCTGGGGCTACAACATGACCAAAAACTATGTGTTTGGGGGACAGATTGAATCAATCACTGCTGGTTCTGAATTCAATTGTGGTCTTTTTTCTCAGAACAGAACTGTGTTCTGCTGGGGTGATGAGACTAATAGCCTAGTGATTAGTTTGATTCCACAAGACACGAGATTCCAGAAAATTTCAGCTGGTGGGTATCATGTGTGTGGAATCTCAGAGGGAGTGAATTCCAGGACTGTTTGCTGGGGGAGAAGCTTGAACCTTGGGGAAGAAATTTCAGTGGCACATGCAGGCCAAGGAAACGTTGATTTGGCTCCAAATGATCCCATGCTTTCTGTGGTGGGAGGGAAGTTCCATGCATGTGGCATTAAGAGCTATGATCGTGGAGTGATTTGTTGGGGCTTTATCATCAAACGAAGCACTCCATCTCCAAGAGGGATTAAGGTTTTTGAAGTTGCAGCCGGTGATTACTTTACTTGTGCAGTTCTTGCTGAGAAATCTCTTATGCCTTCATGTTGGGGAGTTGATTTTCCCACCTCACTTCCTTTAGCTGTTTCACCAGGAATGTGTCAACCTGCTCCATGCCCTCCTGGTTCCTATGCCATTGATCAGCATAAAGGTCTCTGCAAATCACCAGATTCTCGTGTTTGCATGCGATGCAGTGGTGGTTGTCCTCCTGAAATGTATCAGAAGAGTGCATGCAATTTCGCTTCTGATAGACTATGTGAATATAACTGTGCCTCTTGTTCTTTATCCGAATGCTTCTTGAACTGCTCGTCTTCATATTCCTCTGCTTCCTCTCAGAAGAAAACTGAAAATTTTTGGGCTTTACAGTTGCCAGTTGTGATTGCTGAGATTGCTTTTGCAGTTTTCATAGTTAGTGTGGTGTCAATAACTGCAATTTTATACGTCCGCTACAGGCTAAGAGATTGTGAGTGTTCAAAAGGGTCAAAGGGAAAGAAACTCAAGGGGAGTTCTTCCCTGCAAAACGAGAATAAGGTGAGGCCAGACTTTGAAGAGTTCAAGATCAGAAGGGCTCAAATGTTCACCTATGAGGAACTAGAAAGTGCAACTTGTAGATTCAAGGAAGAGTCCATAGTGGGGAAGGGGAGTTTCTCGTGTGTGTTCAAGGGAGTGTTGAAAGATGGGACAGTTGTTGCTGTCAAAAGGGCAATAGTGTCTCCCAACATGCAGAAGAATTCCAAGGAGTTTCACACTGAACTTGACTTGCTCTCAAGGTTGAACCACGCTCATTTGCTGAACCTTCTAGGCTATTGTGAAGAAGGTGGAGAGAGACTTCTTGTGTATGAGTTCATGGCTCATGGCTCTTTGCACCAACACTTGCATGGAACAAACCAAGTGTTGAGAGAAGAGTTAAATTGGATAAGAAGGGTGACTATTGCAGTGCAAGCAGCACGGGGAATTGAATATTTGCATGGCTACGCTTGCCCTCCTGTGATTCACAGAGACATCAAGTCCTCAAACATTCTCATTGATGAAGAACACAATGCAAGAGTGGCTGATTTTGGTTTATCATTGTTAGGCCCTGCAGATAGTGGTTCACCACTGGCTGAACTCCCAGCTGGGACTCTTGGCTATCTTGATCCTGAATACTATAGGCTTCATTACCTCACAACCAAATCAGATGTGTACAGTTTTGGTGTTCTTCTTTTGGAGATTCTAAGTGGCAGAAAAGCCATTGACATGCAATATGAAGAAGGGAACATAGTGGAATGGGCAGTGCCTCTTATAAAGTCAGGAGATATAACTGCAATTTTGGACCCGGTTTTGAAACCCCCTCCTGATCTGGAAGCCTTGAAGAGAATAGCCAATGTGGGTTGTAAGTGTGTGAGGATGAGAGGGAAAGAGAGACCCTCAATGGATAAAGTAACAACAGCATTGGAGAGAGGTCTTGCACAGTTAATGGGAAGTCCATGCATTGAGCAGCCTATTTTGCCCACTGAGGTTGTTTTGGGAAGCAACAGATTGCACAAGAAATCATCTCAAAGATCCTCAAACAGGTCAATTTCTGAGACTGATGTGGTAGAAGCTGAGGACCAAAGGTTTGAGTTCAGGGCACCCTCATGGATTACTTTCCCCAGTGTGACATCTTCTCAAAGGAGAAAGTCATCAGTGTCTGAGGTAGATGTTGATGGGAAGAATAATGCAGCAGAAGGTAAGAACATGGCCAATGTTGGAGGTGATGTTTTGAGAAGCCTTGATGAAGAGATTGGTCCTGCTTCTCCAGGAGAGAGCCTGTTCTTGCAGCACAACTTCTAACAATGTATGTCAAGTTTGAGTTCTGATATGTGATTGTGGTAAAAAATTGTGACAAGATTTTCATCCACAGAAGCTGTTACCAACACTAATGTACTGCTGTTTCATGAAACTTTGTTTATTGAGTCTGATTATTGATGCACTCTAACTATTATTAAGGATCTTTTCTATAAATAAAGTTGTGTAATCATAATAGAAGTTTATTGTCAAAAAAAGAAAAAAAAACTATAAAAATTGCCCTCACGCAGGATCGAACTACGGACCTTCAGTTTACAAGACTGACGCTCTACCACTGAGCTATAAGGGCTTGTTGATAGTTAATGAAACTTGTATTTTATATACCATATATTTTGTATTCAATGACAACATCAATGATTAATTTTGGATACTTTAGAACTTAAATTGGATACATAAGGACTAAGATTAAATCATACAAGCAGAAAAATAAAGAATAAAGAAAAGAAAAATTAGAAAAAAAATTTAGACTTAGAGGATATTTATTCACACCTTAAACACTAAGGCAGAGAAGGCTATTGTTTGAGGCAAATCTAAGAGAATTTTTAAAATAAAAAAGAGAGATTTTTGAGAGAATATTTGCACTTATTAAAGAAATCCACTAGTTTTTATATCATGTTGGTCATGTTCTTAGTTATTATGTTGAATATTATTAGTTATTGTTTTTAGTTCTATTTATGCATTGTTTTTAGTTCTATTTATGCATTGTTTTTAGTTCTATTTATGCATACTAATACATGTAAAATTTAATTTTAATTGTGATTTTGACATTGGACTTAATTATTTATTTTGGATAAATTCTTTCTATACTTTATATCTTTTTTCTACACTCTATATATTTTTTTTTAATTTCAACAATACATTTCTTAGTATACTAGAGAGTGTGGTGTCTTTTTATTTTCAAGCAATGGTGGTTGCTTGTAGTGACTGGTGGTGAACATTGGTGGTTGAGGTAAGTTTTATGGTGTTTTTACTGTGGTATTCGCTTTTTTTTTTCATATTTTTGTAAGTCACAACACTGAGTAAAAAACCCAATGAAATGCAAGAATGGAGTACAAAACTAAAAAAAATTATTTTCACATGTTGAATAGAACGAATCTTCTCGACAACTCTCTTACACATGTTCAAATGATGAAATTGCTTTCAAACATTGTGCCCGAAAAATAGTAGAAGTGTTGCACCTGGAAGGAAGATATGGAAGTGTGGGAAACAACTGATGTTATTTGAAAATGTGAGGTTATATTTCATTTAAGATTATTTAAAAAAATTTAAAAACTTAAAATTGATTTTTCACAACTAATATAGAGATAAAAAATAAGGTATGAAAGTAGAGAGAGAATTTGTTATAAGGTTTTTTAGATGTTTGGGCAATAATTAATTGATTAATGAAAGATATAGCTTTTTAACAATACATAAATAATTAAGTTTTACGTATAAGTATGAATAATAATTTTTTGAATTTTATTCGGTTTTAGCCGTACTAACAAAAATCACTATTAGTCCTACTATGGTGGTTTTTTTTTTTAAATTACTGAATTAAGTACATTTTTTAAATTATGTATTTTTGATAAGTTATCATTAAACTTACAACTTTACAACTAATTATATATATATATATATATTAAATAGAAGTCTCAACTTCTCTTATATACATTTATTAAAAAAATTGAAATCTGAATTACTTCTATAAAAAAAATAGACATTAAATAATTAAACATTATTTTTTCAAACATAATTAATTTGGAAACTTTATCTTAATATTAATCATTTAGGCTAAATCTTAATGTCTAGGATGACTTTCAGCTAGCTAATCAATCCAATTCATAAGTAATTAATCAAATATTTTTTTTATATGATACCCAATTGAAATAGGAGGTGAATACAAAAACTTTAATTTACAATAAAACATTATTTCCTCTTGAATTTGTCATACTAAACATGATAATAGGGTAAATACTAAGATAAAGAAAAAGAAAAGTGCAAAATTGATTTATCAAAGGCAAAAAAAAAAAAATGAAATTGCCCTCACGCAGGATCGAACTACGGACCTTCAGTTTACAAGACTGACGCTCTACCACTGAGCTATAAGGGCTATTGATGTTAATCATTTGCTACTTTTAAATAGGAACATTTAAGTATTTGGTAATAGTTTAAGATTTTTTTTTTTCTTTTCTTTGCTACATATCTTTAACTATGTATTGATTAAGTTTCACCTATTTAATGTTATTAAAAAATAAACGTAAAATATTATTATTATTATTATTATAACTGGTATTTAAATTTGGAATGAGTTTGTTCATATGAGAAAAAAAGTTGTGAGAATTTACAAGGGTGGCTAAACTTTTATGAGATAACAAAATAATTAAGGAAAAAAAATATAGCATTATAAATTGAATTGTAAAAGGTATGTGATTATGATAATGCCAATTTACTGCATGTGTCAAATCTATATTCACCAAATTATGTCCCTTGACTATTTATAATATTCTTATCTAGTATTGAAAATTAAATTAGTGTATTATTTTGGTCAATTAAGAAAAATACGTAAATTAGGTTGGTATGAATTGAATAGAAAATATTTTTCATTTTTGTCAGATTTATTAAATTATTGAAGAAAAATATTATTTGGTTTAGAAAAACTACTTTAATAATTATGATAATTATCTATAACAATTAATGAAGAGAATTATTTTAATTAGTTTACACATTTATTTTTCAAAACTATTCCAAGTATAATTACTTCCTCTGTATAGTAATTGCTAAATTTTTACAAGAATTTTATTTGAATTCTATTTTCCAATATTTCATACACCAAATAAATAGTAAGGACATATTAACTATTTTTCAGATAATTAGATTTTATTTTTTCTATAATTTTTAATTATAATATATAATAATAACTCAGGTTATTTTTAAAATTAAAAAAATATGTTTAAAATTTATTGGGGGGGGGGGGTTGGGACGCGAACAAACAAGCTTAAAAACCCTTTTAGTGATTTTTTTGAAAATTATAAAATGTTAACTAATAAAAACTATTTTGGTGATAGCAGATGTCACCCTTGTTTTTTCTTTTTCACTTATTATCCATTTTTCAAACAATGAATTTGGTTCTTAACAACTATTATTAATTATTTAAAACTCTCTAAATATGAATTTTGATAGTATAAAATACTCGGTTAACATATTATCAAACATAAATTTCAAAAATGGGAATGAAAAGTGTTTTTTTTTAAATTTAGGTAATTTTTTTATGGTATTAGTTGTATTAAACTTTTGAATTATTCTCTCTAAAAGTATGAGTGATTTTTTGTTTTAAAATTTAAAACTTTAGAAAATAATACACATTCTTACTTTAGGTGAGATCAAATATACAATACTATTAAGTATGAGTGTAATTTGTTTGTATTTATAGTGTATTAAAACTTAATTCTATTTTTCAATCCATTGGAGTTAATAAAGGGATATTGATTTTTTTTTATCTATATCTTGCTGCACACAATTATTTTTCTATTTTACCGTTTAATATTTATTAATAATATCGTAAATATTTTATTCCTCAATTTCTAGAAAAAACGATCATATCCCACCAGTAATATATAACTGTGTTAAAATCTTATTTTATTTTTAAGAAAGGAACTTTTATCTCTCTTTCTCTTTCTCTTTCGACAACTTATGATGGGTTTAGACAATGTATACACTTAATCGAAATTAATATTATTTTTATTCAACCGTCACCCTTTTTGTGGCAAATTACTTATTTTCAAAAAGGTATGATTAAAAATAAGTATAAATATTATTTTAAAAATATATAAAAAAAAATGAGATAGTGAAACGTGTATTGATTGTATAAATAAAGGTAATTATTTTTGCTATAAAAAATTAACTTCAGTGAAAGTATGAAGGTATAAAAATCTTTTAGTACCAATTTTTTTTACTTTATTCAATTTAATTCTCATATTTAAAAAAAAAAAAACAAGACAGCCCTCAAATTTCATTTTAATGTAACTCAACTCTCCAATTTCAAGCGTCAATTTATAAGACAAATATTCAAGAATATATTTAAATTCTTTCCAAAATGTTATTCCATGATTAAAAATTATTATAGAATGTTTTAAAATGATTAATCCATTTGTACTCGGTGTCCTTGTTCCAAATTTTTTTTTTGCATTTTTCAGAAAACTGAACTTCTAAAATGTGACTTTTGTTATTGCAGTGTAATGAATGGTGCGTAAATAAAATATGAAAATGCTGGACACAATGGCCCAAGAAGTCAAATATAGATACAGAATACAACTTTAGTTAAGCTTCTAAAATACTATGTTGAAATTGAACAAAAGAAAAAAAAATATAATCGTTTCTAAGTATTCTGACTATTCTTCTGTTTCATTTCATCAAAACAAAGGTCAAAATATTCATGTAACGTAAAAATAAATATATTTTTTTTCAATGGGTCATCAATAGCTACTTTTCACAGGGTTTTTTAAGCACAAAAGGAATTACAACTACTCGTATACTATGTACATATTTACATCATCACAAGTCAGAACTATGCACGAGGGGAGAGAGGGTAACAGCTGCAAAACTGATATACACGAATTCTCTTCTACAGTTCTTCTACATTCTGAAAAGTGAAAAATGGAAGGCATCCACGTAGATAACTGGTTCCTCTCAATAATGTACAGTTGCTGAAAATATTCAGTATGAAACAACTCCTTCCATTGATGTTGAAGGCAAGCAGTTGAGCTTCTATTAACATCCGATCAAATCCAAATGGAGGGATTTCTAAATTGTGTTGCCATGGCATCTGATAGAAACTTAACTAGGCTTTTTCTCTCCACACTTTTCTCCCTCTTAATTTCAAGGTGTCGAACCTGGAGGCCATAAGTAAATTAGTTAGCACTGCACATAACATTGTCTTGGGACCAGAAACATGATGAAATGTAGGCCATTTGCTTCTTTGAAAATAATAATATTATCTGTTCATTAATGAAAGTATTAGATAACTGCTACGAGCATTGATAAGTTTACATGATAACAGAGATTCGGGATAAACACCACAACTCAATCACTTGAACAATGATTAATTTTGGATATGGAGCATAATAGAATAGCCTGTGGACAGTAGAGATCATCCAAGGATTGACCCATAAAAAATGGATGTGGAACTGTTAGGTAAAATGGAAAACAAGACACACAAAGATAGAGATAAAATTCTGAAAATTCCTCTGTTTATTGTGGTTCACTATTACAGGAAGACAAGCCTTCAAAGGGAACAACCCTTCAAAGGGAACAACCTCCCTTTCTCACAGGACTATTCCTATTAACAAAATCTAATACTCGGAGAAACTCCCCTTCCCAAAACCTGTTGGTCTTTATTTAAAGACCAACCATACCCAACCAACAACTAACCAAAACCTTAACGGTTCCTATTATTTCTCCTATGATACACCTTCCCTGTCATTTCCTTATTCTTATTTTCTGTCCTAACATTACTCCCCTCTGACACAGCAACCTTGTCCTCAAGGTTGAATTCAGGAAATTGTTCTTTGATTGTTGTCACGTCCTCCCACGTAGCTGTGTCCCTCTCTCCTTTATTCCATTTTATCAATAGCGGTGGAATATATGCTCCTTGGGTGAACAATTCTCATCTATCCAATATTTCTGTTGGATGCAATTTCTCTGCCGGGCCTTGCAACTCTCTAGGAAGCTCGGGTTGAACTTCTTGAGTCCCTATTGCTAAATTCAGTTGCAATACATGGAAGACCGGATGTATTCGAGCTGTTTCTGGCAGTTGTAGGCGAAACGCCACCTTCCCTACGGCAACCTCCACTTGAAACGGCCCATAATACTTGGCTGCCAGCTTTGGATGTAATCTGTTTGGCATTGACAGTTGCCTATGGGGCCTGATTTTTAAGTAAACCATATCACCTACTTTAATCGGGGAAGGTCTCATATGGCGGTTGGCGTATTTGGACCTCAAATCCTGCGCCCTTTCTAGGTGAAATTTGACCTGTGAGAGAGCCTCATCCCGGTTCATTAAATCCTGTTCCACTGCCTCTACCATCCTCTCTTCGGGAATAAAGCGTGCCAAGGATGGTGGGGGACGACCATACACTACTTCAAACGGTGTACACTTCATCGCTCCATGAAAGCTGGTATTATACCAGTATTCCACCCACGGGAGTAAAGTCGTCCATACATTAGGTTGTTCCGAACTAAAACAACGTAGGTATGTTTCCAACGTTCTATTCACCACTTCCGTTTGACCGTCAGTTTCGAGGTGATAGGCCGTGCTCATCTTCAACGTCGTTCCTTGCAACTTAAACAATTCTTTCCAAAACAGACTTAGAAACGTTGAATCCCGATCACTGACTATGGATGAGGGAGTGCTATGTAATCTCACTATCTCCTTAACAAAAACCTCCGCAATAGATCCCGCAAAATATGGGTGTTTAAGGGCGATGAAATGACCATACTTGCTAAGGCGATCCACTACCACCAGAACTGCATCCTTCCCGCATGATTTAGGAGGCCTGACGATGAAATCCATACTTATCTCCTCCCACACCGTTTTTGGAATAGGTAGAGGTTGTAGCAGTCCTTGTGGTGAACACGCCTGATATTTGCTCTGTTGGCACACTGCACAGGCGTGGATGTAGTCCGTGACGCTTTTCTTCATGTTCATCCAGTATAATGACTGACCTATCCTTCTGTAGGTGCGGAAAACTCCTGAATGTCCACCCAACGGAGTCGTATTGTATTTGTGTAGTAACTTGGGTATCCAACTGGAAGACGCCAACAACACCATTTTCCAGGGTATAATTCCCATGTGACTCCGGGTCGCTCTTCAAGTCCTCCATGATCTTCTTTAGGGTAGGATCTTGCACGTTTTCTTCGTCCACTAAGTCGATGTCCCTCCAATAAGGTTTGGACAAGATATTGATCTCCTTAACTCTGTCTTCCTCTTCCTCCAGTCTTCGAGAAAACGCGTCTGCTACCCTATTGGCCGCTCCCGGTTTGTACACAATATCAAAGTCGTACCCCATCAACTTTGCTAACCAATTCTGTTGGTTCTGGGTGGTTATTCGTTGTTCCAAAAGGTATCTCAG
>Ga0123342_1000726_pt1 | contig 53719 bp, 19 predicted proteins | sample Turbeawhitnodule_FD_89960 | JGI IMG/M metagenome (GOLD analysis project Ga0123342, IMG submission 89960) | Root nodule microbial communities of legume samples collected from Mexico - Turtle bean Mexico white nodule | ecosystem: Host-associated > Plants > Roots > Nodule | place: Mexico: Nepantla...
CAAGTGCTTTGAAGAATCCAAATCCAAGATGTTTGATGCAAGGCTGGTGTTGCTGCTGTGTTTTGGGAGGGATCTGGGTAGAATAGAATGTGATCCACTCCTTTGTTGAATCTAATATTGATGTGATTTAAACCTTTTACAAAATAAAGTATTTTTCCAACTAAGTGAAAAACAAACTGTTGTTTTGTCGAATCAACCGATTGTTTTACTCTTAGGAGTTTTTGAAAAGGTTGAAAACTGTTTTAGTTTGGTTGACTTAACTGCCAAACCAAACAATCGGTTGTTTCTATTGAAGATGGATGAAGCTTCTTCTCTACCTAGTCTTAGAGTGTGTTTGATATAGAAAATAGCTAGTTTGCTTTGAAGATTGTAATATGTTTTAGATAATCTTCTACTTAGGCTAGTGTGTGTTTAAGGTTTCCTTTTGCTACATGACCTATCCTAGATGCCTAATCAAGGTGTTAAGATCAAGCGCATGAAGTGATTAAATGTTTTTCAAAAAAAAAAATTTAGAGTTTTCTAAAAAAATCAGGATACTGCACAAAAATAAATTTGTTTCTCTATAAAACAATAGGTTTTTTTTTTTTTGCTGAAAGGCATTTCAAAAGTTTGTTAGGGAACAAAAAATGCAGTTCAGTTAGTTATTTTAGTTAAGCTGAGCAGGCAATTTTCCTGAAAAACAATTTTTTTGTTTTGAAATCAACTTGTTGTTTTTATAACAGCTTTTTAACTATTTTTTGAAAATTTGTTAGAAACTGTTTTCTATAAATTGAAAGGTCTTTCTCACATGAAATGTTGTTGAGCAATCATGGTTTTAACAAAGATTAAACTTTTTTTGTGTGAGAAGAATGATTGAAATGAGTTTTTGAAAGGTTTTTCAAAGGGATCTTCAAGTGTGCTTGTTCTAGGAGAACCTTGATCTTGGTGAAGGTGTTGGTATTGTGTTTGTTGCAATTGGGACAACTGGTTTTTGTTCTTGCATCTTCTTTTAGGTGTTATCTTTCCTTTATTCTTTCTTGTAAAAGGTGTAAGTGTTAGTCACTCTTTGATAGGGTTTCTTGGAGTGCAAGGTGTACTGAAATAGAGTTTTTCAGCTTTGGTTGTATGGTTCTTGTAGGGTTCAAGAATTGTTGTGTGTTGTAATTGATTGCAACTGGTTTTAGTGGATTCCACCTTGGAGTAAGGTGAAACTGGATGTAGCTCATTATGAGTGAACCAGTATAAAGTGTGCTTGCATTGTTCTTCTTATCCCTGCACTCGTTTCTGGCTTTTGGTTTATCTGACAAGAATGAAATATGTTCATTTGAAATTAAACCTGTTAATTCTGGGCTTAATAAAAATTGTTCTTCTTGATCTGGAAAAGTTTTCTAATCATAAACAAAGCATTTGAATATGTGTTTTTAATTGGCTTAAGGACGAACAGTTTTCTTCATTAAATCGTTGATAAAGATTCATTCTCTTTGAAGCTTTGTGTTGAATAAACTTGATTGATCTTTTGGTATAATTTGTGTTCTTCAAGATGTTAAAAGTTAACCACTCTGATTCTGTTAACTTTCACTGTTTGATCTCAATCCTAATCTAAATAAGTTTTAATTGTGTTAAAGTGTTTTGAAGAATCAATTTGTTCCTTTTAAAATCAATTTTTTCTTTTTCCTCTGATATACTGTAAACCAGTTTGTGTTTGCGAAAATTTTATAACTTCAATTCACCCCTCCCCTCTTGAACTTAGACACTAATAGACCCAATAGTTTCGTGGTTTCAACCAATTGTTTCTTTGAAAATCCTAACAGAATTCTGTTTTGGTTGTTGAATGTGCTTTAAATGATTTTCAACTGAATACGCTCTTTCATTAATTGCTTTGACCAATCTTTGGAAAATATAAATGGTTTGTTTATGTTTTCAAACAAGCAAAAAAAAAACAGTTTTGAGTTTTTCAGTTGTGAAGAAGTTGATTCTAAGTTTCGAACATTCACATCAAGCTTTGGATTTTTCAAAGAGAGAGGAATAGGATTGCAATTGTATTGATTTTAGTTTGTACTATAAACAAGTGTAATCCCTTCTCAACCTACTGTATTTCTGGTGTTGTGTTGCCAATGAGTGTTGTGTGCTCTTGAGGTGGTCAAGATCAATACTCTTTGTGTGGTTTGCCAAAGGAAGTGTGTTCTTGAAGGGTTCAAGGTCAATACTTTGGTGGTTTGTGTGTTGTAATCTGATTTGATTACTTAGTGGATTACCCAGTGGTTTTCTGGGGACTGGATGTAGCTCTTGGCTTAAGAGTGAACCAATATAAACTATTGGTGTATCTCTCCCTTACTCTAAACTCATTTAAATTCTATTTTAAGCTTTACTGGTCTAAACAACCGATCGTTTTTATGCTGCTTTGCTGCTTTATTTCTTATATCTTGGCTAACTTGATTCCTGTTCTGGATTCACACAAAGAATTTTATTAAACATTGAAAATTTTTCAAAAACCTCTCTTAAACAATTCAACACCCCCCCCCCCCACCCTCTCTCTCGCTTAAGGCCATATATTCTAACATATATAACCTCAATCAAGTGGTCAAAGCTGTTAGAACAAAAACCAAAAGTAGTTGAAAGCATTTAAAACAGCTTAAAACACATAACAAAATGTTGTTATAAAAACAACCAGTTGTTTTCCAAAACAATCGATTGAAATAAATTTATTTTGTTGGTGTTCATATAAATAACCAGTTGTTTTATCGAAATAACCGATTGTTTATGTTTGACAACAAAGCCAAAACAAAGCAAAGCTTTTCCAAATCTTTTTAAAAACCACTAAGTTTCAAACAATAGGTTGTTTCGACAATTCAACTGGTGGAAATTTCACAATCTTTTAGAAAACCCATCTTTTAAAAAGATAAAGATTCAAATGAACTTGGATCATCTTAAGGAGTGAATTAACAAGTTAAAAACTACTTGATAACACACATACACCCAACAACAAGGTCTTCAAGTTTTCCACACAGATCTGGAGGCATCAAAGCATCATATTAAACAATCTCCCCCTACTCAACAAGTATAGCAACAGGATAACAAGGCACACAAAACAGTTTTCTGCATAAGCCATAAGCAGAAAAGCCCAGTTAAAACAGTCAAACCAATGGTAAAAAAGCCAGTGTTGTGTGCAGTAGAATCATGGTGTGTAGCAGAGCTATAGCAGCAGCAGAATTAAACCATTTAAAGCATCATAGAGTAGTAGAGATTACAACACAAAAACCATAATTCCTCCCCTCTATTTGTCTTCACAAATAGGCTAAGAGAATGGATAAAAACATAATTAAAGACAAATAGTTCAACAGCATAAATAGAAACTGAAATTGATACATAAACCCCTTTAATCATCTTTTCCATATTGGAACTCAAAGAGATGGGTCTGGATAGCTTCAATTTGTTCAACAAGATGTTGAAATCTGGCAACACAATACTCATAGTGATACCTTTAATCATTTTCCATGTTGTCCATGCGGTTGATCATCAACCTTTCAAATTGAGACAAGGGAATCCCACAGTCAATGAGAGGCTCATACATTAGCATATCCAACACTTGGACCAGCTCCATAGGTTTCACCAACAGCTTGTTCATTTTGATTCTCATTGCCTTGATCATCTTGTTCAACTTGATGTTCATCTACTCTAGCATCTCCAGTATTTGGGGAAGCTTGGTCTTCACAAGAAGGACCCATTTGTTCTTCATCTTTACTCACCCATTTTCCACCAACCTTAATGAACCCCTTTCCTTAGAGATCCATTGTTAATTTCATGAGATGGCTTCACCACCTCATACAATTCTTCTTCAAGGTCAACTTCAAAATTTTGCAAAATTTTTGATATAAGAACAAAAGGGAAATGATAGTTAGTTAACCTCAAAGATTTTTGCATGTTATCCTTGAAGACACGAATCCAATTAACTTTGATGTTCTTCATAATGCATTATATGAGAACGAAATCTTCTTTAGTAAGGACCAAGAGATTACTTCCCCTTGAAGTCAGCATCCATGACATTATGAAGGAAATGATTCTTTCATCCAATTTTAAGCCACCTACAAAAAAAGCCCTTCAATTTCAAGTGAGGATTTTTGAGGCAGCTCACATAATATTGCATCTTGTTGAAGTCTTCCACCACACCTATGTTCCCTTTGTTGATACTTAACCCAATGTATTTCAACCCTGTGATAGCAGTCCACATAGCAGGAGTGATCTCCATATCAACTCATTTGACATGAGAGTACATGTTCTCATCATCAATAAAAAGATTTGTGTAGAAAACCTTTACAAGATCTGGATATGTGTTCCCAGACATCTCAAGAAACCTTCTAAGCTTCTATTCTTTCAAATCATTCCTCTCATCCTTGAGATTCTTCTCTTTTAGCTAGTTGAAGGATATAAATTTTGGGTTATTGATGGCTTTCGGGCTTAACTCATACAAAAACTTCTCAATTTTCTCATTATCACCCGAAAACCAGTTTTCAAGGTCTCCAGCTCTTTTGGTAGCATGATTTTTCTTCCTGTTTGGTGAGGGAGAAGAATAGGCCATGATGCGAAGAAGAATTTGTGAAGAAGTAGTGGAAACAAAAAGTTTAGGTTGATTCTGTGAAATATTCAGTTGAAACCACACATATATAAGTAGAAAAAACTAATCAATATAATTGGCTTCTAGTGAATTGTTTTTCGTTGCAGTGGGAATATGCAGTGTGTTAGACCCAAACATAGATAACTTTTGCAGACCCTTTATTTTGATTAACCATTCATAAATGGCATTTAAATTTCAAAGGAAATTATAGAATGTATTACTTTATGACCAAAATATATTCCATTGTAATATGATTCAAAGGTACATTAAATGCATATTTGACTCGCAATAGGTTTTGAAAAAACAAAAACAGTTGTAACCATGTGTAAGCAACCATGACAACTTTATTTAGAGGTGTCACGGGTAAAACAATTGGTTGTTTTATTGTGACAGCAAGTGAATGTTTTCAAAGCAAATAATCTTTCAAACTGATGAGAAATACATTATGTAATTTCTTCATACCTTTGCACGTAGATAATCCCCAACAGGTTTAACCAAATGAAAAAAAAACATTTGGATGTTCATTTGATCAAATGAGAAACATACATAGGATGATAATACACAACTTACTTTACATGGGTCAAGAATTTCTTTGACTTGTCAAAAACATATGTAAGTTGCATACATTTGAATCATAGGGACAGACATTGCTTTGATTGGTTTTCCCCATAGCACCTTTTCTTTGATCTAAATGTTTCCTTGACTGCCAAGAATACCTAAAACAAAGAAATCAAGAAGCAGGGTTTGGTCCCTTCACAAATTTGGGTCCATGGTCATTAACTGGGACATTAGGAACCTTAGAAGTGGTTAATGAAGATAACATTAATTTAATCAGACATAAGCGACCTACCATTGAGATCAACTTGTCTTTCCATTTTCCCAGTCTTTTCCTTACACTCTCCACCACCCCCTCCAAAAAGCTTCTCGTTTTATGTTTCCCCCCAATAAGCATCCCCCAATACTTAAATGGATTTTTCATCACCTCGCAATTCAAGATAGTTGCACAACTCTGAACCAAGTAGTGATGGCATCCCACCCCTCCTATACAACTCTTCATATAATTGATCTTTAGTCCTGATGCCAATTCGAAGCAATTAAGCATAACTTTGATCGCAAATGCATTTTGTGGATTCGCTTTGCAAAAGAACAAAGTATCATCCATGTACTGAAGCATATTCACCTTACTTTCTTATCCCCTACAATCAGACTCTGAAGCATCTCCTTCTCCACCGCTTTCCTTACCACACTAGCTAAACCCTCTGCCACTATAAGGAAAAGGAAAGGTGCTAATGGATCCCCCTGTCTCAACCCCTTCATAGGTTTGAACTATGAGTAGGACTACCATGCGGCAATGATTCTAAGCAAGCTTTTAACCATTTTATCCACTTTCCGCTGAAACCGAGTCTCTGTAACATATAATAAATAAAGTCCCAGACAACTGAGTTGTATGCCTTTTCATAATCTACCTTGAAGAAGATGCAACTACTCTTTCTCCTCTTCACTTCTTCTAAAACTTCATTTGCCACTAAAACACTTCCATTAGCCCCCTGCCTGCCAGAAATGCAGACTGTCTGACATCAATGACCTTATGCAAAACCCTTTTCAACCTTAAGGACAGGATCTTGGCTACTATTTTGTTCAAGCAGCCACCAAAGAGATTGGTCTGAAATCGTTTAATGACTGGAGATTATCCACTTTAAGTATAAGTGAGATAAAAGAAGCATTTGTCCCCCTTGGCCACCTGCCACTCTCCTCAAAATTGCTCACCGCTCTTATTACATCCACCTTGATCTTTTCCCAACAAAACTTGATGAACCCGAAGTTAAAGTCGTCTGGTCCCAGGCTTTTCGAATTGTCACACATCCACACTGCATTCTTTACTTCCTCTTCAGTAATTCTTTCCACCAACATATTATTATCCTCGCCTGAAATTTTTGTTAAAAACTGCATTATCAAGCTTGACTTGCAGCCTATCACCTACACTAAACCTGTCCTTGAAGAACTCCCTTACCTTCCTTTTTACCTCCGTTTGATCTTCGAGCCAACGCCCATTTTCTCTCAACCCACTGATATTGGAGTAAGAAGAAGATAATGCCTTATTTAGTTTTTCTTCTCCTTAGATATAACAAACATAAGTGTGACTAAATAGTGATTTCTTGCTAGGACTGTCGTCGACGGTCATTGAGTCTGTGCCAGATAGCAGTGTGTCTACGGTGGAAGAGAGAAGTTAGGAAGATCGTTAGAGATGGGAGAAAATGGGGTTGAAGGTTATTTCAAAGGGGAAGTCATTTTACGGAAATTTTGAAACTCGTGATATTTTACGGAGGTTCTTAAACCCATATATTTAACAGTGGTTCTGAAAGGATTTTCCTGAGGTTTAAAAAAATTCCAGAAACACATTCCCCAGAAATGATTTAACAAGGAAAACTACAATCCTAGATATTGTGGTATTGTGTGAACTATAAATCCAATTGTTAATCAAATTGAATAATATTTTTCATCTCCAACCAACTATGAGCCATGGATAGTCATGGCTATATCAATTATCAGTTACTAATTATTGACGTTTCATACAGAAAATCCACACCAAATAGAATTAAATCACAAAAAGATCAATTTTATATTTTTATTAGATACTTTTTACGTGATTGTTACATGTCACTGTAACTTGTTTGTTTGGTAGGAACTACCAATCCTTTAAATTTTAAACAAAAATTAATTTCTTATTTCAGTATTACAAGTTTATTAACTCAAATATTTTCCTCTTCAACATTCCATACGCTTTTTTTCTTATAATTAGTACAATTGTTAAACAAATCAAAAAGAATACTAAAATTTGAAGTAATCCAATATCACATAATATCACATGTGGCAAAAAAATGTTTTTTTTCATTACCAACCTATACAAGCAAGTGAATGTTCTAAAATATTTTTATACAATCTTTTTATTTTTATTTTTGAAAATATGTTCTAAGTTTAAGGGACAATCATAACATATGCCAAAAAGATTTTGATTTGCATATATTTTAATCTGAATTTTACCATTTGTTTCCCTCAATTAGGGTAACTAGCTGTGCGTTTGATAAAATTATTGAGTTGAACCGTACATGTTGGAAGAATTTGCCATTTTAAAAGGCACAATCTTCTCTTTATCTTCATTAAGCCCACTGATGTTAATGAAATCTGGAGCTATCTTTCAAAATATTTCTGCTTCAACTTTCAAATACATATAAAATGAAATTATGATGAAGAGAGAAAATTGTTTAGGCATTGAGAACAAAGGTTTTATCTACTTCCATACAAATAGTAACTAAGAAATAGCAGGGTTCAAAGCAAGGATACAAAGCAATCATTTTCATTCTCAGTGTCTGCACTCTTTCTTGATTTTTTGCAGAGGTTGGTTCAAGGTACTAGATTCAATGCTTCACCAAATTTTCCACCATGGTGTAATTGAATGAAAGATGTGGACCATATATAAGGTGATAATCTCAATTGCTATTATTTCTTGTTACCTTCCCAAAATTCAATGACCTTCATTTAGGTACAATGTCTAAATCAATACACATTGCCACAGATAGGATGCTTGCTAGTTCCATCAATTTCACAAGTCCAATTCTAGACTAAGATTATATAGAAGAAAAAAATTACTTGCTTAAATTCACTTATCATAAGGTCATTTGTAGATTTTTTCTTATTAACTATTTTAAGAGATAATTTTAATTTACTTATATAAGTTAATTTTATTTTTTATAAAAATTCATTTCATTTTTCCTTCTTATTTTTTCTTCTCCTACGAATATTCATAAAAAATGTTGAATTTTACACAAAGTAATATATTTTTCAAAAATTATGATTTTGAATATAAAAAAAAATATGAAAATGAGTAAGTTTTATCCTATGATACGATTTTAGAGTAAAAGTCATATGGATATTTTGGGATTGAAAAATTTAAAAGTTGTATTCATGAATATGACTTCCACTCTGAAATCGTATCATATAGAATACGACTTACCTATTTTTATAAAAAAAAATACCTAAAATTGTAATTTCCAAATAAAAATACACTACTTTGGTTGAAAAAAAAAATGTTTTGTGATTGGTATGTGTTGAATGTATATACATTTGGCATCCTTGGTGTGTGATTCTTCTGTCTGATAAACATTAAATGCAGTTTTTGACCGTGGTATGTGTTGTGAAGCAGATTAATGGCAGTGTTATTATGGCTATATTGTATGTGTAGGTGACCATACATCAAAAAAGGAAACGTGATTCCTTGAAGTTTCTTCTTTGAGGACCACATTGTAGTAACTTGGAAAGGGGTTTGCTAATAACCCGCTGATAAATGCAATCATTCCTTTATACCAACCCTTTAATCATGGTGTCTGGAATTAGGGTGTATTCATATTCACCTTCACAATTTCTCACCAAAATTAAATCAGAGGTAAAACAACTCAAGTAATTTATTCATTCTAACACTTTATAAACTAATGCTAAATATTAAAAAAAGAAAAAAAAATGCAATGAAATGGTTCTTATGAGAAGGTTGACTATGATTGGTTTTAAATTATGATTTACAACCTGCAATATAAATTTTATTCTCGTCATAACCATTACAATGTTGTAGTAGGTTTTTTTTACAGCTTCAATGATTGGAATGAAACTACTGCAATTTAAAATCATATTTATAGTAGATATGTTGGAGAACCTAAGTTCATTGTTCGATTTTATGGTTCTAAATTGTGTCAGCAACGGTTCGTTGCAATATTGTTTTATTTCATTTTTTTATAACATCAACATAGTTTTATTTTATTTTTGTCACAAGAAAAAAAAAATCTAATTACAATCTTATATTAGTCTATGTTGTAAGTGTCAATAAAGAAATAATATTTTCTTTTTGTTCTGATCACTACAAGAATGCATTAAAGTAGAGACCAAAGCATAACGTCAATTCAATAAGACACTCTACTATGATACAACTAAGTTTTGTTTGGTTCATGCGTCCTTTAAGTGAACAAAAATGAAAATAAAGTATGTGATAGACCTAACCGATTCAAGGAGGCAGGTCAGAGATGATAGGGTTTAATGTTGCAAGGTAATAGGTGGGGACGCTAGGGCTCCGTGATAACTTTCAATTTTATTATATTTCTTTAGATTAATTGCATTTTCTTGAAGTTTCTTTTGATCTTATTTTTTGTTTTTATATTAGATTTTTATTTTCGGTGAAATTAAAGAGTTTCTACAAATATGACTTCTTGTAGTTTAAATTTTGTTTAATTTTTCTAATGTAATGCTTTGATTTTTTGAAACGCTAACTTGGAGCTAAAATTGACTTAGGAAACATGAACAAAGTTGTTGGAGAATAAAAACTTGGAGACCGAAAGCTTAACTGAAGAAAACATGTGGGAAACCTACAGTAGAAGATCAACAAAAGACATTGACTTATGTTAGACGATCAACAATGTCTAAGAAAGAAAAAAGACAAAAGTTAGTTAAGAATGTAACCGGGAACTAGGGGCTGTTGAATGTTAAATTTGAAACTCATTCCAAAATAGAAACCCTATAAAGAAAAACAAAGTACGAGGAAAGTTAGAGAGAGAAGTGTGAAAGTAGTTTAACTCGATTTTCTATCTTTCATTTTCTATTTTTGATGTTTCAGTTTAGCAAAAGTTCTTCATTTTCTTCTATATTTTTCTCTATTGTTTCTTCTTCTTGTTCCGATCAATGTGTTGTAATTATTATTTGGAGTTGAATTTGGATTCGAAAATGGGTAACAACGAAACACAAATCGTGTCAGACGATGTTCAGTGTTAATGATTTTCTTCTTCAAAAATCTTTTCGAGAACTCTATTTTCGATTGAAAGTCATTTTTCTAAGAAGATGCAAATTGATTGGTTGTGTTTTCATAGGATTCCATATTTGGGTCTCTTGCAAATTGAAGATAAGGATTACAAATCATGGTTTTCGTCCCATGTTCTTCACTCCAATACTGAATTTTGTTTTTCTTATGTTTGCTATGTTTTAATTCTTCCTTGTTTACATTTTTGCAGTTAATAATTCTGTTTTACTTTTTAGTTCTATTCCATTTTAATTCAATATCATTTACATTTTCTACACTTTATTGTTTTTTGTTTTCAACAATCTACAATTCTTGCCCTTTACTTTCTCTATATTTTGATTTTTCATCACTTTAATTTTCTGCAATTTACAGTTCTAGTCATTTACGTTTTTCAACAATTTACGTTTCCACTCATTTACATTTTCTGTCATTTATGTTAATGTTCATCTTCATTTTTTCATCAAACGGTATGTTAAGTGATTACTCTCATATTATTTGACAGTAAAGTAAAGGTCATCTTACATAGCTCATAATCTTACATTAAAGTTCCTTTTGTTTTCTGTTAAGCAACCATCAGACGAACTAACAAGTGATTGTAGGCTGGATGTTATAACAGTTGTGTCTTTTTTATTTTGTTATTCACATCTCTTTTCATTTACTTTCCATTTTTATTTTCATGTATTTACTTTCATATCATTTTTTTGTCTGCACAATTAGGATTTCAAGAGTCTCAATCGTTCGCAAACGATCTAGTGTTAGATTTATTTTATTTTTCATCTGGTTATAGTTTTGTTTGAAATCTCAATTTTTTCCTCTTTTTTAACTTATAATTGAAAGACTTGTACAATAAATTTTGCACACATAATGTTGTCCTTGGATTCGACCTAGGTTGACCCTACACTACATTATGGGGAACTTAATTTTATTTTGATGATTGAACACGACTAAAACAGTTTGCATCACTTAGTTGTCACAAGTGTTAGGTGAGGGTGTAAGGGCTTAGCCATCGCATGGTGTTATGTGAGGTTGTTAGGGCTTAGTCGACGCTAAATAAGGCTTATAGAGCCAAAAACACGTCTCATTTCTCCATGCGGTCCATTTTCCCCAACTTTTCCAAATCCCTAACTTAATCATTTTCTCCACCCCCTCTCCCATTGCATATATAGTACTTTGCAAGCAACTAAAATATAACCACATGAAGTTAATTTCTCATGGTTTCTATTGTTATGGACTTAATAGAGCTTACTTGTAGATATATTTCAAAAAAAAAAGATGACTCAAAATTTGAAATTACATTTCATTCTCATGTTATTTCAATTTTGTGTATCTTTGATTTGAATCATTGTTTCAAAATAATATATGACAATAAATCCAACTTAGAAAGAATTTAACCGACTTTATCATTTTTTAATTGCAACTTAGGAAGGGCTTAGCCCACTCTACCCTTTTTGCTCATTTTTGTAGACTTGACTACACTCTCTGTAAACAAAATTGTCAAAACGTTCCACTTAGTAAGGATTTGGTCCATTCTATTAGTTTTTTCTTAGTGGGTTTGACCCAGGTTAATTAGTCAACTTTGTTTATTTAGTGGCTTATATAACCGAGACTGTTATAATGTCTATAATTATATTTAAGAAAGAAAAATGTATAAATTAAAATTGACGCACTCATAAGTTAAGTTAATGTGATTAAACTCTCTTATATATAGTTTCTTTAAAAAAAATATTTATTACATGTATGTAATTTTAACTTACGGAGGCAAATTATGGTTTCCTTTATATACAACAAACTGGTATTAATTTGTATTTAAAACAAACTTTGAAAAGAAAAATCATAGAAATTAGTGCATTCTGGCATCAGATTATTTTCCTGAAACAAACTGAAAATAAAGAAATTGAGTTTTCTAAAATAAGTGATTATTTTTCCAAAAACCTCCATCAAGCATACGAAGCACACCATAATATTTGATAGTGAACTTTGCAGTACAAATATTGATAGAAAAATTATTAGCCAACAAAGTGGGAGAGTGGTAGGAGTGACAAGTAATTTGTAAGATCCATGTCTGGTGATAACAAATCTTCTTTGTAAACAGGTGATTAAGAATTTGGAGTTGAAGATCAATGATTTTTTGGTGAAGTGATTAAGGTAAATAATAGCCACAGGTTAACTCGTTTGAAGATAATTATTGACTTATTAATAAATTAAAAAAAAAAGGTGATTTTTAGAAAAAATTATTTACATGTGTATATATATAATTATTAATTTATTGTTATATTATAATATTATTGTTTCCCTGCATTAACATATTATATGTTTAGACACTTTTTATATAATGTATTTATTAATTAATGTCTTTTACCCTTAAAAAAAATTCTTATATAATTTTATGAGATGAGGGTCTAGTTTAGCTTAAAATAATTAATACAAATAACTGTAAGAATATTAAAAAGTTTGTCCCACCTCCCATGGGTGATCTAATTTAGAGCACTTGACCATTCAAATTTTAGGATGCCCTAGGTTGGGTTTAACTAAAATTGGATCTGAAGTTCCCTAATACACAAAACACATCCAACTAGTCATTCAAGGTTTGGTTTAATTTATTTTAGAAAAATTATTTTTATAGACTTTTCTAGAAAAGTTCAAAACATATATGTTATTTTCTATAAAAACAAATCCAAAGTTAACTCTTAAAATATAAAAAAAAAAATGTTTTTAGACTTTTTAAAAAATAATTACTTACATGAGATAAATTAATACAATTCAAAAAATTATTAAGAAAAGACTCCTCACACGTGTGTGAAATTATATATTATAGGTGTTCTCGATAAACTCAATAAATTTTTTATAGATAAACTCTAAGTATTCTGATATTATATTAAAAAGTGGACTTTAAGTCTAACTTCAACTTTACAATACCGTTTCAAAATATGAGATTTGCATATACTTATATATTATGATGAGATATCATTATTTTTAGTCAATATAAGATCTTCATCAAAAATATCCTTTTAGTAACATTTTCAGTGTTCATATCATAATTATAGTGATTTCTCTTCATATTTTGAGTTTTGGCTATGTGATATCCCTATTGGCAAAAATAACCACAGCTTTCATTTTCTTCGATTTAAGTAATGTCATTAATCTCCATCATAACTTTAATTACTCAATAATCATTCATTATTTAGGGCAATAAGTAAAAGCAATCAATTCTCACCAACCCATATTAGCTATTATTGAAACAAGACATTGATGTAACTTTTCTTTTTAATTTTTTATCTTTACTAATTGCAAACTTGAATAGTATTAGAAATAATTAAAGTTGTTTGATTATACACAATTCAAACAGTGTTGTGATCCACAATTCAAAACCCTATATGGCCCTAGCTAACTAAGTATTGATTCTAGGGCAAAACATAGGTTAGGGACCACTACAACCTCATGTTTATACTTCATCCTTAAAATGGAGGTGAATTTGCAACCATTAAAACAATACATGTTCCCAAATGGTGCAATAATTAACCTGTCAAAATCACACCACATGCATACATGATATTTTGAAAATGATATGATTTTTATTTACCAGAGAATAAATTAATGTGTGCGTACATATCACGAAACAATTTAAAGATTATTTTCAATGCAATTGTTTATAAACATGTTTTGAAGTTAAGCATTCAAACAAATGATATGATATTACTTATCCAAAACACACCGTTTTATATTTTTTATAAGTAAATAATTAAATAAATTAAATTAAATATTTTAAGAATTTTTCAATTCTTATAAAAATTCAGACAATATTTTTATTTTATCAAATACATTTCTCCTATTAAACTCTAAACCCTAAACATTTCTAAACATAGTGTTTTATGTAATATTTACATAAAGAAATTTAATCACTCATTTTAAATAATCTTATAATTGGAGTTAATTTTTGTGTAAAGTACTTATATTTATATATTATTATAAGATCCACAAAAATAAGATATATGTAACTTATTTCAACAATCATATGAGCAGAAAAGTAGAAGAGTTATAGAGCTGGATGGGCTACATGCATATGCTGTTTTTAGCTAGTAAAAATGTAATTAAACCTAACTGATTATACTCTCACTTGTTCATGTTCTGGTTTTTTCTGGATTAGTTACTTGTATAAGGGTTGAAACATTTGTTCTCTTTTATCAAATTTATTTATTTTCAATTAAAAAAACTTATTTCAACAATCATACATTATAAATGTTCTAAAAGCAGTGGTGAGAAATATTATATTATGGGGCAATATTTATAGCATAAATTTTGTGCGTACAAATTCACACTACACTATGTTTTTAAACAACAAAAGAAATCAATTATTATATTTAAATATTTTACTTAAAAAAAGTATTTATCGGAAAAATGGCCCAAATGAATCTTATGTACATTTTTTCAGTGTCTAAGAGTATTTCCTACACTTTTAGTTATGTTGCTTAATTTTAAGAAGCCTTGATAAACATCTTATGAATAATATAAATTACATAAATATGTATTATTCAAGAAATAAATCACTATTAAACAACTTTGTAAAGACGTATTTTAATTTATGTATTATCAAAGAAAAATTACTTCTAGTTCTTATAAGCAGAAATATCACACAAAATTCACTAAATTTTAAATAAAACTCTTTTCAATGCAAGATACTTTATAGGTGCTTTCATGTTACATGTATGGTAAAGACTATTACAAAATTATATAAATCTTTGCATTAATTCCTTGGATAAACATGAGTTTATATTAATATTTTTTAGGTTGCAAACCTGATTCTTAGCTCATTTTGCTGGTTGGGGTCCAATAAGGAAAGGGAAATGATTTTTCCTTTTCCTACTTTTTCGAATTTTTAAACTAAATTTAAGAGGAAGGAAATTAATTTGTTTTATTCTAAAATTAGAACAATTCACAATGTCAAAGGCTGAACAGTGAAAATATCACGGATTTTGAACAATTAATGCAATGTTGGTGAAGGAGGGGAAATTATAATGTGGTTAATTTTAGGGGACAAGTTGTTGTACACACGACATGCAAGAGCATGGTAACCCATTATGAAGTTCTACTATCAATAAATTTATTTTTATTTAGTAACAAAAATAAATTAGGGGTATAATTTTTTTTTTTAGCAAAAAATAATAAATAAATAGATAATATTTAAGGGATACTCTAACCCATATACAAAAGATAGGCTAAAAAGTCTTACAAGAAGTCCAAGACTTACATCAAGGCATTGGCACAACTACAAAAACAAACTTGTAAGCTTACAATTCACTATATATGAAAAAACAAAACCTGAAACACTCATCAATTCTCCAAGACAAAGTGTATCAGTGCACCCTGCCCACTTACTACTTTTTTTATCAACAAAAAATAAATAAGATTAAGTGAGACACTTCAAGGATGTATCAACCCTTATACAAAAGTGCAGGATCTACTCATCACCTAATCTTGAAAGTTTCCAATAGGCACTACATGATTAGTTAATTTGCACCAATAGAAGAATAAAACATAACTAGGCATATCTTTGAAACATGCCACAGTTAATCATCTTCCTCCTTGCATACTATTGAAACTGTAAAAGTATTTCGATGTTGCATATAAAGTGTTGGATGTGACGTAAATGTCTCCACTGTCCGCATGAGATTTTTCCAGCATAGCATGCCTAACAAAATCAAGAAAGTGGGATGTGACTCTCTTTTCGCGATCTGCATAATTGTCACCTTTTTCTATTTCTCTTCCTAATTCCCTTTTTTCACCTAAGTGATTACACAGTGCAAATATTTTATGCAATGTTTAACATAGTTGCAGAACACCTTGCCACTACAAGAAAAAATGATTTTAACGGGGGTTTATTTTTATATTATCTAGGGTTAAAACTTCTATTAAGTCATTTACCCAGGGTTGTAGTTTTCCCCGCTATACCATCCCTATGGAACATGTTCCCTGGGGTTTTCTTAAACCTTAGGGAAAATTCTTTCAGAACCCCAGTTAAATACCATGAGTTTAAGAACCTCTGTAAAATACCATAGGTTTAAACACCTCTACTAAATATCATGGGTTAAAAAACCTTTGTAAATACCATGGGTTTAAAAACCTCAGTAAAATACCATGGGTTTCAAAACCTCCTTTAAATACCATGGGTTTAATAACCTTCGTAAAATACCATGAGTTTCAAAATGTTCATAAAATGGCTTGCCATCTGAAATAACCTTCAACCTCATTTTCCACCATCTCTAACGATCCTCCTGACTTCTCTCTTCCACCGTAGACACACTACTCTCTGACACCGACTCAATGGCCGTCAACAGCAGTCCTAGCAAGAAATCACAATTCAGCCACATTTATGTGTATTATATCTAAGGAAAAGAAACACTAAATAAGGCATTATCTTCTTCTTACTTCAATATTGCTTCTACCATCACCTTACTGCCCCAACTTGGAACGAGTGTTTATCATTACTTTATAGATCCTAAATAATTGCATTATCTGTTAGATGTGGGCTTCAAAGTCATGTGTGTTCTTTGCTATGAGGGCTTCGAAGATTGCAAGAACATATTGTAAGGAGAAATTAACTTTATCACTTCTCACTTTTACAATGAATCAATTATTAAATGCATTTAAAAATAAAGGCCTTAGTTTAAAATATTTCAAAGTTATGAGAATTAAATATTAACAATTATAACTAAAATTAAAATTGCACATAAAATATACGTACATCAAAAGCTAAAATAAAATAAGTCAATTTTTTGAAATATGAGTTCGTAACAAAAAAAGCTAGAAATTATATAAACCATCTACCATCAATCATAATAAATATGCAAATACTATTGAAATACTTATTATCCAATATTAGTTGTTGAAATATTTATTATCCAAGGTTATTTTGCTGAATTTTTAAAATAAATTTTTGACAAAGGTTAAAAAATCCTTGTTATTTTGCTGAGGTTTTAAAATAAACCTTTGAAATTTAATGAAGGTTAAAAAAACTTCATTATTTTGTTGAGATTTTAAAATAAACTTTTTGAAATTTAACGAATGTTAAAAAACCTCTGATATTTTGCTAATGTTTTAGAATAACCTTTGGAACTTAACGAAGGTTAAAAAAACTTTCGTTAATTAAATCAATTCCTAGAATTATATTAACCTCCGCTAAATAACTTCCATTAAAACCATCTTTTCTTGTAGTGTGCTCAATGCTAGCAGCCACCTTGCTTCCTTCCTTTCACCCATTTCCCCCAACGAACCCTTCCAACTCTCACTTTTTGTACACAAGCCAAGGATAATTCTCGGGTTCCTAAAACATTATATTCCACCTTCTCTTTTTATCCTTACTTCTCCTTTCAACTATCTTCTGTTAACTTCTTCCACCTGCATTGTAACATCGAGTACCCTTCAGTAGCATCAGTTTAGGACAAAGTTTACATAATAACAAATACACTCCCACAGAATAACATTTAAGCTTTTAATTCCTAACAAAGAGATCCAATCAGAACCCAATCATAGAATTTAAAGGATACATAACCCAATCAGAATAAGTAAAATTAAAGTTTGATATTTTCCACTTCACCCAAGATCATACTTGTAATTGGGCTAAACTTAAGATTTCGTCCAGTTCCACCCTTCTTCCTTTAAAAGTCACCCCATTTCTTTGATTTCAAATACTCCATACTACTGCTAGCCACATACTTTTCCACACATGATTCCTATTTGCATCAAATTGTAACAAAGTAAATCGGATCAAGTGTTGTTTAAGATCTTTGTGATTCACCATCTAAGCTCCCACCCACTTGGATACCTTCGACCAAACCACATATGCTATCTCACATTCCACAAAAAGATGTTGTATTGTTTCCTCTGTTCGATTGCATAATGGGCACAAAGATGTGAGACTAATTTTTAGAAGATTAATCCTTGTCGGAAATATTCCTTGAAGGATTCTCCAAGCTAGCGTTAAAGCACTAGGTATAGCTTTAATTTACCCAAAATTTCCATACCTAGATCAACCATCGATGACATAGATAGGTGTATGACTTCATATGTTGATTTCATTAAGAATACTTCTCCCTCTTCGGCTACCCATACTACCTTATCCTGAATTTCTTGGTTTGACATAACAACACAACTATAATAAAAGACTAGAATAAACTACTCTTTACTGCTTTGTAGCTTCTAGTATTTGGTCCTTATAGAAATCGCGTATGCTTCCATCATTTTTGCAACTTTGCCTATACTGATTGCATATAACTTGTAGCATAACTCCTAGTTGCAACATAAAAAAAATATTATATTCTTACATGCCACTTCCAACAAAATTTATGCAAAATTGAACACAAATACATTTCCAACCCTAGCATGTGGATGTTTTTGCATTTTTTTAGCAAAGAATAAATGAATTAAAAGGGATACTTCAGGGGTATTCCAGCCCTTATACAAGAACCTACAATCTAAGCATCTTGCTTACAGACCAGAGCAATTAAAATGTTGCCAACACCAAAAAAGAAACTACATTTTGAGGTCTATGCTTCCTACTACCAAACAGAACCTAAACCTGCAGAATTTTGCAGTAAACATGAAAACACAAATAAGCATAGACTCAGCCGAAAACCTTGTATGGAGTATGAGGTGCAGCATTGTTGCTAACAGTAGCTTACACTGTAGAGTAACGATTCTCATAAAATCCTCTCTGCCACAAACCATCAAAAAACACTCTGATACTACTGATGAAACACTAGCCAGCACTTAAGAAGCATTTGTGTTGCTCTAACTGCAGCTTACACGCCTATCTTCCTGCACTTTCCTTTCTCCATAATTTCCTCCATTCTTCCTCAAATAAGCCAACCTATGAATCCCAATTATTTTTATCAACGACCAAAAGCAATAATGAGATATTAGTTCTTCACACAAATTACAATTCTACATATTTGCAATTAGAATTCACTTTCTTTGCACTATCAAACACTTCTTTTGTCAGACACTTTCTTTGAATATATGGATGATTTTGCATAGTATTAACAACTTTCAAAACTAACGAGTGTGTTAATAATCCAATAAGAAGAAGCAAAATTAAATTTTGATCGTTTCTATTTTATTCAAATCCATGATTTTTTATATAAAATTTTCATGTTCGACATCATTATGCAACTTCATCTAAATCCATGGAATTCTATGAAACATTTCCCCCACATCAATCTTTCCTTGCTTAAAGACAATTCCTTATAAATGCAATTATATCAAAATTTCATAAATCAACAAAATAATATTAAACTTCCGTAAAAATAAAGTTAACGTTATACTTGAAAAAGAAAATATATTATATAAATAACTTATATTTCAAAATTTGCTGTTGTTTTAAAAAGGTGAAATTAGGCTCAAAGCATTGATATATTTGTTAACAGGTTTTTATTTCTAAACCTACAAATATAATGATCCAACTCATTTTTTTGATATTTTTTGTATTTATTTGTATTTTTTAAAATATAAAAATTAACCTTTTTAATTGAATATATTCAATTTGACCCAAACTAACTCGTTACTTTTTATTAAATGGATTAGTTGTCTTTCCATAGAAAAACGAAAATCCAAACATACCATAATTTTTTTTATCAGTGTGTTTTGATTAGTTTGCATAACTTAATTAAATTCAACCCAATACATTCTTATTTGTACCGGCCGATAAAAAAAACTCTCATTTGTACCTCTCAAAGTAGTTAAAATAAAATGCCAAAATCTTTCACCAATATATAACGAAAACGCGTATTGGAAAAATGTTGATAAAATTGAAATAGAAAAAAATAAAAAGCCAAATATAAACGTAAAGGAACAAAATAGAAAAAAAAATTGTTACTACTAATAGTTATTAAATAAAAACTAACTTTAAAGACAAAAGGTAATTAATTATAATTAAATTATATATTATTTTATAAACTAAAAGTTATTATATTTAAATATTTTTTATTATTAATAAAAAAATTATATACTGATTTTTAAATTAAAATCTATTTATCTATTAAAATTTTAGATATCAACTTTAAAAACTATTTTAACTTCCAATTAAACTTTACAGTATTTAGTATGGTTTAAACTCGAGCCTCTCATTAATGCTGCTCAATCTAATATATGTTCTGATTTTTCATTTTGGTATAAGCATTTATAAAAAAATTTATATCAAACTTTATTCAAAAGGAAGTAACAATCTTTATTTCTTTCTAAATTATTAAATAAAAATTAATTTTAAATAACAAAAATAATTAATTACTAAAAAATATTGATATTTAAAATAGTTTTTATTAATAAAAATTTATAAGTTTTCGGAGGATTATCTATCAAAATTTTAACTATTAACTATTTTAATGATTAATTTAAAATTTAAAGTAGTTAGTAGTTAAAATTTTAAAAACTAATGCAGATACCAATTTATAAATTAATTTATAATTTTTTACTAATAATAAAAAGTATTTTAAATATAAGTATTTTTTTAATTTATAAAATGATAATTAACTGAATCAATAAATATAGTAATTTTTTATTTTTTATTTTTAAAATTATTTTTTATTTAATATAAATATATTTGATCGAGAAGTAAACGTGCAGTTACAATTTTTAACCAAACTGTATAAACTTATGATTTGACCTTTGAAAAAAAAAGATCGAAGTGGAATGACTCTTATTCCCTCTTATTTTAGGGAAATAAAATACTTTATTGGATGCGAAATTCCCACCAAGTAAAGAGATTCATTCATGAAAAAGCTTATTCCTTTTGTGGTTTCACATAAACCGAAGATTAAGAATCTTCTATTCTCATTATTACTTTAAACCCAAAAAAAAAAATATTCCATTTTCACAATATTCTACTCTAATAATCTTAATTTTAATTAAATCATTAATTAGTTTAATAATACACTTTGAAGTTTTACATCGTTTAAAAATAGTTTATGAATACTAGCAGAAATTGAAAATAGTGCATCCGTCTGTTCAATTTTTATGATGATAGAAATTTAACATACACACATAATTTTATGAGTCGAAATTAAAAAGCAAAAAAAAACATGTAAAAAAAATGAATTAATTAATCAATTTTTCTTTTTTTTTCTCTAGTTTTAGTTTCTCTTATTCTTCAAGATTTTTCTTTTCTTCCATTGGTTTGGGATCGGACTTGATGGTAGATACAAAAAGAATGATGATTTTCCAAATAATAGAGTTGTTTAAAATGGAGTGAAGACAGTGATTGGAAATGAGAATTATTTTATTTGATATGTGAACGGGATGAATGTGAGAGTATGCTCTTTCTTTTTTTCTGTATATTCAAAAACTGTTATAAAGAGAAATCCTCTTTATAGGTATAGATAATACATTAACCAACCAAAACATGTGTGCGTATCTCTGTTTTTTTTAATCAGCAATAACAAATAAATAAATAGAACCACTTCAGAGGGTGGTTCAACCCTTATACATATCAAGACACTATAACAGAAAACAACCATAGTCACTAAAGGGAATAACAAGGTAACCCAACAAACAAACAAACTAAAAGTCTCCTAAAGAACATCCAACCCAAACTCACAAACATCCATCACTCAACCCACACATGAAAATCAACCAAAGAAAACAATAATCAAACAACTTATAACAAATTGAGACAAAAACATAGGGGTCAAACACCAATCAGAAAAGGAAAAATGAGCAGGGGGAACTTTAGAGGTAACCCAAGACCAAACATCCAGTTGGGTCAAAGAAAAGATTTCAAGGTGATCCACCACTCCACCGTTGAAAATGATCTTATTCCTATGATTCCAGATCTCCCTTACCACAACAATCCACACGCTTCCCAAAATTGAATTGACAGATACAAATGCCTTACATAAAGAGAACTGAATAAAATTTGAGAAGGGATCAATGGGAGCAGCCTACACCAAACCTAATCACGAGAGACACAGTTTCAAACTAATCAGACAATTTTACAACCAAAGAACATGTGTGTGCGTTTCTCTGTAACATGTGTGTTTCCTCTCCTATAGGTATATTTATGTTTTTTTTACTGTTAATGAATGTGATCCTTTTTTAATAAAGATTCAATCTATTTATTATGTGGGAATAATATTAACTTATACTGTCATAATAATTTTCGTTAAATTTTCCTACATTTGTAACTCCATGATTGATTGAATTTCTATAAATTTGATGCATGCTCATCGTTTCCAGTTAGTGAGTCTACTCTTATCTTCATCGTGTGTATAAAAAAGAAAAGGTTCAAGAAAATAGAAGTGAGCAACGAGAGCAGCAATGATGGAAGATTATTTCCTCTAAGTTTTCGCATTTTTTATCTGAATGTGTTTTTCTATAATCTTTCATCATATTTAGACCATTAAAAATGTTTTTCTATCACTAATTTCTTAACCTCAACTAACAACTTGTTTTACTATACCAAAAAACATCAAAAAATTTTGCATATACATAGAGATTACTGCTAACTTTGAAGCATTTTCTCCTCTTAATGATAGAAATCTCACATCGACTAGAAATTATGACATTTCATAGTATATATAAGTGGGTGCAAACCTCATCTTATAAGTTGGTTTTATGAGGTTGAGTTAGGTTTAAAGTCCACTTCTTAACATGTTATCAGAGTCATTTAAAGTCTATCCTAACGAGAGTTTGTTGCGTCTATCGGGTCATTATCAGACCACCCACAACATATATTTCCACGCACGAGTTGGTAGTCTCGGCGTGAGGGGTGTGTGTTGGAGATTCCACATCGACTAGAGATTAAAATATTTCATTCTTTATAAGTGGGTGCAAACCTCACTTTATAAGTCGATTTTATGAGGTTGAATTATACTTAAAGTTCATTTCTTAACACTTTACTTATTAATATGCCTTTTCAAGACAAAATAATGGTGTAGACTAGAAAGAGGATAGGAAAGTTGGTGTTTGTACCATTTCAGTAAAAGGGATTAATGCATTCTTTTTTGACAAATTCTGATTATTTATTTTTTTTATTGGTATTGTAAACATTTTGATTGATCAATTTATTGTGTCAATCATTTTGAAAAACAATTCTAAACTAGTATAAGATATAGTTTTTTTTTATGATGTTATATATGGATTCTGTTTTGGAGAACCCTCATGTACTATATCTTTGAAGACTATGTGAGAGTAGTAAATTTTTGATAGGTTGTAAGGGGTTTGGTGGGTTTTGTTGTAACATGTTATGCATAAGAGTTTGATCATCTTTGAAGTGATTATATTTATTCATTCTTTTTTTACAGATAAAAAAAAATAGAGTTTTTTTTTAAGAATTAAAATATCTCTTAAATATTCTTATTTATTCGTTTTATTATTTATTGATAAAAAGAGAAAGTAGTGGATAAAATGAAAAAGTAGTGATAAAATCAATAAACTTAAAAGATACTCAATAACCCTAACTATACTGTACAAATTTGGTGTCAAACATTAACTAATTGTCTTTTCTTTCCGTGTGTGGTACTAACACACGCAAGCATGCATGAAAAGTAATGAGATAGAAAAAAACATGTGAAAACTCCACCATAATCATCCATTAGTTTCAAAATGCATATAGTAAGTAACCCAACCCAATGATCTACACACTTTCCAACGTAGAAAAGCTTGCTAGCGTAGCTAAAGTTTAATTTGTTTGGAAATTTACTAAGCATGGCAAGATAAGAATCAAAACATGGTCCATCCACTTCAATTTTTGAGTTATTCCTCTTCAACCACTGGTTAGAGAACACGTACCAAAAATTATAGCTAAAAACATATAATACCGTGTAAGGAAGAAGAAAAAAAAAGAAAGAAAATGAAGAACACTACAAAAGGTCTATGATGTTGCCAAACAACAACTCAATACAGTTTAGCTTTTTCTGGATATGATTACAATTATAGTTTACTTCTATCTAGATATGACTTCAGAAACCTTAGATACTTTTAACTAGTTTTTGTTTCACTTTCAGTGTTGTGTATGTTTCTATTTTTTCTTCTAATAGGGATATGCTGTATTTATAGCTTTGTTACCATTATGTTCTTGAAAAATTATTTGTTATATTAAGAAATTCATGTGGTTTAGACCCTTTCGTAACATTATCTTTGTATAAGTCTATAAATATTTCTAGGTCACTAAATTAGAGACAATTTTAGAAACTAAAAAAAAAATAGTTTTTAAATTAGTTTCTATTATTGTTAAATAATTTATTAATTGGTATCTAATTAGCAACCAAGGATTTAACTACCAATTATTTAGATTCTAAATTTGGTAGCAAAAACCTTGGTTGTTAATTAGATATCAATTTAGAAATTATTTAACAATAATATAAACTAATTTAGAAATCAAAAATTTATTTAGTCCCTAAAATGGATTCTAATTTAGTCACTATAGCAACTAATTACTTTTTGTCTTTAAAATTAGTTTCTATGTCATGATTTTCTTGTATTGAGTGATCACTTTGGTTGGTGTTTAGTTGCTCACTTATAATTTTTTTTATCAATAATAAATAAAAATATTAGGACATTTTAAAGATCTCTAAATCCATATATAAAAAGAATTAGTTATTAATTGAAACATCTGAAATAACATAATATAGTACATTAACTAAAAAATAAATAAACAATGTAATCTCATAGAACTTGTTACTCATAATATAAACAAGTTGTTTTTAAGAGAGAGCATTGCTGTGTAGATTTGCAAAAACACTATACCCATCTCACTTACAATGACTCTGAAAACATATTTTGGTTGATTAAAAAAGAAATTCTATAAATTATTTTTTATCATATATGTAAAAACAATTAATGTGCTATAATAAGCATTTTGTGGCAATTAATATGCTATAATAAAATATATAACACATATATATAACCATTTTGTGGCAATTAATATGAGATATCATAAAGAATTTAAAAATGATAAGAGTCTCTATCATAGTTTATTTAAAAAGTTATAAAATTTATAAACAAAGAACTATCTTTGGAATCAAATTAGAGTTCTGAGAGTTAAGTATATACTAAAAATGTATTATTATTTTTATTTAAAAATGTAAAAGACAATATATTTTGATATTGAAAGCTAAAATTATATGGATATGAATCAGAACGCAGCCCATCTGAAAGATGTGAAATTTTCATGTAAAGGAAACTTTTCATTTGTATTTCTAAAGTGAATATGATATAAGATTGAAAACTAACAATATATTGAATATATATATATATATTATTTTTATTTTAATTATCATATAAGAATGAGATTCATAATTATAATTTTATTATATTATTACATTATATATTTAAAATTATTATTATGAAAAATATTTTATATGATATTAAACCATGATAGACAATGTACGTACTAAATATTTAATATGTATAGAAATAAGCAAAAAATAAATTTTAATTGTCAAATAAGTCTTTACTTGTTATAATAATATTTAAGAAAGCTATATTTTAATTATATATCAAAAAATAATATTTTTTAATAAAAGAAACTTAAAAGACAAATGGTATAAATAGTTTTAAAAATATGCTACTATAGAACCAAATTAACAAAATGATATATATATATATATATATCATAAAAAAAAACAAAGAATAAATACCTGAGAAGTATGGGAAGAAACATTTTCAAACTATCAGTTACACAATTCGTTAAAAGAAAGGGAAATGATGCTTATCTATAACACAAGATTAAGCAAAAATCAAAGAGAAAAATTTTAATTGGAGAAGAAACTCAAAATAAGAGTTTATATAGAACTGGTTTCTAACTCTGAAGAGACTCTCAAATATATGGGGACATTAATTTTAATTCCTCCTTCAAATTGTAGAAAGAATGTTTATTATATAGCCTAACTATGTGAAGGAACATGTTATCCAAAAGAAAAGAAAAAAGGTTGAATTGTGTTTCTTTTAAATTTTATTTATTTAAAAGATATTTTAAACGATAAAGATATTTTTTAAGAAAAGAATAAAAAAGTGGGAAGAAAGAGATTATTTTTATATTAATTTATTTCAGCAAATTCTCCCTCCACCTCCATACTTTCTTCTTGCACTTCCATATTAATTATGAAAGATCCTTTTTAACCTTTTTAAAAGTTTTAAATAACCCTAAATGAATACAACCTAACACTTTTAAATAACCCCATTTGCTTGTACTCCATTTTGCACCTCACTGCTTTTATTTTTTTGGGTATTTTGGTATCTAGAATGACTAAAAAATTTAGAAAAATAAAATCTTGATTTCACTCAAACTATAATAATAAAAGTAAACATAATTTTTAAATATCTTTCTATTTTGTTTAATACAGATTCTTCATTATTTGAAGAAAAATAATTTAATCGTGACTTATATTTTTATTACACAAATTAGTTCAAATAATTTAACTCTTATTCAACTTTTTTTTTAGTATTTAAAAATAAGCAACATCAAACAGATCTTTTAAAATAAAAAGTAATTAATTTAAACTTGACATTTTACTGAGTTATTTTTTATAGGAAAAATTATTTGAGACATCTTGATTTTTGTCTCTTTTTATTTATACATATTCTCATTAAAATGAAGTAATGTAGATTAGATGTTTTGTTAATTTTAGTTTGTGATAGAATTGAAGGGTTTAGTTCAAAATTAAAAAAAAAAAAATATAGAGGTGTAAGAGAAGGTACGAAGGTGATGAGAAAATTTGCCTTTATTTCAACCTCCAACTACATTCAACTCAATTCTTTATCTTGTGCAGTTAGTATGAAAACGAGGCCAAAGAAGAAAAAGAGAAATAGTAAAATAGTTATTGTGAATCAAAGCAACTGAAAACGCAAAACAGAATAAAGATAATTACAAGTATAGGTTGTCTTATAAAGGGCTACAAAACAATTACATGTTAGTTATAACTACACAACAATAATTATAATTAACATAAAAAGAATGGTACAATAGACTATTGATTCATCAAATGACATAAAACTAAGTGATTAAACGATCATAAATATACCAAGATCTACAGACTCCATACAACCTTTTTCACTATAAATGGCAAAACAAGTCAGTCGTTGAAAATTTTGGACTGACGAACTAGTGGGCTGGTTTGCTATAACTTTTTCATATTACATAAAAAAAGTTATATACTATTACATATTTACATTCTTCAAATAATATAATATTAGGAGGTACCATACAAGTTGATTTATTGGTCTCTCATTTAAGTAATGTGAGCTCAATCTATTGGTTTGTCTCGTATATGAAATTGCACACGAGTCAACCCACATAAAAAAAAATTAAAATTTTATTAAAAATAAAAATATATTAATTCACTTGTAATATATATAAAAAAAATAAAAGTTAAAGAGTTAATTTTTTATTTTTTATTAAGGCGTTTCTTCCTGCAATCCACCAAATTTCTTTTGCACCTTGTTGATTTCAAAATTTAATTTCCATAACATAAAAGTCAATTCTAAAAAAAATTAGAAAAGAAAAAAAAAATTGAAATAACCTTTTTAGAACAACTATTTTAGCTTTCGGAATCTAGAACAACTATTAGGAAAAAAACACCTTTTTTAATGTTATGCGGGCTTGCGGGTTGGCTCGCTTTGTCCTGTTCTTGGTCCATGCGGGTTGCAAGTTATGTTGGACAGACCTAAACTGATCAAAACTTGCTAAAATAGTGAGTCTGCCTCACATTTTTTGTTGCGGTCTATGGATCGGCCTGCACGAACCACTCCACATTTGCCACCCATATATAATACCAAAAAAAAAATCTTTTAAAATATAGGTTGGCAGGTCAAAGCGAGCTAGTAGGTTGAAAACACCAACCTAGTCGTCAAAATTTGTTGGCTAGCGGGCTGACCTACAGGTCAAGACCTACTTTGGCACCCTTATTTTTCACATGAATAGACTGAGACATATGTTGGATTTTCCTTGTGTTAATCTTTTTAACTTTGATTCTCTACTTGGTGTGAAGTGATATTTGATGACAATATATTTTGTTTGATGACAATATATTTTGTTCGCACACATAGTCCTTGATTATTGTCTTCCCTTTAAGTATAGTTAGTTTGTCAATCAAACCCTTCAATCATATTCCCTTTAGCCACTTTCACCAACACAATATAGCTTTTGTAGTTAACAAAGTCAATGTTGGTTAACTAGCTAAATACATACCAATTTTGAATGTGTAGCATATAGGGGATCATTTAGCATCTAAGTCCACACAATAATAAAAAAAAACCCTTCAAGAGCACATTGTGAATTATTTTTTAAAATAATTTCAATATCCTTAATTTTTGTTTAGGTATCACAAAACACTTGTCAAATAAAGGTGACAAAATAAGTCAGTTTCTATCAAAAGTGGAAGAGAATGGGTTGGCTCATAATAGATAGATAAGTTGAAAGTCGTACAGCCCATCCTGTCATTTCTTTCTTATATTTTTGTATTTAAAATATATATTTATTTTTAAAACATAATTAATCATGTAAAAGAATTTAAGTCTTTAATTTATTTAGTTAATGTTTCTCATTTTATAAATTAAAAAAATTAATACTTGTATATGTTAAATTAATCTATTATATTTAATAATTAAAATATAATTCATAAGTGTTACCAATTTAAGTTACTTGTATATTTAATTATACTACTTTATTTCAAAAGTAAGTAGTTTCTGAAAAAATATTGAAATTTAATAACAAGAATAAAAGAGGCCATTAAAATCCAACACCAATCAATGAAGGGTATTTTAGAATTAATATCACAAAATAAAGTAAAATTCATTTATATTTTATATCAACTCCGAAAGACCAATTTTTTTATACTCAAGACGTGAAGGAGATTTCGTAGCGAGAGGGGCAAAAATTTCTTGCTAACTAGATAATTTGAAGCTGTCATGTTTTTAATATATTTAATATTTCTTTATATTTACTTAAAACTAACATAAAAAATCTTAAAATATTAAGATATGAAAATAATAACCATAAACATGTTTCATACGTAATATGAAATATATTGTAATAATTTTATCCATTATAAAATTGTTTTCTTTATATAAGTAAAATTATTAGACAAATAATAATATATTTATTATATATTTGATTGAGTTTATAAGATTTGATGCTGATAAATTCATTGTTTGATATAATTCTAATCAAAGCACACTATAAAGCTCAATTCAATTGTATAATCCAACAAAATAAAATAATAATTGTTTGGTGAAACTAAAATTGTGGAGAACAGTTTAAGTAGTTGGTGAAGATCGGATAATGAAGTTCCCATAAAATGGAAACATAGAGAGATGGACACAGAGAGAGAAATGGCATGTTCTTCATTGTAAATAATTTGTCATGGTTATCAAATCGGGAGAAAAAGTTATGGTTGTAGTAATTAAAATATCCTTAGTTTTATTTTATATAATAATTATGCTTTAAAAAATATAATTTAGAAAACTATATTATTTTATTCTTATTTAATAAAATAAATTAAAGGTAAATTCAATTCTTCTATTTCTTTATGTTCTTGATTTCTTATTTTTTTTTCTCATAGTTAAAGTTTTTTTTAGTGAAACTAAATCTAATGTAAAAAAATGTAAAGACGGGTTGATATAAAATTTAAGTTGAAGTTTTCTTAGATTGTCTAAAGGTGCTAAGTCTAGTAGTTTGTCACCATTTAGTGGTTCCAATTCGTTTAGTGCTTCAAAACAGTCTGATGAGTATCATCGTTTGTTGGGTATTATTGTTTGTTGAAGAATTGTTATTTTGGATCGTCTAACTCTTCTATTTAATTTCCATGTAATTGTTGGTACCTCATGTTATTTTGAAGTCGAGCTATTGTACATGTGTTTGGTTTGTATGAGAAACGTCCTTAGTGGAAAGTTATAAGACAATTATTTTTTGTCTTGTACTTAGGAATTTGAACTTGACAATTACTTTTGAAACTTTCAATGTGAAGATTCAAAGATAAACTTTGAGTTGTAAATCTCAGAAATTATCATAATAAACTCTATCGTGAACGTAGACTACTTATAGTCAAACCACGTAAATTATTTGTGTGTGATTTTCCATACTATGTTCTATCCTGTTTTACATTCTCATTCTCAATTTCTGCATTTTTGTATTAAATAAATTGTTTATACGATCCAGTGAATTGTGTTTATGCTCAACAAATTGGTGTGGTGAATGTGGAATGAAGAAACTTAATCAAGACGACTTCTACAATGTATGAGGTTGAGAAATTCATTGGCTTGAATGATTTCGAGTTATAGTGGTTGATGATGCGTGCTTTTTTGGTTCAACAAGGCCTTCTTGAGGCTTTGAAAGGATATTTCAAGTCTGACAAACCCATAACTGAAAAGGACAAAATTGGGTTGTTAGAAAAAGGCTTATCATGTAATTGTTATGAGTCTTGGTGACAAGGTCCTAAGACAAGTTTCGAAGAGAAGACTATAGCAAGATTATAGATGAAGCTTGAAAGCTTGTATATGACCAACTCCTTAGTTAACATGAAGCAGACGTTATACTCGTTTAAGATGAGTAGTGACAATGTTATTAGTGAACAACTGGACGAATTTAATAAATTGATAATTGATCTTGAGAACATTGATGATGAAGATCAAGCATTGTTGTTACTATGTGCTTTGTCAAAGACGCATGATTATTTCAAGGAGACTTTTTTGTATATGAGAGAAAGTCTTTCTCAAGGGGAGGTTCAGGATGCTTTGAACTCGAAAGTGTTGAATGACACGTTTGATGTGAAAACGTCAAATTCCAAAGATGACCTAGTAACAAAAGGAAGATCGTCTAATCATGCAAAATTGGGGGAAGGGCTAAATGGAGATCTAAGTCTAAGATTCATGATAGGAAGGTAGTGAATTCTCTCATATGTTATCATTGTAAGAAGGAAGGTCACACAATAAAATATTGTCCTTTGAGGCAAAAGGGTGAAAATATTGCTAGACATTCTAGGTCTGGTAAATTGTCTAATGGATCGTTTATGTCTGGTAAAGCAGTTTTAGTGGAAGACAGTTATAAATCATTAGAGGTCCTCATGGTTTCGAGTAGTGTTGGTGATGGTAAAGCCCTCAGTCACACACAACCACATAATAAGGAGGATGAAGACTTAGAGTCTATTTATGAACTTATTTGCAAATATGGGTCTAATTGGCTTTTGTTTATCTTTGTAGACCCTATTCATTATATTGTTGATGTATGTTGATGATATCTTGATAGCAAACAACAGTGAACCTGAGGTGAGAAAGGTTAAATCTAAACTGAATAGTGAGTTTGAGATGAAGGACTTGGGGGTTGCTAGAAAGATATTGGGGATTGAGATCTCTAGATGATGTGAGTTGAAGCGTCTATATTTGTCTCAGGAGACCTATCTCAGGAAATTCTTTGATGAGTTTAGCATGACAAACTTGAAACTTGTTTCTACACCGTTTGCTTCCCACTACAAGTTGAGTAATGAACAGTCTCCTAAAAAGATGGAGGAACAACGCTATATGGATGGTATTCCGTATGCAAATTCGGTTGGTTCGCTGATGTATGTAATGGTATGCATGCGGCCTAACATAATTTATGTTGTGAGTGTTGTTAGCACGCTAGCACATTACATCAATGAACCATAGTTTATGTTTATGTCAAGAACATGGAACCTTACATAGCTTCCATAGTTTGTGTCTAATCCTAGAAGAGCTCATTACCTAGCTCTTAAATGGATCCTTCAGTACTTGAAGGGGTTACTTGAAAAAGTCTTAGTTTATGGTGAAGCTAGACGATCAGCCAAAGATGTTCTCATATAAGGGTATATATTCTCATATCAGGGTATGTCGACTCATATTTTGTTGGGTGCATGGACATAGGAAAATCTCTAACAAGTTATGTGTTTAATGCTTAAGGTACTGTCATCAGTTGCAAGGCTAGTCTCTTGAAGGCAATGGCTTTATTAATCACTGAAGCATAGTATATTTCCATGACAAAAGCAACAAAATAAGCCTTGTGGCTTAAAGGTGGTGCAAGACCAAGTGGTAATTGTTCACTGTGATAATAGTAAATACATCTCTCAGAACCAAGTTTATCATGAAGGAACGAAGCACATTGATGTGAAGTTGCACTTCATGAGAGAAAAGATTGTTCGAGAATTTGTGAAGGTGACAAAGGTCTCAACATATCAAATTTGTCTAATATGATCACGAAGGTATTGTCTGGCAATAAGTTCTTTAATTGTTTGGATTTTATCCAATTATGAGGGCCTATAATGGACTTAGATAAATTTTGAATGTTTTATCACACATGAGATTTGTACTAAACCCTGGAGGAGATTTATGAAGTTTGGTTCAAATAAAATTTAAGTTCAAGTTTTCCTAAACCATCTAGAGGTGTTAGACCACCTAGTGGTTTGAGATCATCTAGTGGTTTGTTATCATCTACTTTTTCCAAACTTTGTAGTGGTTCAAGACCATCTAATGAGTATCAAAATTTGTTGAAAAACTGCTATTTTAGATCGTCTAATCCTTTTTGTTTAATTTTTCTAACTGTTAACACCTCATCATGTTATTTTAAAATTGAACAAATTGTAAGACAAGTATTTAACAATTGTACACGTGTTTGATTTGTATGATAAACTTCCTTAGTGAAAAATTGTAAGACAAGTATTTAACAATTGTACACGTGTTTGATTTGTATGATAAACTGTCTTTAGTGAAAAGTTGTAAGATAATTATCTTTTGTCTTGTACTAAAAAACTTGAACTTGACACAGTTAATGCTTAAAAGTAAAAGTTGAGTTGAGAGTTTCAGTCTGAGGATTTATAGAGAAACTTCTAAGTTGTAAATCTCATAAATTATCAGTTAACTTTGTCGTGGACATAAACGGGTTATAATCAAATCATAAATTATTTTGTGCGATTTTTTGCACTGCATTATACCCTCTTTTACCTTATCATTCTTGATTTCTGCATTTTCATATTACGTACGGTCCAGTCAATTGTGTTTCTACTGAACAATAATAATTTTCTTATTAGATATTTGTGGGTCCCCTGTCAATAATAATAATAATAATATATTAGATTTTCTTCATTTTCACTATAATGTTACAACAAAAAGGACAAACATAAATTACGTTTTACAAAATTAAGAACTAAAATGATTAATATTAAAAAATTGTGAACTCATGATATCTCCCACCTAATCAAATTATTAATTCGTGAAAATTTTCTTCTGCATTAATTCTTCTAAATATGAAAGATATGTTTATGGTTTTCCTTCACTTATTGAAGAATGTGGTTGATTCAATATCAGTCAACAATTGGAGTATATCAAATTCAAATTTAACTTCGATTAAATAGAAGTTTATTTGTTAACAATCCAAAATTGGACCATAAACCAATTCCAATATGAAAGACAGAAGAAAGAACAAATTATAGTTTAGTTTACTTAAATTTATAAAAACTAATATGCTTTTTCATAATTCTTTAACACACTTCACGAATAAATTTTAACTTATCAGAAGCTGTATATTTCAAACTTTCCGTAAAAAATTCACTTGCTCAAAAACTAATTTTAACTTTTTTTCAATACTAAACTGTTGAACAAGTTTAAAATTTTAATTATAGTCAAACCATTTATTTATGCTTGACGTGAACTTTATAATATACTCCTATAAAATAGTCTTCTAAATCGCTAATACAAACTATCATAACGTGCACGGGCCATTACTCAAACAAAATTGCAGAAGTCTTGACTTCACAATGACATGGTGAGATACAAATGAAAGTGGTAAAATGAATGATTATCATCAAATCAACTTTAAAAATAGTTCAGTTACAAATTTATGCAGTGTTCAATTAGATACCAAGACTGTTGAAAAGAATGATGTTTGTTAAGGATGTCTAACTTAATTGGTTGAAGAGGGTGTGTGAGTTGGTTTTAAACTCCTGAGATGCATTCAATTCCTACTTACTGATAAAAAAAAGTATGATGCTAACACTTTTCTATTGCCTTGCATGATAAGAAATTAAGTTTTCAAAATGCCACAGACTACCAGAACAATTACTAGTAAGGAATGTAAAAGAATCATAAAAGAACTTGCTAAGTTGCATAATGCTATGGCTAAATAGAACCAGAATATTAAAAAGGTCAAGAAAATTGAAATGTAGAGTTAGAAGATATATAACTTACATGGGAATATTTCTATGGGGAGGATTGGCATGTACAATTAGAATGCATGGAAAAAGCAATCTAATTTTCCAGTTCACTCCTTATCCAATCTTGTGAACACACCAAAGCTTGGACAGTAGCAGGATTAAGTGAGCTCCAATCACGATCAAGGACCCTTCCACTATGATTAAACGCCAGTTCAGGCGCAACCTTTGCCATTGGAATTCCTAAAACATTGCGTGCCATCATAGATAAGACAGGATATCTGGGGGTGTGAACTCTCCACCAATTCAGTATGTTGAAATCAACATTACGTGGAAAGAGGGGTTCTTCCAAGTACTTGTCTAGATCTGATTTTGTACCTTCACCCTGTGAAGTTTCATGGAGAAATTTATCGAACCCCATCAATCGATCCCTGGAATCCTTTGCAGAGCCTTGTAAGAGAAGTGGGCCATTGCCAACTTGCCAGGCCAGACCTTGATCGTGAGATGCTAATGGGGAGCCTATTGAATGTTCATTGTATAGAGCTTTCACACCATCAAAGACCTCTTCAATGCGACTTGCAGACATGCTGCCATAAATTTGTGGATAGTAATAATCTACCAACTTCATCTTGAATCGAGGGTCTAACATCGCAGCAACTGCCAAACCTAAACTACATTTCTCCCAATACTCATCAAACTTGCTTCTCAATCTTGATGCCAAAGAACTGATATACTCATCTGAATTCTTGCACCATTCAATCAAATGCAACTTAACATCACAGAGCTCAGGGAAATATATGTTTGCAGTTGGATACTTATTCTTAGTGAAAACATTTATAACCTCAACAAAAAGCTTCAAGTAGCTAGTAACTGCTGTAACTCTCTCCCACTCTACATCAGATAAATAGACTTTGTAGGCAGCATCATTTTCTTGCAAGAGAATTAAAACATCCTTGAATTCTAAGGCAACTTCAAGCATTGAGTATGTGGAATTCCATTGGGATGCATTATCTAGACACAGGCCCTTTTGACTCAGGATCCCAACTTCTTTAGCCATCTCATTGAACTTTGCCAGTATAATTTGTGAACTTTTAATGTAACCAATAGTTTCACGAATCTTAATGACTATTTCACTTACAGCTCCAAGAGCATGCTGAACCATGGCATTAATAACATTTGCAGCACAACGTATATCAAATAATTGACCATTACAATAAAGAAACCTGTTTTGCAGAAGTCTATCACCAATTCTAACAGCAATGTTATCACAGGTAGAGCAACTATCCAGTATCATGGAAAACAATTTACGGTCAATATCCCAATACATTAAACAATTCATGATAGCTTCTGAAACCATATCTTCCGTATGAGAAGGATCAATCCTTATAAAATTTAATATCCTCCTTCTTAACTGCCAGGATTCATCAATATAATTTGATGTCAAACACAAATACTCTGCATCACCCACAGCATTCCACACATCAGCACTAAGACTGATTTTCCCAGGCAACTTATCCAACATCTCATTAACTTTTTTCTTCTCTCTCTCATAAATCTCAATACAATCGGCCTCAACCCTATTCAACGACACAAGCTCAAACAATGGCTGCAGATTTTTTACAAAAGCTCTGAAACCAACATGCTCAACCATAGCCAATGGATATCCATGTAGAATAATCATTCGAGCAAGGTCAAATCGACTCCGTCTTTGATCAAAGTTACTAGTCCCAGTGTTGACAGTGTCATCTTTCAACTGTGTCTGCTCAAATTTAATATTGACAAGACTAAGGGTATTATCATCTTTGTTTGTATCTTGATCTATATTGAAATTTGCAATTGCTAGAGTTCCTTCCTTTCTCTTTTCTCTTGCAGAAATGTATTGTGCTATGCCATGGCTAGACCTTCTCTGACACCGAATTAAATGGTTCCTTAGATGTGATGTTCCACTGGTACTTGAACCACTTAGTTTCTTTTTGCAATGCCTACAAACAGCCACACAGGTGTCACCTTTTTTAATCCTATCAAAATCATTCCACACCACCGATTTTAACCTACTAGATTTGACAATGACAGCATCAGACATGTCCATCGCATGAACCTGAAAAAAGTGTCAATTAAATTCAATTAAAACATTTCCATTTAGAGGGACAAAATGTAATGTATCCTATGTGCTGTGGTTGACTGTGTACTTATAATGATTAAACTGCAAGGAGATTTAAATCTAAATTGTAAAAAAATGTTAATGCATGGAGGTTAGTACAAATTAGTCCAGTTTTCAGAACTATTATTCATAAAGAGTTTAATAAATAATGAGGACATTATCAAAAGGATTCAGAAGGGGATGGAACAACAGGACACAATGTCCCTAAGCCCTAAAGTTACAAAAAAACTCTATTACAATATTCACAAGTTTCCCAGCATACAAATGCTACTAGTATAAAAGTTTTACAGAGAACCAAAGTTCCAGATACAATCTGAGTAATCTTCATGTCAATAAGTGACAAACAAAATAATAGATGCTTAAACTTTTAATCTTGCCTCTAAGCATTATAAAGTATCTTAACTCATCACTGGAAACCTATGTAGTGTACTATTATTTAGTACCTGAGACTGTCCATGTTTAATAAGCAAGAACTGTATAATGAAAACAATCACATCAAGAAAGTTTATTTGTATTTTAAAAATTGAAAATAGAAAGACAAAGTCAGGATTTTTTTCACAATTTCATAGAGGCTAACAGCTATCCTTTAATGACATTTGATTCTTCTCTCAGGGAAGAATGATCCTTTCTCACAAGACAAGTACTTCATTCACTAAGGGAAACACAATCCAGAGGAACTACTAGTATAAAATCCAAAAATAAAAACTAAAAAGTCAAGAAGATCAGACAAAGTTACACAAAGTTCCTAGTTTCATTACTCAGCCCAGATTGATGGAAAATAACATGCAGCTGAACCCAATCTCAAAAGTTCAAAACAAATGTAGCAAAAAGAAAAAGAAAAAACAAAAGATTGTAAGATACTAGTTTATTTTCATTTTTCATGTCAATAGTGATCCATGCTCAAAAATATTAAAATTTAGTCACAGACACTTTTGGTCAGTACACAGGACACTGTTGAAATTAAAATAAAATAAAATAAGATACACAAAACCTAAGAATTTACTGTTACAAATTTTAAGACTCAAAAACAATATATCTTAAGTAAATTTATCTTCAACACTTCCCCTCAGATTCATCATCACCAAAATTTCACCATTTTCCAGCAAGCAAACTCCCATCCCTGACATGAGATCAATATGCAACCATCCAATCCAACCTCTGGTAACAAATTAAACATAATAATAACAAAAAAGGTACATCCAAAACAACACTTCCATCTTTCAAGAAGTAAAGAAACTACACAAATTGTGTATAAACAAAGACACGATTTTGAGAAAATTTTGAAACACCCATTAAGAAATTCTGGTCAAATCAACAGAGAATTCTCAATTACAACCGACAAAGCATAAGTCAATTATTTTATTTACGAATAGAAAAATCAATAATATATATACACACGAAAATTCTTGAGAGAATGGAGTCGTAGGAATAAAGAAGGAAACATCGTACCGCGTCAGATAATGGATTGGATTCGGATTCGGTGTGGTGCGTAGGAAGAATGGAAAAGGGGTTTTGAAGAAAACCCTAATTGGAAGGTGTAAGAGGGAAGAAGAAGAAAAAGGAAGAAGAGACAGCAAGGTGGTCACACAAGCAGAAGCCTCCTATTCATCTGCTATTGTGGAAAGTTAAAACGCACAGTTTCATATATGTGCATTCAGTCTTTTTATATCTTGCATCCACTTTCTTTTATTAAAATTAAAAGAATTATTAAATTTATAACAAAATTATGTTCATAAAAATGAATTACAAAATAAAAAATGTTATAATTTTATCATAATCATTTTTTTTATTATGGGTAGTTAATTGAATTTAAAAGAACTATTATAAAATTTAAAGAATAAAATAAATTATATTGACAAAAATAAGTTTAAGAACAAATTGAGTATACTAAAAATATTTAAAAAAAAATAAAAAGAGGATCTTTTTATTAATGAACTAATAAAATTACATGTGGATGTTTCATTCTTTTCATAATGATAAAAAATAAAATAAAACTATTATTATAATAATTACACTAATAATTTTTATTGTTATTATTATTATTATTTTAAAATTAATAGTTATTATTATTATTATCATTATTATTCCTTTAAAACTAATACTTATTTTTATTTTAAAATTAATTCTTCTTATTATTATTATTTTAAAATTAATACTTATTAGTATTATTTTTATTTTAAAATTAATACGTATTATATTATATTATTTTATTTCAAATATTAAGAAAAAATATTTATAAATAATACAATTGTAATGCATTGTGTCTGAAAAATATAACATTATAAATTTTTAGATTTTACAGTGTACATTTATACATTGTTATTCTTGCATTTACTAAGATTTCTGTTGTCCTATTTATACTAACATGTGTTTGTGAGTTTAGGTGTTAAGTATGTTTCTTTCATTGTTTTTTTAGACTTATATGGTTATGAATATTTTAATATAAATTTATTTTGTTTTATTAATATTTTTATGATGCAATGTTCATTTAGTTGTTAAAGTGAACCTTTTGATGATAGAGTTTATGTTTCTGAAACTTCTGCTATAAGATTCTTTTGTTTTACTAGGATTTGTATGGTGATCTAATAATTGACCTACTAATGTCCTAAGTGTGTTTGTAAAAAAAGTGTGTGGTATAGTTTATATAGTGAGATTTCATTTTCTTTTATTGTTTTTTTACAGTAACATGCTTTCATCTAGTATTTGTGTTTATTAGGACGTGTATGCTATATTATTTCAATTTTTAATGTGATAACTTTCTAGTAATAAAGTTTGTGGTTGAGTTTATATCAGTTATATCAGTGTGGTAATAATGTTTAAAAAAAATTCTTATAGTTTTATCTTGTTTTGTTTTTATATATAAGTAATGTGTATATGTTGTGTTTACTTATTTACTTATTTTTTTTTGGTGTTTTTTTTAATAAAAATTTAAGAATTTAAGATTTTTTAAAACTGGAATTTGATGGTTCTTAATATTTTAATATAAGTTTATTTTGTTTTAAGAATATACTAAGTAGTGTATTTACATTGTTTTTACTTTTATTAACACTTTTGTAGTGGTGTTATATTAATTTATTTTTGTGAATTGATACTGAGTAAATGTAAGAATTTAAAGTCTTTATATGACTCAGGTAAAAGATAAGAGAAAATATATTGTTTGTGATTTCAACCCATATACAAAACAAAATCTTTGTACAAATTTGTGCAATAGATGGATATAGTACGTTTATACTATCAAAATTAACAACCATCAAACTCATCTAAAAAAAACTTACTCATGAATTCATAGTGCAACAACACACCTTAGACTTCCAAACATTCATATCAATCTTATATACATCACAACATAATATGAACAATACTTATTTTCTTTACTTAGACTTCCAAACATTCATATCAATCAACAATACTTATTTTCTTTACTTATACTATTATGGTAGTGTTCACATTAATCTACTTTTGTGCCAACTCATATACAAAAGAAAGTGTATATATTTCTTACAATAGATGTGTATTATATTCATACTTTAAAGGTATAAATAGTTAATAATTGCCAAGTTCATCCAAAAAGCTTATCAATCCATTCATATTATGGTAACATATCTTTGGTCTCCAAACATACACATGAATCTTATTAAAAGATAATATGATCTTTGTTACATTTACTTGGCCCTTTATGGTGATAATTACATTAACCTGATTTTTTGGTTTGAAGACTAAAATTAATGTAAAAGCTCAAGGTCTTTGAAAAAATAAAACAAAAAATAAGAGCAAATGTATTAACTATTTTTCAATATAATGTGTGACCTCTACATTTTTTTAGAATTTGATTGTTCTGATCTTTTTAATAAAAGTTTATTTTAACTTTTATGATGGTGTTTATATTACCTATTTTGTGAGTCTGATACTTAAATAAATGTAAGAGCTCATGAGTTTAATAAGACTGGAGTAAAAGATAAAAGCCAACAAACTAGTCTTTAATTACAATTTTGTGTTTCTTGCTCCTTCTGAATTAGAGTGTTCTTAACTTTTTTAATATAGTTTTACTTTTTTTTAATAGTGTCTCAATAATGTTTTTGCATTGTTGCCTTTATTATGACTCTTTTTAGGAGTGTTTATATTCACTTCATTTTGTAACTTTGAGGTTTAGTAAGAATGAAACAAAAGATAAGAGCTAACAAACTAATTGTCTTTTGAATACAATTTATGTTTCTTGCATCTTTTTCTTGAATTAGATGCTTCACAATGTATTTATGTTGTTTTCTTTATTTAGACTTTTTGGTGGTATTTATCTTAACTTGCTTCTATTACTTTGGAGATGAAGTAAATGTAAGCATTTAAAGTCTTTGTAAAACTACATCAAAAGTTAGAGCAAACATATTATATGTTTTTTAATATAATTTGTGATTTATGCATACTTTTGGAATTAAATTGTTCTTAATTTTTTAATATAGGTTTATTTATATTAAAAATATATCATTAATATATTTATACTATCATTACCTTTACTTCAAAATTTGTGATGGTAGTGTTTATATTAACATGCTTACGGGAGTTTGAGACTAAAGAATATGTTAAAATTTATTATATTTATAATAATGAAGCAAAATGTGAGAGCTAACATATTAGTTCTTTTGGGAGTTTGAGACTGGACTGGACTAAATGTAACAACTCAAGATCCTTATAAAATTGAAGTGAAAGGTAAGAGCAAATGTACTAACTATAGTATGATTTCTACATTCTTTTGGAATTGGCTGATTTTGAAATTTCTACATTGTTTTGGAATTGGATGATTTTGAAAATTTTATTTTGTTTTAAAATATCTCAGTAATTTATGTATTTTATTTACATTGTTTGTGGTGGTATTTATATTAAACTGTTTTTTTGTTAGTTTAAAACTAGAGAATACGTACATTTCTTTGCAAATTCGTTCTTTTCTTTGAAAAAAAATTTCTTTCGTATCTTCGTGCACTTTTTTTCCCTCTCTTCTTCATTCTTCCTAGGTATGTTTTCGTATCAATATTATGCAAGTACATATCTGAATATTTTGTGTAATTTTTTGTTTTTGATCTATTCTCTTTCATTTTCTTTGAACTTTTACTGAGTTTTTTTAACTAAAAAAGTGTGAGAGAGAGAAAATCTAGAGCGAGAAAGAAAACAATGAAGATCACACAACATTGTTGGTGCTTAGATGCATAGGTGAAGGTTATGATCCCATGATTCTCACGAACGCTTCCGACAATAAATATCACTTTGGCTACTTCCAACACCACATCTTCAAGGAGTTCATCATCTTTGTTGATGGTATCGTCGCCAAACGCATCCCTGAAGGCCAACGTTAATTTGTACAACATGAAGGTTCTTTCCCCTTAAATTTCGTTTCTTAGGGTTTTTTTCTTTTACCCTCTTTGCTCTCATTGATAATAATAGAAATCATAATTTTTTTGTATAGAATATAAAAGTGTTCTTTGATCTGCGGTGATTTATTTTATTTCCTAGAGGGTTAAATTTTTATTTTTTGCCGAATTGTCAATGATTGAAAACATGTTTTTTTTTTCTTCAGAGTATGAGGTGTAAACCTATAGTATAAATGGTCTTTGTGCGTTGTTGGGATTTATGAATGAGACATGATAATTATGCTAAGGATCTTATAATTGTGTGTGTTTTATTTATTTGATTTGTGGAGATTTTCTACTGTGAGAATGCATGTGATGATAAGTTATGGAGAACTATAGAGGAAGACTCTAACCAAAATAAATTGTTCTTCCTTTTTCTTCCTACAAAGATTGCCAACAAAACCAATTCATCGTGTTTTTGATGTTGATGAAAGTGGTAACATGGTGGTAACACCTTTCATCTCACCACTCAACAGAGCAAGTGTGACACAAATTTATTTATAAGAATAATTTTAGCATATACATAAATGTATATTTATTTTTCAATTATACTTTCAGAGATACATGAGTAAGTAATATTATTTTTAGTGAGATATCAATAACTATTTTTATAAAATACTATTGGAGGAGGAACATTGATAAAACACACCATCTCATAAAAGGATTGATAAAATATTATTAATAGAAATTTATAAAATAATAAATTAGCTTAATTTTCATAATTAAATATTTCTTAATTTATGTATAAAAAATTCAAGCAACCAAACAATAATAAAAGGAAGCATGGTAGATTAAAAGGGAAAAAGTAATAAATAATATGATAGGATAAAAAGAGAAAAATTCAACAAATAAATTTATAAAATAAAGTAATACTTTCTGTTTCTAAACAAGATTTTCCACCTTTTAGAATTTAAAATTATTAATTATTCTTTTAAAATGGGTGGGTTTTTTTTAGTCTTTGTATTTTCTTTTAAATCTTTGTTTGTTCAAAATCTATAAACATTGATTAATTGTTAGATTCGAAAAAGGAGAAATAAAAGAAACATGAAAATTTAGATTTAGAATAAAAAAGTAAAAATGAAAAAAATATATTTATTTGTAATGAATATTTTCAATTAATTTTATTTTTATGAAATTACTTTAACTATTAAGTTTATTATAATAAAAAAATGTTAATATTAATTACAAAATTAATTATGGTTTTAAATATTTTATTAATATTTATGACATAATAAAATATAATGGATTAAACATATTCAAGAATTAAACATAAAACAACAGAAAGTGCGTGCCTCTCACTTGTGCTTATTAGGAAACAATTTCCTATTAAATTAAGTTTTGTCATTATTATAAATAAATCATAGGGACAAACTATACCTAATGTTGAAATTTACCATGTTTTTAGTCATAGTCAATTATATGTTGTATTATCAAGAGGTGTTTCCCAAACTTCTACAAAAATTCTTATTAAAGAAGGACACCATGAAGGAGAAAATGGAAATTTTACCAAATATGTTATTTATAAAGATATTTTGTTATCTTAAAACTCAGGTATTGTTTATTTTATTTATGTTTATAAATATAAGTATATGTGAATATACTTACACTATTTGTTATTATATATTAAAGGTAACATAATATACAAAGAGCTCTTACAGTTGAATGAAGATATCAACCCAAAGTATTCACACATTTATCTACACAAACTGACAATATATGTATATTGCGCACACACACACACACATATATATATATATATATATATATATTTTGCAATTTATTTATAAGTGACATTCTTTCGTAGGAAACAAAATTTGTAAAGAATGAAACACTTAGAAGGACGATCAATCACTTGCATTGGTTAAGCCAATTCACACCAAAATATAATGATTTTACATAATCATGATGATAATAACATTCTTTTATTCATAATATACTATAAATTTATATTGTTAATACAAGTATACAAATAATATCATTGTTTATTTGAATTTTAATATTAAACATAAATATATATAAATAGAAAAATAAAAAATGCGAATACAAATGTGTGTTGTATTCCTGTTACTAGTAACTAGCGGGAACACATGTGCAGGAGCGTATGTGCATCCACATTTTTTAGTTTTTATTTTTACTATTATTATTATTATTATTATTATATATATATTTAAATATAAATTTATGTTTATTTGTATATATGAGAGTTATGTTATTGGGTTTCAAGAGATTTAAGGAATGAGAGAGACAAAATAAGAGAAAAAATTAAAAAACTGTTCTACATTCAAAACTGCTTATAACTCTTTTAAATAAGAGAATCAATGTCTCACTCTTCTGCCAGTTAAGTGATCACAAATAAAATAAAATTAACTTATCAATTTCTCCACTTTCCTTGCCAGTTAAGTGAGAACAAATGAAATAAAATTTTAAATTAAAAGACGATTTATTTAATAAAAAGAATATCAGTTTAAAACAGAAAAGTTAATATTTCAACTTTCCTGTGAGTTAGGTGACAACAAAATAAAATTAACGTATCAATCTCTCCATTTTTTCTTTCCTTTCAGTTAATTGAGAATAAATAAAATTTTAAAATTAAAAAACTATCAAATAATTAAAATAAATTAATAAAACAAAATATTAAAAAAATAATTTTGAGAAGTTAAAGTAGATCATCCTTTATATATAAATAATAATACTACAAACTAATCTTTTCCGCTCGTGTCTAAACACGTTAATTTAGAGGTGATTGGTTCAAAATAAGAGGAGGAGACCATAAACAAAAAAATAACGAAAGGCTACATTACAATGGACTTCAAAATTCCAAATAATATGCACATTATATATTACGAAACGGTGCGTTTAGCTTTGGGCAAGAGTAGAAGAATCGGAAGCTGCAGTGCTGCACCGACCCGTGTGAGCCTGACCATCATTGCTCCCTCTTCGTTTTAGGTTCGGGTGAGACATTTCAACCCATAATCTCTTTAGTATTTGCATACTGAGCAAATTTTCCCATCTGGGTATTCTTCGTTTTTCGTTTTCAGTGAAAAGTTCGTGTCTTTACTTTGATAGGGAATAAGAAGACTTCAAATTTCGAATATGGCTGCAACCTTCGCTTCCAGATGCTCTCGCGGTATCTTATTTCACAACCCAATTTGTGTTTTTTTATTTTATTTCATAGATTGAATTTTTGTTTCCCAAACCTGATAATTATGCATTGGAACTCCGAGTTTAATGGAGAGCTTTAGAGTCTATTTTATTACAATTATATAATATTTTATGCTTTATGGTTATGAGCTTGAATGCTGTCTCCAGTGTTAATTGATGTTTGTGTAAGTGGCAGATGCTTATTCCAATGGACATTGCCCTGCCCAGATCCATTTTTTTTCTTTTTTAATCTTTTTCCACTTATGTGTTAATTGTTGTTTGGCTTTTCTGAAATTTTATTTCGATTGTGTTGTGTATTTTTTTACATAGTAACAAAGCATAATGCTCAGTGGCAACATGTTGAGATTCACACTGATTGGTTTGTACTGGAATCATATTGATTTAGTTTGGTAGTTGAGAACTGAGTTATATTGAAATGTACTGATAGACACTCATTATTTAATCCTAGTTAGGTTAATTGGCCAAAGAAATACAAGGATTTGTGCTAGAGAGAAGGGGACTTGGCCTGCAACTGATTTGGCCCATTGAGGGTGGGTTTATGTTAGCAGACAAGAAGCTGCGTTTAAATAGGAAATTTGTAAATAGTTTAAGAGACTTATGCTAATTGAGCAACGTGTAAGAAATATCTTGAGCAGTGTATTGGTTTCTAGGGAGCTTTTCCCTTTTTCTTGAAGTAAAAACCACTTTTTTCTCACTGTTATGAACTATGATATCTGTTTTATCATGTACCTAGGGCATGCTTGGATAAATTTCTCCATAAGGACTTCTAGGAGAGAAAAATTAGAAGAAAAAAATTAAACAAACTTCTTCAAAAGTTAAAATTAGCGTATACTTATGGAAAATTTGTAGAAGCTCATATGACTTTTCTAAATTTTTTATTTTTTAACTTGTCCATAAACTAATTTTAAGTTATGGAGAAATTCATTTCGTTTTTATTTCTTAATTTTTCTTCCTAGAAATTGTTACAGAGAAGTTTGTCCAAACAGACTAATAGAACATTTGTTAGGAAAACTACCGAAGGGTATTATTAATTACATACCACATGGACCAAATGAATATTGGCGTTGAATATGTACCTAGTATGGGCATGGTAGCCATATGGGCATACCTATGTTATAGGTATGCGGTTTCCATTCCTTTCTCATGTTAGGTGGATCTTTAACATTGAATTTGAGTTCCTATCTAATATATTTGCTAGCATCTTTAAGTTAGATATTTTATTTTTCATGGAGACCGAGTTATGAATAGTGGTAGATATGTAAAGTTCATGTAATTCTTGAAATACTTAGGATTGCCTAAGAAGGTTTTTTTTTTTTTTGGTTTAGCAGTCTGGAAAGCCCATTCACTTTACTGTCAAGTCAATAAGCTTTGTCTGGAAACTGAACTTTACATTGTGTGCAGTTGAGTTGTGACCTTGCACTCATACTTTGTGTTCCTACCACCCGTTTTGCAAACCGTGGCGAAAGTTTCATGGTTAGGAAAACAATTGCACAATATTAGATATCTGCCAGCCTTTTTCTAATTGAACTATAAGGGTTTGTTTGGACGGGTTTTCCATAAGTTATTTGTAGGAGAGAAAAATAAGAGGAGAAATTGAAATTAGCTTCTCTATAAGCTAAAACTAGCACATGCATAAGCTAACTTGTAGAAGCTCTCATATAACTTCGCTAAATTTTTATTAACTTATGCATAATAATTTAGCTTATGGAGAAGTTAATTTCTTTTTTTCTTCTCATTTTTCTCTCCTAGAATAGCTTATGCAAAAACTCGTTCAAACAGACTCTAAATTTGATATAATTTTATCATTTGTGTAACTTGAACTAATGACTAAAACTTAGGAACTGAAAAAAAAATTCACTTTAATAAGCTGTCTAGTAAGAGCTCGACATGCGTAAAACAGCTTTTAGAACCCAAGAAATGAAGCTAATTTCATAAGTTCCCACTCACTTGCACATTCACAAGATGAATTAGTAAACTTGGGAAAAATTGGTTCTCAGATTCTACTTAAGAATAGCAATGATTGAAGTAGTAATTCACTAGGCAAGCTCAGCTTCTTCTTCTTGCCTCTGTTGAAGCTTTCTTTCACTGGGCGAAAATGAGACAAGTTTATATATAGACTTGGAAAGTTAATAAGTTGCTTTGGAATTTCACATTTTAGCAAGAGTGGCATGCATTTGTACATTTAGTTTTTTTTTTGTGTTTATGCAAGCGGTTTCTGAAAGGATGTTTTCTATGCCTAACATGTTAAGAAATTGTTGCTGTTTAGTGCCTATGCCTTTTCTTTTTCCGTTCATTTTGTTGTAGTATCATTTGTAGCACTGAGAAGTTTCCTGACCCTCCTGTTATGTACTTAAACTATTACAAGATGACTTTGTCGTTTGGAAACATTTAGCAGTGACCGAATGTTACATTTGTAATAATCTTTTTGTTCAACAACTGCATTCAGAACTAAATTTCATGTGTAAAGCTCTATATTGTTTGTTCTCAGCCCTCCTGTCATTTTCTTTTATACTTGAACCATGAAGTGAATATTTTTATGTTGACCAGCTGATATTCTGACATCTAACTTGCTACTTTTTTTGTTTGATGTGTCAAAAAAACTGAAATAGTGGGTCGTTCTCTGTTTGGTGGATTAAGCAACAGTTCCCCTGGTTTATTTACCACATCACATGAGATAACATGCAACAATTTGTTTACTCAGGTCAGTGCATGAACTAAATACAGATCATGTTTGGACATTTGTTAGTTGTATATTCTCATCAACACTGTACTGATGTTTGCCCAACATGGTTTTGGTGAACCTATATTGTAGGCTGTAGCAAAGAACACATTTTCTTTGTTCTGCAAAGAATGTATGTTTCGAAAAAAGTCTATACTTTCTCTTTCCCCTAACAAAAATTCTCTTGCCTTTTTGCAGCAACAACGCACCTTCATACAGATGGGGACCGTTCTCAAGGTTGTGGATAACTCGGGGGCTAAAAAGGTGATGTGTATAAAGGCATTGAAAGGGGAGAAAGGGGCAAGATTAGGTGACACAATACAAGCATCGGTGAAGGAAGCGCATCCCAATGGAAAAGTGAAGAAAGGAAAGGTTGTATGTGGGGTAGTTGTGCGTGCAGCAATGCAAAAGGGGCGTTGTGATGGCAGTGAGGTCAAGTTTGATGATAATGCTGTGGTGCTTGTTGACAAGCAAGGCCAACCTATTGGAACCAGAGTTTTTGGACCAGTGCCTCATGAGCTGAGACAGAAGAAACATGTCAAGATTCTTACCTTGGCAGGGCACATTGCATAAATGAGAAAAAGGGGTCATCCTTAAACTTTGTTATGAATTCCAATATCACATCTACCATTTTTATGTTTTGGGTTTTTGGTGTGATGTGTAAGTTTAGTACTTTTTCTATTTATGAGAAGTAAAACAGGTGTAGAAGTCTTTTACTTAAATAACTGCAACTTTATTTGGTTTCTGACCTAAAAAGGAACTAGAGACACAAATTTGATATGTTTACCATGTGTAGCATATCGACCATTTATGATTATAGTTTTTTTCTCCTTTTTTTTTTCCAACGTATTATAAATATTAAATGAAATGCTTTCATTGATCATCAACAATTAGCCTACCTCAGTATCTTGCTAATGAGTAGAACGAAAGGGTTCAAATGTGAGAACACATGCTTACAAATTGATGTGAAAAGCCAAGAGAAAAAGGAGAATTGAAGGAATATAATATGGAAGTAGAATATACTATTTACAAGTTCAAAAGCACATGCAAACCATAATCTTTTACAATACATATCCTTCCCTTCTCTTCCATATACTTGGCCTTTATGGTTATTTCTTCTCGTAAAGGAAAAGAAGGCTTTTGGATTGGCCCTCAAACATTCTTTGCTTGCATTCTTCACCCTGCTAACACTCCATTATATATACCCTCCAAACTGCTTGCAAATATATCTAATTCTACACTCCAAAGATTTAATCTACACTCCAAATCTGCTCCCAACAAAGGATCTTAATAACAGCTTCTTCATCATGGGCATCCTTGGAACAATGGCAAGACATTTGGACACAATAGTGGGGTAAATGAATCTCTATCACTTTATCATGTATGCAGGTTATCTTTTTTACCAAGACATCAAATTATGTTCTAACCATAAATTTTTCAAACCAAATAATGATATGTAATTTTTTGAATTACATAGCATATTCTTAATGGAGGCTATTTTATGTTAGAAAATAAATCATCATTCTATCATATAATTAATTTCAGAATTTGATGGATAGGAACACAAGGAACTTGTTTTATATTTTTTCCTTCTAATGGGTTTTCCAAGCACATACTATTTCTAGTCTACTGCTCCAATGGCTAACTACAATCATCATGTCTATCTTTCATTGAACTGATACTTTACAAATTTCCCTTTCCATAGTTTCATAAAATTGTGTATATATAATGTAGTCTCATTCTTCTATCAGTAATAAATAACATTCTATTTTTTTTTTCTGTATACCAGGCCTGGAGTGTTGCTCCTTTATCCTTTGTAAGTACATGGACACATAGTAATTTTATCCTCCTAATTGATTCTTAATTGAAACAAGAAGAAAACATATGAATGCACAAATTGATCCATGCACATAATCTGATGTTTGAATTATTATTGGATACAAAAACTAAATGTCTTGTGTTATGAGTAAATGTAATAGATACGCATCAATGAGGGCAATTGAGAGTCCTTCAACCTTGGATGATCAACAGTGGCTAACATATTGGATTTTATACTCCTTCATCACCCTCTTTGAGCTTTCATGCTACAAGATCCTAGCATGGTAGGTGCCTAAAATTCAATTTAATCATAACCAAGAAAGACACAAGTACATATATAATATATAATATTGGGTAAAATGTGTTTTACTTTTCTCAAGATTCTGTCAAAAAAAGTTGTTGTACTTCAAAAATAGTTATTCTTGAGATCCTATCCTATAACACATTTTACTGGCAAGCATGTTTATAATCTCTGAATTTTTCTGAAGTTCTTTCATGAAACTTAATAGAAAGATAGTTATTCTTTTAAGTAGTTGAATTGAATAAGATATGAGAAGAATTGTGAGAGAAATTAACATTTTTATGTATATATGTTTAGGTTTCCACTTTGGCCATACATGAAGCTAGTGTTTTGTCTCTGGCTGGTATTGCCAATGTTCAATGGGGCTGCTTACATATATGAAAACTATGTGAGGCAATATGTCAGGAATATAGGAAGCTTCTATGGAAATTCTAAGTATCGTGAGGACCAAAAGAAGGTTCTTCAGATGATGAGTTTTGATGCAAGGAAAGCTGTTGAACGTTATATAGATACACATGGTTCTGAAGCCTTTGAGAGAGTAGTCAAAGCAGTATGTTATATATAAACTTCTCTTCAACTTTTATATTTCTTTTGATCACATAAATACCCTTTTTACCTTATGAATAATACTGCATGCATTTTGAATTTAATTGCAGGCTGATAGAGAAGCAAGGAGGCACTGAAGATTAATTTGATGCTTCAAAGAATTCACATATCTTGTAATCAATAATTATTGTTGTGCATGGATATATAACAAGGTTTCAGAACCATATAATCAACAGTTTGAGCTTTTCTCACTGAAAATGAAATTCTGTATATAGTTTTCCTTGACATGAGAACTAAGGGGCTTTTATTCATAGATTAGTTTTAATTTTTCTATGTTATTACTGCTATTCTAACAACAATTTGTTCCATTGAAAATTTAACTGCACAAGTCAAGATCACATTTGGGTTTTTACTCAAGAAGTGAAATAGATAAGCAATGCAAAACAACTAACTAACTAGGAAGTCATTTTCTAATATGCCACTTCTGTTCAGTTCATATTTGTTCCCCATTTTGAACATTTACTGGTATCAAACACTTCTGAATCATGCAATTGTTAATGAATTGTTTAAATTTGAGCAATGTAGCAAAATTAATTCTTTAAACTATAAACACACTAGTTAATTTAGTCTATCTTTTTATTAATTAAAAATAAATAAATAAAAAAGAGTATTTAAGGATGTTCTATATGAAACAAGATACTTCATCAACTCCAAAAACCTTCAAGCACATAAAAGCTGACAGCAAAATGTATAAGAAAGGAAAAAACCAGCAACAACACACTGAACATTTATTGGTATCAGTTAATTTAGTCTATGATATAATATAAAAAGGTAAACTTGTTGCTTAACTTTCACAACTGTCATGGCACAGTTTTGATGAATAGTTTGCATACTAAAGTCAACAATGAAGTTGATTGATTGTGATTAAAGTTATGAATCAAATTGATGGATTTTTAGTTTTAGGTAAATAACATATAGATAATTTAAAATTTTAAAAAAGAAATAACTTATTTTATAATTTTGGAACTAAAATGACTGGTAAATATAATTTAAAGATTTAAATTGATGGTTAACTCATTTAAATTTTTGTACACTATTTTAAAGGTATTAATTCACTTAATCAATCTTTTGATTATTAAAATTATTTGACATAATTTTGAATATATAATTTATAAAGAAATTCTCATTAGTACACATATTTGATGTTTTTTTTCCCAATAAATATTAATACTATAAACATTATTCTTCTGCTTAAAAAGTTATCTTAAAAAGTTATCGCACATTCAACTTTTATTCATTTTTCTACAAATTACCAATTTTTTTTATATTATCTATTTTCCTCTTCAAACTTAATCTACCAAGTTAAAAAATAAATTTTAAACTAATAAAAAATATCAACCACAAGGGATGACAATATACTATGTGCGGGTTAGTTAATTTTTTTTATTAATAATAAAAACTATTTTATATATCAATAAGAAAATAATTTTTTAGTTTATAAAATATTTAATTATTTTTTTAAAATTAATTGATATTTAATATTTTGTTTTAATGATTTTTTTAATGTAAATATTAATGTTATGTTTATTTATTTTATTTAAATTTTATTATAAAAAATAAAAACATAAAATGCAATAAAAAGTATGAATTATTAAAATAAAATACATTTATATGTATATTTTTTAATATATTTTTAGGAGATAAAAATATGAGAGAAGAAAATAAAAGTTGCCTTTCATTACTTTCAGAAAAATGTAAGTATAATTTAGAAAAATTGTCATGGATACTCTTAAAATAATTTTTCAATTTTAAAAATGTAACTATCAATTATTATCCAATAATTTTTTTTTAATTTTTAGAGAATAAATAATTTTAGTAAATTAAATTTGAAAATAAAAACTTAAAAATTATATTATATATCAAAGTTATATTGGACTAAAGAATATATCCAACTACTGAGTGTTAAACACTATCCGACTACTCGACAATTCGATATGCCTTACAATTTTGCTACCACATGGTGTAGAGAGTAATTAGTAACATCGTTAATAGTCATTACATAATAAGCATTTACAAACTACAATCAATAGATAATTGGATTCTATTACTCCATTACTATAAATAGATGAACACCTTAAGGTTAAAGGTAATGAAATATGTATCCTAAACTATCTCTTACTCGAACCTTAAATTGACTTGGGTTTCAGAGTATCATTAAAGGTACTCTGCCAAGGAAACTGAGAGGATCGAAAAGACCGAAGAGACCGAGGAGGCCAAGAAGATCGGAGATTCCAAACAATAGGTTGTAGTAGGAATTTCACCCCAACAAGACCACCCAAAAGCTACACCTTGAACCGCTCCCCTTATAAGCTCAAACTCTTCACCACACTCGAGCATTAGAGTCAGTGTACTATCGAGTACTGAGTATCGAGTCTCAAACACTACCCGACTACTCGAGAACCCTAATGGATTCGACTTAACCATTCGTAGATCAGAAAATCCAACTCGATCATTATAAATAGTTAAACATCCTAAAGTTAAAATAATAAAATACCTTAAACCGACTTAGAGACAAAATAATTTAAACAAAATGTTGTAGGAGAAATTCTGTCTCCACATGATATTCCGTATGAAGTTATTGCAAATAAATGAAAATAGATGAAAATCAAATAAAATCCAAACAATGAGAAACAAAAATAATTTTATTAAATCTTAGTAAGAATTATATTCACATTTTACAGAAATATAGATTTACATTTCCCTACTAAGAGCTTCTTATTGATATATTTCTAATGTCTAAATCTTAATAAATCATGATTAAACTTGTACCGGTAGGCACCGAACGACCGAGTGGTTTACATCGAGTAAACCTAATTGTACCGGTAGGCACCGAACGACCTAGTGGTTTACGTCGAGTAAACCTAATTGTACCGGTAGGCACCGAACGACCGAGTGGTTTACATCGAGTAAACCTAATTGTACCGGTAGGCACCGAACGACCTAGTGGTTTACGTCGAGTAAACCTAATTAAATCTAATCAAATCCACTA
>Ga0123342_1000727_pt1 | contig 53648 bp, 30 predicted proteins | sample Turbeawhitnodule_FD_89960 | JGI IMG/M metagenome (GOLD analysis project Ga0123342, IMG submission 89960) | Root nodule microbial communities of legume samples collected from Mexico - Turtle bean Mexico white nodule | ecosystem: Host-associated > Plants > Roots > Nodule | place: Mexico: Nepantla...
AGATGTTTATGCGCATGGTTGTGTGGATTCACAACGAGTAGTATGACAGGTGCAGGTCTCAGGATTCTAATTTCAATACACGAGTCTTCCGGAAGTAGAGTCAAGTGTCTATGTTATATGAGTAAGTGGAAGTCTGACATGTGAAAGATGAATATAGGATTTGTATGACATTTGATGATTTGAGAACTTGTATGAGACTTATGATTTATGTTTTATAAATTTCAAAGTGAAATTTTATAGAATTTTGTTTTATATGGCTAGCTTACCCTGTTATTTGGTTGTTTCTCTAATGTGATGATCGTGTATTTACACGGGAGCAGATGAGATTGCAGGTAATAGAGCTCCTTAGTGAGCAGCAGAAGGATTAGATAGATTTAAATTGAATGCTTTGCTTTGTTTTGTTTTTAAACTTTTTTTTATGTATATATTAAATCCCTATGAAGAGGGATATATTGCACACATAATATAAATAAAAATAAAATAAAAAAAATTAGGGATGTTACAAATAACATTATCTCACCAGTAACATTTATTGCTTGAACAAATCAACAAAACAAAAGTTCTCTCGTATTTTTATTACTATAAAATAATTATATGTAATAAATTAAAACAATTTCAAAATTCATCCGGAACCTATTTCTACCTGTTCAAAAATTCTCAACATGTTTAAAATGTGGAGTTATAAACATCTATTATCTTGATTTAATGTTCTTAGCATTTCAATTCAAAATGACCATTCAAAGTTTAATACACCATTCAATAATATTAAAGTATCAATCCATACATAATAACTAAATAAAATTAAAATTAAATATAACTATTTTTTTATCAAAGTTTAATTGTGATTTTTCTATTCCAACTATGATTCTCATAAAATCTCCGTAATTTATGACAACTCTAATATCTTAAAGTCTTAGTATAACACAAGTAAATAAAACCAAATTTTGGTCAAGAGTCAAATTATAAGAGAAATCATTCTTATCAATTAACTTGACAACTAACTATATAATAGTAGAAAACAGTATTAAAATAATTAAAAACAAAAAAAATGATTATTTTAAAGTGACATTTATTATAACGAAAATTGAGTAACCTACACAAAGGCTTGTTTGCTTCAAAGGATGTACTCTTCACGATGATGAAAGTGCAATGATATTCTTTGTTTTGATTTGCTGATGTACGCGGAAGAGGAAGAGAGGATCACTGTGAATATTACTTTCCTTACTTATTCTCATATTGCAAAGAACCTTGAAGAAAGTCACGTAAGCAAGTGTATTTTTTCCATTTTAGCCTATTTTTTTTGTCTTTGCGTAAAAGTAGAAGATTACTTAATATATAACATAATATAATATAAATAAAATAATATTAAGATTATCTAAATATAAATATTAATTATTACAATAAATTTAACCAACACAAATATTTAATAATATTATTAATAAAATATAATTTTAAAATAATGATAATAAATATAAATTAAATAAAATTATTAAATAATAGTATTATTAATAATAATTATTTTTATATCAAACATTTAATAATTATTATTTATTATTAATAATAAATAAAATTATAATATAATAAAATTAGATATAGTTATTTATATAAATAAATAAATTATTTTTTTTAAATATAAAAAAAGTTGTAATTTTAAGTTTTCATTAATTAAAAAATTAAAATTTCAATCATACTCATCATGTCACTTACAAATTTATTATTTTTATGAAAAAAAATTATGTGTTAATGATAAGAAATTCGTGTTTTTGTTTAAATAATTATTCAATGGTATTGGAAATAATTACAAAATTTTAATTAACTCAAATTTATGCAAAAATACTTCATATTTTATTATTAAAATATTTTTAAATATAAGGATAAATTTGTAAACTTACATTTTACACATTTAAAAAAAATCAAAATTTCCTCACAACCATTCTATCACTCACAAATTCCAATAAACTTTTCTCACACATCCACTCTAACATACCTAAATCCAAACAACTTCATTTTTTTCACACTTTTTTCTCACATCCTCACACATCCACTCCCTCAAATCCTCACACATTCACTCCTTAATCCAAACACAACCTTAAGTTATAATTTTAAAAGAATTGAAAGATGAAATGAGAAACTAGAAAAGAAGGACGGAGGAGAAAAATAGTTTTTTATAAAAAAATTATGTTAAACAGAGAAAAAGAGTTTAAGTATGGGTAAGAATGAAAAAATAAATCTGCCAAGAGTTTTATAATAAATATATTATAAAGATTTTAAAAAAGAGAAAATATTAATTTTTTAGATTAATATTATAAAAAATGCAAACCAAATAATAAAAACACAAGTTTACTATACTATTTTTTATTTTCTTATGACATTAGTAACTATATTATAAAAAATAAATAATTTTCTTGTACATTTTACTTTGGGATATATGCTTATCATCGTTACCGGAAAAAAAAAAAAAACCAACAATAAAACAAAATGTGCAAGTGACTATTCAGCTATAGACCTTGCATTTTAGGTTTAAATAATTGGATTCAATTATGTTAATCTGGTTTAACCATTTAAAGTGAAAATGATAAAATTAAGATAGTTAATTTTATAAAAGTTATGTGAAAAAAGTTTCTCAGATATGAAATTCTGTTTTTACTATATAGAATGTATTTTTGTTTTCTAAATAAGATCACTGTTTCAATTATCTTGCTAACATAATTTATTTGTATTTTAAAGAATATCTTATAGATAATTTGAGAAAACAGATTAAAGTAATAAAATATTACTATTAAAGATCAGTTTAGCTCACTGTGCGATACTTCTTATCTTATTTTATAAATTTTCTTAAATAATTTTATAAAAATAATTAAAATTCGAAAATAGCTCAATGAAAGCAATTAATAATTACATAAAAAAGTGCGTAAACTTTTAACACAAACAATACGAAGTCAAATATTTTTTTTTTTAGTTTTTTTTCTTTTACATATTTTATTATAGATTAATAACGTAGAATGGTCCACCCATGTGCTAGATGACTGTGTATATAAATATTAAAAATATTTTTTTAAAATGACTGTGCATATGTTTGTACCACCAATCTTAAAATAATTTACTGTGTTTGTTAATTTAAAATACACATTATTACTGTTACCTTTTAGGCTCAGAAAAATACTAAAAAAGTGAAAATAAAGGTAATTTTGGTAAAAAAAATAATAAAAAATAAAAAATATTTTATATAAAAAGCTAACTTTTTTTATTGTTATTATAATTATTACAAAAAACATAAATATTTGTTATAATTATTTTTTAAATAAAAAATATTTACAACATAATTATATATATAACTTAAATAATTATTTTTTATCAAACTAAAAACCTATTTATTAGTTTCTTTTGTGGTTATTATTTTACTCCAATGATTTACTTTTTTTTTCAATACTTTTATATTAATATCTTTTATTATAATTTTTGTATTATGCTTTCGGAATATTATTAAGGATAAAATAAAATAATAATTTGTACCTAATATATAAGAAAATATTATCATTTATATAGATTATAAAAGAATCAAACAAAAAAAAGAGAACATGATTACCTTTTCAGTTTTAATAATAAATAATAAATTTTATTTTATAATAACAATTTTCTTCTTTATCAATATAAGATTAAATTGGGTTTTCATTATTCACTTTCTTTTATGCTTTGTTTACAAAAACATTTATAGACTAACTAATATATTCTCAAATCTTTGAATTTTCTTTGCTATTCTTTCTCAAATAAAATCTCTTATCAATTTCTCTCTCTCACTTTTTTTATAAACATAACAAGTTTTACCATTATCCTTCTTTTTACAGTACCATTGTAGTTGCTATGTTCCTTTATCAGATTTGAATTTGACATTAATAAAGAATATACAATGTCCATTAGTTTATATGTTTTGTACAAGTTTGATCAATTAGTTTAGTTTAAAACACACATTTATTCAAATACATATAACATTTTATAAAATTTCAAGTTTAACTTATTTATTCGTTTTAAATATGCTTAAAAGAACATAATATATTCAATAATTTATTTAGAAAATAAAATATTTAAAAAAATATAAATTATTTTGTTATAAATTTACAAGTTTGGAATTTTTAATATCATGTTTTAAAAATTTAAAAATTAATAAATATATAAATTTAAAAAATTGAATATAATGATAATAAATAGAATAATTATTTTTATGATTATTTTAATAAATTGATTACTTCAAAAGGTTTGTTTAATGAAGTAAAATTTAATTTTTAATAAGTAGATTCCTATAAAAAAATTAATTATATCTTTTTATGGAAACTCCTTATCTAACTTGAGTTTGATGTAAAATAGATCATACACTCACATTCAACTCACTTATTATCAAGATTTTATATTGGACATTGTTTTAGTACACAACACATCAATAATATTTCTCAACCACAGCCTATAATAACAAAAAAATCTTTAAGGTGCAAACATGTTCAAAGCGTTTTGTTTTTCTTAAATTTTTATTATATCTCAAAACACAATCCTAATTATAATTATTAAAATAACTCCATTATCTATCCCTTATGTTAGATTTTGGTAATAATTTAATAATGCTTTGAAACGCATTTAATATGTTTGCTTCTTTTATAAACAAAGGATTTATAAGGCATATAGGGTGTGTGTCATATTAAGAAATAAATTAATATCTAGTGTTAAAATATTAATTTGATGATGCTTATCAAATTCTTTTTACAAGGTTAAAAAGAATTTAAAAGTTGTCTAACTAAACTCCAATAACTATCTATTTGTTTTGGACCTTGCCCTAGTGATGGATAAATAAATATTTTTTTTTCAACAAATATTATATATATATAATATATGAGGATAAATAAATAATTATTTTAAAAATAAATAAATTGGTGGATTCATTGGAAGGTGCGAGTGGAAGTGAAACGGCGAAGTTTATTATTATCGAAAAAGAAGAAAAGAAAAACAGATAGAATAAGAGTGTGACAACTCATATCCAGTGATGAAAATGCATGCATAGGGCGAAAGCTCACTGAACACAACCACATCGCACTGCACCTTAACCCATAACACAACACCACCACCCAATAACACTGCATAGAATTTAATTAAAAGAGACGTCTCAAGCAAGGAGAGTGGGTGTCACGACCCAATCAACGCAAGTCACACTGGGCCCCACTCCTTGTTGTTCTCATGTACTAAAATCACCAAATTTCATTTATGATAGTGACAGCGACGCCCTCTCCTACCACATCGCAGAGTGTTCCACACACTCCTTCTCCAGCGCGTCACGCCCTCCGCGCAACACACTTTTCCATTAATCTATTCCAGGCCTGGTTCCCCTGCGCCGCGACGCACGCTCCTCCGCCTGCGTTATGGAACAGGATTTTGCCACGTAATCTCTACTAGGAGCGCTCTGGTCAGGATGCGAGGGAGGTGCAGGGATTAGGATGGGGAGGTGTGCGGAGGAGCTTATTCCGTGCCTTTTTCTTTAATGCATCTTTGCCATCATCTCCTCGTTGTTGCAATAAATAAGAGCTCCAGGGTGTTTTGTAGAGAGAGGAAGTGCGTGTGTTGAGGGTAGAGAGAGAAAGAAAAGGTTGAGAAGAATCAGATAGGTTAGATTTATATTATATAGATATAATAAAGAATAGATACACTTGGAGTTGGAGTTACACATTATTCTCTCTCTCACTCACACTCAGAGTGCTAGACAACGCTCACAGCGGGGAGAGAGATGGAGGATCTCGAGGAGGAAGAGAAGGTAGCGGAGGAGGTGTTGGGGTCAAGCCTGACCATGGAGAGGGTGGCGGCGGCGAAGAAGTTCATTGAGAATCATTATAGGGCTCAGATGAAGAACATCCAAGAGAGGAAGGAGAGGTACCGAAATTGTTGATTATTCAATTTTCTTATATTTTTTCCAGCTACTTTCGAACGTCCGTGTTTAGGGAACTTAGTCCTTTCGTTGAAATCGAGCCCAATGCTAATTCGGGGTTAGATCTTATAATTTAATTACCTTTTTCAGCTTCTCATGCCTTCGTAGCTAAGGTAATCTAGGTGTGAATCACTGTATTTGGGCTTCGTTCGCCCATAGTTGATAATTGCTCAATTTAACGATTCTTGTGTGATTCTGTTTGGTTTGATTAATGATTTTTAAAGTAATCCATAATTGCACACTCCATTTGCTTTGTTTGGAAGTTGTGGTTCTTGAGTTGAAGTTAATGCATAGAGTATTTGATACACAGTAATCAATTCGTCCACATAGTTGGCGTGAGACTCAATGGGTTTTATTTTGTCTTCCACCGTATAGAAGCTTGGGTCTCTTAGTTTAAGTAAATGCCATGGTGTATGATCTAGGCTGTTCATCTTAACCCCGACTTCAATTGCCCAATTCCTGTCTTGATAAGTTGCCGAGAGTACACATGTGACATGGAAGCTTAAATCTTACAGTGAGGGAGGAGAAGCCCAAGTACATCTTGGAGGATCACCACACTCCTCAACTTTATATCTGTATTCTTTGGTTTGATATTTATTGTCAAGCTGTGAATCTATAAATTAACTACCTTCTCTTTTTATGGTTAGACAGCTAGGACCGAAAATGTTCTCTCTTTTGTTCTTTTTCACCTTTTGCCATCTTGTGGTCACAAATCATAATTTAGCTATATTTGTTAATGTCTGAGTAAGGTTTATACAATCAACCATGATCTACAAAAATATGGGTCAGACTAGATTGATCCATTAACTTAAAAGACATAAGAAAGTTGGTACTATACAGATATAGGAGAGGTATTAATATTTTCTGCACAATTCCTAAAGCTAATTTTGGCTTTTCCCTTCATCCTTATTATTTTGTTTACACAGCACATTCCTCTGTAATCTCTAAATCTCATTGGTTTCCTAACTTCATGTCTTGTTCTGCTCTTAGCAATTGAAATCTCTTCCTCAGTTTGTTGTTGAGTTCACTCATTGCTCTGATCTGCCATGTCAGCATATTGGTCAGTGCTAGAATGAACATATCATAATCATACGACCTTTTCATATACCAGTTGGGTTTGGCAGCTTCTCAGCCACATTTTTCCAAAGTTCACACTGAATCACTAGATTACACGGACTACTATTTTATTTCTACCAAATGCGTCTTTCCATTTTCATGCGACGTGATAAGCATGGCAAACAGCCACACAAGCACCTGATGTGGTAATTTGATGGCAGGGACCAACTTAAATGGGAGCTAAAGGACAATATTGATGCAATGAAAAGACATGGCTACTAAATAGGAATAAACATACGTCTCTTCCTCTTAGAATCATAAGCTAGGACAATGATACCTTTAAACTGATTGAGCATTCTGGTCTCTGTTAATAAATGATTTGCCTGCTCTTTTTATGGTTAGACAACTTGAACTGTGCATGTTGTTTATTGTGATTTTTTACTTTTTACCTTCTCTTGGTCATAGATAATAATTTAGCTATATTTGTTAATGTCTTGAGTAAGATTATACAATCAACCCTGATTTACAAATATACGGGCAAGCTTAGATTGACTGCATTATTAAAAGGACTCAAGATAACTAATCTCATAATCATACAACCTTTTCACAGATTTTTTTTTTTAATTTATATAAATGGGTGTGTTTTCATTTTCATACCATTTATTAAGCATACCAAACAGCCACACAAGCACCTCATTTGGTTCGATGCCAAGTGACCAAATTATGGAGCCTGAAAGTAAAGGACAACATTGATGCAATCATAAGGCTTTGTTGGAATAAAAGTGTCTCAAACTACTTTGAATCATAAACGAGGACAATGATATGTTTATACTATAGATTGACTCTTTGGGTCTCTGTGAATAATTAAGTTATTTGCTTTGGAATTATCTTCAACACCATGGATGAAATAACTGTGTATTTCTTTCAATTTTTTGCTTTGAAAGGTATGTCACTATAACATGATGCCTGTGTAGCCATTAATGAACGAAATCATAATATTTAATGGCTTGACAATATGAGGTATTCGTCACCTTGTTTGATATGACATCATAATTTGGCCTAATCTGGTCACAGTGAAACAACCTAATGCATGCTCTTCCTTTTTGTGAGTTTCATCTGAAAAAGGAAACAGTTGAAGATGCTAAAGTGTATCTTGGCCTCTGTTCTAGTGGCCATGCTTACTTCTTTTCATAAAACAGTCTCTAGTATGGTGTAAATATCTTGTTCACCTTTTGTTTTGGAGTTGCTGACACTGACAATTTTTTTATTCAAGGCGTTGGGTGTTAGAAAGAAAATTAGCATCTTCGGATGTGCCAAATGAGGAGCGGATCAACCTTATCAAAGATTTAGAGAGGAAGGAGACTGAATATATGCGATTGAAAAGGCACAAGATTTGTGTTAATGATTTTGAACTTTTGACCATCATTGGAAGGGGGGCTTTTGGGGAGGTCAGTACTGCCCTGGCATGCATTTTTGTGCATGAAAGGGTTTTAGGAAGATAATATGCAATATATTATTATTGTGTTGTTTGCAAATGGAAACTTTCTTTGTGCTGACTGCTTACTATGTAACGGTTTTATTTTATGCTAACTTGTTCAATTACAGGTCAGACTGTGTCGTGAGAAGAAATCTGGAAATATTTATGCTATGAAAAAGCTGAAGAAATCTGAAATGCTTAGGAGAGGCCAGGTGGGAAATATACAATGTTCTGAGTAGAACAAAACGTAAAAATGACTAATGGATGCATATTCCGGATGTAAATAACAGACTTGACATGTAATTTAGTGTTCTATATAGTCCTTTAAAGTTCTGTTGTGGCTGAAATGTATTATTCCAATATTAATGGGTTATACTGTCTCCATTTAGGAAGGATCACCCATGTTAGTGGATGACTAAATGTCTTGAAGAATGCTTATTTGCTATTTTATTTACATGAGCTCCATTTACTTTACAGGTGGAACATGTTAGAGCTGAGAGGAACTTGCTGGCTGAAGTTGCCAGTCATTGCATTGTGAAACTTTACTACTCATTTCAGGATGCTGAGTACTTGTATTTGATTATGGAGTATCTACCTGGGGGTGACATTATGACTTTGCTGATGAGGGAAGACACCTTAAGTGAAAATGTTGCTAGATTTTATATTGCACAAAGTGTTCTGGCCATAGAATCTATTCACAAGCACAATTACATTCACAGGTTCAGTTTGGCCCTGCTCTTAAAGATGTTAGCTTAATTTGTTATATCAGGGGTGATGGTTTATAGGGTGCTGAAATGGATTGTTTTTACATGCTAAGCAAATCTATTAATGTTGTCAATCATCATCTATTTTTCAGAGATATTAAACCTGATAACCTACTTCTGGATAAAAATGGTCACATGAAGCTCTCTGATTTTGGTCTCTGTAAGCCTCTCGATTGTATTGCCTTGTCTACACTGCATGAAAATCAGACCATGGATGATGAAACTTTGGCAGAGCCAATGGATGTTGATGGATGTTTGCGAGATGCAGACAATCGGAGCAGCTGGAGAAGTCCACGTGAACAGCTTCAACATTGGCAGATGAACAGGAGGAAGTTGGTATGCTTTAGTTATTTAAACCCAAGAAGATATGTTCATAGAGATGATTCAAGCTTTCTTATATCACGCTCATGTCTGTGTCATTGGTTTCATAGTCTGGGTTTGGATTCTGTGGTCTAAATCAAAACCTGCATTGATATTGGAAGATTCATTTTCTTTAATTGAATGATACAAAAGTAAAGAGAGGTAGGATTTAAACATTTGTGTCTTTTTTTTGGAGGGTGGGGGGATAAAATTATTGAAAGTTCTTTAAGGAAAAAATGTCTTTGTAGGGTCCTAACTCCAAGCTTTTATATTTTGAATTATGAAAATGGGGAGGTTTTAATATTTTTAAGCTTTGGTCCTGTCTCAATTGTAGTATGACTCTGTCCCTATGCGCAGTCTTATTGTATGGTTTGAGGATGGTGTAACTTGGGCTACAATGCAATTATTCTCTTCAATAAGATCTTAGATCTTGATCACGGTTGTTATTGAATCCATTGCACATGAATTATGCTTTTCAATTGCATGATCTACAATTGCTATTGCCCTTATTCAAATTTTTCTGAAACAAGAAAGCCTTTCAGTTTACTCTGTTCCCTTTTTTCTCGTTGCTAGGCATTTTCAACGGTGGGGACACCAGACTACATTGCTCCTGAAGTACTTCTGAAAAAAGGCTATGGGATGGAATGTGACTGGTTAGTTCTTACCTGAAGTATTTCTGTTTTAGACATTGTAAACTTATCGGCGGGGAAGATTGCTGCTCTTTTTTGTTGTATTTAATCTAGGCTGTAATTCTGTTGAGAGTGGAGTAACTCTTTTGGCTGGTCAAAATTGGAAATTTGTACAATTTTTAATTGGCTTGATCATATGGCAGGTGGTCACTGGGAGCAATAATGTATGAAATGCTGGTTGGTTACCCTCCATTTTACTCCGATGACCCAATAACCACATGCAGAAAGGTACCAATCTTAATTGGTTTAAAGATTTCTCATTATAAAATAATAAATGGTTGCATCTCATTTGTAGTTTAATCTGATGGGGACTTGACACTCTGAGCCATTTCCTATTGTTACTGCTTGTATTCTTTCTTAAGCTCAATTTTTCTACTGCTTTTCTGTATCCTCTAATGAAATCCTGGAAAAGCCAAGGGAGGCAGGCAGTTTAAGCTTATGTATGAATTGGCACTGTTTCCTGTTGTTAGTACAAGTATTCTTTGAGACTCAAATATTTTATCCCCTCCCTCTTTTCCTCTCGATAAACATGACAACTAATAAAAAACGGGGATAGGTGGCTAAAAGTCTGGTGTGGTGATAGTTGTTTCGTCCCAAGGTCAGGGACGCTGTTCAATCATTTCAGTTAAGCACTTTAGCCAATCCTCATTTGCACAATTTATTAATTTAAACAATATTCAAAATTAGCTAAGATAGGACATCAAGGTATTCTTGGATGGAGATGGGACTGAGAGATTAGTTTATTTATTTTTGAATTAAAAGTTACCTGTTGGAGATGTAATAAAACTATTTACGTGCTTGCACTAATAATAACTCAAAGCTTTTGGGAAATGTGATTTTTAACATGGTAAAAGATCATTTGCACGATCTGGAGTTTGATTTTAAACAAGTTGTTGATCTTAGCCAACTGCATTCTTTTAAATAGTAGTTAAGCTCAAGGTAAGTCTGTGTCTCAAGCGCAGTCCGCTCTTCTGTGAGGGAAAATGTAAGAGAAGTAATTAAACCATTTGTGTGTATTTTATGCCTTTTAGTTATTTTACCCTGAGTCGGTGTTCCAAGATTATGTTCTTTTTGGTTGGCACTAAATTCACTAATTTTTTTCAGATTGTTCACTGGAGAAATCATTTAAGATTTCCAGAAGATACCCAGTTAACACTTGAGGCCAAGGATCTAGTTTATAGGTTGCTGTGTGATGTTGATCATAGGTTAGGTACTCGAGGGGCCCAGGAAATAAAGGTAAGGTGTTCATTTTCTTTTAATTATTATAATATTGCTGCAATGCTGTGTCAGCCTCTTTTTTTTTTTCCTTTCATACTTAATATTAATGTATATACCAGACTCATCCTTGGTTCAATGGTGTGGAGTGGGATAAACTGTATGAAATGGAGGCAGCATTTAAACCTCAAGTTAACGGGGAGCTGGATACCCAAAACTTCATGAAGTTTGATGAGGTATACAATAGGAACTCATCACGCTATATCCACATTATTTCTTATTTTGTATATTCTCTTACAGAAGAACTGCTCCGAACTGTTGGAAAACTGCAAATATCTAATTTAGCTTATAATCATTTGAAAATTGTTGCTTCAATATTACCAGCGATTAGGGGTTTAAGTGGGTTGCACTCAACCTGCGAACCCACCTAATCCAATCCAATCCTATTTCACTTTTATGAGTTGAATTGGGTTGTATTGTTTTAGTGCACCCAATTAGAATTGGGTTGGGTAATAAGTTTGTTTGAGATCCCATATCGAATTGGAATCAGGCTAGATTATAATATATAAGTTGGGTGTATTCCTTACTTTACAAACCGATTTTGTGAGGTTGAGTTAGGTATGAACCCACCTACTAAGATGGTATCAGAATCATTCAGAGTCTATTCTAGTCAAGCTTATTAGGGGTTATTGTGCCACTTATTATTGGGCTTTTGTTGGACCACCCACAAATATCTAATCCCACCCTCGAGATGTTCATTCTTGGTGTGAGTGAGTGTGTTAGAGATCTCACATCGACTTAGGATAATGTCAGATTATAATATATAAATAGGGTGCACTCATCACCTTACAAGCCAATTTTGTGAGGTTGAGTTACGCATAAACACAATTACTAAAATGGTATCAAAACCATTTAGAGTCTATCATAGTCGAATTCTTTGGCGATGTTATGTCACTGTTATCGGACTCCTATTAGACCACTCATAAATATATAATTTCGCGGAATGTTCATTTCTGAGTGTGAGGGAGTGTGTTGGAAACATCAAATATTAAGAAAACATTAAAAAGATTTATTTTGACGTTTTTTCTTTTCTTAAAAGGTGATAATTTTTTTAAGATTACCCAATCCGTACCTAGTCCTCCAGCCCAATTATAATAGGGTTAGGTTCATCTGGGTTAAATAAAATAAAGTTAAACTCAATCTAACCCAATTAAATTTAATTGGGTTGAGTCGAAAATGAGATTAAATTCATTCCAGTCCAGACTACTTCCACTCCAACCAGCGTAACAAAGTTTCTGTTGTTAAATCTAGATTTGTCTTGGTTATATATTTCTAAATTTTAGTACTTTTCATGGCCAATATGGAACTTTTAAAATAAAAAAGGTAAATTCCTCTCTCCCCACCCGGGATCTGATAATTGCTAAAAGCTAGGATTGTACAATATGTGGAAGCTTGTGAGAATCTTTGTACTAAAAGTGAAGCTTTAGCAATCATGGACAGTTAATATCTTGGATGTATTTTCCCTTCAATCTTTCCACTTCTATCATGTGAGAATCTTTGTACTAAAAGTGAAGCCTTACCAATCATGGGTAGTTCTTGGATGTATTTTCCCTTCAATCTTTCCACTTCAATGACATTTTTTTTACTTATTCTTGATTGCGTATAATGCCCATGTTTATGTTTTGTAATTGGCTGTTGAAAAGCCTTCAAGATTTTCTCATTGTATTCTTTGGGGAATTGTCAGGTGGATCCACCAACAGCTGCAAGAAGTGGGTCTGGATCCTCACGAAAGGTACACTTGTTTGGATTAGTTTTTTTTTACGTAATTTTCTTCACTAAAATATGTCACTTTCAATTGTTGTATGTAAAGACATGTTAAGGACTTGTTTGGGTAATTTGTCCATAAATACTTTTAGGAGAAGAAAAAAATTAAACAAACTTCTCCATAAACTCAAATAGTTTATGTATGAGTTAAAAATTACCTTTTAGAAAAGCTAATATGGGAGAGCTTGTATAACTTAGCATACACATGGGCTAATTTTAACTTATGAAAAAACTCATTTAATTTATTCTTCTTACTTCCTTAGTAGAAATGTTTATTCAAACATACCTTAAATTGTATTGCAATTATCTCAAATATAGTTGTTTGGATCGCACTTTAAGGTTTTGATTAGAAAATGTTTTGAACTTCTAGCAAATCCTAACGCACGTGTGGAAAAAGAAAATGATAAAAAATATATTATGCAAGTGTCAGATTCTTGCTCCATGGTTGTCATGCTTCCTCGATAGTCAATTTGGTTTCACTGATTTGTGATACTTTTTCAGTACCGATTCTGATAACAGTGAAAAGTGAGAACGAGTTTTGAAAATAATTTATTTATTGTTCATTGTTCTTTAATGTCAAAACTATAAGATGACAAGTATCTTTAATATCTTGATTAGAATTAAATTAATCAACAGTTCTTCTCTGTTTGTTTTCTTTTTAATCTTTCGTTTCTTTGATGTTAGTTACAGTGGCGGTCAACTGTTCCTCTCTAGTGTTCTACCCATATTCTCTCATCTTCCTCTCCTTGGTTAAACACCTTATTTGCAAGGTATGGGACTTGCATCCCACACTGAAAGTACGAGATTCTAGTGTGAGGTTTATAAGGTCTTAGGCTTTCCGACTACAGAGCTAGGTATTGTGATTGCGGTTCTCCGAAGATTCTTATTAATTGGTATTAGAGTCTTTCACCATGTCTCTCAACTGCAAACAAGCAGAGCGGGTCATGCATGACACTGACATTTTAGGGTTTGTCTTGGACTAATCATGGACTAGTGCCAGCCCATATAATAGGGCTGGGGAATGTGGGGGGATGTTAGGAACCAATTCCATAGGCTTTAGGATCTCTTAATACTGTAGTTAGCTTTTGCGGTGTGGTTCTCTTCTCTCTCATGATTCTTATAAGCATGATTTGAACTCAAGTCCTCAAAGTGACTACAAAATACTTCACAGTTGTTTCAGCTGGCATCTCATCAATTTGTTTTGCCCTTGTGTTTTACTGTTTAAGACAGGACTACAAGAAGTCTTTATTTGATTATTCTGGTTCATAGTTGGAGAGTATTTCTCAGACTTCAATAGCTAATTTTTTACGCTATTAACAAAAATAATTTTTAATATAATTTTAAGGTGATTATTATAACAGTAAACGAACTACTATACATTATTATTCTTCGATTGGATGACAAAATAAAGGTCTTTCCACTGTCAGTGCACTGATTATTTATTCTTCTTCCGTCCTTTTCTTTTAGTATGTAAGATGTATTCATCAAGTATGACATTCAATAAATTGTTAACTTGCGTATTTTTTGTTTCAACGTATCTGTCATACACCTTGCTATCATAGTTAGACAAAATGGCATAATTTAATGTTTCAACTTCCACCTAATTCCTACAGATGCTAACTACCAAAGATCTAAGCTTCGTTGGTTACACTTACAAGAACTTCGATGCTGTAAAAGAAGGGCTTCGTCAATCTTTTGGTATGTCTAGTGATTACGTTTTGTGGGCATGAGAACAATTCCTAGTTATTTTCTTGCAAGGTCCTTGTCTTCTTTCTTAATGTACGTGTGCATATCGAGCTGAATTTTCGTAATAATTTCTACGTAGTTTTAACTGTTGAACATGCTGGGTCAAACTAGTTGTAGTGTTCCTGAATACTACGCTGACATAGGATATAGGGATCAAAACGGTATTGCATGAAGGACCCAAGGACGAACACTGGTGAAAAAAAAAAGTTTAGAAGCACTGAATTGAGTCTGGCATGAAACAATTTGAACGAAACTCAAAGAGGAGCTGGACCAACCCAGCAGTTAAATGAAGTTGACTACATTAATGATCTAATAATTATTTGCAGGTGATTCCATGCAAGATTATGCTTCTAAACGAGCAGCTGAAGAAACAAGCTTGCAAATGCTTGCGTCTTCTGGAGATCCCATGTTACCATAACTTTGTGCAAATTGAAGTCCACCGTGTTGAGTTTTTGTGTACTTGCTTTGGCTTTAAATATTGGCCAAGAACATGTAATATGGAACCTTAATTCCTATGCCATTTGCAAGAACAGTGTGTACAGCAAGTAGTTGAACAGCATTGTCAAAGCTTGTAGGGCAAACACCGTGTGTGTATTTGAATTTTCAACTTAGGAACTGAGAGTTGTGCCATTGAGTGCTCCTGTCCTGGCTGCCCAGGTTGGCTGTGGAAGACTTGCCTTCTCTAGTGGCAGTTGCTGGTTAAATGTTAGTTATGGACACTTGCTGAGGAAACCATTAAAGCATCCTGAAAATTATTCGATGTGATGTGTACATTTATTGGAAGATAGCAAACATTAAACTATTAAAACAAAGACAATGCACGGGGATGGATCGTGGTATCGTCTTTAGCTTCTCGGTTGCTTGCCCTTTTACCTTTATCAATTTTATGTGGAAAACTGCACTTAGTGACGTCTACCTCAATTGTCCTACTCACTGGCTAATGCTTCAATTGAATGAATAGGACCAACATTTTGTTAATCTCTTACACCCCACTAAGGCCAACCATTTTCTGCTCTCTTTATCCCTTCTCATTAATTCTCTTTTTCTTTTCTATTTTACGTTTTTTTGGTGGTTAAGAAAGGAGATACATTATTCAAGCTAATCTTATCAGCTTCACCATGATTGTCTTCAAATACTTGTGTCTTTATATAAAAAGGTGAGGATTTGATAAAAATAAAGAGTTTAAATTGATTTTATGAGAAAAATGTTTCTAATTCAATTGTATGCCTTTTATTTTTTAATTAATTCCTGTTGTTTAATCGTATATCAATTTTAGTATTATATTATAGGAATGAAAAAAACAAAAGTTTAAATACATGGAATGTTTTATATTACATCTTGATAGAAGTTGATATGGAATGAAAATTTTTTTTTTTTGACTATGTGCCTGTGTATTAATTAATTCGTGGATGACTAATGTAATGGTGGATTGTGGGACCCTGATTTCATTGGTGGGACACCCCTTCCAAATAACACAAAAACAAACACATTATATATGACGAAAAGTCTAGTGTCTCATCTTTTTGTGATGATCACTTTCCAATGAAAATGTCCAAAGGCTATTTTTTTGTTTTGTTAAACTTGTAAAATATACAGCAGCAGGTGAAAGTCACTAAACTAGAGTCTGCTGAACATGTGATAATATTTTAAGATCAGAGTTCATAAGCTTTTCTCGTATCCCAATTGCTGACTTCAATGAGCCCAGGATGAGAATACGTCACAAACAACATCAATGATTGATCATCAACACAGCCTTTTCCACACTCACTCTTTGGGCATTCCTTTTGATTTTAAGTCAACTAGTAGTACTACTACTTTCGCCCTTCCCTTCAATTCAAAACTTTCAAATTACAATTATCATGTCTTAAATACTAGCTTTTTATTTATATATATTCGTTAAAATAATTTGTTATTCCATGGACTCAAGAACACTCATACCATTTATATTTTTTTATATAAAAACTTTTCTATTATGCATCATTATACAACTTATATATATCAGTTAGATTATATCTTAGACTGACATCTCAAGATCTATACCATTTATATTGACATTCATTATATTGTGATTTTCAAACCAAATTTTAATTATAATTTTGTTAACAAAAATCATATTCAATATATTTCTATTATAGTTTTCAATATTTTTTATTATTTTAACTGTTAAATAAAAAAATATCAAAATTCTTTAAATGAAATAATTTACGAGTCTTTCTAAAATCTTCGTGAATTCTAAAATTCAATCAATAGTAAAAGTGTTATAAAGTTTGTATTAGTTATATATTATTAATATTCCTCACATTGATATAGAGAATATTAAAGTTGCCCTCTGAAAGAACTTTCAATTCAGGCAAATGTCTTTTTGCAATTCTATTACGAAGTTGGACTAAACTTTTCTTCAACTGAACACATTTTAAAGAAAAAAAGATATTTATTTCCTTATTTTTAAAATATATAAATTAAAATTTCTATTTATTCTCAACTAGTAATGATTGAGGAACCGTTTTTTTTTTTAATTTTTGGCATAACTAATTTTGAAAATAATAATTTTTATGGAAATAGTTGTTTTTTAAATTGATATGTATTTACATGTAATATTTTAAATAATTGAAAAGAATTACTTTTATTTATTTGATAAATTGAATTTTTTTTTGTAAAATATAAATATAAAATTATTTGTGTCTTTGTTCCTCCAAGCAATTATATCCTATTGAAAAGTTTATTTTTTTTCTCACAAAATTAATTCTACATATAATACGTGTAACTGTAGCACTGAATTTTTTTTTTTTTCTCTCTAAATGGAAAGGCATACATTTCATTTAAGAATTTATCAAAAGGAGTTTAAGGTATCATAATTTTAGATTTCAGGTTCTAATTATACCAATTAAATATTTTAATATGAGATTTTAGTTCCTTTCTCAATTGAAATATATTTACACTATACTATTGATAGCTTATGACATGTCTGGGAATTAAAATCATGTAACTGTGATACTTATGCAATTAAATTCTGAAAATTCAAAATTATTATAAATTTGAAGGATCCTATTAGCATGTTATATATGTAAAAAAAAGGGTGCACATTTATAATATACTATAGAAAAAAATGAGGTCTAAAATACAATTTTATATGCTTTAGAAAGAGAATCTTCTTATCTAAAAATGACTGCATTAGGAATAAAAGACATGTGTTACATTAGAAGCATGATTCCTTGATGAGGAAAGTAAATTATATATGAAAAAAGTGAAGATTAGATTGAATAGTGAAAAGTGAAAGGGAAGTTGGGGATGGAGGGATGGATGGGTGGAGATGCTTTAATATGCTCTTCAAGATTTGACATCTGTCCAACTCCATTGTCTTCTCTCACACAACACAACAACAACAACAACACCCTACTTCTCTTTTTTCTATGTTGCCCCTTTCTCTTTTCAGCCCATTTTTCTTTCAATAAAAGTTTCTTTTTTTACTTATATTTTGGTCATTTTCTTTCTTTCTTCTCCACTCCCTTTCTCGCTTCCAACACACACCCCAACACACTCAGGTATGCTTATTATATCTATCTATATCACACCCAGCAAAGCTGTTAATTTGTATTCACTAAAATGGTTTGGATTAAGGAAAGTCCGTGTTTTTATTTTTTCTCTTGATTCTTTCTTTCTTCTTCCATCATGGGTCTCTGGTGTCATAGTCAGAAGACAAGGCAGTGAGAAGAGAAAAGAAACGAAGGAAGGAAGGAAGAAACGAGACTCTACATGGTTGACAAAATTAGGTAATGAATATCTTTTTCTTCTTTATTTCTTTTACCTTTTTTTTTCTTTCTTTCATTTTATGATTATTAGTATTGGACGAGGTTGAGGCGTGTTGCCTCAGATCCAGGCAACTCATGGTGTAGTGTGAAAAAAGGGTGTTATCTTTTGAGGGCTTCCTTGTGATTCCTGAGACTTTACTTTTCCTGGGGTTCTTTCTCATGACCCCTTTCTTTTAACTCATTATTTCTTGTGCTTAGAGATAATGAGTGTTGGCTTTGTTTTTCCTCTCTCTCTCTCTCTTATTTTTGTGGGTTTTTATCTTTTTTGTTTTTTGCAGATAAAGTTTGTTTCTTTCAAGTTTCGGCTGATTCTCTCTCACCAGAGTTGACGGAGGTAGACAGAGAAGAATCTTGAAAAAAAATATGATAATGGTTGAAAAAGGGTGTAATCTAGCTAATTTCGATTGAAATTTCCGCAAATGGAAATTCGGATCCATTGTTGTTGACCAGATCTGACTAACCCCATTTCACTTTCACCACCTTTTAACTATTCCATGATTTGCAAAGGTTGAATTTGCCTCCGTCTCTGGGCTTCCTAGACATGGGAAATGATTTTTTTAAATCCACTCTTGACATTCCAGGATCGTTTTCATCCAGAAAAGACGGTGATAATTTAGTTGAAATATGACAGGCTGTGTGATATCCGTAGGGTGGGAGGGTAACTTTTTGTACTACATAGATAAGCATATTGATGGAGGAGATGTCAACCACGGTTGCAGTGCCATTTAGAGTAGGTAATTCAGTGTGTGATAAGCCAACCATTACAACCCACATGGATGTGTCCAGAATTAAGCTGATGACAGATGCAGGGTTGTTATCCAATTCTATAACTAAGGTCTCTACTGATACTTTTATTGGAGATGAGGATCATGACTGTGATTGTCTTGGGGAGGAAGTTGGTACTGCAGCAGTCACACCTCCTGAACAGGGAAGAAAAGAAGAAATTCCGATGTTGGGTACGGTGTCCCAAAATATAAACTCTTTGGTTGTCGGTGAAGAAGTTTTAACCCCAGAAATTGAGGATGATGATTTGATATCGCTGGAAGGTGATCCAATTATTGATAGTTCTCTTTCAGTAGCCAGTGAGAATATTAGTTTTTGTGGAGATGAGTTCATCGGTTCTGAGGTTTCTGCAGATTTAGGGACAAGAAGTTCCATAGACATAGAGAAAAGCACTGCCAGGGCTACTGATTTGGGTGTGTCAAATGTAGTGGCAGATGTAGCAGTTAGCCTTGAAGAAGAGACAGGAGTTAGATCTGGCCCAAAGCCTACGACAGGTGCTCTTCATCAACCAACTCTGGAAAGATCTGTGAGTGGAACAGTTGGTAGAAGTGTTTTTGAATTAGATTGTAACCCACTTTGGGGATTTACATCTGTGTGTGGAAAAAGACCTGAGATGGAAGATGCACTTGCAGCTGTACCTCGATTTTTGAAAATTCCTATTCAAATGCTAACTGGTGATAGGGTACCTGATGGAATAGACAAATGTTTCAGGGAGCAGACACTACATTTCTTTGGAGTCTATGATGGCCATGGTGGCTCTCAGGTAAAGTTTTATTTTGCTTTTTACGTGTTCTAATGTCCAATGATTTAGCATTCTTCACATGGAGCTTGTTTACGTTTAGGTGGCAAATTATTGCAGCGAGCGCATGCATTTTGCCTTGGCTGAGGAAATAGAATCTATCAAGGAAGGTCTATTAGTTGAAAGCACCAAGGATGATTGTCAAGATCTGTGGAAAAAAGCCTTCACTGGTTGCTTTTTGAAGGTTGATTCTGAAGTTGGGGGGGAAGTTAATTCTGATCCTGTTGCCCCAGAAACTGTTGGATCCACTGCTGTTGTTGCTGTTATATGTTCATCTCATATTGTAGTCTCAAACTGTGGTGATTCAAGAGCAGTTCTGTGTCGTGGCAAAGAACCCATGGCCCTATCTGTTGACCACAAAGTAAGCTACCTCCAATTATAGTTTTGCTTCTCCTTTCCTTTTGGAAGAATTTTAACTAAACAGAATAATTTTTGTTTGATTGTTGTATGGTAGCCAAATCGACCGGATGAATATGCAAGAATTGATGCAGCTGGAGGCAGGGTTATACAATGGAATGGTCACCGAGTTTTTGGTGTTCTCGCAATGTCAAGGTCTATTGGTATGTGTTTAATCACAAATTTCACTTTATTTCCTGTAGTGTAATAATTATAGTTACTTGGGAGTTTTTTGGTTAGCATGGCTGGTCACAAGGATTTTTTCTCAATGCACATATTGGTAACGTAGTTTATGAATGCAAAAAAGGAACATTGGTTGCATTCTTCATGTCTGAACTCTAATCTCTGATATAAATGATGTTATCAAGATTGTTAACAATTATAAATTTTAGAGTCTTTTCATTTCCTTGTGATACTGATGACTTAATAGTAATGCTATGTTTTCCTACTAACCCTCCTAATATTCTATAAAATAAGTATTAATTGAAAATGTAAATACCCACCTTAAATTACATTAAATTATTTCTACATTTAGTAAGTCAGAAGATATTGTTGGTGGATTTAGTGATCTTCTCTTTCACAGGACTAAAAGTCATGCAATCTACCCTCTTCTGTTTCAGAGGACTAATAATTTACCTACATTTTTCTCATTTTAACTTTTGAGTCATGTTCCAGTCTCTTGCTAAAGTTGTAACGTACATACTCTCATTCTTACAAAGTGAAAACACTATTTTCAAATTCGTCTCTGAAACTCAAGGTTAAAGTTAATTGCTTACTTTTATTCTTGTTCTTTTTAAAGTTGCGGTACATACTCTCACTTATTCTTGTAATTGTGTGCAGTTCTTTAATTAAAAGCTTTTCATCTGGAAAAAGCATGCAATTAAGGATAACATTTTGTCTTTGTTTTTACTTAGCCTTAAATAGATTTATAATATCTAGTTGAGTTACAATGAATTTACAAATAACCATCTAAGAATTTAAAATTGCTTTCAACATTCAATGATTCACACTATAAAGTTGAACTGACTTTGTTTTGGATATATCATAGGGGAAACAATGCCGAGAAAGTAATCTCCCTCGTGAGTTTCAAAATTGAAAAGTTTTATTCAAAAGAAAGGGAATGTGAAGGGAAAATAAAACTTGCTTTTATCCATTTCTCAACATTCTTTACAATAGTTCCAAAATATAGCATTAAGATACGTAATTAAGATGTTGCGGAACTTAAACTGAAAATCTTAAATGGTTTTTAATTCATCTGCATTGTTATTTGAGTACAAGAATATTGTGTTTTTTAGGTATCCAATTGATCTAATTGTGAGTATCTACTAGAACAAAACTAGAATATGATTTGAGTAATGCTGATTATGGAAACTAAAAATGGTTGTGCTTTGTTTTCTTTTCTTTTTTGGTAATCTGTTTGTGCCTGTAGTGTGTACTTGCGCTCATTGAGGTTGCATCTTGAAGAGTTGTGACTGAGACTGTTTTGTCCAAAGCTGTTTTTGTTTACTGTTGCCTTGATTTTTACAGGTGATAGGTATTTGAAGCCATGGATTATTCCAGACCCTGAGGTGAAGTTTGTTCCTCGTGCGAAAGACGATGAATGCCTCATTCTGGCAAGTGATGGCCTGTGGGATGTCATGACAAACGAAGAGGTGTGTGACATTGCACGGCGGCGGATACTTCTCTGGCACAAGAAAAATGGCTTGGCACTGCCCTCAGAAAGGGGAGATGGAATTGATCCTGCTGCACAAGCAGCTGCAGAGTACCTATCAAACCGTGCCCTTCAGAAAGGAAGCAAAGACAACATCACTGTGATTGTGGTGGATTTGAAAGCTCAAAGAAAAAAATTTAAGAGCAAAGAGATGACTGTTTCTTCAACTGCACCTGGGTGATATGGAAAGCTGAATATGATCAAATATAGTTTTTTCTGCCCATAAATTTTTCATATGGGCATCAGAATAGCACTGTACAATACATCCCCACCTCTCGCCCTAGATGACTCACTGATTTAAGAGTCTCCTTGTACACTGTGCCACATTGGGGCCATGTAAATCTTTGCTGCTTTTGTAGGTTGGTATAGGAGACCAGTTCCATGCCCATCCTGTCACCATATTGTATTCATTATTATGCCTCCGAGAACAAAGGCTCTGTGAGGTATTTACTTCATATTGTTTTAACCTGTGTTGTTTATAAAAAAAGGTAGTAGCTAATTGGCATTGTGGTTTACAAGTTTGTGATCATCCACCCCTTCTAATAATATGTAGCAAACCATTTGGAGCCTGCTCTAGAAATTTATGTCAGTGGTGGGCTGACATTGTTGGTTATGACTGAATTCCAGTGGTTGTACTGCAATAATGATGATGGTGGGGACAATTATGGACAAGGTTGCTTAAGAAAATTCCAGTTATATATTTCTATTTTAATATGCATTTTTGGTATGTGATTGCATAACTGTTCTTGTTCATGGTTGAGAGTAATTGCGTATAAATAGGAATGTGGATTCTTGTCAAACACTATTCAACCTTGTCATATTCTTCTTTTTTTTAAAAGATCACTGTAGATTGATCAACTTTTAAGATATTTATATTCATTAAACCACCATTTTAAAGATATTTTCCTTTTCATGGCCATGATTTATGACACATAAATATCCAAACATTGGAGTTCTGATTCAGATTGCCGCGAGCACTAGGACAAACAAACTTAAGGTCCTACGTGTCTGCTCGTGCTGTTTTCATGTTTTGCAACAAAATAAAACTGGAAGAAAATGACTTCTGACCCGCGCCAGGTTGTTACACTCTACAACTTTGTCTTTATGAAAATGTATTATTGTTATTATTATTATTAAACAAAATGACTTGTGATCCGTAAATGCTAGTACCCATAAAATGATTTTTTTTTTTTTTACAGGAGTACTCGACCCGGGCTCACACGACTCGATTTCGATATGGGTCTGCACAACTCGACTTGGACCCAGATTGAGCTCGCACGACTCGAACTACTCAGACGACTCGACTTAGCTCGGGCTCGCACGACTCGACGTCGACCCGGGCCTGCACGACTCGACGTCGACCCGGGCCTGCACGACTCGACGTCGACCCGGGCTCACACAACTCGACGTCGACCCGGGCTCACACGATTCAACATCACCCGGGTCTGGAAGACTCAACGTTGACCCGGACCCACACGACTCGACTTCAACTCGAACACAAGCCTGTAGGACTCGACTTCGGGCCCGACGTCGACCAGATCTCGCACAACTCAACATCGGCTGGGCCTACATGACTCGACATCGGCACAGGCCCGCACGACTCAACTTCGACCCAGGCCCGCACGACTCAACGTCGACCCGGACCTGGGCCTGCACGACTCGACTTAGACCCAACTCGACGTTGACCCAGACTCGGGCTCGCACAACTTGACTTTGACTTGGGCCCCACGACTCGACATCGACTCAAACCCAGGCCCGTACGACTAGACATCAACACGAGCCCGCACGACTCGATGTCGACCCGGACCCGCATGAAACGATTTCGACCCAAGCACAACTCGACATTAGCCCGAGCCTGCTCGACTTGACCTTGTCGGGCCCGCACAACTCGACCCCTGCCCGACCACGAAGAACTCGACCTCAGCCCGAGCCCGGACGACTCGACATCGACCTGGGCTCGCACGACCCCGACCCGGCCCCAGATGACTCAACCTCCGCCCGACCCCGAAGGACTCGATCTCGGCTTGCGCCTGGACCACTCGACATCAGCCCGAGCTCGGACAACTCGACATCGGCATCGGCCCGAGCCCGGACAACTCGACATTGGCCCGGGCCGGGACGACTCGACACGTCTCGGGCTCACATTACTCGACATCGGCCTGGGCCCCAACGACTCAACATCTGCCCAGGCCGAGACGACTCGACATCTGCCCGGGCTGGGATGACTCGACATCAGCCCATGCCCAGGCGACTCGACATTAGCCCGGGCCCGAGCTTGCTTGTCCCGACATCAGGCCGGGCCTACTCGGCTCGACTTTGGCCCATGCCTGCTTAATGGGCCCGAGACTGGTAGGCTTGACATGGAGCCCACTTGGCTCAACTTGGGCTCGGGCCCGCTCGACCCGACATCGATCCATACCTGCTCAGCTCGACATCGGGCCCGCTTGGCTCAAAATCAGCCTTGGCCCTGTCGTTTGGATATGAGCTCGGGTCCGCTCATCTGGATATCGACTCGACTTTGGCCCGAAATGACTTGGCTCGACTTTGGCCCATACCAACTCAATTCGATTTGGGCCCAGACGACTCAGCTCAATGTGGAGTTTGGCCGACTTTGCTCAACTTTGGCTTGAATCTACCTGGATCAGACCAAGTAAAAATCCAATCCAAAATACAATTTGAATAATCCAAAAATGTATCCAATCCATATATCCAATTAAATGGATTAAAACTAATATAGATTTGAATTTTGTAATTTGGATTTTTTTGCTGGTCTGATGAAAGACAAACACATACATACAAATTTATAATTACACGCAAACACACACCCCCATTAACAGTGTATAAATAAAATTCAGTTAGCTTCTGGGATTTTCCGTGCTGAAAAGAAAATCCGAGGTTTTAATTAAATATAAACTATAAGATTAAAATTAAGTATGAATGAGATTACTTTATGGCTGGTCTTTTGCTAACCTGTTAACGGATGTGATTAGCAACAAGGAGGAGCAGATGACATCGAATTTTTGCCACATTTCCCCCATTAAAAATTCTAAGCATTATTCATCTTCTAGTTGTCTCTGCACATCCCCACAGGCAGTACCGTAACCTATGAGACATGGTGGGACAGTGGTATATGATTCAATGCAATAATATTGTGACAATCTCTATTTGTCACATTTATCACGTTAAATGGAGTAAAATCGGTGACTTTTAAATAACAAAAAACCCAGATTTAAAAAGGACACAAAAAAAATTGACATTTATACCCACGAAATGAGATGTTAAGTCTATTTTTATTACTTGGTGAGGCAACTCGCGAGGTTCATGCTCAGCAAAGACAGTAAGATTGACAGACAGAAGAAAGTTGAAGTAGCACTCTAGACAAGAGACTAATAATTTCTGTATGCCAGTTCCTTCACAGCATCAGCAAGGCTATCTTCCTTCCGAACACTCTCAACCCAGCTTGTATTGATATTAACCCGCTCAAGGCTCTGCCTCAACGTTCTAGCAATGGAAGGCATAGCATGGGTAGCAAAGAAGTCCTCTACCTCCTTGGCCTTTTCAAAGGAAGCAAACTGCGCCAACGATAAAAATGGAGAATTATAGTCAAACATCCCAGAGGGGAACTCGAGTATGCTAAGAAAACCAATGGGTCAAAGCATGTTGTAGAGGGGTATGAGACAAACCGGTGAGACAGCTGCACTGACAAAGCGAGTTATCAGAAATCCTGAACCATATGTTTTCGTGAGGTGTTCCCAATTTTCCTGCATAACATTGAGAACGGTGAGAAGAAATGTGGGGAAAGGGTTAAAAGAATGGGGGGAAAGGGTTAAAAGAAATGTGTATGTCTGTGTCATGGACTCGTGATCTCAATCAAACTTTTTTTCCCCGTCAAAATCAAATACAATCGTTGATGCAAAAAATGACACTGCTATTGACAACTTAAAAATACAAGGTGAACTTTAGAATGCCCTCTAGGCTTGAAGACAAGCAGTAGCATGTAAATTCATCAACGAGATACACGAAAATTGACAAGCAATGTTAGCAAAAGAAGGGACAATTCCTAAATCAGACTCTATGACCAAGTTTTCCTCAAATATAACAAAACTAGAACTTTTTTCCAATGAATCCTAACTCAGTCTCAAAATATTGATTAATTTGCAAAACCTTGAAGAAATCAATAAAAATTAAGAAATGGGGCATACACAACTTAGTTTCAATTTACTAGTTCAGGGTTGTTTATACCTTAAGCCACGCCCAAACTACATCTCGTCCTTCTCGATTAACAGCAAGTCCAAAAACGGCATCCTGGCTCCGAACCTTAACAATATATAAGAACATCACAAGTTAACAACATTTTAATATACATTATGCAGACATAAAAAATAATTAGCTAATAATGTGAGTATGTGCATTCTGACTTCAAAAATATCTGAATAAAGGTTACCTCAGATGACAACATAAAGTTAAGAGCTTCAAGAATTAGATCTGGATCACGTGAAGATGCCAGAGAGCCTACAATTGTAGAAAATATTAGTATCAAGACCCAGAAGCTATGATTGCTCTCATAGAAGACATCTCATTACCAAGAATTCGTGTTTTCTCCTGACTTAGGTCAGTTTCTCTATATACTTTCAAAAGGGATTCATAACCCGATCGATTAGATTTGCTTGCCCCTTGCATTACAGCTACATATGCTGCCTGCCACATTTTACACTAATAATCAGCAGAAGAGTCCATAGGGAAATTTCATGTATTAGAATGAAGATCCAGCCAACCTTTCTTATATCAGGTGGAAGAAGTGGTGTATTCCTGTTTTCTAAGAATGCCTGAAAACGCTTGCTTGCTTCGTCCAGTGTTAAATCATGACCAAACACAGCAAGAGCAGTCAAAATTTCTCCTCTCAACATTGCATCTACATGACTTTCTTCTGGTTTAGGCTCCCAACCAAGCCTCCTGCAAGGCAATGCCAATATGAGATAAGAATTAGAAGCTAAGATCTTAAAAAAACTACAAAAAGAGCATAGCCAATGGCATCTCATTTAGGTCATCTAAATTCCAGATCTTCCAATACCTTTATCCCCAGTCCTAGTATCAGCTACATTACCACATACAAATATGATTCTAGCAGATGATTTTCCAATCATCATGTAAAGCAAGAAAAATTTGAAGTAGTCTACAAAATTTTATTAACAGAAACACTATCTTCCCAGGATCATGCATTCAACAACTTACTCAGCACAGTGCTGGAGAAGAGCAATAAAGAACTGCCTGAAATAATCTAGCAAGTGAGGTACAGAATCGGCTGCAATGCGTTCAACTTTAAGACTTATCTGTCAAATAAAAGTATTGGAGTTACATTCAACATACACAGCCAACGTAATGAATGAACATGATTTGGAATATAACATTACAGTTATTAGGTTAGACAACACGGTGTAGTCAACTTCATCTTTGTATGATCCCATCAAGTTAATCAAGGAGGTCAATGATTCTTGGCCAGCCATACAAAGTGCATATGAATCATCCAAAACGCCTGTCAAAGTAAATAACTCGCAAGTTATCAATCTTTTCCTTTACTACCATTGGAAATAAATTTTCAAGTGACTATTTAATTTACCAAATCGGTCTGAGGCAGACAAGAGTTGTTTCTCTACTGCATATCTAAGTTTAGCAGCAAGCAGGTCATCATATTTCACCCTGTAAAAACCAGCCTGATCCACATTAAGTTTAATCCAACAATTTACACTTCTGTCTGTGGAACCAATGAAATCTTTGACATCATGTGTATCAGATTTCGTTTGCAAGAGGAAACTCTTGCGGACATCATAAGTGCCACAGCATAATGTTACTGGAACAATCCATTGACCTTCTCCTTGAGAACCACTTGACAAGAATTGTGACTGTCAATAAATGAACAAAGCTTCATGACATGTGATGGATTTTTTCTCAGAACATAATTGTATAAAAATCAAATGAAAGGTCAAGATGCAACGAAACCTGATTAAATTGCAATTTTTGATCATTGACTGTAACAGATACAACAGGATATCCCTTCTGCTTTGTCCATGAGGTCATTAACTTGTTCACAGGTTCACCAGATCCTTCCTCAAGTGCCGCCCAGAGATCCTCAGTCTTAGCATTCGACCAAGCATATTTTTTTATATATGAAGCCAGCGACCTCTGGTCACAAGAAAAAAACAATGTAATAGCATGATAACTCAACCATATTTTACATGGATTTTTAGAATCTATACTCCTTAAAAGCCTTAAGATAATATATAAAAGTGCCTGTAACACAGTGAATTCAATATAAAATACCTTCAACTTATGCAGCACAAACTAAACTGTACAACCCACTCAACCTACCTAACTTAAAAGCCTAAAAATCAAAGTCAATTTAGGTGAGACAGAACTCTAAACCCCCAAAAATAGTTTACTTATCCACTAGATGATAAATATAGTTTATTATCCTTACATGAAGAGTTCATTGTTCCATACCATCAAATTTGACATTGAAAATATATGGAAGGGTCCAAGTACTAACCTGAAAGCATTCAGCACCGAGATAGCTTTGAAGCATCCTAATAACAGATGCACCTTTTCTATAACTTATTGCATCAAATATTTCGTCAATCTCACAAGCATGATTTATCTCCACCTTCAAACATAATTTACATAAATTTAAAATTTAAAATGCACTAAAAACTCATAAGATAGTATGAACATTTTACATTTTAACCAAGGAAAAAGATTCAACTTAGTTATACTTTAATAATAATAATATAATAATATATATAATCAATATTATACAACAAACAGTTATAGAATTTACATATAATTAATATTGATAAAATCCCAGAGTCATTTAAAATTAGCCAAATTTGTTATCTGGGACAGACCAAAGCCATAAAAAATTTGAAGATTAAACAATACCTCAATTGGGTGGGATTCTGCAAGTCCATCCAACCTAAGACCCTCAGTGGATTCATGAAGAAATTGAGACCATATTTTCCACTCAGGAAACAAGCTATCAGTTGCTAAATAGCTCACCTGACCATCCCAAAAGAAGAGAAGAGGATTTAAAATATCAACTAGTTGTAATGTTAAAAAAAATTAATACAGGCAACAAAACCGACCAGCACCTCTGCAATGGCCCCAATTTGTGGATCTATGATCCATACAACTTACACTTGAACTATGTAAGAAGATAAAGAATTATTTTATGATAACAATAAAACCAATTACATTCTAATGACCTCTGTAATAATCAAAACCTTTAAAAAGGAAAATAAAAATATACTGAAAAGAAAAGAAAGATTCAGAAGATCTTTTTTCCTAATTACTATGGAGATATTGGGAATATTTTTTACCCTAATATTCTGCTATTTACAACACTTACCCATGTTGCAAACCCCTCATTCAGCCATAAATGTGTCCACCACTCCATTGTAACAAGATTGCCAAACCACTGGTGAGCTAGTTCGTGAGCTACAACAGTTGCAACCTTAACAGTAAAAAAAAGTTATTCTTTTTCCCTTCAGTTAGTAATAAAATAAATAGTTTTAAAAATCAAGATTAGGAAGCTCAAAGTAAACAAGACTAAAGAGAAACTTCATGGTTAAGCAGAGTACCCTCTGTTTGTTTGCAGCAGCAGAATGCTGGTCATCATATAGCAAAGCAGTCTCCCGATACGTAACTAAACCATAATTCTCCATGGCTCCAGCAGCAAAATCAGGGATCGCAATCATATCCAATTTTGGCAGAGAGTAAGGAGTAGCAAAGTAACTATTAAATTATCACAGTTAGTTGAATGAATGATAAACAGTGCAGACCATGAAAATTAACATGTAAATCGATTATCAGCCACTTATGTTGCTAGTACAAACTGATAAAAAAAAATTGTAAAATGGGAAATTCTGTCTTAAATATGCTGGAAATGTTCCCACTAAAAGCTTCTAGAAAGCATATTCTAGATTGAAGTGCTTATCAAACATAACTTAACTAAGTAGTTAAGTTAGTTTATGAACTTAATCACCTCATTTACGAGATGCTTGGCAACCTTGGAAATCATCACCCTTGGTCTGTATTGTTTCTCTTAACCTTCTTGGAAGCTACTTGAACCCACCTTCTAAACCTATAAATAGAAGCCTTCTCCTTTATACAAAACCTTGATTATATGACATTTCTTTAATTTTGTGAGTCTTCAGAGTTTGATACTCTTAGCTTAGATTCTCATCTTGCTTGAGGAGAGTTTCTTTTTAAGTGGTGAATATGCACCTATACTTGAATCACGTCAAGGTGGCGTGTTCTTTCTTATGCCTTACCTTATCCATTTGATTTTCATTTTACCCTTTTGTTTCTTATTTGTTTTCTTCATGACAGAAAAATCCCTTGATTTTTGGTGGAGAATTTTGATTCCAAATCTTTCTAAGAGTTGATAGATCTTTCAAGTTTTAAGGAGGACACCATCACAAACTACTTGGCTAAATGATTGTCAACTTATATTATAGTGATAATGAAATGCAACCATTAAATGGAAATTTAAAAGAAATGAAGTCCTGGATTATTTCCAATGAATTTTCTGCCTAAGAAGCACAATATTGTAATGGTTCCATACCTTTTGTATAGGTCCAAAGTTTTCACAGCCACATCAAGCGCAAATTTCCCCTGGTTTGCCTTACCAACTTGACAGTACACTCGGACTTTGACCCCTGTAGAGATGTTGAATTCAATTAGGAGCAGGAAGCTTAGTACTAATAAACAACCAAAACCTAAAAGGTAAAGAGTAATCATGTTTTTACCGTCAGAGGTGTGATCTTCGACATAATCAAACAAACCAACTACAACAGCAACCAAATATGTAGACATGATAGGTGATTCTTGATACGAAACTGTTTTTAGATTTCCGTTTGTTATTTCTTCAACAACTGGCATGTTGGAAAGAGCAACAAGCTCTGAAGGCACATCCAATGTGATCTTGAAAGTAGCCTGCAAGATCGAACAAACACGTGAAAAATTAAGTTCGTCAAAACAAGTTGAATACCAAAATCCATCCAGACTTGTCCATCCTCGTAGCCCTTACCATCCAAGGCATGAACTCCAAAAATGTTATTATTTCATGTATTTAGCTTGCACCGTTGCAATAATAAATATTTTAGCCTCGAGAGAGCTGACAGAAGGTTCATTCAGAAGGAAGATAAGGAGACATGTAAACAAACCTTGCAAGCAGGTTCATCCCAACAAGGAAAGCACCGCCTGGCATCAGCTGGTTCAAACTGTGTAACTGCCATAGTCTTCTTTTCGCCATTATATTCATAGGTACTGCACATAAAAAGTATCCTTATAAATTAATTTAATAACAAAATAGTAAGTCAATCTAGGATCCTGTTTGGGCAATTTTTTCGTAAATACTTCTATGATGAAAAAAAGAAAATGATAAAATAAATTGAGTTTCTGCCGTCCACTAAAATATTCTCATGCACTTTAGCTCTTTGAAAAGTAACATGAAAGAGTTTTTAGAAAAGTTAAGTAAATAAGTTATACTTAAATCATGGGAGAAGTTCATTTCATTTTACCTTTTATTTTCTTCTTTTTCAGATTGCACACGATACCATGTTTTTCTAAGGCTTACAACAACTTTCCTAATAGGTGCACAATGTAATGTTTTAAAACAACTAAGGAAATTAACATAATGTATGAGTTTCATAGTAATGTTTTTCAAACAATTAAGGTGTTAGTTTAGGGATAAAAAAAATGGATACTGTGTGCAATCCGACAAAATCTCAGTGGCAAACTAATTTGTTCTAAACATTTTTATACATCAGTAGGTTTTGCAGCAATCTACGCAAAATTGATAGCCAAGAAAAATACTAATAGAGAATCACGATCAAAATGCAGCCTCAACAAGAATTCAGGTAAACTCTTTAGCTTGTATAATATCAAGAAAAACAAACCAAAATAACATTTACCTTCTGTAGAACCCTTTCATTCTATCATTCAAGATTCCTTCAAACCGAATAGTCAATACACCCAACCCCACGGGTATTTCCTGTGGGAACTCCAGTACCAGAATCTCATCATTTTCAAACAACTCAACTCGCGAAGGCTTGATAACCTGCACAGACAACATCCATTGGTTCTGGATCAGCAACAACACTCCACACAAAGAAGCTGAATATTTATGAATCTTGAATGTTCTAGAGAAATAAATATTGATAACAAGGTGTCAAGAAAAGATAATAGAGAGAACCGTGGAGGAATCTCCGATAGTGAATGAAACGGCGTCGGTGGCGACGAAGAGTTCGGCGGCATTGAGAACGATGAAAGAGGTGGCGGCGACGATGTCGAGGTTGACGGCGACCGAACCTAAGAAACGGTGCTCGACGAGGTCGGGCTTGAGGTTAATGTCGTAGCGTTTGGGAACAGCGAATTTCGGAAGACGAGGTTGTCCTTTGAACTGATCCATCTCTCTCTTTCTTCTGCTGTCAGGTGTCACTCACAGATCAACGCAGGTAAGAATGATGCTGGGACTGAAAAACTGAGGTGAGATGGGTATTTATAGAGATTCTTCCCTCTTCTGTTCCGTTGAAGTGAAAATGAAAAATAAAATTGAAGCTAAATTATCCATAATTACGCCACTTCAAACTATTATAAATATGTTTTTTTACTCAATTAAAATCCGTTTTAATGGATTGAATTTCAGGTAAAATGTATTTTCAGTGACTTCAAATATTTTGCAATGTTTGTTTTATTTTTCTATAAAATTTAATTGGATTTTAGCGTTTGTATTTGTCAAAAATTATATGATTTTAGTTTTTCACGGGGATAACAAAATCCATATTTCTGAATAAATAGAAATATAAGAATTAAAAATACATATAATTTTACATAATTAATGTTTCAAACTATTTTGAAGAGAGCGAAAATTCATTATCCACTTTTGGGGTGATATAAACTTTAATGAGAAGTTAAAAAATTAAAATCTAAATTCCATATTCGTCATAATCATTAGTTATGGTAGAAACAATAAGATTATTAATTTGTTTAATTTAGTATCACGATAGTTTTTTAATTTTATCATTGGTGAATAGGACCGTATTAATTTGTTTTAAAAAATTGTGAAACTAAATTAAAAATATTTAAAATTACGGTGAAATTGAAAGATTATCGTAACGGTAAAAAAACCATAAGCATAGTATTAAAATCACTTTCAATTATAATATTTTTTCTAAATATAAATCACATAATGTCTAACTTTAATGTAACCTCTTTATTCATTTTTTTAATATCTCTTACATCAAACAAAGACACCAAATTTAAAATTTGTGTGCATTTTATAACTTTTTAATTGTAATATTGAGTAGTGAATTACTTTTTTTTAACTTAAGAAAATATGATAAATATATGGAGTGACTAATAATAACAAAGACCATCATAATTATAATAATGATGTAATTAACGGTAAAGAATAGTTATATAATAATCAAGACAATTTAACATGTGATAATTAAAATCTTTTAAATATTTGATTTTTTGTTAAATGAATATTTTAACATTTCGATAATTATATAATATTTATTAAGTATTTCAATATAAGTATTCAATTTTAATTTTATTATTAATTGTTAATACGAATGAGGTTATTCACATACAATTTGTGTTCTTTCTGTATGGACATTATTGTTAATATATTAAATATAGTTTTTAAAGAATTAAAAAAAAAAAAAGGTTGTAGAAGGTTTTGGACTTGAGACGTGAAAAGTAAATGAGTGTGACACTATAGAGCACGAATCGATGTGGAACCTTCGTTGAATCTGAAAGCTTCGTTGAATCTGAAAGCTTCGTTGTTTGTTAGACGAACAGGGTTTGCAGCCATTGGTACTCCCATGAGATGAGAGAGAAGAAAGCCTCCAAATCTATATCTTCCACCTCTGCTTGTGCCCCACTTCGCGACGCATACCACAATTGCTTCAACAGGTTTCATTCCTAGACTTTCTTTTCCCCAATTCGTTTCTTCCTCTGGTTTCCCTAAACCCTAATTAAATTCTCCTAGGTGGTACGCCGATAAATTCATGAAGGGTCACTGGGACAAACAAGAATGCGTTTCTGAGTGGCAAAAATACCGGGCGTGCCTTTCTGTAGGTCTTCACTTTGTTGCATATTTACACGCTTTTGATCTATGCAACTTTTCGTGAAAATTTAACCATAACTTTTGGCAGCAACATTTGGAAGATAAGCATCTGATTCGTTTCTTGCAAGCTGAAGGCATAGTTCAAGACAGTGGTGTTACTTCTCAGTAAGGTGATTCAGACATCAATTGTATAACTTCGTTGCCTAGCTTTTAATTGTGTTGCTATGCGTTTTTAAAAACATTCTATTATGTACAATTTATATGCTGTTTAAGTAATAGAAACTATGGCTGTACGCAATAGGTTTAAGAACGGACCAAAGCAATGGCCATCACATTCTTCAGTAGGATACCAAGTTACTTTCTTGCCCTCATTGTAGAATGGCCTTCAATTCATCTCTTACTGGTTACAAGTTTCTTGACCTCGAACTCATTAATTTAGTCAGAAAAATACACTCTCCTATGTGGTTGGGGTCTCACTTTATCTTATCATGCGCATAACTTCATGTCTATGATGTTAAATCACAGAGAAAAAGGGGGAAATGCGATTAGGGGCAAGCGAAGACTTCTTCCAAAGAAAAGGAACCAAAAACAATAAACCAGGAAAACTCAGCTACATGGCAAAGTCAGACATGGCAACTCCTTGAAACAGCCATGGAGCATTGTGCTTCTACTAATTGCAATTATTGAGTTGAATAGACTGCATACCGCCCCAAATTTTTGCCTCCTCGTTTGTGCCACAAATTCCTTCCAAAATGTTGTGGTTTATAATACAAGTGCGGGTTGAAAACTGTTTTCTTTCGTATCACCATTGTCTATAATTAAACGGTTTATTGAAGACAAGAAACCTGCCTTTCTTAAGTAGCATAAATTAGCAAACATGACTTTTAAAAAAAAACTTAGAGCTGTTTAAGAAATGTTTTAGAATAGAAAAGGAACGGGGAAGGGGAAATTGGAGTGAGAAAAGAGTTTGGAACTCTTTGTTGGGAGCATTTTTTAGGACCCAATGCAAATAGGGTTGCAGTTGGGCTAAGTGAAGGAATAGAGTCAATTTTCATATTTTCTCTACATCTCCCTTGTCATAGACATTCAAACAGTAGATTTAATTCTTCATTACATACTCATCCAAAGTTTCAAATAGTAGGATTGAATAAGAAATATATAGCTACTCATCAAAGCAATTGTCACTCAACCCATCATCGTTAACCCAACATCTTCTGTCAACCTGTCATTAATGTCAGGCTTTATGAAATGAATCTGTTGTGAGCAGTTCATCGAAAACTCCTGTTCTTTTTTAACTAACATTCTGTTTGTGTTCTGTTTTTTAATGTTGTGTTTTTAATTTTGAACTTCTTCTATTCTGTTCTTATATTATGTCTTGTAATTTTTGAATTATTGGTTCTTGGCTTTTTGGTTGCCTCAAACTTATTTTTAGTTATCCCCATTCCAGAACTGTTGGTTCTTAGATTAAATAGTGTTTGGATACTGTGATGCGTTTTTAATTTTTCTTTGTATTTTGTAAACTTTCTTATAGCTAAAAGTCTTCTGGCAAAAGGGTACAATAGTTTCTTTATTTTTGTATTAGGTAACTTGCTATCAGCTGAGTTTACACTTTACAGGCACTTCACAAGTTTCAGGTAGATTCTGGAGTTTGACAATCTAGACAATGAGTCATGGGACGCACAGCCCTAGAAGATATTAGGCAGTCTTTCAACTGCATTCTGGATCTCTGAAGTAACACGGTTGTTCGGGGTGGGGGGGTATTGAGCTGTCTTGGAAAGTTCATGTGACTTCACCCAAGTATTTTGAAGAAATGACTTTTAAGCGAGTTTAATTGATCTCCTTGCATACAGTTGTAAAAACACATAATGATTTCATGAGTTAATTCCCAAGTTTCGTGAACACCACAACAGCTGTGTCCTAGCATGAACAAATATATAACAGCTATATCTCATGCTCCTAGTTTGAATGAATCCCTCACTGTTTTCTGCATCGAACCTAGTGGTCAAGCCATTTTAGTTCATGGTGAATGAACCCATCATATCTCATTGTAGGGTGAACAGGGTGAATCAAGCATCAATGAGTTATACCTAGCATCCACCATTATATTAGTAATTCTGAAGCTTCGGGAAGAATTAGGTTATTCTGTTAATGTTCCTTGCTATTAACTCATGTCGTAGTTTGTGAATTATCCATTCAATTTGAATTTGTTATCTGCTGTTTGCATTCTGAGATAGATATCAACACATCTTGTGATCTGTAAACTATTGGTTCATGGTTTCTTTGTACTCTCAGCTATTCCCACTACCTAGAATTCTGAAGCTGGTGGTATTAGATTATTTTTGTATTATTACCGTATTAAGTCATTATTTACAACTTTTTTATGCTCTACCAATTTATGTAAACTCTCGAGTTCGAGAACCTTGATAAAAACATCTTTCTTGTCATATTCTTGATAAAAACGGTAGGTTGGGCCTTATGAGTTTGTAGTTTTGGTGCAGGTAACTGACTACCATTTGAAGAAAGCTTATTCTTGTGATGATCACTGTTGATGTGGTATTATGTAACGCTACCTGTGCGTTGTGTCTTTGTTTGAATAGAGCAAGCTTTGTATTTCGTAAGAAATCTTGGTGGTTTATAGCCATGTCTGTTGCAACGGGATGAGACGGAATTAGCCAAGAACCTCACATTCTTTGTAAAAGTTAAATTCTTCGATGAATTTGTCGACTTGACCAATATAGATTGCATGATTTTAGGATAGTGAAACCAATATGGGAAATTAAATAACAATCCCGGGCTGAATTTCTTCACTCACCCTCACTTAAGAGCTGATATACACGGCAATCCATTTTAACATAAATAAAAACTAGAAAACTAATTTGAACTGTTTTTTGTTTTCACTCTTTGCAATGTATAATGTTGCTGGAAGATAACTTTTTTAGCCTTTCATTATAGTTATTTACATTTAAACATGAAATCATATTTTAAATGAACATTTTATAACTTTATGCAAAATTATATCTTCATCTTTTTTTTAAAGCCTCAAACTTGACAGTAATAGTTAAAAATTAATTGGCGATGATATCAAGAGCCATAGAAATTAGTTTAGTTAAGAGTATCAGATTCATGCTAAATTATTATTAATTTTCAAATAATTCCTAGTATTAATGAGATGTATTTCTATTTTTAAAACATCTGTATTAGTTTTTATTCTTTTAATCTTATTTGTAATTAATATTTTTATTTTGATTACTTCCATTTTGATTAGCTTTGCGTTGACATTGCATGTGAAGGATCCAAGTAAGGTTCCGAAAATGTTGTAAAAAATAAAACCAGGCTTTTAGAAAAACCTCCGACGTTAATGTATATCATTTACTCTTTTATTGAATGAACTTAGAAAAAAGTTCATGATTAAAGACTACTTTACTTTTGAGAAAAATAATTAATATAAGAAACAATCAGATTGATTGTTATTGAAAAGGCTTAAATTGTAGTGATGATGAGGGTATAATACCATAGATGGATTACAATAAGTATTAACCCATAGATCATTGTAGAAGAAATGGTTTGAGCAAAGGCAATTGTATCTTCCTATGGAAGTTGTGTGTGAAGGATATAGGAAGTACTGGAGTAAGATGATCCAAGTTGGCGGTGAGAGTGAAAGCGACTCCATCCATTTAATTGACAAACAGTTGTGTTGGGGTTGAGTGTGTTATGTGTGCGAAAGTGACTTGTTTCACATCAATTTGATTAATAGCTCTGCCTGTGTGCAACAGACATCTCACATCACAAAGTTGTGCCCTTCAATTCATTAACCCTTCTGTTAAGTTTTCAAAACATTGTGGTCCAATCAAACCTTGCAATTCCCTTTTTTGTTTTGTTTTCTGTGACTATTTTCCCTCACCATCTCAATCCCAAGTGTGAACGCAAAGAAACAACTAATTTCCATCCCTATACTATAATAATACCACCTTCGCCCTGCCCCCAAACACCACGCGTCATTATCTCACCACAAAAATATATAAAAACCCTTAAATTCGTGTCAGCTATCGATTAAATATGCAAAAGCCAACGTGTATGCCATGCACTCCTTTTCTTCACACACTTTCCTCCATCCATGCCTTCTATTCATAATTAACCACCCCACACCAATGGTTGACCTCTTAACCCAAATTCTTTGCCAAAGGGCTGTGTTGGGGAAGATATTAGAGTAACTGATTAAGAACATTATTAGGAGCTAATCATGATTCTTGTTCGTTTTTAAACGGTATATAATGTGGTGTCATTAATTTACTTTTTATGAAATAAAAAGACAAATAAAAATCAGTCAAGACTGTAACTACATGGTGAATCTACAAAGTCTACATTACCGGTTGAAGCAGAGGACATTGCTACATAGTCATCAACATAGTTCAACAATATTTATGTATATCATAGACAAAAGTTTGATTCAGTCATTTGTAGTCCAGGAATTTTAACCAATAAATAATACTTTGCCTAAACAAATGAATGAATAAGTAAACAAACAAATACACAAGCGTATATATGGATTCAGGGATAGAGAACATCATGGAAGTATTAGCTACCATCACTTGGAACAAGCAAGAACTGTTCTGTTTCTGTAATGGGTATTTTCTTACAACCTAGGGTCTTGGACAGTGGAAATGTTCTATGGTTACAGCATGTAAAAGACTGAGTTACTCAGAATGGTTCTAATTTTAGCATAGGCCTTGAACACACTCTATGTTTTGCTTGGGGAAAGGAGTAGTTGATAGGTTGTGAAAAGAGATCATTTTTGTATCCTCCAGAAACTAATGTAAGAGGTGCATTCGTTCTGTTTTCAAGCAAAGGGATGCTATAATATAACATGAGAATATTCTGATTTGATTATATCGCTAAATTACAGAAGAGAACCAACGATTACAATTGATGAAATATTTGTGGGAGGGGCGAATATACCTTTTAGTTACAAAGCCCCTTCAACAAACAAAGATGAATCCCTTGATTATCATTGTCTAAATTTCAAGAAACAACCAAAAGAATTAATTATACATACATAATGTCATCCTTCAGTTTTCAATTCCAAATTCTAATCAAATAAAAGAAGTGCCAGCTAGTCCATGGTGCAAAAGGTTATGCGCAATTGCATCCCTGGCCTTCAAGGAGCTAACAGATCTCAAGGCAACCTCGGGCTCCACCACCACATCATCATCAACATCATCATCCTCATCAACCTTCAACAACTCAGGATCCATTTCCTCGTTCTTCAACTCACATATATTATGCAAAACACAACAAGCCCCGAGCACAAGAGGCAAATCTTGCAGCTTCACCTCAGTCCTCTTTCGCAAGCACCCCCACCTTCCTTTCAACCTCCCAAATGCATCCTTAGCAACCCTCCGAACCTCCCCAATCTTCTCATTGAAAGCATGCTGAGTCCAAGTGAGATTCTGCTTCATATAAGGCACCAAAATCCAATCCAACAAAGGGTACCCGGAACCCCCAACAATCCAAACCCCACTAAGATTAAGGCCCCCATTGTTAGCCCTTTGAAAAAGTGCCGATTTTTCCAACACCTGATCATTACCCATTGAACCAGGCCACCCGATGCACACATCAGTGAAAACCCCTCTATGGTCAACAACACCCTGAACAGTCACAGAATACGAAGTCTTGTGGTTCCTCTCAGTGTGCTTCTTGTTGAAGTAAGCAGAGACACTCATCTTAGGAGCTATGATGGGAACATGAGAAGTGAACATGGATCCCACAACGTTGGGGATCCCAGAAATGTTCTCAAACTCACCCTTGACGTCCCTTAAGGTAACAGCATTGGGCCATTGCAAGTACTTTGGCATAAGCACTCTCTTTATGGCAGTGCAAACCTCAAGAATCAGTTTGTGGCAAGTGGATATCCCCAAACCGAACCTTTTCGAAACCACGCTCAGAGGGTCGCCGGTGGCCAACCGCCACAAACAAACCGCCACCCTTTGCTTCACCGGAATGGCGTTTCGCAGCGTCGTGTCTTCCTTGGCAATCACCGAATTCAGCTCCTCGCAAATCGCTTCGAAAGTCACCCTTCCCATTCTGAACGCTTTCCGGAACTCTTCTTCCGGAAATTCGGCTTTGTTACACACCTCCCACCACGCCCCCGAACGCTCCTTCACCCAAACTCGCCGGTGACTCACCGAGTCACCGCCGGCGACTTTCTTTCTCTTTTTGGGGTTGGACTCTTCCACCTCGCTGTAGTAACCATCGATCATCCCCTTCTTTTTCTCGTGTTCTTCTTTGTCTTCTTCGTTTTTCTCTTTTGCATCCACCAACAGGAGTGTTGTGAGGATGCCCTTCAGTTCTCTCTTCTTCTTCGTCTTATGGGTTGACCCCTTATCCTTCTTCTTACGGCGTTTTGTCGTCGGTTGGTTCATTTCGCCGAACGAATTCACGTTTCACGGGTCTCTGAGAGTTGTTGCGGATTTTTTGCAGATAATAATGAACAGTGTTGTTGCTTTTGCTCCATGTACACACGTACGATACAATGAAGCTGCTTTTTTTGCCACTCTTTCTCTTTCCGACCATGCGTTTTTAACGTGGGATAAACCTCAGTGTGAACGGGTATTTGAAAACTTTCATAAATCACTGTCATCCCAATTTAATATATGTACTATGTGCCGCTGATTCAATCTTCTCAATTATCTCTTCATTATTTAAATAAGACCAACCTTAATTAGTGTGTTTAGGATGCAAGAAAATAACATTTAAATATGTGTTCCACTTAAGTTACAGTGGTTTATGTGTTCACACTCACTTTAATAGTCTCATCCTCTTTACTTTATTTTCAGTTTTAATTTAACACCTATCATTAGGAAAAAAAATTATTTTACCTGGAAATTTGTTTAAGGTACTGATAGAAAATTGATGGATTTTGTGTGTGTAATGGGGAATTAATTAGTCTTTGGGAGCGACAAGGATGGAGGAGAAGTGTGAACACGATTTAGGATAGGGCCATTTTTTTTTATATTGGATTGGCACTTGTTATTTGGCTTTGGTGGGGTTAGGTAAAGGGTGCTTAAGGTAATTTAGAAAAGAGGAAAAACATATCTTTGTATATATAACTTTTTAATATTAATTTTGGTTTTATTAAATTTTATAATAGTAGGATATTTGTCTTAATTACAATGAAAAATCAAGTTTAAAGTTATTCATATTTTCCGTGAAAGGAATACTTGTGCTGATAAGTTGACTAATTTAAGATTTATTCATATAGTATCTTTTCATTAGTATAATAACCATCTAGTCTGTTCTTAGAATTCGATATGAATATATATAGTCTACCTATGTATCTTGTTGTTTTTGTTAACATATGAATTTTGGTCTAATTTTTCCATATTTTTGTATTCTTTTTTGAATAATATTTTTTTTATGTGATGTCAAATAATTGTTGTTATTTGAGTTTTTTTTTATGTGATGTCAAATTATTGTTGTTATTTGAGGTTAAAAGATTTCAAAACATTAAGAATAGTTAAAAATAGTTACAGAGGATGTAAAAATTATGTTTTGCATTGTATAAGTAGGATAATTTGTATTTTTATAACGCAAATATAACACTTAGTATTGGTATTGGGATACTGGGTTGAAACATTCTTAAAAGGTTGTATTTTAATTTATTCTATTATTTTTTGATAAAAAAGTTAGTGTGAAAAAACTAAATAGTGTTTAATAAGTATATAATATCAATATATTTAGTTTAAATATTCCTACTTAATATTTCTTGGGTTCTTATTAATCAAACTTAATTCTCTACTTTAGTTATGTTTGGTAGGCATGAAATGTTTGAAAAATAAAAGAAAAGGGAATTGATCATTTTAGTTTTTTAATTTGGTTTCAAAGTTGAAATAAGAATGAGATTCATTGATAAAATGTGCGAAAAGAAAGAGAAACCTGCACGATTTTTCTAACAACCTTTACTTTGTCTGATCACTAGATTCAGATGCATTATACAATAACAATAACATAACCCATTATATTATTTATAATATAATTTAATCTTTATTTTATAATTCAGTGTATAAATAAATTCAAATATTTTGTATTGATTGTATCCTTTGAATGGGTATCAATTATATATCTTTTGTTTATTATGGATGTGTATTTATATGATCAATTATGGATTGTTATTATAACTTATTAGTTAATAACTAATAAATTAGTCATACCAGATAATATGACAATTTTCCATAAAATGTTTTTTTTTTCAACTAAACCTTATAATTTTATTTTCATTCCCTTTTTTTATCCGAACAACTTTTTATTTTCACTCTTCTCACCTCTTTTTTTCTCCTTTTTCTTCTATCCACTTCCTCTACTGGTTTTTTATGTATATTTTTTCAAAACTACCTTTTTTATTCATACTCATTTTATATTGAGGGGTAAAAATAGTATATACAATGAAAATTATGGTTTTATTTCTTATTAAAAGGAATAAACATCATTTGTAAGTGGAAGTAAATATAGTTGGCATATATCTTGGGCTAAACTTAAGAATGTAGATCATTGTGTGTAATTTTACAGAATTTAGGAAATAATTATATAACTTACTCGTTTTAAATTTAATCAGACTTGATTTCATTTACTCGTTTCGTTTTAAAGTTAAGATCTAAATTTTTGTTGTTGGTATGAAGTCAAAACCAATTGGATTGCGCTGCATGTTTAGTGAGTTGGTTTAATCATTGTACACAGTTGAAGCGCAAGTGAACATTGTTTCGTGACTTCAAGTGAGAGATTGTTAGGTATTAAGTCAGGACCAATTGAGTTTGGCTGATTAGACATCATGTCTAGTGGGTGAGCTTAATCATTGTGTCCCTTTTATAATATATATTTAAAGAGATCATTGTATTTGTAATTGGTGTACAACATGACAGAATGAAAACTTAATAGTTATCCGTGTGGATGTAGGTTGCAGTTGATGACAATCACGTTAAATCTTATGTTGTTTATTTTCTGCAGTTATTCTTCCGCGTAAGTTTTTTCCTATCATTTGCAAATTATTTGTTTCTTCTTGGAGCCTTGCGTCTGTTAAGGCATTGCATGAGAAAGTTGAATAGTTTGGAGCATGCATGCACGTTCAGACATGCTAATTCAACAATTAACACTACTTTTGACTATTTCTCTACCCATGAAGAGGGCAAGAAGCAACCCATTCAGAAAATCAAACAGAAAGGCCGAAAAAAGAAGAAGGAACATTTTAACCAATTTTTATTTTTAAAACTTTAATTAGGTTTTCTTGACCCTACTGTGTTTCACACATCTCCATAAATATTTCTAAGAAAAAAAATTAAATTAAATTATTTTTTATGTAAAAGAAAAATATTGAATCAATAGTGAATTTTTCCATTATTTCAATTTTTTGTGTGTATATTTTCATCTCTGAAAAGTGTTTATGATATAAAGAAAACTTTCCAAATATATATATATATATATTATTGGAAAAGAAATCATGAAATAAAAAGATAAATGATTGTTTATGTAACAAGAAAAACATACTCTATCACCGTTCTTCTATCTCTTACAAAACTAACAATTTTACAGAAATTGATGAGTTGTGTTGTGATTATAAAACTAAGTAATCATTATACCGAAAAGCATCTTTGTCACAAAAAAATATAATTAAAAATATATGGTATTGCTTTATAATGCTAAATCTTCTAAACCCATAAAAAAAAAAAAAAGCAAAATCTGGCTATCCTTGTCAACAATAATAATGCAATTGAATTCGGAACAAGGTTGCCCCCACTTCCAGCAGCTCCGGTGTCTCGCACATTGTATTCAACCAACACAGTTTTAAATTAGGAATTTAAGTATCACTATGAAATGTTCCACAATGAGTAAAAATAAGAAAATTAAGTAATATATATATATATATTACTTAGTTTTATATGAATTTTCTATTTATACTAATGCATAATATATTATGAAGTAAATTTTAGGCCTAACTCAATTTCATAAAACTAATTTATAGGGTGAGGTTTGTACCCAACACCTTCCTTACGCTGAGAGTGACAGCTCTTACGTGGAACATCATAACATAGTGACACGATAAATCCAATACTCGTTAGGATAGACTTTAAATAACTTTGATAATATATTATGAAGTGGACCGACATAGTAGTATTTTAATTAATTTAATTTTTATCACACATAAAAGAAAGAAACAAAAATGATTTATCACTTAATTTTTTTAACTGAATTTAATGCATGAATTTATCTTATTAATAACATATAATAGATTAATATAAATATTGATTGGAGTTGGTGAAGGGTTGGTCAAAGCGATGCCAAAATTAAAGAAAAAAACGAACGGTTGAGGAGGAGTTAGGTTAGTTGGGGTTTGATGTTCAGAGGAGGGAGGGGTTTCATTCTCCTCATTCCTTCCTCAACGTCTACAGCTTCTTCGTTTGGTGGACCAATCCGGTGGCGGCACCCTCCTTAACCTGCAATCATGTCTCTTCAACACCCAGGTGCCGCCCCACCGCAGAACGTCACAATGGTGGCCGTTGACAAAGACAAGAACAGTGCCCACGCTTTCCGTTGGGCCGTTAATCATCTTGACAACCCCGTCATCATTGCCGTCCATGTCAAGCACAAAAACTTTTCTCATCGTAGCTACCCTCTTATTCACGCACATCATATCATATATACACTATATCTGTGCTCATATAACATGTATTATAATCATTGGAATTGACCTAAGATAGTTTGTGGTTTCTATATCTTTTATTGATGTTGCGTGTGCATGCATGCATGCAGATGTCACCAATGTGTTTCCACCAGACGAAGAGGATGTAGTCAATATTTTCAATTCCTTACGTGGAATGTGCACCCGCAAAGCTGTATGCATTAATGTCAATGAGATTTTCTGTTATGTACATATAAATAATATTCTACTTGAAACTTGCACTCACTGTAGTACTCATTTGGTGCATTCAGGTCACCATGAAAGAAGCCGTAGTCGATGATGCCGATGTTGTGAGAGGACTTCTAGAGTTTGCAAACAGGAATCTCATACATAGCATCGTTGTTGGTGCATCCGCCAAAAACCCTTTGTCAAGGTTTCGTTAATTTTCTACTTTGTTCCTATATATATGGTTATTCCCTTTGCATATATATATAATTTGTCTATCGAATTAATGTGTTTCACAACGCTGTGGCATGCAGTCTCAAAAAATTTAAAGCCTATCAGTATCAGGATATACCAACAACCATGATCAAATCAGCTCCAGATTACTGCTCTGTGTACATAATTTCGAAATTGAAGCTTGTGTCTGCTCGATCAGCGGCACGGTCATTGGCAAAAGGTTTTACCACATCGAAACAAGTTCCTGTGCCGGCAAGTCCACCTAGTGAACCAGAAGGTGGATCGTTAAGGTGCCAAGAATGGAAGTTATTTAGCTAGCAACTTGATATCTATATTATATATGTGTTTTGGGAAGATGGTCATCAGTTAAAGTTGGTGCAATTAGTTGCTTTTACTTAATAGTTTTGGTTTGGTTACATGCAAATAGGGGACAACCACCTAGAAGTAGGAGTCCTTACGAAGGAGCAGCAGAACCAATGCGAATAATACCGGCAAGAGAAAGACCGAAGAGTGCGGGCAGTAGTATGTCAATAGAGAACATTGATTTACCCACTCGTCCACGATATTGGTCAATGGATGAAAGTGAAATTTTAGGGCTTGGGGCAATGGATTTATCAAGACTTGATTCTGGTATATCAGATTCCATTGGGATGTCATCATCTCCTCAACCCTCAGTAAGTGTAAAAGAAAAGGTTATTGCATGTGAACAAGTTCGATTTGAATTGAACTGACTTTGTTGTGGATCGAGAACCATTCTTTGTTCGAACAAAGATGGTTAGATTAAGAATCTAACAGTCGAATATTTAATTTACTTCTTCACAGAAAGAAATTGAAGCCGAGATGAAAAGATTGAGGCTTGAACTGAAGCAAACTATGGACATGTACAACTCAGCTTGCAAGCAAGCAATCTCAGCCAAAAACCAGGTCATGTTTAATTATGCAATATATACACAGGAAAATGTGATGGGAGCAAGTACACCCTTTAAACTTTTTAAAAAATACCACTTGAGGGATTTTCTACTTTGTGACAAACACATTCACTAATAAGAATAGGTTTCATCCTTAACCATGATGCTTCATATATATATGGTCAGAAGAAGTCAGTGTTGAAGGTTGTTCTGGTTTTAACTCTTTATGGTTGTATATCAAAAGAAAAATTAGGAAATGACTCTTGATGATTGGTTAACTAACAGGCGGAACAGATTCGTCAATGGAAACTGGAAGAGGATCGCAAGGTTGAGGAAGTTAGATTGTCTCAAGAGGCGGCTCTTGCAATTGCAGAAAAGGAGAAGGCTAGAGCCAAAGCTGCAATTGAAGCAGCTGAGGAGGCTAGGAGGAGGGCTGAACAGGAAGCACAGAGAAGAAAGAATGCAGAGATGAAGGCCAGGGCGGAGGCAGAAGAGAAAGAACGAGCATTATCTACGTTGGCTCAAAACGATATCCGGTATAGAAAATACTCCATAGAGGAGATTGAAATAGCCACAGGAAAGTTCTCTTCGTCAAACAAAATTGGTGAAGGTGGATATGGACCTGTGTTTAAAGGCCACCTTGATCACACTCCGGTCGCAATCAAAATTTTAAGGCCTGATGCCTCTCAGGGCATGAAGCAGTTCAACCAAGAGGTAATGACGCTATTTTTCACTCCTATATATAAAAATATGACTCTTAAATGTTTTTCCAAAAGTTCCTGGCATAAAAATGATGTTGAATCTACATGCACCATAATATGGCTAGTAATAACTTTTGCATAATTCTAATGCCAATTCTCTATTCAATTTCGACAGGTGCTAATCATTGTCCTTAATCTTTGTGAACTTGCAATAGATAGTAGAGTAAGAAAGGAAAGTTTTAACAGAAAATAAAAGTTATCATGACATGATTGATAGATAGCCTTCATCTCTTAAGTATGTGATTGGATTAAGAATCTTCTAAAAATATATATATATATTAGAAGAAGAGGTCAATCCCTAAACGAATTTCAATATTTCGTCTTTGGTCACCTGATAAAGAAGTACGAAAGCTAGTTTATAGTTATTTTCAGTTAGTTAGAAGCATTTAATAGTGTATTTCAGGAGGACCCATAAACTTTTCAATGCCTTCCATCACTTTGTTATCAAGACACTATCAATGTAATGCAAGAATATGATTATGCAACTATAAAATTATATACTTTTTTCCTTCTTAATTACATTCACAGATTGAGGTACTAAGCTGCATTAGACATCCGCATATGGTGCTCCTGCTTGGTGCATGTCCTGATCATGGATGCTTAGTGTATGAATACCTGAATAATGGTAGCTTAGAAGACAGATTGTTCCGGAAAAATAACAGCAGACCAATTTCATGGAAGAAACGGTTCGAAATATCTGCTGAGATTGCAACTGCACTCCTTTTCCTTCACCAAAACAAACCAGAACCTATCGTGCACCGAGACCTCAAACCATCCAACATTCTCGTGGACAGAAATTACGTGAGTAAAATCGGTGATGTTGGTCTTGCACGTTTAGTCCCTGCTTCTGTAGCTGATACAATGACTCAGTATCACATGACTTCGGCTGCTGGAACCTTTTGTTACATTGATCCTGAGTATCAACAAACGGGAATGCTAACACCAAAGTCAGATATATATTCTCTGGGGATAATGCTACTTCAGATAATCACAGCCAAGCCTCCCATGGGCCTTGCTCACCTAGTTAGGAAGGCAGTTGAAAAGGGCAGGCTTGAAGAAGTGCTCGACCCTGTGATCACAGATTGGCCAATGGAAGAGGCTCTATCATATGCCAAATTAGCATTGAAGTGTGTCCAACTCAGCAAGAAGGACAGACCAAATCTTGCAACGGAGTTGTTGCCTGAGCTTAACAGGTTAAGCAATCTTGAATTGCCTCCACAGAATGATCGATTTTCTTACAGTAGTGCTGATACGATCTATAGCTGTAATTCACATCCTCCCACACCTCCGCGAAGTCAATACTCTGATTCAGAGACATCCTACAGGATCTAGGTTCGAGCATTGACTTATATGTCATGTACAAAACAATCAAAATGTAATCCATACAATTCAAATTATTGAAATATTTGAAACTGAAAGGAGCAAAACACAAGCCATCAATACTTAATTCCTAGAATATTTTCCAGTTGTAATTTTTTTTGTATTTCTTAACAGTTGTAATTATTGATATGGTTTCCACCAACTAGGAAGTAATATATAGGATGGTGTTGGGGAATTTAATGCTACCCCAAGAAAGGAACATTGCTGCTGTTAAAGGTTGACGGTGACAGACTAATAGCACTAAGATTCAGAAAACGCTCAAATTATATACAAACTCTGTAAGTTGGCAAATGATCAATTCTTTTCAATTTCTTTCCACAAACAATTATGTACGCGAAGTTTGTTCATGCCTTGTCATAATGCCACGCTTTATAAGAATTTGCAAGAACTTTTAAGTAAAAAGGAAGCTCCGAATTTCTGCTTGCAAAGCAAAGTATATAATAAGATGGACACATAAAGTGAGATGGATTATGTTTGGAGACTGGTATAAGAAAAAGGTAGTGATTGCTAAAGAAGCATTGCTTCGGATTCCCTTACCATGAAAATGAAAAGGTGCAGAATTACATTTTCCAAAGTGTTAACTACAAAATGATATAATGAATTGCTTATATTCACGATATCAAAGTATGAAATTAATTAAAATGGTACCTCCAAATGTAACAAGGATTGTCATGTAATAAACTAACGTTTTTAAGAAGTGATTATCATGTAATTATCTAAAGAAGGAGAATGCAATTGCTGAGGAGTAATTCATAATGGTAATAATAATAATAATATAATTGATATTTTAAGTAACCTGAACAAGTTTTTAGATGACATATAAAGGAAGCCATGAACAGAGATTCCCCAAAGCTCATTCTCATTACAGGAAGTAGCCACCTTTGTTAGTTCTGCAAGTCACCTAATTCTTCAAACTTTGCACATCACAAAAAAATGAGCACCACCACCACTACTACCTACCCTATCAACATACCTTCTGAGTTTCCCGGAGCTTCTCCCGCTTCAGTCCAAATGGGTTACATCAACTTCTCAGGGTTCATTACAAAAAGCCTGTTTTCATGGTTTAAGGCTTCCTTCATCGTGATTGCTTTGTTTGCCAGGGTGACATTGGAGGACAAAGTAGAAGATCCCTCAAGTGCCCTTTTCTGCATCAGCGACTGTTCCACATGTCCTGTAATATGTTCACCCCCTCCTCCAGCACTCATAACACCACATCCTACCTTCTCACCTTCACCTCCGCATTCTCCACCACCATCATCATCATCATCACTACCTTATAATTCTTATCTGTCACCGCCACCTCCTTCCAAGCCAAAACTAGCACCACCCCCACCGCTGTCACATTCTTCAGGGCCTCCTCCACCACCTTCTTTCAAGTCCTACACCACACCACCTTCAGGTTTGGAGCAGCCCCAACCTACGGTGGTCTCAGCGCCGCATGACTTTTCCTATCCATACTACTATTTCTACGCCTCCGCTGCTTCTTCTCCTTCTTTTCATGCACCCTTTCTTCTCTTGTTATTCTTCCTAGTATTCTATCGTTGGTAACCAGTTGTTTTGTACTACAAGGTGAAATGTGTTGTTTGGTCTCTCCAACATGTACTAATGAAAGTCTCAAATGCGTTGTTTTTGTTTTCTTTTACATCGTATTTCTAATTTTGTGGCAAATAATTTGTGTTACAAATGATTTTGGTCTCTTCCTGCCACCCTTCTTCTATCCCTATTTCTCGTTCCTCCCGTGTTCGGTGTGTCTGCCGGACAAGTTAAAACCCTGTTCTAAGCTTTTCAGTAAGTTCTTAATGTTTATTTCTTAACGAAACTAAGTGATTCTTACTATAATATACATTATCTTAACCAATTCATAAAAAGATTACTATTAATATTTTAATTACATTTTTATAAATTTTAATTTTAAGTATTAATATATATCATTATGTTATTATAGAAGTTGCTAAATGGTTTCTTTTTCTCAAAAGAAAGTTAAAGTATAATTTCCCTATGTATATCACACATTTTTATTGAAGTTAATGTTGAGGGGCCAACTTAGGAAAATGTTACTTCTACCACCCATTTCTTAAACAAATCTTTCGTATCTTCTTCTAATAATAAAATATTATATTTAGACGATAATAATAAATATAAATAAAATCATATTGTAGGGTTATTATATAATTAGGGATGACAATGTGGGATAGGCCATGCCAAAAAACTGTGGGGTGAACTCACTAATCTAGCCTGTTGAACCACTTTGTCCCGTCACTCATAACCAGCAAGTTGGCGGCTCGCTCATCCAAATAAATAAATAAATAAATCATACTTCATTCACATATTATTGTAGTGATCTTTATTTTATTTTATTTAAAAAAAATGAATTTAATGTACTAAAAAAAGGAATGTTATTTTTTTAATAATTTAAAGGAGTTAGTATTAGGAGTGACAGTGAATTTAGTTTTAAGTAAAGTCTTATATTTAAATTTTGTTAATAAAAAAGAATATAAAGAAGATATTTCAATAGGATAGTTTGTTAATAAAAAATAGTCATTTTCATTAAAATACTTTGTAACAAAACTTTGATAAGATACTCTTATATATTTACATACATATGTATATAAAAAAAATTAGATGCAAAGCAAAACTTTAATTATTTTTAATTAAGCCTTTTAACAACCCCCATACTTAATATATATTTTTATCTTAATTGAATGGATTAAAACACAGCCCACAAACCCGGATTACCTCTTATGCAAGGTGAGCCAGTAAAATAAGTCTGAACTCCGTGTGTAGGACGAGCCAACTCAACCCGTATTTTACGAATTAAACACATAACAGATCTATACAGAGTGGACCAACTCGCATTATTGTCACCCCTAGGCTATGTATAACATCAAAGCTGTTAAAATACGATTTTGTGGACTGTAAGGAATGGGCTTACCATTCCAAATAGGCAGTTTCTTCCTGCTTCCCTACATTTTTTTTCCTGCACCCCACAATGTTATGCAAAGACCAAATTGTTCCTATTATTTTTTAAAAATCCTAAAATACAGTTGAATTGTATTTATTTTTTTGCATTATGGATTATGGAATCCAGAAAAATTTCGGATTGGCATTTCCGGTAAAATTTTGGATTCATCAATCCGTAATTCAAAATATGCATTTCACATTCAAAAATTCAAATTCAAAAAAAGCATTCCGGATTCACCAATCCGTGACAGAAATATACATTCCGGATTCAGAAATCTGTAATTAAAAAAAAAACATTCTGGATCCATGAATCCGTAACAAAATTAGGCTTCCAGATTCAGCAATCCAGAAATCAATAATAATGGAAGAATTGTTTCCAGAACACCCCCTCATCCAGAAAAAAAATATTTAGTTCCGGATTGATGAATCCATAGCACACTCCCAGATTCCTATTTCCGGTAACTACGGTGTCCTTTTTCAAATAAAAGATTAAGGTCAGTTTCGAGATTTAGAAAATTGTGGGGGTGCAGGAAGAAATATGTAGGGGTGCAGGAAGAAGAAGCCCCCCAAATATTGTTTTTGGGCGGATGGATTGGCAGTGGTTGGGCCACAATCGAGCACTTGTAGTTTTGGGTTGTTTCTTCTTCAACTCCATAACTTTTCTTGACACTCCATACTTTTGTTCTTAAATAATATATTTCAAAATTTATAATTTGCACCTCTCAAATTGTATAATACTTCTTAATTATACAATCTCGATTATAAAGTCAAGAACAAATTCAGAAAATACTTCTTGAATTTTATAATCCAAAGATATCTTTTAAATTTTATAATTGAAATATATTTCTTTAAAGAAATTCATTATAATTATAAAATCTGGATGAAAATATAATCCAGATTATTTTCCATATCATCCTTTCGAAATGAAAAAACATAAGAATAAAAGATATATTTTTATATTTTGAGAAGTTCGTGGTGTAACAGAAAACTATGGAGTTGCATAAAGTAACCGGCTTAATTTGTTTACTTTTGTTATATTTCAAAGCTATTTTGTACTCATTGAATTACTTTTGTTTAGGCACAGATAAGAAAGGATAAAAATAATTTAAATTGAGAAAACTAAAGAACAAAGTGGACATCCACTGTAGTCAAAACTTACACGCAATTGTCAACAATGAGTTACAAGTTAAAAAGGAAAATTTCAATAATACAATTAAATGCTTATTAAATAGTTAATAGAATTCCAAAATAAATGGAGATTAATCTACTATTTGCAATTGAATGCAGAATGGAACTTACGAGTAGCTTCACAAGAAAGGTAGGTTAAAGACCCAAAAAAAAGAAAGATAAAAATTTTCCAACACATAGTGATTCCTTTTTCCCCCTTAAATTTCGTAATTTCAAACTTAATTTTTTTCTCTATGGGTTGGGTCATGGATTTGGCCCGATGTTTGGTCATTTATGGGTCGTTTTCTGACCTGTGTATCTAACATTACGAGGGAGTACAAGTCAATGGATCTCAATCAATTAGACTTAATCATTCTTAATAACTCAATTAAGACAGAATCATGATTAAAGGTATAGATGTTACAATTCAGTCTATATATCATCTAAACATCTAATAAACAACACATGGAGTACTCTCTGTAGTTAAATAGGCTTTAAAACAAACAAAAAGGTTTCCCGAGGCGTGAGTAATCACTGTCCGTAAGGACTTATCCGCGGTGTATTCCGCAAGTCCCCCAGGATACAACAGGAACTTCCCGGTAATTTCCGAGGATCAGAACTAGCA
>Ga0123342_1000728_pt1 | contig 53627 bp, 20 predicted proteins | sample Turbeawhitnodule_FD_89960 | JGI IMG/M metagenome (GOLD analysis project Ga0123342, IMG submission 89960) | Root nodule microbial communities of legume samples collected from Mexico - Turtle bean Mexico white nodule | ecosystem: Host-associated > Plants > Roots > Nodule | place: Mexico: Nepantla...
ATGTTCCTTGGATGCTTCGTAATCGATGGAATGCTTGTCTTAATTACTGTGGGAAAATTAGGTTTACAGTTACTCATATTTTTCGTGAAGGAAATGCGTGTGCTGATAAGTTGGCTAATTTAAAATTTTTTCATAGAGAACCTTTTCTTTGGTATAATAGGTTTCCACCTTGTCTGTTCTTAGAATTCTTTATGAATAGGTATAGTCTACCTATGTATCGTTTTTGTTAACATATGGGTTTTGGTCTAGTTCCTCCGTATTTTTGTTTTTTTTTTCTTTTCTTTTTTCTTTTGTTTAATAATATTTTTTTTTCATGTGATGGTAAATGATTGTTGTTACTTGAGGTGTCAGCCTAGCTGAGATCTTAAGTGGCATAGTAATACCTAACATGAAAGCTTTTATTTAAAAAAATAAATGTTGGCTGTGTAAAACAAAGAATTTGTCAAAGAAGAGGATAAGTAGGGTAGGGGTGGGGTGGGGGTTGTTGATTTTGTCAATTTTATTAAATTGTTGATAATAAGATAAATTAAGTACATTAGACAATAATTACAAAAAAAACAACAAGGATTCAAGATGATAAGAGAAATACTAAACACAAGAACAACAAAAAAATTATATGAGGACTTTTCTTCCCGAATATACATCCATTTTGATTTTTTCACTCAAAATTTGATTAAAATTGCAATAGTATCTATGCAATTATAAAAAAAAAAATCAAAAACACTTTTTAAAATATTCTTCAGAAAGTTCTACACTAGTTAAAGAAATAATTCAATTACCGAAAAAATATCATCTCAAATGTAATATATTTATAATGTGATCATCCTTTTTAACGAATCTTTAGTACTTTTTTCTCAATCAAAATATAAATGTATAACATTCTTAAAATATTTTTTTTCAAGAAATAACAAAACTCTTTTTTTTGGAAAGTATAGAATGACATCAAATAAAAAAAAAATTGTTTAAAGAGTTTTGAGTGTATTTTGATATAAAATTTTAGGACGGTTACTCTTATAGAACAATTAAAATGCTTTACTAAAAAATATGTTATTTGGATAATAAATTTTGAAAGAAATTGAAATTTTAGAATTTCATTAGAGTAATTTAGATTAGATATGTAGCATAGATACGAATACGGACACTGACACGACACGAATATAGATACGGAGATACGTATAATCTCTAAAATGTAAGACACGGGGATACGGATCTATATATTGTATAATTTTGAATTATATAAATTGAAAAAAAAATATTTATGTGTAAAAATATGTTTCAGATTCTTTTGAGACCAGGTAAGATATTTTTCATGACTGGTTCAAAAAAAATTGTTCCTTATTTTTATAATCATAATAAAAATTTATAAAAAAAATTGAGTTTTTAGAAAATTATTATATTTATACCTTTTAAAATTGTGTTAAAATCTGCTCGAATTTTTAAAAATCCAATAAATAATTTTTGAATTGAATACTTAACCGATAAGTGTCCTAAAAGTGTCGTACGAGTGTGACACCGATACTTGTGTCCGGATATGTTATTTTAAGAGAAGTGTCTGAGGCTCATATAAATTAATTTTTTTATAACTTCAAATCTTACTAGGAATTTAAAATTTTGTTAAATTTAATTATTTTTCTTTTTGGCTCAATTTTATTTAAGGCGTCACCAACTTAACTAAGATACCTGATATGATTACTCTGTTTATATGAGTTATTTTGTGACTTCAATTGCTATAATTTTTGTTTATTAGTGCAGATAGGATTTTCTTAGCCGATGTTTGAGAAACTATTTTTCCACAAATATAAATTACAAATTTTAAATTTTCAGTTATGATTATTATTATTTTTTTCAATGTTTGTAATGATTAACCCATGTTATTTTTTATGAATAATTTATTAGAATTTTTCTAATGTTAATTAGAAAAACTTTCAACCAATTGTTTTGTATAAATGTCAATTTAGTCGAAATTGAAAAACCAAAGTTAGTCATAATTAAAATATTTTATTCAATTTTTTTTATCATCAATTTTTTTTTATCAATAATTTATTAGAATTTGTTCTAATATTAATTGAAAAACTTTAAATCAACATTAATTATGATAGTTCTGTACAAATCTCAATCGAGTGAATTTTTTAGTCCCACTTATAAAAATATTAGAAATAATTAAAATATTTTATTTAAAAAACAAAATTAAAACTTAAAAAGAAATTTATTTAAATAAAATATTTAAACAGTAAAACAATTTAAACTAAAATTAATTTAAATTCAATATATTTAAAATTCTTAAAATTTATAAAGTTTTCTATAAATGGGAAAAGATTGAGCACACGTAACTTGAACCAAACTCCCAAAAGAAGCATCATCGATGTGTACAATGGAGAGACAATAATTTTTATCTGTGATATCATTTAAAGTAGTTTTAAAATTGTTTCATTTTAATAAAAAAATATTTTTCTCTTGAATGTACAATATGGTACAACATTATCAACATATTTGATATTTCAAGGTCATCAATAATGCACCAAGAAAAATACAAATACATATAAGATAACCAAAATAAACCCATAAAAACACAACTAACACTCTTAAATAACAAATCAACCATATTTAAAAATTTGAAAAACTAAACCTATTTAAAAAAGTCTAATCTAATTGCAAGAACAAAACGTTTAACCAAGTAAACTCACTCTCTCTATTTTCACTATTTCTTTTCCATTCAATTCAAGATAAAAGTTCAACTCTAAACTCATCCAAGTTCTTACATAATTAGAATTTTTTTAAAAATAAGTGCTATTCAAATATTTTTTCTACGAGAAATGAATATAATTATTTTTTAACATAAACTAGAAGAACTAAATAGATTATTTAAGTAAAAAAATGTCATTACCTTCGTAATAATAACAAAATAGAAATATTTTGTAAGAAAAAATATTAATAATTAATAAATTAATGTAGATAAATTGAAATCAAAAGAAATATGTATATGTTCATACTACTTTGGTTGTTGACTTTTATCGAGTAATACATGCCATTGAACAAGTTCAAAATATGAATATTACTAGTTTATGACTTGAATGCGATTTTGTTTTGGTTTGTGTTGAATTTATTCTTAAAACTAATGTTCATTGAATGTTTTATAATAGTGAAACACTTTTCTTAACTATTATGGGAAAACCAAGTTTTGGGTTTCTTACATTTTTCTTGAAGGAAGTGCAGTGCTGATAAGCTTGCTAACTTAGACTTTATTCCTATAGAGTATTTTATTATTAAGTATAAATTATATATGTACCGTTTTTGTTAATACATAAGTTTTGATTTAGTCTTTTCATATTTTTTTTATATTTTTTTTCTTTTAATAATATTTTTTTATATGGTGTGACAAATGATTGTTGTTACTTGAAGTGTTAATCTAACTGAGGTCAAGTTTCATAATAATATCTAACGTGAGAGTTTTTATATATATATATAATAAAAACCAATAATCCATATAATTCATTATTTAAACAAAGAAGAAATGTAAAAGTAAAAATAAAAGTTTTAAATATATTAAATTGAACTGAAATAAAAAAAATAAGTAGATGTAGAAAATATTAATTAAATTAAAGTGATGGTGTTATTCATTAACTATTTCTGATTATTTCCGATTTCACACAACAGAATGAATTAATAGAAGGATAAGTTTCTCTGACATGACAACAGTAAAAAAAGAGTCATAATAATATAATAATATTTTAAATTGAAAAAATAATTAAAACAGGAATTTATTAGGATGCAACTTTGCTGATTTAAAAGCTGTCATATCACATAACATGTGTAACCGCGCAATAATTTAAGGTGAGTTTGATCTGTGAAATTTGGTATTAATGAGGATGTGTGTCTGTTTGTGTGTTTGATGTCGTTTTCCCATTGAATAACCATTTATTTTGAGCAAGGTTTGTGTTCTAATTTTGAAGATCCATACAAATGGTGCCAGTTGCCGCGCCACGTTGTGGTTCTCAGTGAAACCTCACAAACTTTTTTAACTCTTTTCGCTCACTTGCCGCCATTCATCACGTTTTCTCTCGATTCCTCTCTCACGCTTTGTCCCTTTCGCTTCCATATCTCTCCCAATCTGCACCAGACATCTTCTTCCCTCGGATCATCACCACCACACACCCATGGTTCAGAACGATTGCATCAACAAGGACAGAGACCTTGAGTTTTTGCTCGACGACGATGCCGAACAGCACCAGGACATTGAAGCTGACAAGTACCAGAGTGGCAGTGAAGGAGACAGTGATGCTGAACCTCACTCTTTCGCTTCTCAACAATGGCCTCAGAGTTACAAGTATATACTTATCACTGTTCACTTCTCTCTCTGCACGGTTTTTCTGTTTTTGGTTCGTTGTATCTTCCATGGTTGCAGTCCATCCTGGTCAACTGTTATGACTTTTGGAGTTCTGGTTGTCTCGCTTGCATGCTTTGGTTTCTTCATGTTCTTGTCTGGGGAGATTTTTAGTGTAGGATTCAGTATTTTTTTTTTTAAACATGAAGTTTTCATATGATGTTTGAATGATCTGAAAATAGTTCGTGATCGATAGATCCAACCATGGTAGTTAAGATAAGTGATGGAGCTATATACAATAGAGTTTTGATCTGATGAGAGCTTTATGTGTATACTTTAATTTAGTCATATTTTTAATGATGTGAAATCTTCCACAAAGACCACTGAAAAACGACAAAACAATGATTTTTGTGAGTATTTAACATCGCTCTTATTTTGGAATCGAACTTGATCGAGGAGCGAATATGGTTTTTGTAATTTTAATTTGAAATTTGGATGTCACATGCGTTCGTTCCTCGTAACCTCTGTTTTGGCTCCTTTTGTCGTGTCCGTTAATTTTAAAGGGCTAATTTACAGCACAAGTCTTTGTTCTGATTTTTAACACTTCAGTGTTAAGGGTGTCATTTTCTGGCTTCTTCGAGGTTCAGTTTTTATATTTTTTGCAGGCAAAACGATAAATGATTATACGGTGTGAGTGAAACCACATGTGTCCATGATCATGGCCCATTTCTATGATGTAGACCATGAAAGAGTTTCTCGTGGCAAATTCTTACATCAAATTTGTAATAGTTAGTGATTTGAATTACAATTTCCCGAGTGAGAGCTGCTGATTTTTATAACATCAAATTTGTTTTAAATTGCTTTGGTAGTATTCTTTTATCTGGTTTATTTCTGTGCTTATTTGTTCATATAGTAACCTTAATGAGCTGAGATATTCCATTCCTTTTCTTATGACAGAGAGACTACGGATTCTTACACTATAGCTGCTGCTCCAAATCTCGAGTCAGTTCTGCGAGGGCCGAGTTTTATATATTCTAGTTTTGACAATCGTTCAAAGAGTAGCTTAGACTTTGATGGAAAGATACCTTTTCTATCTTCTGAAGGTCTTAATCAATCAACTTGGTGGGAGAAAGCCTCGGTACAACGCCATTTTTCTGGAGAATTGCCCATTGGATATGGATGCAGCTTCACTCAGACAGTTTTCAACAGTACTATGTTATTTCATTGCAATCTTGTTACCATGCATGCAAAAAATTCTTCAATTAATCAATATATTTTTTTTTACGGGGGGAGTAGGTAGAGGGGTCAAACTGAAAGATTATGAAGGGAAGATTGACCCCTTCCAAGGTTTTTGCATGTCACAAGCCACAGCTGTAGCATTTAGTAGAACTTATAAACAATGTAAATAATGAAGATCAGTGTAACATATATGGCTACAGAGTGTCTCTAGTATAAAACAGGGGGATTGCTATATATGCACTTCAACGCATTCTTTCCTGCTGTTTATTAATGTTATGGATTATGTGTTTTTTTTTCTTTTGTCTGCAAAAAGTTCTATTTCTTCTTGCTCATTTTATGAGACATGTTGTAATTTGGTAGGCATTAATGTGATGGCTGGAGTTGGCCTTCTATCTACACCATACACAGTGAATCAAGCTGGGTGGATGAGCATTGCAGTGATGATATTTTTTGCAGTTATTTGTTGTTATACAGCCACTCTCATGAAACAGTGCTTTGAAAGCAGAGAAGGAATCATTACCTACCCAGATATAGGAGAAGCTGCGTTTGGAAGATATGGCCGTATTATTGTATCTGTGAGTTAATTTACTTCTCTACTTAAATTAATTACCTTTGATCTTAATATGTATAAGGGTTCTCACAAAATGTACCAGAGCACGACTTCTTTCTGTTGTTGCTTACTTATTATGATATTTGTTGCAGATCATTTTGTACATTGAATTATATGTAAGTACACTTCCTACTTCTTCTGTTTCCTTCGAAATACCTGCATTTTGTGCTCGGCACCACATGTACAATCTCTCTATTAATGGCTGCAGTCATATTGTGTGGAATTCATCACCTTGGAAGGAGATAACCTCACTAGTCTGTTTCCTGGTGCTTCCTTAAATCTGGGTAGTTTCCAGTTAGACCCTATGCACCTGTTTGGAGTTTTGACAGCCCTTATTATTCTCCCAACTGTTTGGTTGAAGGATCTTCGCCTAATCTCTTATCTATCAGGTGCTCAAAAGTCCAAAATATGTTCCTTCTGTCTTCAAATTTTGCTACTTAAAATGTACTTACTGGAACTTGTGTTATGATCTGCAGCTGGAGGGGTTGTTGCAACACTTGTGATTATAATCTGTGTGTTTTGTGTTGGGACCACAGAAGGTGTTGGATACCATGAAACTGGTCAATTGGTAAAATGGAATGGCATTCCATTTGCTATTGGTATATATGGATTTTGCTTTGCAGGACATTCAGTTTTCCCAAATATTTATCAGTCTATGGCTGACAAGACACAATTTACCAAAGCCCTAATGACATGGTATCATACCTAATATAGCTTCTCTTTCAAGGGCAAAACACAACATGTTTGATTGTTTTTCTGATTCTTGGAGTCATTTCTTTGCCTACAGTTTTGTTTTGTGTGTTTTGATATACGGAAGCGTTGCAGTCATGGGATTTCTCACGTTTGGTGATGGCACTTTGTCTCAGATAACATTGAATATGCCACCAGGTGCTATTTCTTCCAAAGTTGCACTGTGGACAACGGTGAGTTTTGAGATTTTTTGGGTCTCTTAGCACTACTTTTATCTTTATGGTTTTATTCTTGCTACCAACAACTTTTGGCCCCCTAATTTAATGTTCTGTGCTCTTCTTTCAGGTTATTAACCCATTCACCAAATATCCTTTATGCCAAAACTATATAATTTATGAAAGTTTATTGGCTATGGTTTGTGAAACTCATTAGTAATTTTTTTAGTTTAGCCTTTCCTTAACAGTAAACACATATGCTTTGTTGATGAACCCACTTGCAAGGAGTTTAGAGGAGTTGCTGCCAGAGAGAATTTCAACTACATATTGGTGTTTCATTCTTCTTAGAACAGCCCTTGTTGCATCTACAGTTTGTGTTGCCTTTCTGGTTCCCTTTTTTGGTAAGCTTTACATTTTTTTTAGCATCAATTTTGTCATTCCCAATAATTAGTTGTTGCCATCTATTCAGTAGGTTTCTCTTCTCTTTTAATATACTTTTAAGTTTAAGTGAATCTTATAAAATCGGTTTATCAAAATATCAGATTTATACTCATTTATATATTACGAGATGTTCTTATATCTAGTTGACATCTCTAATATACTCGTTATTTTTCACCCTGTTATATTTTGTTTTTCAACCACAATAAAAAAAGAAAACTCAGATGAAATTTGATTTTCATACATTTGAAACCAAAAGAGTAAACTTTGTTAAAGAACAATCAGAAGCTTTTATTTTTATTACTGGGTCAGGTGGTACATGGATCAAACGACAGTATTGTATTCTGTGGAAAGTAATTCTTTATGCAAGTGTGTTTGGATTAGATTCAAAGCTAATATATCATACTATATTTAATTTCAAAGCTAATGATAACTTCATTATAATTTCAGGACTTGTGATGGCTTTAATTGGTTCTCTCTTTAGTTTACTTGTGGTAAGAAATGCATTGACTCTCTCTATCTCTCTTATATATGTATCTTCAACCAGAGTTATGATATGTTAAAATCTATATTATTTTATAGAGCCATTATATAACTGTCTATATTGTTATTTTATTTATATAAACTATTATCATTTGAATATAATATTTTATCATTAAAAAAAAGTTGTTAAGTTACTATTTAAGAAAAATATGGTTGCCAAAATATTTTTTTTCCTTTTCGTAGACATATATCTTGTTTATATTACAAAGAAATTAGGAAATCATGTATAATTCTGTTAAGAACAATAATTCTTGATTGTAAATTCTCAGTTTTAGTTAATGATATGCACCTTATCATTATTTGATCGTGTGTCAATCTTTTTATTTATTTATTTATATATATAATAATAATAATAATAACATAGAAAATAAATATTTTATTAGTTGCAAAATGATGATAATTACATTCTCAACATAATCACATTTTCTTAAGAAAATAAAATATACTGAAATAAATATGTAGATTATAAGTATATATTTTTTTCTAATTACTAATAAAGATATTAAGATATTTTTATCCTGATAATCTCCTATTTACAATACTTCATCAAATTTGTAAATGAATATCAATCATTTCTAACTAATTAACTACAAGATTTTAGAATCTGTCATGAGGAAGTTCTTAATATGTCCACTAAATGAAGTTCTGTAATATGAGTATATTATCACTATTTTCAACTGGAATGAATAATTCTTTATTCATTTTAATCTATGAATTGAAAAACATAGAAAATGGATTATTGTTACAATCATAATGATTATATTCTCAACTCTTATTTATCAATTTATTAAAATTACTTTTATTCATTCAGTTCATGCAAGGAATTTGAATGAAACTGCTATCTAATATGAAAATTGACATTTCTTTCAGTCATCCATAATGCCAACTTTATGTTTCCTCAAAATTATTGGGAAAAAAGCTACAAAGACACAGGTAACAGTCTCATCTTATATTTTTCTTTTCCTATAAAAAAACATACCATAGTTACTATATTCAACAGTACTGGACCATGTTTAGCAAATAAAATTTGCATAATTCCATGTTCAGTAGTTGAATTACATTCAACACAATGATAGTTAACACTTCATGCATGTTATTTAGCAGATAAAATTTGCCTTCGATTTTGCGTGCAAATAACTTCTATGATCAGAAGCTGAATTACATTCAACACAATGATAGTTTTAGCAGATAAAATTTGCTTTATTCCATTTTTGGTGCAATAAATTCTATGATCTGTAGTTGAATTACAATGATAGTTGACACTTCATGCATGATATTAGATATTAGATGATAAATTTTCATAATTCCATTTTATGTGCAATAATTTCTTGTAATTACCCTAAACCTTAAATCAACGACTAAATTACACACTATAAAGAAAATTATTAAATAGAATTCAATTTTAGAAACAAAATAATAATTAATTATTCTATTGATTAATTTAGAAACCATTTTATACACTATTTTTTTTAAACTATTTATCAATAATAAAAACTATTTAGAAATCAATAAGTAGAGACTATTTTATAAACTAAAAAAAAATTGATTTGTAAATTAGTTTCTATTATTGATAAGTAGTTTCTAAATTAGCATCTAACTAGTTATCAAGATTTTTGTTATCAAATTTATAATTTAAATAATTGGTAGTTAAAACCTTAGTAACTAATTAGATATCAATTTAAAAATTATTTATCAATAATATAAACTAATTCAAAAATTCTAATTTAGTCATTATAATCATTAATTATTTTTTATTTTTAAAATTATTTTTATTTAGTAATTTTCTTATAGTAATAGTTCACCATTTCATTCATTATATTTATAGATAAATTTGCATTATTCCATTTTACTTCCAATAATTTCTACTATGAGCAGCTGAATCACATTGAAGACAGTGATGGTCAGAAGCCTCAAATGTTTTCCTGTGACCTCTATTACAGGAGGAAACCACCCTAACCTGTTAATTTTGAAGCTTTGTTTTCTCTTTTTTCCAGAAACTGCTACAGCATATTTTGTAGCAATCACCACAGAAATAAGAGAATGACAGTTATTATAGAATAAATGCAATTAGTTTTCCAAATCCTTGTACTAAGTTGTCTGTTTTTCCTATTAACAGGTTGTACTGAGTGTTGCAATTACTGTACTAGGAATCATTTGTGCTGTTCTTGGAACATATTCCTCTCTGATGAGTATTGCAGACAGTTACTGACACATTGGAGTGTTTACCCACTCACAAATGTTTCTGCATCCAAACTATACATCTATTTGGATTATTGTGGTGACAGCTTAATTTATCTATGTATTTTAGCTATAAAATATATGTTAAATCCGTGCTTTCTTTTAATTTTATATATGATTTATAGCTAATATTATTGAAAACAAATACACATAATTAAAATGATTAGTTTTTAAAATATTTACTTGTATCTAATTACTTATATGTTTAATTCAACACATCATAATTAGGATGACACAAAATTTTGTACATAAAAATTGGTAAGGGACACTTTGATGGGTAAATTCATCTTTGATAGACATCATTTTATTCAATTTAATGTTTGAAATTTTCAAAAATCAAACTCTATTCAGATTCAGCTTTTTCTTGGGTTTTAGTCTTATAAGATTGTAACCAAATAATGAAAATAAGTCAAATGTCTCAATCACTTTATGTTTATTTCACCCAACTAAAAACTCACCTAATAGAAAAAGAAAAACATTAAAATAACTATAAATGTCAAAAAATAATTTAAATGCAGATTTTTAAATAACAGTGCTAAATATAATATATATAATGTGAACATGGATTTAAAAGTTAGTACAAGTATCGAAAAAATATTGTTGGATCCAATGTTTGCTAAATTATGACTTGATTTATTCAGTTTTCCCACAAAATATCTAAACAAGTAACCATTATATATGTTTCTAAAAAAATAATTAATTATTATAATAATTAAATTAGACACCACTTTAAAAATTAATAAATAAATAAATTTATTTATATTATTAATAAATAATTTCTAAATTGATATCTAATTAAATATTATTTTAATATTATTTTAAAAAATTTAAAAAATTATTGATTTTTAAATTAGTTTCTATTTAATGAGTTTTTTATTAAAAATACTAGTTATAAATTTATTTTCAATTTTCTAATTTTATAGTAAAACATAACCCTTCTAAATAATATAAACGAACTTTTAAATTGCAATCTATAAATCTAGGATAATAAATAAGATTATATTTAAAAATAATAGGTTATATTTTAATTAAATTATCTTTTTCTCTTCTGTTTCAACAATTAAATAATTTTCTTAATCGTAATTTTGATAATGTATTTGACAAAGTTTGTAATTTGTAATTTGTTTATAGTCTACTAACTTTTAAATATCCTCAACTTTCTTAATTTTAATTGTAAAAATATATTATAAATAATTGAATTGAAAATTTTAAAAAATTATAAGCAATTAAATTTATAATACCAAAATTGTGTAAAACTAAATTTAGAAACTAAAATTATGAATAACTAAAAACTAATAGACTAAAGTTATGGAAAAAAACCAAAATTACAATTAACCCTAAATATTGCAAATATAAAGTTAGGTATTGTAAATAATTCCATACTTTTATTCTGTAGTTTACAAAAAAAGATAAAATTTTAATATATTCTAACTGAAACAAGTTATTATATGAAAACATATAATAATTAATTTGTTTGGAACGCATATTGCATGTTAAGCAAAGGAAGAAGTGGATGGCAAAAGTGTAATTTAGGAGCTAATGGAGGGGTGATTTTGTTACTATCACCGACTTAGAAGAGATAATGAGAAGTTAGCCGATAAAAAGGTAACGTTTTGTATTTGACGCGACATTCGACCCAACCTAACCCATTCTCTCTTCTCTTCTCTCTTTCTTTAGCGGCGTTTAACATTGTACTTTCCTGTTACTTCCTCTTCTTCCATTCCCATTATTTAATTAATTAATTATAAATTTAAAATATCATCATTTTCTTTCACTCTTCTTTCGTCTCTTATAAAGCTCGCAATTATTTCTGTTCTTGTTTTCTCTCACTTCGTCTCCTTTTCTTCTCATATTTCTCCAATTTCTTTTCTCTCAGCGGTTGCCTGATCACGCTGTCAGCACCCCTGAAACCGAGCAAGCAGGTCAGAAGTTTTTTAGTGCGTTTTTCTTTCTGCTTCATCGCCTTTTCGGTTTGGATTACCTTCTGGGTATGTATTTTCTCGGTGGGGTGGTTGATTGTGGATGATGGGGTGTTTAAAGTTTGAATTTTTCTGACTGTGGCTTGTGGGGTTGTTTTGTTTCTGAAATTATTGGTGTGAGTTTGCTTGTGGGGTTGTTGGGTTTTTTTTTTTTTGCATGATTGACTTGGTAGTGTAGTGGTTTTAGTTGATGAGTTGGTTGGGATTTGGAACTCAGGGTTCAATGTTCATGTAGATTTAGAGGGTTCTTGTTGTTTCTGTCTTGTTTTTAATTGATTTGAAATAATAATGGTTTTGACGAAAAGAGAGGAGAGTAGTTTTTTTTTTTTTTGTTATAAGGGCACATCGAATTTGGAGAAAGTTGGGAGTTGTGACCGAATGAGAACAATACTGTTGGTCCCTTTTCTTCATAGTTGAGATTGGCATGGATTACTGTCATGGTGATACTTGTGTTGTTACGATTTTGGTATTGCATATTGTTCTTGTTGTAATCCTTGTGTTTATTTGGTATCTTTCATCTCTATTGATGTTCTATATTAGATTTTGTTGTTCAGGTGCGAATTTTTGTATCTTTCTTGAAGAAATAGTCTTTTTGTTAGTGTGTAAATATTTTCAAGAGAGGCTGAGTCCGTATGTTTGCAGGTTGTCATAAAAACAAATGGAGTCTCACGATGAAACAGGATGCCAGGCTCCAGAAAGGCCAATTCTTTGCACTAACAATTGTGGCTTCTTTGGAAGGGCTGCCACCATGAATATGTGCTCCAAATGTTACAAAGACACGCTGTTAAAGCAGGAACAAGACAAACTTGCAGCAGCCTCGGTTGAAAACATTGTGAATGGCGGTTCTGGCTGCAGCGGGAAACAGGCCGTGACTGCAGGTTCCGTGGATGTACAAGTTGGAAATGTGGAGATGAAGACAGTCTCTGCTGAGATTTCTGGAGATTCATCCTCTGGTCAGAATTTGGAGATGAAAGCTAAGACAGGTCCCAGCAGATGTGCTACTTGCCGGAAGCGTGTTGGATTAACCGGTTTCAGCTGCAAATGTGGGAACCTCTTTTGTGCAATGCACCGCTATTCTGACAAACACGATTGCCCCTTTGATTATCAGACTGTTGGTCGTGAGGCTATAGCCAAAGCCAACCCTGCAATTAAGGCTGACAAGCTTGATAAAATCTAGGGATGCACTAGACTGGTTGAAATATGGAGTTGGATGTCTCACCTTTCCTCAGCAAATTCACATATTTTTGCTGTCTGGCTTTTGAGTGTTCTTTTAGTGTCTATACTGATCCATGTCTCATGATACTGGTTCATGTCATGATAGCTAGCACATGTTTGGGGAAAACCCGCATTCCTTGTTGATTGATTGGTGAGCATTCACTTGTTAGCTACAGTATGAGTATTTATGCTGGTTTGATGGACATCTTTGGCTCATTTGTAATTTGATTTCCTGCTTGGTCTGCATTTTTGTTTCTTATTGCATTAATGGTGTTTACTCTTGTATGTGCTTTTTCTTAAACATTATTTATTTATAATAAATTAATGACGTTGATGGGAACTGATAATACTGAAAACAGATAGAATTGAAGCAGGAAGTTTCCCTCCAAGTGATGAGGTCTTTTAGGGAAGGTGATTGTGCAGCCTCTTACCCATGAAATTATTTGAACCCCTAGTTTCTCAGTCACAAGAAAGCAACCTTACTTTTCTGCCTAGGCTCTGCCCTCTTTGATTTCTCCAAAGTTCTGTTTCCTCTCCACTTCTCATATCTTTTCCTGTCTTTCATCGTTGCACATATGTAACTTTAATTCCTGACTATCACATTTCTCACCACTGTTTCCTTCTTGCTCCTTCATGCATTCACATCTCTCTTCTCATAAATACATATAAGTTTCCTTGGTCAAACATTTTCCATCTTACGTTCCTTTCTCTTCTCTTGTACATGTCTCAAAGGCCTACCAACCAAATGTTTATTTAACTTTTTTATATGCTAAAAATATCTGATATCTCAATCTTTAAGTGTAGCTGTTTTCTGGACTTTGTTATTCATATAATTCAGTATTGTTATGGTATCTCCTACATGTAAAATATAGTTATGATTCATTCAGAAAGTGATTTTAGTTTTTTTTTTTTTGTACATTGGAGACCATAAGTGCCAAAGAACAGAAAGCAAAACATGAAAACAAAATTAACCAGGAGAACTAGCTCCTCTAGGCAAAGTAGTATCCATTTCATATATTAGAGAGAAGCAAACATCTAGAAGCTTGAGATTCCGATCCTCAGGGGGTAGGGGGCAAGGGAATGGGGGTTGCTGATACTTAAAACTAAAGTGATGCTTGAAAGTAAAAAAATAGCCATGTGATGGTGCAGAAATCCCTTTCACGGTATGTGTTTGAAAACAATTCTCTTCTGACACATTTTCACGTAATTTGAATATTCATTGCATAGGATGCTGCATTGCCTCTACATTGTTACACTCAGTAAAATCTTGTGTAAATTTTTTTTAGCTATAGTTGATCGATATCAATGGGAAATAGTTTTTTTCCACTCTGATATATAACAAGGTTCAATAAAAAAATTCCATCTTGTCAGTATGATTGCATACACAATCATGGCTTACTACAAAGGTTTTCTGTTAGTAGAGAATTGGCAAAAACCATTGTTGAAGTCTGCCCCATTTCAGTAGTGAAGTTCATTGCATTCTCATCATTTTGGTTGTTTCCTGAGTTCTTTTATGTTAACTACTGGTTGACAATTTGTCAAACACAATTTCTGACTTTTAATTTGGTTTAAACCCAGAACACCAGGAGGGACATAAGGTGTTTTAGGCCAGGGGTTCACTGTCCTTGTTCATGTAATGGGAATTAGCTTTTATAAATGTGATTCTGATTTAGGTATGATATGAAAAACTTTTAATATGATAATACCATATGAGTGGAGTCTTTGCTCTATAACATCAAAATTTAGTACTCAAACATTTTGCCTGTGGCTTTTCTGTTTTGCAATATAGGTTTCTGATGTCTAATTTTGTTTCTAGTATACTGTCAGAAACTACTCTGGTGCTATTTCTGGACAGTGTAATGTTTTAGCAGTATTGGTGGGGACTGGAATCTGCATGGCCTTGGTAATATTTACCATTCTGATTTCATTTTGGGGTTTGTATTGAAGAAGATGCCTTTAGCATCCATCATTTTCTTGTGTTTCTTGTGTGCACTACATACATTCACTGTCTCCCATTTCTGAATCAATAATAGGGAGATACTATTCCATATCTTGTGTTTCTTATCACTTCCTTTGCCACTACCATTTTCATCCTTTTTCTGTTACCATTCACTTCAAATTTGATCCTAGATGTGAGGATAAACCATGTACTTCAATCATTTTAAGTTCAATAGTAGTGATTCTGATACTTAGTTCAACTCTTCACTCCTTTAAACAACCCCTTATATTTTATCAAATTATACTGAGATTAGTTTATATATAAATTAAGAATTATTTATTTAGAACATGAAGTATTTTTACTATATATAAGTTAATTTTAATTAATAAGAGATTTTTTTTTCTTCTTCTTCTAAAAGTACTTGTACTTAAGTTTGTTTTCAAATTTTTATCATTTTTTGAAACAGTTTCGAGTGTTTGATTTCTTGTCATTATTTAGTCATTCACTGATAGATTGTGACTGGGTTGGGTTTTTAAAGGAGCCTTGAATCTCAAATGACAATTGTTTTTTTCACTTCTATAGTTTCTTCCTGCACATGCATGGAGTGTTGAAAATGTTTTATGTTTTAGATTTATTGATAATGTAATTAAAAAAAAATTATGAATTATATAATTTGGAATATATTTTTAAATTTAAAAATGTTTCTAAATTATAGTGAATAATTTTTTAAATCTAAAAATATATTCTAAATTATAGTGAATAACTTTTTAATCTAAAATTATATTCTAAATTTTTAAATTATATAATCCAAAAATATATTTTGGATTGTATATAATTTGAAAACATATATTCTAAATCTTTAAATTATATAATCTAAAAGACTGTATATAATTTGAAAACATAATTCTAAAATATTGGATTTGGTAATTTAAAATAAAATTTGGATTTGAAATGCATTTTTTAATTGATAGATTTTTAGGTCGTATAATTTATAATTTTTATAACCTATACACAATTGAGAATTTTCCATAAATTTTTCTATATGGAGATGTTATTAGAGAATTTTTATAATATTTTTTTATCTTTTTTTATCACCTCCATAATTTAGATTACATAATTAAAATAGTATTTTGAATTATATATTTTGAAAATCTGAATTCGATAATAGTTTTCAAATTATTATGTAATTCGGACACATTTTTTATTCTAATTTAAATTATATAATCTAAAAGTTAAAAAAACTTCTGGATTAATTTATAAACTAATTATGTATGTATGAAAAAAAATTAATTATGTAATTTAAAAACTAATTTTGAATTTGAAAAATAACTTTTGTATTACAATTTTGAAAATATAAAAATTTATGGAGGTGATAGAAGAAGATAAGAGGTGTAGGAAGAAACAGTCTGGAAGAATGTGTGGAGAGTGAAAAGAAATTATATTCTCATGTAGGGCAAAGCTTGGTCCAAAACATATAGATAAATTTTTAGGAGTATTTCATTTTACAACCCACATCTTTTTTTTGTACCCCTACATTTTTCAAAAACTCATAATTTTTGACAGTATAGTTTTGATGATTTTAAACCATGTTCTGTAAACAAAAGATGTTTCTGGAATTGAAAATTTAGAAGACAAAAAAAATATTTTAAAATATTCTTTTTTAAAACATATTTTCTTTACTTCTGGAATGATAAATTCAAAATTCATAAAATATATTTTGAAAATGTTTTGAAAAGAATAATTCATGTCTTTTTTTAAAAAGGTAAAATATTTTTTTTTTTAAATGATGGGTGCAGGGAAAAAATTTGTTGGAGTACATAAAGAAACACCTAATTTCTAAAACAATTTTAACATTTGATTAATGATTTATTTCAGTTTTGTGAAATGTGATAATGTTTATGGGAACAATATATTTTTGTGACAGAATTTGTCATAAATATTTACTCTTTTGCATTTATCAGACTTTAACCTTTTCTCCTGTTTGTCATTAAAGGTTTGACGTTACAAAATAACGATTTTTTTGTAATGTCATGCATATTTATGAAATATTATTAAAAATAATATTTTTTTCCTTAAAATTGATTATTTCTAAAATATTCATTAATTTAAAGTTAATTTTTATTAATTTTCAAAATATTTAATTTCTTTGAACGGTCTATCTTTTTTCTTGAACTTAATTCATATTTTCACAAATAGGTTATTACAAGAGTTGTATTCTTATTATTAATTGTAATTTTTAATTAAAACATTGATTATGCATGTTTTTCAATAATTTTTTAAAATTATTCGCATGATTTTTTACTTATTCGATCTTTGGAAGCCAATAGGGTAGTGCATGAACACATTACCTATAAAACATAATAAGAACACACTCACACAAAATGATATTAACCATGATTATCACATTAATAACCACTAAATTGTGGGACGTAAAAAATTTAGACTTATATAAGATCCACATATAAAATATTGTCTCAAAATAGTATAAACATAGCACAAAAGTAAATGACTTTATTTTTTTTCACCATCTTTAAAAATACTTTGATTTACTGATCAATATTATCAAGAATGAGAATAAATTGAGACTGAATTTCTGAAATAGGAAAACAAATTGAGACGATGGTTTGGAAGATCTGATTTTATTAAGACTTCTAATTTTGATTTATCAAAAACGGGATAGATTGGACTGATTCATCTAAGGTTATTCATGTATAAAATAAATTGATAAGTTTACGGTTTTCTTTTCAAAGTTTTTAATTTCTTTTAGTTTATTTATTTATTTTAGACCTATTTATTTAATTGTGGTTATTCATATCATCTCTTAAAATAAAAATGTAAAAATAACAATAAAATTAAATCAAACTTTAATATATTAAATAAAATTTAATATCTAATATAGTAAATAAATATAATTCTATAATAAATCAAATGATATAGAAAAAATTATTGTAAATTTTTTATAAAAATATTGAGAAACCATGGTTTAATAATATATACATGTATTCCAACTTTTTAACATTACAAATATCTCTTTCAGGTATCAAATATCTAGTGTATATGTATTTGTAGATAAAAGCTTTCATGTTAAACATCATTATACAATTTAAGATATCAGCTAGACGGACATCTCAAGTAACAACAATCATCTGTTATCGCATAAAAAAAGTATTATTAAAAAAAATACAAAAATATGGGAGACTAGATCGAACCCATATGTTAACAAAAACGATAGATAGGTAGACTATATCTATTTATAAAGATTTATAAGAACAGAAAATATGGAAGTTTATTATATCAATGAAAAAATTCTCTATGAAACAAATTCTAAATTAGTCAACTTATTAGCACACATATTCCCTTCAAGAAAAATATGAGTAACCCTAAATCTAATTTACCCACAGTAATTAAAACAAGCATCTAAGAAACATTTGTTTAAGTGTATATGTATTTAATTTGTATTATTTTTTACTAAAACAAAATAAATATTTAATTATAATAATTATTTTATCAATATATTTAATAATGACAATAAATTTATATATTTAAGAATAACAATAAAATTAAATCAAACTTTAATATATTAAACAAAATTTAATATCTAATCAAGTAAATAAATATCAATAATATTATAATAAATCAAATGATATATAAAAAATTATTGTAAATTTTTTTATATAAAATATTAAGAAACCATGGTTTAACATGTATTCCTAGTTTTAAATTTTACAAATTTCTCTTTCAATACAAGATCTCAAATATCTAGTGTATATGTATTTTGTAAATAAAAGCTTTTATGCTAGATATTATTATGCAACTTAAGATCTCAGCTAGGCTGACACCCCTCAAGTAACAAAAACACGAAAAAAATATTATTAAAAGAAAGAAAAAAAAATACAAAAATATGGGAACTAGACCAAACTTATATGATAAGTTAACAAAAACTATGCATAGATAGACTGTACATATTCATAAAAAATTATAAGAATAGACAAGATGAAAGCCTATTATACCAATGAAAAAATTCTCTATGAAAAAAATCCTAAATTAGTCAACTTATCATCACACGCATTCCCTTCACGAAAAATATGAGTAATCCTAAATCTAATTTTCTCCTAGTAATTAAGACAAATATTTCATCGATTACGAAACATACAAGGAACATTTGTCTTAAGTGTAATATGTATTTAATTTGTACTATTTTTTACTAAAACAAAATAAATATTTAATTATAATAATTTTTTATCCATATATTTAATAATGATAATAAATTTATATATTTAAAATGATAACTAATTTAAATATTTAATAATGGTAATTAAACGTACCACTTGTTTATTAAGAAACTAAGGGCTTGTTACAGTTTCTTATTCCAAACAATTTCCTCTTTTTATTTTTTTTCAGTTTTATATTAAATTTAAAAATAATAAGAAGCAAAATATTAAAAGAAATATTATTAAAACTATAAGTAATTTTGAATAGCTTATAATAAAATCGTCTGTTTTTTTTATGATTAATAAATATATAGATAATTTATGCTCTTTTCGTGTCTAAAAATTAAGTACATATTAAAAATAGTGATTCTAGTGTAGAACAATCTAGTAATTGTATTTTATAGTTTTTTTAATAAAAAAGTATAAGCTAATTTATATTTCACAATTGCAATTTTTTAAAGCAGTTAAATTTTATAAAAAAAACTGTTTATTTTGAATTATATTTTAAATTCATTTTAACTTTAGACTAATTAACAAACGCATGAAAAAATAGAATATTTTAAAAAAAAGTTATTCTTTAGGAGAATTTATAACAAAATTAGTTCCTAAATCACTCCTTTCTTTCTTTGTTTTATATAGAAATAATCACTATTTTTTCTAACATGTAACAAAGACATCTAAAAATATATAGAGTGCATGACTAATTAAGCAAAAGATTAATGTAATATTTTAATTCAAAATACTCGTTATTTTATAAATTTTGAAACTAGTCATAGAAAATAACGATTTTTTTTTTAAAACTGATTAAAAGAAGTTACAAAAAGAGAAAATACTCCTCTCGTGTTCAATTTTGTAAAATAGGTGAAACTTTTTTATTAAATTGCACAAATTGCTCCTTGAATTTAGTGAAATTACATAAATATCTGTTTTGTAACCTTTTCTTTAACTTAGGATTATACACAATAATATTTTCCAACAATTGAAATACGTTAGTGTAATTTAAAATAGTGTTTTCTAAACCATTAAAGAAGGTAAAAATTGATTTAAAGAAGAAAAAAAAAGTATTCAATTTAATTTCAGAAAACCTCACATGTGTTCAGTGTAAAACTTTAACTTGTATGACACACAGGAGAGTTAAAATGCAGAAAATAATACTTTTATTTCTCTCTCCCTCTCTTCTTAAACATTAATTAATTAAGAAGTGAAGTTTCATTAGAGAATAATTCTTTTATTTCTCTCTCTTCTTAAACATTAATTAATTAAGAAGTAAAGTTTCATTAAAATTTGTGTATAAACATAATGATTAAAATTTAACAGTAACTGTTATCTGAGTGAGAGTTGAGAGTTGATAAAAAGGACAAAAAAATGTGAAGTGTAGCATTCCATGTATAGAGAGAAGATGAATGAAACCGTAATGAGCCTTTATATCTATTTTAGCTGATCAACTTGTGTGCTCAAAAACAGATCCAAAACACAATTTTTGAATTCCATTCAAGAGTGTTTAGCTTCAAGAACAACTATGGAGAGAACCCAAAATCCAGAGCCACGTTACCCTAAACGTTCAACAAGTTCTCGAGGCATGTGGAATAGTTCTTCTCTAACCCTAAATTTCACAAAAAATGAAGTCCTCATTCCAGTCTCCAAACATGATCAAGGAACCCAATTTCCTTCAAGCTTAATAGAAATGGAAAAAGCACCACAACAAACCAGGTTGGTGTCTTGGCAACTTAACACTCTTCAATTTAAATGTCTTTTATTTTTTCAATGCCACCTTTTTTATTGTCTGATTGATTGATGTTTTATAGAATATGTTGAATCCCCAATTGGTTGAAGGTTAAGAAGTTTGATTTGAGTTTTTTTTTTTTATATAAGGATCGAAACACTCTTAAAGTTTCTAATCGGTTAATTTTTTTTTTCCTCTTTAACTTTGAGCAGGATGGTTGCCTCAGAAGAAATTGACTTTGGATTTAAAGATCAGGTTAAACGAAAACGATATCGTAAACGAAATTTCAAGAAAACAACCTCTATTTATCGAGGAGTCACAAGGTACATGTTTCTTCTATATGAATTGTATTTTTTTTTCAAATATATAAGCTATTTTATGTTCTTGTTAATTAGAATTTTTGTTTTGATGACCATATAATTTTCATTTTGACATAGGTGTAAGGGACGTTTTGAATCCTTTGTATGGGATAAGGATCTCAAAACAACTGGAAAAAGAGGAAAGACAGGTTGAAATTTGGTAGCTTTTCACTTCTAATAATTTGTGTTTTGTTCTCAATTCTTACTAATGTTTTTGCCATGTTGTATATCTGGATCTTTATCAACTTCGGCAGTTTATATTGGTGAGTAAAAACAATTATCCTTTTGTATTTGGTTTTTGATTATTTACATGATTAATTTAATTTTCCGAGAGAGTGTTTTTTTATGGAAAAAAATAATAAATGTAAAGTATTTTAGGAATAATTCAATCTTATATATCATGAGATTGTAATGTCAAAATAACATTTAAAAAACATGTCTAAAATCTTATATCTTATCCTTTTAAAAAAGTGTAGGAGTGAAGAGTTTTTAGAGTGAAAGGGGATGAGATTAATACAAGATATATATATATATATATGTAAAAAGAATCTGAAAATAAGTGAAGGGTTGGAGAAATTTAGACTTCAATTGAGTATTTTTGTTGTTGGATGATGGAAGTTAGAGTTTCATAGTTGTTTAGGGTTTATGAGGTAAAAGAAGGAGTGTTGATGAGAAGAGTATACATTGAAAATCAAAATTTGTTAATTCCACTTAGACACCCCAAAAATAGTTGTCTTACTAAAACTTATGCTTAAAAGTTTCCTTTAAGATAATATTTGGTTCTATAATCCACAATTAACAATGTTTCATAGTTGATTGTGCATGTTAGTGTGACATGGTTGATATCATTTTTTAGCAAACCAGTTTCTACATAGTCAAATGATTCAAGTTTTATGGTGATTTGCCAACTTTTCCCCTTGTATTGAGCAAATTATTTTCCACTACATATATAACTTGGATCTCTTTAATTTATCAAAAGTTAATTATATATTTTTTGTAAGGTAATAAATTCAAACATTTTTTCTCATTTTGATTTGGATAATATGGAAATTTGGCAATTAATCTTGCTTAATTATATATGCAAATGATTTTGGTAGGTGGATTTAAGGATGAACTTGAAGCAGCAAGAGCTCACGATTTGATTGCCATTAAGATATGGGGCAAGTTTGCATACACAAATTTTTCAGTATGTGTTAAATTTATGCTTGTTTAATTAATACAAGAATATTTAGTTTGGATTATTGATTATTCAGTTATAGTACTTCAATTAACTTCATCTCATAATCATACTACGAATCGTAGGCGAATTTCTATTTGAAGGAGATCTCAGAAATGCAACAAATGAATCTAAGAGAATATATTCTTACAGTCAGAAGGTACACTTGCAATTATCTATTCCTTAATATACATGGCCAAATGTGTTTGCTTGAGATAAATTTTGGATTTTTTTTAATTCAAATGTCCTCCTGAGAAACTATGTAAAAATAGTTTTTTTTTTCAAAAAAACAAACACACACATATCATTGTTATGTTTATATATATATATATATATATATATGAAAATATTAAGTTGATAGAATATATTAAACTTCTCATATTTTCGCCTTTAAATTAAGTTAAAGGAAACATTCTTGCAAAAGTGCCTAAATTGATTTTATTTTAGTTTATACAATAAGTTTAAATCATTTTTTAATTCTAATTTTGCTATAAATATTTATATATATTTTTTTTTTATCTAAATATGGTATAATAAATTATTCATACTTCATGCTTACAAAAAAAAATAGTTCAATGCTTGCTTATTGTATGCGTTTGAAGAAGAAAAAGTTACAAAAAAAAAAAACATAATAAACTTTTTGAAAAATTGGTATTAACTATTGTAAGGGGACAAACTTTTCATGATTGCATCAAAATTTGACTATTTCAGGGGACAAACTTCAACTACTGCTACTGATGGCTCTAACACCTCCAGGTTTGTACATAACAATGTCTTCATTCTTTCTTAAGCTAAGAGATGTGTTGATGTCTGTGTATTTTTGCTGATAAAAAAATAGTTTCTTCATTTGCTCTCTTCTTAACTTAAAATCTTGAATTTGGTCAAATATGTTCTGTGTTCTTAGCATTTAAATTTTTGTTAATGAATTACTTTGATGAGTTCAATTTTTAAAGTATTTATGTTGCATGCATGTATTTTATACATTTCAGTGCTAATGCTGGAACTTCACCTGAAGTGCAAGAAAACAGTGGTGATGCATTGATAAAGACTGAATCCAGCACAGTGCAATCAATGTGTGATGACATTGGTGAACAATCTCAAGCACCAACAACTTTGCAAAAGCAAGATGAGAATGTTCAGGAGAACAAGTATCTGTATGATGATGAGTATGCATGGTTAGATTTTGACCTAACTTCCCCTCTTTGGCCATGTGATTTTGGCAGCACACAGGTTGAGGAGCCTGCAAATGCTTTAGGCAATCGAAACCCAGCAGGAGCAGGAAATGGCAGTGTTGGTTCATTTGGGTCAAGTTCTGTGAAGTTCCCTGCAATGGAGAGTAATAATATTCAAGAACAAAACCTAGATGTTGCATCTGTTCATAGGTATGAGCCTCTCCAATGTGGATCTGCAACAAACACCCCAAATGAGAATATAGTTGCTGACAACGATTGGGATATAACCCAATATCTGAATCTCGATTTCTCTGACATGGATGATTAGGAAATTACTCATGATGATTAAAACCCTTTAGTATTTTGTTTTGAACATGATGTTCTGTCACATTGTACTTTAAAACCCTAAACTCAATATCTGAATCTTCTTCTTTTTCCTTATACTTATATAATTTATCATATTTATCTCTTAAGAACCTGTGGAAAGCATATATTATCATTTTAAATTATGCCAAATTGGTTGAAGGTTGCATGGATTTGGTTACTATTGCCATATCAATACACTAAAATTTTAAATGGATCCAATGATTAATGCTACTTTTATTAACATTCCATTTGTGGATTTCAGAAACTTTGAAAGGTTTTGTATCAATTATAGAACAAGTAAAGAACCTAAATATAGTTAAGGTACTTAAACTTTTAGTAAAAAACTATGTTTATGTTGACCTTCTATAGTGTATGCATACTTGTATTGGATTTTATAGATATTTCAATGTTGTTTGGATCTTAATAGCAACTTTATTTTGTAAAGGATTAAAGCATTTCTAAAGTGTTTTTTTAATTTAATTTATTTTTTGCCAAAAAGAATTAACTTGTATTGGATATACAGTGCCCTTGCAAGAATTCTTACACTTTGCCTAGTGCATGCACATGTTTTCTTTTCAATTTTCTGAACATGACTGAGGAACGTTAATGATGCTTCTCACACATATTTCTGCAAAACAAATATTAATGGAGATGAGAAAATCTCTATAACAAATTATCAGTTTTTAACCAATTATTTTTACTAATTATTTTTTATTAGAGTTGAGATATCTCTAAAATATTATATATCTATTTATTTTTTTACTGATAATATTTTTTTTTAATTATACCACATTTATACAGTGCAAAATTCAAAGGGTGGGTTATTACAGTACATTGTAATATGGAAAGCTTGAATGGTTTTTGAAGGCTTATAGAGTTGTATTTTAGAATTGTATTAAGTTATATGAATGTGTGGATATGAAATGTTTACACTTTTTGTATAATAAAGATTGAGGTATTTCTTAAATATTTTCATTTTTTATTTATTTTTATTGATAAAAAAAATGCATAAACATGACAACATAAGTAGGGAGGAGAGTGTTGATTAACTCTATAAAAAAATTTGTATAGTGATTGAAGCATACATCTCTTAATATTTGGTTTTATTAAATATGTTTTTCTTGATAAAAAAATATTCTTTTTCTAGTGCACCTCTAATAGATATGTTCTTTGTTACAATGTCTTTTATATTTAGATTAAAATCTAGTATAATATCTTCATTTTTATTTAACAACAAACAACAATATACAAATATGATTACTAATCTATATAGAAAAGATCATGGGGGAAGATCTATAAATTTAGAAAAGGTGGTTTATATTATATCCTAATTAGAACAACACTATGATAAATGGTATATATATAACCAAAAGATTTTCCTACATGAAAAAAAACAGCAGCTTACAGATGGAAAAGATAATCCAAAACACCATATCAGGGCTTAGGGCTTGTGTGTGGCTAGGGTTCCAAAGTTTATCATTTTTCAATGGAACAAGTTTTTGAGACCAAGCTTCAACTAGATGTTGGAAGATCCATAGCAACTTTTTTTTTTTGGGATTTAAGTTTAGATCCATAGCACCTTTGTATTTTATTTGGGCTTTTTCGGGCCTTTTCTGTTTTGGGCTGACCTACACGTCCTCTTTTTTGTTTCTTCTTTTTATACCCTTCCTTTTCTCATGTAACACATAATACACAATAATATTTTCCATTTGTTCTCTTACACTTCTTTTCTTTTCACTGCTGCATCAATCTTGCTAGGGTTTCTCTTCTCAAGCTTTTGTGTTCTCTGTGTTCTTGATTTTCAATTAAGGAGATCAACACCTATTATGTTACTTCTCCACAATTGTGTGCCCTTTTTTTTTCTTATGGTAAGAAAAATTAAATGAATTTGACCCACTTAGCAAATAGCAAATGAAAGTAAATGAGTCTATTTCAAAGGTGATTAAACTCTTATACAGTATAATCATGTTCAAAAAGTACCTAAGAGATTCTAAACACGAATCACAAAAGACCGTTTTGATGTGATCCAAAATCAAATCCTTTGTTTCTCAGTGTCATTAGACATATTTTGGAAGGTGACAACACTTGTTTTCTCTTTTCTTCTACGCCTTATTCTCCTTCCTTTTCAATGATAAACACCGATAAGAAAAGACTGAATGATAAGCTTCAAACCATATATATACTCATCCATTTTCAAGATTCACATAATGTTCTTTTAACGTAAGAAAAAGACTGAATGATAAGCTTCAAACCATATATATACTCATCCATTTTCAAGATTCACATAATGTTCTTTTAACGTTCTCTTTCATCTCACACTGATATATATCAAATACATTACACTCATTTTTCTCACACAAACTATACCAGTTTCAGGAAAAATTGATTGTGGATTGTTATATTGGTGAGTTTTGAAGGAATCGATTGATACTCATGTGTATAACATAGATTCATTGTTTTCAATATATCATATCACACTAGGATGAGGTTAGTCCTCTCAATGAATTATTGTTGACTATGTTTGGCGTTAGAATTTACGACATAGTCGCATTCGTAAATGTTATTTACAAATGCGGCTTTGATAATAACCGCATTTCCTAAACCCCTAAACCCTCACCCCTCATTCAGAAGAATATATAAATGAGACTATGTGAAATAGCCGCACTTATAAATAGTATTTACAAATGTGGCTATATAGTCGCATGTGTATCTCTCTGATTTACGAATGTATAAGAGACCATAGAAAAATATAAAGGGAGATTGTTTATAAAAGAATACAATTTGAGTTGTTTTTCTTTGAGAAATCATTTCAATTAGGAATTATACTGTTGCATGTGAAAAATGTCATTCTTTATGAAGATTTATCTATCATATATGAAATTTGACATGGTTTATGTAGTTAATATGGTATAAGCTAGTTTATGCACAATTTAAGAAAAGACATATATATGAAGTGGTTAAAAAAATTCAATGCTTAAAATGAACCCATGAAGATAGTTACTATTTAGAAAAGAAAACACTTTAATCTTTTGTTAAAATATTTTAAAATTATTAATACTATTTAAAATTTTAAATGCAGGTGTATACATACAATATTAGCTTAAAGAAAAAATTTATATTATCCACCTAAATTTTTTATTTTAAATGCAAAAATAATGTTGTGACACTTAAATATTATTTATTGAACGGGTTTGAAACTTTGGGAACGATTGCTCATGCTTCCACTTTCGATCGGTTATTGATACTCCAAACTCTATCACGCCTTCTTCCTCTCGATCGTCTGGTTCCACAGAACGGATGTACCTGCAGAAGGCACTCCAAAGCTCAAGTCAGTCTGGGTGTTAGCACTCGGGTGTCAGAGTACTGTAGATAATAATGTACTTTTTTTTGAAATACGTATTATTTATATTACCCTAATAGATCTTCATTGGTGGATCAGATTAGAAAATTATTCCGCAGTCGATCACTTTGCGTGGACCGACTTTTGTCGGGTCGTACCAATATATTATTTAATCCAAAAAAAATTATATAAAATTTCATATTTTTGAAAAACATTAATCTGAAGAGTTTGCATGTAGAAAGTGTTTGGTTTTTGTTACACTTTGTTTCATCTTCTTCAGTGTTTCTTCTCCAAAACAAATGACAAATGACAAATGAAAGGTCTGCTGAAGCTGAACCAGAAGCTAACAGACCTCACTCGCTCCAACCACCACACCCAATCCCTCACCCTCTTCGTCCTCGCCCACTCCTCCTTCACACCCGACCACTACACCCTCTCCGCCGCTCTCACCGCCGCCGCCAACGCGCGCTACGTCACCTTCGGCGCCCAGCTCCACGCCCACGCCGTCCGAACCGGGCTCTGGGCGTACTCCCATGTCGCCAACTCCCTCCTCTCGCTCTACGCCAAGGCCCACGACCTCGCCTCCGTCGAACGCGCGTTCGCAGAAATCCGTTGCCCCGACGTGTATTCGTGGACCACGCTGCTCTCCGCCTGCGCCAAACTCTCCCCTGTTACCCACGCCCTTCAACTGTTCGATGAAATTCCCAAGCGACACGTGGCGGTCTGGAACGCTGTCATTACCGGGTGTGCGGACAAGGGCCATGAAGGTCTTGCTTTTAACTTGTTCAGGTGATCAAAGTCGGGAAAACAAGTAATATCAATACTTTTAGCTGGAAAATATATAAATAATATCATAATATGCTAGAGGGCTTATAAAAACAGAGGTTATTATTCTACTATGATCATATCTTTTAAAAAAAATTACAGATTTTACTCTAATTGTAAGATTTCATATGAAGCTACTCTTCTATACTTTATTTGTTTATTTATTTACACTTCATTCTTTTACAATTTTAAATTTTAATGTAATTATTGATATCTATTTTATTGTTAAGACTTGACTTGTTGGAAAGTATTGTAAACAGTGAAATTAGAACACAGAGTCATTAAGTAAGATGCCAAACCACCAAATTTTTTATTTAAAAATAAATCAGCAAATAGTAGATGGTGTATTCAAAAAGGTGTGTTGGAGAGTGTATTACTCACCTTTTCTCAATGATATACTTAGTTTGATAGTCTAACATTTTTACACCCATTCTACTTGTCATGTTTGATAAGCTTTTTTACTGTAACAAGTATTAGAGTCATGCTATAATTATTTTTTTATTGGTTGAATTAGAATTTTTTATACTAAAACTGCATAGAAGTTAAACTTCCTATGAAATTAACAAGTGATATTTCATCACATTCATTATTTGCTAGATTGAATTCCTCCAAATAACAAAAATGTAAATAATATTAATTATTGATGAGAAAAATGCCAGTAGATATTACGTGCACATACATAATAAATCATGAATGTGTTGAAATATAAACAATTCATTTTCTCATTAACAGCTACAATTATTTACTTTTTTTATTACCCACTTTAGGTGTCATCGCAGTTTAGCTTTTTCTGTCAACCATTATACTCTTAATTATCACCAAACGTGTGGATCAACTTGCACATAATTGTTCCAGCGTAGTCAGTTGAATCTAACCCTAAGTATGCAACTATATTAAATACTTGGAGGGAGAGTTTAGTTGCGCATAACAGTCCTACTGACTTGGTAGGATGGCCTCGCTCATAGAACATCTCTATTGCCTTATATAAAGAAAAATATTCCTCCTTAATAATGTTTCTTTCTCATTTTTATTTAAAAAGGTTTAAATTGGAAAAAGTGAATGTATGTGGCATTCTGTGATATTATTTGACTGGAAATATTTTGTTTCAGGGACATGCAAAAGATGGGAATTAAGGCTGATAAGTACACTTTTGCCACCATGTTGAGTTTGTGCTCTTTGGAGCTTTTGGATTATGGAAGGCACGTGCATTCGGTGGTTATCAAAAGTGGGATTTTGGATTGGACTTCTGTGGTTAATTCTTTGATCACTATGTATTTTAAGTGTGGGTGTGTTGTGGATGCTTGTGAGGTGTTTGAGGAAGCAGAAGAAGGTGGCAAGTGTGATTATGTTACTTATAATGCAATGATAGATGGTTTTGCAAGTGAGGAGAGAAGTGAGGATGCATTTTTTATGTTCAGAGACATGCAAAAGGGTTGTTATGGTCCAACGGAGGTTACCTTTGTGAGTGTCATGAGTTCCTGTTCGTGTTTAAGAGCTGGTTGTCAAGCGCAGGCTCAAGCTATCAAGATGGGCCTTGTTGGTTGTGTTGCTGTGAACAATGCAATGATGACAATGTATTCTGGGTCTGGGGAGGTTTATGAGGTTCGAGATATTTTTGAGCGAATGGAAGAAAGGGATGTTGTTTCGTGGAACATAATGGTTTCAATGCTTTTACAAGAGAATCTCGAGGAAGAAGCAATTTTGAGCTATTTGAAAATGAGGAGGGAAGGAATTGAGCCAGACGAGTTTACTTATGGAAGTTTGCTGGTTGCTACAGATTCTTTGCAAGTTGTGGAGATGATCCACTCCCTTCTATGCAAAAGTGGGCTTGTGAAAATTGAAGTTTTGAATGTGTTAGTTTCTGCATACTGCAGACATGGGAAAATAAAGTGTGCATTTCAAATCTTCTCTGGTGTTCCCTATAAAAATTTGATATCTTGGAACAGTATCATATCTGGGTTTTTTATGAATGGACATCCGTTACAAGGGTTAGAACAATTCTCTGCATTACTTCGTTCACAAATCAAACCAAATGCCTATTCCCTCAGTCTTGTTTTGAGCATTTGTTCTAGTATGTCAGCCATGAGTCATGGGAAACAGCTTCATGGTTACATACTAAGACATGAATTTTCTTCAGAAGTTTCTTTGGGTAATGCCTTGGTCACAATGTATGCCAAATGTGGATCTTTAGATTGGGCTTTGAGAGTATTTGATGCAATGGTGGAAAGAGATACAATCTCTTGGAATGCTATAATATCTGCATATGCACAACATGGACGAGGGAAAGAAGCTGTGTCCTGTTTTGAGGCAATGCAGACCACACCTGGAATCAAACCAGATCAGGCTACTTTTACTTCAGTTCTTTCTGCTTGCAGCCATGCAGGTTTGGTCGATGATGGAGCCTCTATTTTTTATACAATGGTGAAAGTTTATGGAATTTTGCCAAGTGTGGATCACTTTTCTTGCTTGGTTGATCTGCTAGGTCGCAGTGGATACCTTGATGAGGCAGAGACAGTTATTAAAAATGGATACTTGGGAGCACATTCTAATATGTGCTGGTCAATGTTTAGTGCTTGTGCAGCTCATGGTAATTTAAAGCTAGGAAGAAAAGTTGCCAGACTTCTTCTGGAAAGAGACAATGACAACCCATCAGTTCATGTGCTTTTATCAAATATCTGTGCAGCAGCAGGTCAGTGGGAAGAAGCAGCTAATCTTAGAGATATGATAAGAGAGTTCGGAACAACGAAGCAGCCTGGCTGCAGTTGGATCAGAACCTAAGACTTACTGGTTATATGTACTTGTAAATGTATAAGAACGAACTTAATGTGATGGTGTTATAAATCTAACTTCCAGTCCCTATAAATAGGAACTGCTTCTTTGTAAAAACACTAGACACATGTAAAATTGTAAATCTCTCTTCTAATTGCATACCTGTGGAACCTAGCTTGTGGGGTTCCCATTTTCTGTAAGTCTTCGTGTGATGCACCTAGGCTCCTTCTTCTTCTCCATTTCTGTCACGACTCTTTTTCTCTGCGATCTTTGTTTTCTTACTGCATTTCTCCCCCTCTGTTCTTAGTGTTCCTATTTCTTCTCTATCAGATGGAGATCCTACACAGATTTCAATTTTTGAATAAACTTGGCCATAGAGTATGATGTGATATGCAAGATAAGTGGAATTCTACTCTAGCAGAAAATTTACTATATGTAGTTTCCAATATTTATATTCTCCAAGTGAAGGTAAAAAATGGCCAAAGTTTGAGTATTTTCTACCTAAAGACAGTGCTTAGAGGAGCTGAAAGCAAGATGAGTTTGTAGTATGGTTTTCAGAGATCTGGGAGGACGAGCAATGGAAACTCCTGAGGGATTTTGGGCTTCTTTGTGGAGCTTTAGCTGTGCACAGCCTTTCTTCATCTGTCTATGTCTTCCAGGCAACAATAAAGGTACATGTCATTGATTATGAATTTATTCTTCTGTGTTCTTTGTTCTTCTTTTTGGTATATCTTTATTGGGAAATACACCATGAACACTAAAGATGGAATTATTGTGATTACTGTACAAAATACCATACTGTGATGGAAATATGCTTACTTTTTTTCTCAATTACAAGTTATTTTCAACAATCATTCATTCTATTGTGATTTTTAATAGACTTTGTCTGGTGGTATTCATTTGTGTTTTGTAATATACAATAATAGGTCAATGGATGATATTGAGGAGTTTGAAGCAAACCCACAAGGGATCAAACTTAGGAAAATGTTCCAATTGATCTGTACAAGGAACACAAGGGTAATTCGATCTGGTAAAAACATTGTGACGAGCAAGAACCTTTTGTAGGGTAAAGGGTTTCAGCTTGATGTCCGGAGTAACTTCCCTTTGCAGAGTATTCTGTTCAATTCTTTGTTTAGATCCTAAACTTGACTCACACCAAAACAATGATATTCTTGTAACTCCAAATCAATCCATCAATCCTTTGATCTAGATGTAGGTTTCACGGTTAGAAAAGAGAAATAAAATTTTGAATGTGTGAGATAGATCTTTTAAGTTCAGGTTATAATTGGGAGATCATTCAGTTATATCTATGAATAAAGATTCTGCATATCAATATAGGCAATTTTTTTTCTTGTATTGCTCTAGAGTTATCTTGATACCTATTTTTCTTTTTTCTAAATGCTTGTGGGAGAACTAAATGAAACAAGAGCCTACAATAAATGGGCACAGAACATATCAGAAACCAAGCCACCAATTAGTCCCTCAAGAAGACGGGTAAGTTTATCTGAAGGGTTTAGTTACACTTTAATTTAGGAATATTAAATGTTTAAATTTTCAAAGAGATAATCAAATATGCAATTGGAAACATGACTATGTCCACCATCTTGTCCATCAAATGTTTAAATTATCTACACGAAAAGAGAAGAGGCAGTAAGAGAAGCAAGAGTACCGTGACTCTGTCCATCAGGGTCAGAGACAATCCAGAAGCTCCAACAAATTGGGTATGGACCCTGCTTTTTTGGTCAGTCACAATGAAAGTCTGACAATGGGTTCATTCATAGTATGTAAGATTTTGACATATACATCATTTTTATACAGCTTGTTTTCTTTTAAACAGGAGAACTTTCAGCTGCTGAGTGGCAAAGAGTCGAGGTCAGGTTTAAGACACTTGTTTGTGAACCTCAGTTATTATGCAATGTCACTCTCTCAAGAGTCTTGAGCTTGAGGCTGTGACTGTTGAGGAGAGGATTAAGGATGCCAAGAATATAACTAAGGTTGCTAAGGATGTAGTTGCTTTCTTGAAGCAGTACATGTGCACTATGATGGAAGACATGGTAGTTTTGGAGCACTAGTTAGGCTCCTGCACTAAAAACAGGAAGCTTGGACATCAACATTATCAAAGATCATATGGACAATCAATCCTTAGATGATGAAGCTTGACCAAGTCCTTTTTTTTTCTCTCTTTTTATATTGGTTTCTTGTGTACTTTGACAATTGTAATGTAGTCTGCATGAAGATTAATAATTGGATGAGGATGAGTGAATCATTGTGACAATAAACTTTCATTGATCTCTATATCATTCTTATTGTTATTTTGTATAATTTAATTTATACGTCCATGTTATATAACAACAATAAACTTTTCAAAATTATAGTAAGCAACAGTTAAACTGATGCTAATTTCATGAACCCAAAGTTAACATTGTTTTGATTGACATTAAGATTAATATTTTTGAAATAGGCATAGATCAACATTAAATGGTTGATGATAAATTATAGTTTCAACCAAATTAGTCTCTGTCAGGGTTGATTATGCTAAAGTTGGAAGAAATATAAACATTTTGTAATTTAAACTTTTGTGTGATGATAATGGGGTATTTTCTTGTTGTGAATTTGAAGAAATTAAAATATGGTATGCTCTCTTATCCAAACAGGTAGAATACTTTTAGAAACTATTTAGTAAAAGAGACTCAGAATAAAGTCAACTAAATAAACTAGGAAGTGGTAATAGTTTTCTTCTTTTCTCTTACTCCTATGTGCATGCAGGTGCATAGTTTAACTAAAATGATGAGATTGGGGTGAAAAAAAAAATAGTAAAACCAGTTGTTCAAGTTAATTTTAAAAAGTTAATAAATTATAATTTGAACTTAGAAAAATTAAAAATTATTATTATTACTAAATACTGATGTATATTATTAAAATTTTAGGTTAAATACGATACATTTACATGTATTTCAAAAATTAAATCTTATAATTTATATATATTTTTTAATCTTTTGCATTATAATATTATATATACATATTTTTTTAATTATTAAAACAAATGTATTAATTGCAATTGGGTTTATTTAGATAGGATAGAACATTACATAAAATAGGTTTCCAGAAGAATCTGACGGCGGGAAAACACTGAAACCATAAGAGAATGGCGGGAACAAATCGCCTAAATCCCCATATTTATTATTTTCTTTAAATTTTAGTTTTTTTTTTCTTTATTAATACCTATAAAATTCATTTAAACTCAAATCACAGCCGAATCAATATCATAAAATTAGAAAAGAAGATGGGAAAGAAGAAGAGAAGTAGGGTTTCAGATGATGACGAATTCGAAACCCACTCTTCTGATCACAAAAACACCCTCTATCAGGTCCTTTACATTTAATTTCAATTTGTACCTTAGCAATTTGTATTATTACACCCATTTTTTCTTATCTTACATTAGTAGCAATAAGTTTTTTTTTTTAAAGTTAGTCGCATAGTCTTGTTTGGATGCAGTTCTTAACCGTCTGGGTAGTGTTTGATGGCGGTTTGTGTTATAAATTTTACATTTTTGTGAGTATTTTGATTGAATCTTTGAGGAGAGATTGTCCTGGTGTGAATCTTGTTTGTATTAGAAATGAATAAAGATTGAATTTAATGTTGTTAGTTGAAAAACCATTGTAACATCTTTCTTTCTCAATAGTTTCATACTCATTTATCCATCTGAGTTCCACTTCCACACAACAACTTATATTGATTTTACTGTGTTGGTCTGAGTGGAAGAACATGGGATTATTGGACATGTAGTTGTGGTCCTGAACTAAGTTTCAGATAGTAGTCTCTTGCATTTTTTGTGGAGATATACCAGGAATCATGGAAAGATGCTAGCAACACACTCTTAAATTCTCTCTGGTATTGGCTGAAGTTTATTGAAAATCACAATTCTGTGGGTCTGATTTTGTATTTAACCAGTCTCACTATTTACATAGTATCAGTACATTTTAAAGAGTAATGGTGAGTGTGAATGAAGTTCACTCATGAATTCTGCACTTTTTGATAACTTTTATACAATTGTAAGAGGATTTAGAAAGTATGTTACTAGCAATCTTTGAAAAATAATTACCTGACTGTCCCTTGATATAGGAATTCAGGGATCACAGCCACACAATCATGTTCATTTTTCTCTTCCTTTTTTGTCATCCCCTTTAGTATAAGACAATTGGTTTGATGTCTTTGGGATGAGTGAATGATGTTTCCTATCTAATCATTTTTACAAAAGGAGAAATAAGCATTTGACCTACTTAAGAGTATGGGCATTCTTCTAATTAGTGATATATTCTTGGTGCCAATGAACAAAGATGTTTTGGTTTGTGACCTTTTGCTTGATTTTTCTGTTAGGTTCTCAATGTGGAGAGAACAGCATCTCAACAGGAAATAAAGAAGGCATATCACAAGTTGGCATTGAAGCTGCATCCTGATAAGAACCCTGGTGATGAGGTGTTTTGTCTAGCCTTTCCTGCTGCCCTAACTGATTTATTAAAATGATAGATATTTTTGCTGTAATTGCTCATCTTTTGCAGGAAGCTAAATCTAAGTTTCAGCAATTGCAACATGTTATCTCAATTCTTGGGGATGAAGAAAAGCGGGCTGTTTATGATCAGACTGGTTGTATTGATGATGCTGTAAGTGTTTCAGTAAAGTTATAATATAATTGATTAGTAATTTACAACGTCTGGATACGTTGTTGATATGTATGACTTCTAACTCATTGGAGGAAATTGTTCTCATTATAACAATACCACTGTAAAACACTACAACAAAATGTAAGACTGGAATTCAGGATACTTAAGCATTGCTCTGGATATTTACAACTCAGTTTCTTACTTATTTCTGAAAAACAGGAGCTTGCAGGGGATGTTGTTCAGAATCTGAAAGAATATTTCAGAGCAATGTACAAGAAGGTACATGTTTTATTATATGATCCCTTTCATCCTCATGTATTGTGGGATACCTGTTTTCATCTGTAGTTTTGTAATACTTGCCAATAGGTCACTGAAGCTGATATTGAGGACTTTGAAGCAAACTATAGGGGATCTGACTCTGAGAAAAAGGATTTGATTGACCTCTACACGAAGTACAAGGGAAAAATGAACAGGTAAAAACATTTTGATAAGCAATAACGTTTTGTTGAGTAAAGGATTTCAGTTTGATATCTGGTAACTTCCCTTTGCAGGTTATTCTGTTCAATGCTTTGTTCTGATCCTAAACTTGATTCTCACCGATTCAAGGATATTCTTGATGAGACTATAGCTGCTGGTAAGGATATCATTATTTATTTTTGCCGAAATTTATACTAGACGTCTGATATAGACGTGGGTTTCACTGAAAAAATAATTGTATTGAATTTGAATATTTGGGATGGATCTTGAAGTTGATGAGATAGTAGGAGACCATGCAGTTACCTTTAAAGTAGGGAGATTTAGCATATTAATACAGACAAATATTTTACTTGGGTTGTTCAATTTCCTTTATGCGTGCTCTCCTCTCTTCGTTTATGTAGGAGAACTAAAGGAAACAAAAGCCTACAAGAAATGGGCAAAGAAAATATCAGAAACCAAGCCACCTACTAGTCCCTTAAGAAGGCAGGCAAAGTAAGTTTTATCAGCAGGGTTTGATTTAACTTATTCTGTTGCGCTGTAACTTAGGCATACTGATGTTTAAATCTTGTACAGATCATCAAAGAAACAATCAGAAACAGATCTGTGTGCTATCATATCACAGCGTAGACATGAGAGGAAAGACCGCTTTGATTCCATGTTCTCATCTCTAGTTTCAAAGTATGGTGGGGGTCAAATGCCAGAACCCTCTGAAGAGGAATTTGAAGCTGCACAGAGAAAATTGGAAAAGCGTAGATCCTCAAAAAAGTCAAAGCAAAGATAACCAACTCATTGTTAGTGAAAATTCTTCTTTTCTGCTGAAGGATAGTTATTTTTGTGACTGGTACTGTCAATGTTGAAACAGCAGGGACTTCCTAAAAGTGTCAGGCTTTTATGCTTATCGTCTATCAATTTTCTCAGTTCCTTTTTATTGTTTTGAAGCTTCAATACCTATTTTGATTACAGTTTGCCTTAAATCCATTGCTATCTTCAACATTCTCAGTAAATTTTATGCATTAAAACAAGAGGGTGTAAAAGCTAGTTTCTGACTTGGTACCCCGGGATAATGTGGTGAGGTATGACATGGTGACTGTTTCATGATATGACATTGCATTTTCAGGAATATTATAACTGGAATGATACTCTTAGACATATCTAAAATAAATTGTGTTTTCTTGGAAAGAGAAAATATGCTAGAAATTTTTTATAACCTTCTAATAGATTTTTTTACTTTCATATATTTTGAAAATGCAAAAAAAAATCAGTAGAATAATTGCTTCCATAAGTTTCTTTTATGCTGCCAAGTTGGAATTTGGAATGATTATGGGCTTACATGACTTTGCCATTCAGTGATGCAGTTTTTTCTTTTCATGAATATGTTTTTCAGGAGATAATCTTGTTCAAATAGGATAATATAATTGAGTAGTGAAACATTCTTCAAATATTCAATATAATTATATATTGAAGACTTAAATTCCAATGACACAAATTTGTGTTATTTTATCATTGCTCTGAATACATTATTGATTAATTCATTCACGGATTCAATGTGGAAACACATGCACAAAGAGAGTTGAAGTGCAGGGGTGATAAACAAATTCCATTATAGATAAAAAAGATGGAAGCTATTATTTGAAACCTGCATGTGATGTGTTTGATATCGTGTGTGCATTAATTATTTAGTGACCGTTATAGATTCATTCCAAATCATAAATATGAAACCCTTTTATGCATGCAATCATGTCATGTGACACTGTTGAGCATTTTTGTTTTGTTTTGTTTTTCTTTCTCTCTTCCCACTAATTAGTCACCAGAGTTATTTTTCTACCAATTTAGTGCATGCAATTTACTTTTTCATTTTAAAGATAGATATATTTTAAAAAAATATAAAAGCGAAAAATGTTTGAAAATTTTGACTTGACATTATAAAGATAGATATATTTAAAAAGATATCTGTTTTTCCATTTAGTTTTAATATCACTTGAAGTCATTGTGTTTGAAAGAGTATTTTAGGATTTTTCTTCTAAAAAAATCATATATGATTATCATGTTGTATTTTTTATGTTTGAATATATATTTTAGTTTAAAAAATAAACACAACTTTTACAAAAGAAATTACAAATATGCTTAAAAGCAGGGCTTTAACTAAAGAATTAAAATTTAAGAGATATAAAATCCGAGGAGGTGCTTTTAATTCTACACAAATAGGCCTCCTAAAATGATTTATTTTTTCTAATTATATTTTTACTTTAAGAAAATATTTTCAACCTTTTATTTTTACCAACAATTGTAAAAGATGGCATATTGTTCTTATTTTGTTTTTACCATTTGTGTATAAAATGGAAAAAAAAAAATTTTTCTTTTTACTGTTTTTAATTAAAGTATTTGTAAACCAAATAACGTTCCAGGTATATTTTTACAATAATTAATATAAATTAGAAAAACTTCAAACTTAAGAAATCCTAAATTTCATTAGTTTCATTTCATCTTTCTCAAACACAAATAGTAATAAATTTAACATGCTTAAGAATCCTTCCGATGAAAATGAAAAAAAAAATATTGAAAATTTATACTTCTATAATGTATACTAAATAATATACGTATCTTCTCTAAAAGAGGTATTTTATTTTTAGTAAAATAACACTCAAAAGCTCCATCCATCATCATCGTGCAAGAATATTTAAAAGGCTTTTTTAAGCTTTATTTAATTATGGTTTCTACAACTAACATAACATGTTCTCTACAAAAAAAGTGACATATATAAATAAAACTCAGAAGATCATACTAAAAAAATATAAATACTATAGTTTCTTTTGTAAAAGAATATTATAGTGTTCGGAATAAACTTATTCGATTACTTATATTTTTTTAATATATGTAAGGACCAATTGTTTTGAAAATCTTTTTACGAGTATAACGTGTTTTTCCCAATATTACAGTACAAAGAAACAAAAAGTTACCAAAAAAATAAAATTGTGTAAAAGAAATTAAAAAGAAAAATGAAAAATAATTAAAAATGAAGTATTAAAATCATTGGAAAAAGTTTAAATCCTAAACTATTTTATTAAGAGACACAAACATTATAATTTCTATAAGCTAATGTTGGTTATTTGTTTATTTAATTTTGTGTGGATAGTGATTTATATTCAATATTTATTGGAGACAACCATAATTATTATGTTATGGTTAACACGTTGCACGATCACTGTCTAAGGTTGTGGTGTCAACGTTAGTCTATACTTGCTTAATTTTAATTTTTAAGCCATTACATATCAATTTTATTTCACCAGTTATATTTTTATATGTTTACATTGTTTGTACATGGTTTTAGTATTTTAATTGTTTATAAATTTGTGATTTAACTTTCTAAATTTCATGAGTCTACCGTGTAAGTTTGCTAAATTCTAATTTTGTGTGTTGATGTTTTAGAGTAATTTTAATATCGTTTATAAAATTTTAATGATAAACATTTTACATGTAAATGTTAAATTTAAAACTATACAATCACTTCAAATAAATCACTAAAATTATATTAACATGAAATCATTAGAAGAACAATGTGTTCTAGTATACTTAATAGAATTATCGTTTAATAGTCGAGACCAATAACAATTTATATGTATTTTATCTCTTAACTATTTGATACGTAATTGAATGACTAAATCATAACAAAATTTTGAGGAATTTCAAGCTTTAAAGCAGATAATAAATATTATCGAACCTCATATCTAAATATTAACGTCGTCTCATAGTTGAGGTCTGACTATTAATAAAAAAAATAAATTGATCTCAAATTACTACAAATTATAACTATGTTTTTTTAACTTTATGGTGCAATTTAGTTTTTATTTATGAAAATTGGTATATTTTAATAATTTTTTATTTGATTTTTTTTTTACTTTATTTAATCTCTTTTTATTACTCTCATAAATGAAAATGATAGAATCGGCAGACTTTAGAAGTGGTGTTAAAAAGTCTTTGAAATTATTTTAACTTAAATATTATTATTTCTATAAAAAGCGAAACGTAATTAAAGTTGTGCTTCCTTAAAAATATTAGTTATAGAAAGTTGTGAATGGTTTAAATTAATTTCCGTTAAGCACAACACAACTATGTTTCAAAGCTTTATATATTGAAGTTGTTTTTAGATGTAAACTAAAAAAGTTTAACGGTAGTTATATAACTAATATTCATGGAATTAATGCTTAGACTTTAGCTTATAAAACAAAAAAATTGTGTTGAATTTATTCTTGAATGAACTTTAGCTCAAAACGTGGAAAAAAATATTGCAAAATGAATTCTTGCATAGCATGATTTTAGCAACAAATTATACTAAATTTTTTAGCCAAAAGAATTTGCTAATTTAAGTTTATTTATCGTATTGTTTTTTACTTTCTAACATTTTGTATTTTTTCAAAATCTTTAAATTTCATTAGTGCTGAAAAAATAGAATAACCAGTCACAATTTAATAATTTAAGAAAAATATAATTTTAAAAAATGCAGCATAGTAATGGTTTCTTTTAATCAACTTTGTCAATTTTAAAAAAACAAAAAATTGGATGGATTGAAAATCTTGATTTATCATTTAAGTGGGACTTTATGTAAAACCAATTCAAAAAAATTATTTTGTAATATTATTTAAATTAAAAAACAAAATACATTTGAATTAAATTTATAAAATCAATTAAAAAATATATCTTATTATTTTTAAATACTAAAAAGATAAAAAAATACCCACAAAGAATTTTAAACCTAAAAATTTAATAATATTTTTTTCTTTTAAAAAATAATCAATAATTAAGTTAATCCGTTTTGAGACTAGTTTTCTTGTAACGACAAAAAAAGTACTTTTTTATAAATTAAAATTAATTTATGTATAAAATAGTATATAAAAGCTCTTTCATATAAATTATTTAAATTTAAATTTTTAATTTATAAAATAATCTATTTCAACTATTTGATGTCTTTATCAATTAGAACAAAACCATCATATACATGAATGGAGAAGAAAACAAAGGAAGAATGAATATGGAAGTAGTGTTCAAAGGAGTAATTGAACAAACTCATTAACTTCTAAATGAAAATAGAAGGGAAGAGAAAGCAAACAAAGACTAATTAAAAATACTAATTAAATATTAATTAAACACATAATAAAATGAAGTGCAATCCATCAAGAGTTGAACTGTCCAATGCTAATCAACTTAGGGTTACTTTGGGCAATTCACTTTGTTCACCAACCCTTGAAACCCTAACTTTTTTGGGGGAAAAAACAGGTGTTTGGCCCTATAGTCCAAAATTGGACCACTTTTAATTTTCTTTTAAGATACAAATACTTGTCAACATAATTTTGTGTTCTTCTTGTTCAACTTTATTCTCCTTTTTTCCTCTTCTTTTTGTAAACTATTTTTCCACTTTCTTAATTATGCAATTTTAACTATGCAAATGCACAATTGATAGTGCATTAGCATTAACATAAATTGATAAATAATATAATATGGCTTCAACTTTTTTATAAAAGAAAATGGAAGAACCAAATATGAGATGGGATAATACACCAAGGACAAAGAGTAGATTAAATAAAAAAACTTATAGTTGTTCCATTAAATATTATTATTCCATCAAGTTGTTCATTTTTTTTTTGTAAAATTAAATGTATGATAATATATTTGTTATAATATTATGTGTGAGTATATATGTATTATTATTATTATTACATAAAAGATTGTAAAACGATGAACACAATAAAATCTATCAATAACACTACTTGTCAAAAAATAAAATTAATAGACACAATATAAAATAAAATAAAAACTAGTAAGAAATAATAACAAAATTATATATATTAAAATATTCAATATCTCGTAAAAAACATATCCACAATGTTGACTCTCGAATCAAACAAAATAATTTCAAATAAGATTATTTGTACTATATATATTTGATATAAGAAGCATAGACAAATTAAATCTTAATTTCATTCAGAATATATATATATATATATATATTAGTTTCTTCATTGTTTAACTCCTAAAATTAATTAAAAAAAATTACTCTAATTGCTCTTGGATGGAAGAATACTAAGCAATATTGTTTAAAAAAACTTTTAAGTGATTTTAAGAAGCTTTAAGTCATTTTGATAGAAATAAATTTACAAACACATTCTAACAAGTTTAAAATGTAGATTTAGAAACACCTATATAAAAGGCAAATTTAATGTTCCAACTATTTGAACTCAATATCAATTTAATCATCAATGCAAACATATCTGAATTCAATAAAATTAAATATAATTCTGCTACCAAGTTTTAGACATCAACTTAAAAATATTCTTTATCTTAACGTTCACAAATACTGAATTAACCAAAAATAATTATCCAATTCTGACAAAGTTTGCTATTTCAATATCAATCTCAAATTTTATTTCAATTCCTAGACAAACTCAACATGTAATAATGCATGAGGGATAACTTCCCTTAAGTGCTATTTATTTGCAATTCAACTAATGGTTAAAAAATGTTGGAAATTCACAAAAATTGTAGTGACTCAAAGTTTAAATCTAATTACGTAAAGAAATTCTAAACATTAATAACCATATGATAGAATCTGGTTTGGAAAGAAATAATAAATAATTAAAAATTTAGAGTGGTTGAGTATTAAAAATTGATGAGGAGGAAAAAGATGATAATTAAAATATTGGTAGCTAGATATCAATTTAAAAATTAATTTAATTTTTTTTATTAATAATAAAAATTATTTTAAATATAAATAATTTATAAAGTAGTATTGAATTTAGTTAATATAATAATATTTTGTTAAAATTAGTTTTTTAATAATGTTTTAATATAAATGAATTATTAACTGAAAATTCGAGAATTAATATATTTTTCAAAAATATTAATTACATTAATAAGATAGTGATTAAATTATGTTACAATTAATTAATCAAATCAACCTAAATTGAATTAAATTACTTTTGAAAATTATATTAATTAAATAGAGCTGAAATGAAGTAATTAAGTTTTGTAACGGTGTGAACAAAAGTCTACAATTACCAGTTTTATTTTTATTGTAACATTTAAAAAAGCTTACTTTACTATTTGTGTAATTATTGTTTGTATTTTGAAAATAACATCAACTAAATAAAACTAAAATGCACTAATTAATATTTTGTAAATGTTGGTTGAAAAATTAAAAATCAATATAATGTGAAGATAAAGTTCAGCTACATGCGTTTATTATAACGTATAAAAACTTACTTCATTTATTATGTGTAAACTTAAAAGAATTATCAGTTATACTTTTATTGTAACATAATATTTGTATTATACATTGTTGTCTAATTATTAACAAAATATAAATATTTACAGATTAATTAACATATTTACGAGTATATTCTTATTGAAAATATTACCTTACTTATATATATATATATTGAGGTAATAATTTATTTTTATATTTTAATAAAGATTATAAAAAATGAAGTAACATAATAAAGAAAAGTATTAACGAAATATACAAACATTTTATTTTATAGGTCCTATTTTTTTTATCCATAAAAATGGTCTATTTTGATATGTAACTTAATTTTGAAAAATAATGATGGTTTATTTGAACTTTAAAAGAAAGAATTAATAAATGATGGTTTATTTGGATGAGTTTGAAAATGAATTTACATGGATAAGAAAATTAGCATAAATAGCATCCTTTACACAGGCCTTAAATTATGGTAGCCACAACTACACTAAATTTGGTCACTGTTACAGACTCATCAACTAAAGTAGTATTATTAAATTCACAACATCTTTCTTCTGCAGCATTTCTTTATTTGACTTTGTTGTCCTTCAACTCTCTATTCTCTCTCTCAGCTCTCTTTTGGTAAGTCATCAAACTCTCAAATATTTTTGGTATGTCTTCAATCTCCTCAGGAGCTAGTTTAGTTCATGTCATTGTAGTTGTGGAAAGTTCAAACCCCTTCTTCATGCTTCCTCAACTTCATTCAATAGGCACCTAAAGGAGTATAATAGTTAATGGTATAGATTGAAGCTATAGGTTTGTGTCCATTTATAGCACTTGGAAGAAGCAAAAGGGTTGCTGCCTGAAATTCACACACACAACAGCAAAAAAGCTTTGCCATAAAATAAAGAATCAAAGATTTCCCCAATTGGGTTCCCAGCAAACCAGGATCTGCTGGTTCAGTGCTTCACTGTTTTGTCTTGTAGCTTCTTTTGGAGGTTTCCATGGAGAGTAGTGCCAAGGTGGAAGACTATGAAGTGATTCGGCAAATTGGAAGAGGAGCACTTGGTGCAACTTTTCTTGTTCTACACAACACTGAGAAAAAGAGGTAAGGCTGTTTTGTTTTTCTCTTTTCTGTGTGTGTTCTGTGTAATTGCTGGCTTGAGCCATGCTATATGAATTCTTCAAGATCTTTTCTTTGGTCAAATTTGGACCGCACCACAAAAGAAATTTTCAATCTTGTTCAGATTTTAGTGGTCGGTTGTGGCAATTGAAGCCCTGCAAGTTCAATAGCGGCTAGATTTTAACTTGGGTACTAGATGAATTCATTTTCAGTTCAGAAATGGACAACCCCAGAATTTTGTTGTTTGGTTTTGGACTGAAATCTATGCTGATTCAATACAGTTTTGCTTTTCAGCTTCAGTTCTTTAGTAATTTTTCACTATGAAAATTTCATGTCTATGGTATGGTAGGTATGTGCTGAAGAAAATTCGCTTGTCCAAACAAGCTGACAAATCCAAAGTGACAGCACAACAAGAGGTTGGTGTAACCAACACTTTCTTTCAATGCATGTATTCAGTGTCAGCCGGGCGATTATTTATTTGTTGCTATTATTTATCATATTTCCTTACTTTCTGTCCAATTGATAGGGCTTGCTACTGTTTCGTGCAAATTATGCTGTTTTGGTTCTGCCCTTAACTTTTGTTGTTTCTTTTTGAAGTGGTTTTTAATTTGTCCCGTCACCAAAGAATAAATAGTAACAATGATCGAGCCATTTCCTACTTTTTTTTTTACTTGAGTCATCCATGGCTTGAATAAGCTCAACCTATCATCTGAATAGAAGTAACATTCCTTGACACAGACACACACAGACTAGAAACATACAAGTAAACTCAAATTAAATTTGGTTTCATTTAATGAAATGTTGTAGGTTCTCTGTTACTCAGTACTGTCATTGTCATTTTAAGTACTTACTCATTAGACTTCTACTCCATCCAGAGTGGAGGATGTTTTATTTTTATTTTTATTATACTTACAAATGCTATGGGCACCATGTGATATATCATTTTTATGTGAGCCAAGTACAATCTGAATTCTGAAATGAATATTTCTGTAAATATAATATTATTAATAATGGTTTCACTGACTTCATTTCTGAGAGATTTTGTTCATGGTTTTGAAGGAATGTTTCTTACCTTCTTAGTTTTGACAAATAGTAAAATTCTATCTTTCTCTGTTCCAGATGGACCTGATAGCTAAACTAAATTACCCTTATATTGTGGAGTACAAAGATGCTTGGGTGGAGAAGGTATGATATAATCATTCTTTCCTATGCTTTCCTTTTCTTGTTTAAATTTTCAATTGCACTTTTTTATATTGCTGAAAGTTAAGTTTGAAGTTCAATATAATTTATAGGCTTGATTAAATGTTTATGAATCCTTACAATTGCTATTTTTATGTTACGAAGGAGGATTACATATGCATTATAACCGGCTATTGCGAAGGGGGTGACATGTAAGTATGGTCATATCTATTAGCAGCACAAATTGTTTCAAGCATAAATTAAGGATCTTACTTATTCATTGTAGACAGAGAATACCATGTAAAGATCAGAAAGAAGTAAAATGTGTATAAAATAAAAACTTCTATCTTCTCCAGAAGCTACACTGAACTTTGTACTGAGTTCAATCCACAGAAAGAAAATGTTATTTTAAAATTTTAATTAGTTGACAGGAGATGACAAGTACTTTCCAAAGCCTGTGAACATAAGTGCTCTGTAATATGTAATGTGGTGATTCTGGTAAGATTATTGTTGATAGATGTTAATTCTTTGCAATAGCATAAAGGGCTTTGCGATTCTGTGGGTGTCATGTATTGTATAGCATAGCATATACGTTTAGTGTACATTTATATGACACTTGGTAGCATTATAACTTGTTATCTAAACTTTAAATCATGGAATGTTACATTCTTCTGGAGCAGGGCTGCGAACATAAAGAAAGTTCGGGGATCTTATTTTTCGGAGGAGGTAACTAATAAGGTTTTATGTTCCATTCCTTAGTGTTTGTGTTGCTGGGGGACATTGGAAGGAAAGGGAGGGGAGAAAAGGTTTTAAGTAAACTAGGAATTATCAAGTTATCCTTTGCCCAAGAAAAGGGGGAGGAAACCTTGTACTTCACCTCTCATCTTCCATTTGCCTTCCTTCTCTCTGGATTCCTTACCCATTCTGCGTTTCCATTCTATCCCATAGAAAGTCTGCAAATGGTTGACTCAGTTGTTACTAGCTGTGGACTATCTTCACTCCAATCGCGTACTCCACAGAGATGTTAAGGTACTACTTATTCTTAGAGACTGGGGAAGAAATCCTTACATGGTGTTTATATTAATGGTACCTCTTTTTATTTCAGTGTTCCAACATATTCCTTACCAAAGAAAATAACATTCGATTAGGTATGAAGGTGTTATCCTTTGAATGCTCATCACTATGGGTTTCTGTGTATCCTGTTGTCTAAAGAAAATGTGCATTACATGGACACTGCAGGTGAATTTGGTCTTGCGAAGCTTCTCAATACGGAAGACCTCACTTCTCCGGTAATGTAAATTGTAATATATTAGCCTTATCTGCTTCCTTCTTCATGAATTTGTTTTGCAGTTGTCCCCTGATGGTAATTGTTGTCTTTTAACTAAAATTGATAGCCTTTGCCTTCCTTCCTTAAACCTTAAATCACAAATGAAAATGCTACTTAAAGTGTGTTTATTGTTTGCGTCAATCTTGTATCTTTTGTAGGTTTTTGGAACTCTAAACTACATGTGTCCTGAGGCATTTGCTGGTATGCCTTACGGTTATAAATCTGATATGTGGTCACTTGGTAAGAATTACAGATACCTGATTTTAGTTGACAAAGTCATATGACATGATATCTGACCTTGTGTAAAAATGATGTCTCTTTGTATGTAAAGGTTGCTGCATGTTTGAAATTGTTGCACATCAACTTGCATTCCGTGCTCCAGTAAGAACAAAACCGAATCATCTATGAGTTTGATATTATTAGTGACAATGAAGTTTCTCCAATATGAGTGAAATAATTTGGTGAATCATGCATGAATCAAACAGGACAGGGCTGGACTTATCAACAAAATAAATAGATGCTCCATTTCTCCACTACCAATTGTTTACTCGTCCACACTGTAAGTAACTTTTTCATGTTAGAATATGTACAAAATCTTCGGAATACATCTACAAATTAAGTCTCTCCCACAAAATTCAACAGTTTAAATAGAACCGTTGTGTTATTTTTTGCAATATTTCAATTCAAGGTAACCATATTGATCTAATATGTTATTACTCATGGTCTTTGTTCTCTCACCAATTATGAAAACTAAATTTTTTTGTTTTTTCCTTATATGCATTTTTGTTTCGTTCTGCTTTGTCTTTATGACAACCTTTTCTCTTCCTCCTTTCTTGTTGTACTCCTGTAAATCTTCATATCTGCTTTCTTTCCTGTTTGGTGTAAAAATTAATTTTCCAATGCTGGCATAGCATTGACGGAGAATGAGAATGATAGACTACATCTCTCACCACTGAGGTGATGAGTTTGGTGACATCCATTTTTGTCTATGATCATTTCAATGGTGACATCTCTTCCTGCCAACAATCATTCTGTTGGTGATGTCGCCTCTTGCTGATGATCATTTTGTCAGTGAGATCTCTGCCTACCACTAACAATCATAGAAGTGGTGAGTATTCTTTCCACGGTAAATCCTCGTACTGTTGGTGATATCTCTTGTCTCACTAATGAATTGTCTATTGGATGCAATTTGCACCAGGTTCCCACAGACAAAACATACTGATGGTGATTTCTGCCCTCAATTGATGAGTAATACCAGTGATTTACACTCAATTGTCTGTTGGCTTCAATACAAACTAGATTTAATCTTAAACTCTTAATTATGGATGTTATTCACACCCAGCTTCAGTTTTTAGGTTTTGAGGCTACTTGTTTTTCTTTGAATTTGAATCTTCCAAATGCTTCTTTGATGGATTTGGATTTACTTGGGCCTTGTCCCCTGTTTGGAGTTGTCTTTCCAACTATTATACAGTTGACATTATTTTCAGATTTTTCTTTTAGTATTTTAATTGTGACAGGGTTAAAACTTGTAAGCATTAGCTTCAAGGGAAGTGTTTGAATGTATACAAACTATCTCAGAATATATTTTATGTCTTAAAATATTTTAGAATATTTCCAAATATTATTAAAGTCTTTAGAATATTATCTCACCAATTAGACATCATATTTGGGAATCGATCTTGAGAGTTGTTTCATAATTTTATTATGTTTCTTGTTTAGTCACTGTAAGCAATTTTACTTTATTAACTTGTGCTGTGTGCTTGGGCTTGTTCTAGTATTGCTACATCATTTCTTAACCTTATTAAATAAAGTTGGCAAAAATAAGCAATCATTTCTTCGAACCAAATATGCACAAGATAGCATCAATGGATTGGTATTTTATATCAGATAATTACGCATCATTCACAATACACCTTTTCATTCTAATATCTTGTAATTTAAAGTCCTTGTTCTTTTACCCCCTTTACTACCAAAACCACAATTTGAACACCTAAAACCCATTAACATTCACACTGTTGTCATACTTTTCCCACCTGAGCTTTTCAAAGTTATTATATATATTTAAATCCAACAAAAATATGCCACTCAATCCCTTTGTTTACTTTAAATATGTCATTGAAATGATGAAATTGAAGCAAGAAACTTTATGTCGTTTATGTTTAACAGGAAACAACTTATCAAGAGCATGCTGAGGAAAAACCCAGAACACAGACCAACAGTGAGTTCATGGAGCTTTTCTTGTGTAACTCATTTATGTGGAGCTGTTTATTCTTACATTGTTCTTTTTTGGCAGGCATCTGAATTATTAAGGCATCCTCATTTACAACCTTATGTTCTACGCTGTCATAATGCTTCATCTATTTATCTACCAGTACATCTTATAAATAGTAACTCCCCAAAGGATAAAACTAAAAATAAATCTAGTGGTAGCAAAGATCATTGGGACAAGGAAGCAAGATTGGCTGGATTAGTAAATCGTTTGGACCGAATTTATTCATTTGAGGGAAATGTAGATGTACAGACACGGAACCAGCATAATGAGGGCAAGGTAGCAGTGCCAACCAAAGACAACCTTGAGACCAAAATGGTTGATTCTACCAGCTACACTCTGGAATTTTCTACAAGTATTAGTGGCTCGAAAGATGGCTCTACAACATCTGAATCAACCGTTTGCAGTGTGAGCAAGGAAGGAGACTTTAAAAATAGACTTGCAAGGGACATAGCTGACAGTGAGATCACTTCAAAAAGTACAATAGATTGTGTGCATGAAGAAGAAGGGCTTACTACCCTTAAGTCATACGCGATTGACATAAATACAGTAATTAAAAATGTTGAAGATACTTTTTCCAATGAAGATCTCAATGCAGATGAAGCACTGAGTGAAGGTGCCAAACCTGGGGATTCCCGTAAATCCACAATGTCCAGTGAAGGCAGCAACGGTAATGATAAAGATGAGTCCATTGATGAGATCATGTCAAAGAGTACCCTTGTTTCTGTGCATGAAGAGCAAGGATTTATGACGGATCATTTTCAGAAGTCAGATGTGATTGACCGAAGCTCAATATCTACAGAAGTTGAAGATAATTTTTCCAATGAAGGTTTTCATAAAATGGAAGCAGAGAGGGAGAATGCCATACCTGAGGACTCCAGAAAATCAATAGTGTTCATTGAAAACGGTGAAGGTAATGATAATGACGGGTCCATTGATGAGATCACTTCAAAGAGTATTCTAGAATCTGTGCATGGTGAACAAGAATTTACTGCTGAACATTTTCCAGAGTCAGATGTGATTGACACAAATGCAGTGGCTACAACAGTTGAAGATAATTTTTGCAATGAAGCATTGGACCAAACTGAAACAGAGAGAAAAACTGGCAGACATGAGGACTCGAGAATATCAGTAGTATCCAATGAAAACAGTGATGCTGATGGTACTGATAGTTCCATTAATGAGATCAGCTTGAAGAGTACAATCGGTTATGTGCAAGAAGAGCAATGGTTTATAGCTGAACATGTTCAAAAGTTAGATGTTGTTGAAGTAGAAGCTGCGGCTTCCATAGATGTGGGCGAAATTTCTAGTGAAGGTTTTGATAAAGCTGAAACACATAGGGAAGATGCCAAACTTGAGTGCCCAAGTGAATCAATAATTTCCTATGATAAGAGCAATGGTAATGATGAAGATGAATCCGGTGGTGAGATCACATCAAAGAGTATGCTAGAATCTGTAGGTGAAGAACAAGGACTCACTGCTGAGCATTTTCAGACATCTGATGCAAATGACATAAATGCAGTGACTACAGAAGTTGAAGATAAACTTCCCAATGAAGGTTTTGATACAGCTGAAACACAGGAGAAAGATGCTAAACCTGAGGATTCCATTAAATCTTTGTCCAATGAAGAAGGTGGTGGCGGCAGCAGCAGCAGTGGTGATAACGATGGATCTATTGACGAGGAAGGGTCATCATCCCCAATGGCACAACCTGTTAAGGTTGAACATGACACTGAAACTGGAAGCAGCTTGAAGGAAAATGAAAACCCTGAAGCATTTAAAGAAGGCTCACGCATGGACAGCTTGACTCTTGATAGTAAGGATGAAAACAGAGAAGAGACACATACAATCAGTTGCTCAACGTGTAAAGAAGACAACAATGGTGTTGTGTCCCATAAGCCAGCAAATGGCATTTCAGTAATGAAGCGTATTTCAAGAGGCAGCACTACTTCCTGCCTGCAAAGAGCTGAAGCTCTGGAATCTCTACTTGAGTTATGTGCACAGCTACTTCAGCAAGGAAACCTTGAAGAGCTTGCTGCTGTGCTAAGACCATTTGGAGAAGATGCCGTATCTGTGTCATCCAGAGAAACAGCAATATTGCTTACCAAAAGCCTCATGGCCTCACAAAAACTTAATCCTGAAACGTAGTTTGTGAGAGGTGTTGTGCTCATTATTTATACATTATTGTAAGAAAAATGTGTATTTCCAAATGTTACATGAGTTTGTTTCTTTGAGACTTTTGCTTGATTGAAGATTGAGGCTGGAGAATAACATGCCATAAATTCTTTGCTTGTTAACTGTGTATTGTAAATGGATTAAATTATATCTGAAATGGTTGAATATTCATTGGTGTTTTTTCTGAACATTCATTTGCAAGAACATTACTATCCTCTCATAGTCCCCTCCCCTCTCAAACATGGAAAATCAAGTCCCTGAGCTTCATGCTTTATTTAATTGGACTTGTTTATAAGATATTGAACTACTTTTTTGTAATTGGCCAGATAAGGTGATGTGGGATATCGAAGAACGGATGATATTTCTTTTACCCTGTGCTAATTGTTGCTTGTTATTAGAACCTTCTTCCTTATTTTGTGTATAAATATTGCTTAAACTGTGGTAAAGTGAGTAGTGATCATTTTAATCCTTAAGTGCATCCATGCTTCGGATTAAAGATTAGTTCTAAAATCCAGAATCAAAGTTAGTGGGCTAAAGATTAGTTCCATAATCGATTCACATATCATTGTTGTTATTTCAAGTGTCAACAGAGATGTCAGATATGATTGTTGTTATTTCAAGTGTCAACTTGAGATGTTAGGTTGTATAATGATATCTAACATGAAAACATTTTTATGAAAAAAAAGAAAAATAAATAAACACATGTTTAATATAATTTTTTTTCCATTATGAACACAAATCAATTACATTGCCAACACTGTTGATGGCACATAAACATCAAAGTAGAAACATATATAATTGCAGTGTTCACACTTTATTCCTTACATATATATATGTATATAAATAAATATAATCAGCCTCTTCCTCTACTGCATGTTTCTTCAATCCTATTACCCTGTAACATTTTAGTGGAACAAGGCAAAGAGGGACATGACTGAGGCACCAACCAAGGAGCCAACAACAGTGGCTGAGGCACCACTGCTGGGGCCAGGAGCAGGTGCAGGAACCTCTGCGTCAGCCAATGCTGCACTCATGGAGGCAGCAACAATGAGAACAACACAGGAAACCTTCCTCATGTCCATGATGATAGTGAGAGTTTTTGGAAGATGGAGAGACCCGCTTGGTTTGAGAGAAAGAAGCTGTTTACTTTTTGTATTTTGGTGCAGGTCTGAGGAAGAATGAGGGGTTGTGAAGGGCTTTATAGTGTAGGGGTTGGAACCATTTAGGGTAAATGGTTATTGGTTTGTTGTAATAGGGTTTGCATGTGTGGATTTGCATGGTTTAAGGGCACTTACAAAGGGTTGTGTGACAAGTGTTGGAGTTGGACTAGGATTCTATGAATAGTTCTGAGACACCAATTTTGTTTTGGAATAATGATATTTGAGACTTAGTTGATATCCACATTCATCACTTATTATAAAATATATTTTTATTTTATTTTAAAATTTTTATTATATTAGTTTCACACAAGTTCTTTTTTTTTTTTAATTTTCATTTCACAATTTCCACTACAAGAAAATCATGAAATATAAACCAATTTTTAGAAACCAAAATAATTAGTTACAATAGGAACTAAAATAGAGATCATTTTAGAAACTAAAAAAAAAATTGGTTTCTAAATTAGTTTATATTATTTTCTATTATTGTTAAATAATTTCTAAATTGGTATCTAATTAGCAACCAAGGTTTTAACTACCAATTATTTAGTTTCTAAATTTGGTAGCAAAAACCTTGGTTGCTAATTAGATACCAATTTAGAAACTATTTAACAATAATA